>WNEW01001093.1_pt1 | contig 13187 bp, 12 predicted proteins | sample 5399891 | NCBI WGS metagenome assembly WNEW01 (sample SAMN13153336, study PRJNA577476) | soil metagenome | isolation source: 40 cm grassland meadow soil pre-rain plot 5 | place: USA:California | collected 2015-09-08 | reverse complement strand
TCCCCAGCTGTCATGGGTCCCGCCTGTAGTCCAGCCGGAGGGAAGCATGGCAGAGGCATCAAAGTTCTCGGAGTACACGGTCGTGAGGGTCGATGAGGGCTTATTGCTGAATGTGTTCACCCCGGGAGCCGCCACCTGTACAGAGGCTGCCCCAAAGTTGGAAAAGCTTGCGAGGGCGTCGTTCTGACCGGTGGCCGCCACAGAGATGACATTGGCCAGCGCCGCGCCGCAGGCGCTGGCGACGGAGTAACTAGATGGAAAGTGCGGGGTTACGTCGTTATTGGTGTCGTCGTTTCCGGCTGCGGCGACAAAGAGCACCCCTGCGGTATTGGCGAGAGCAATGGCTGCGCGTTCGCTTACAGCACAAGTGTTCGCGCCAAAGCTCGCATTGATGATTTTCGCCCCTTTCGCCACTGCGTAATTGATGGCGGCGATCTCATTCGCTAGAGTGCCGATTCCGGCTGCGTCGAGAAATCTCAACGGCATGATCTGAGCCGTCCACATCACGCCGGTAATGCCGGCTCCGTTGTTTCCGCTTGCCGCGATCGTGCCGGCGACATGGGTGCCATGGCCATCCACGTCCATCGGATCATTGTCACTCGTGACGAAGTCCCAACCCCGCACATCGTCAACGAAGCCATTCCCATCGTTGTCCACGCCATCACCGGCCGTTTCGCCCGTGTTGGTCCAGATGTTGCCGGCAAAGTCAGGGTGGGTCCAGGCCACCCCACTATCAATCACCGAGATGACGACGCTGCTTGCACCGGTCGTAATGTCCCAGGCGTCCGGGGCGTCAATGTCTGCATCGGAAGTGCCGGCAGTCCCATTCACCGTCTGCCCCGTATTGTGAAGTCCCCACAGACTGCCGAATGAAGGGTCATTCGGGGTGACAAGCTTGTGACGGTAATAGTTCGGCTCAGCGAATTCCACGTCCGGATTGTTTTGGTAGTACCGAACTGCTTGTTCGACCGTCATACCGTCGGGGATTGTCATCTGGTGCACTCCAATATTGGCAAAGGTCCGAATCTCATTGGCGCCAATCTGCGTGGCGGCGTTCTCCATTGTGAAGGGTGACTTGAGCGGGTTGAACTTGACGAGGACCTCGCCCGGGACGTAATCGAGCGTCGGCCTGATTGGAACGATTGCGGAGTCACTAACCCATAGTGGTGAACGGGGCGTCTTGCTCGGCTGGTCGGTCTCCGCTTGACTGCCGGTGAGCCCGAATACGAAAGCGAGGGCGGGCAGGACGGTGAGGAAGGTGAACGCCGTTGATTTCGACCGCATCGATTACCTGGTCTAGTTGAGCCCCTTCCGTTTGTAGTTCGGTTCCGCATACTCGATCTCTTTCAACAAGGAAAACTTCTGGATGACGGCTTCCGTGGATTCGCCGCTCGTGATCCGGAGATGGTACACCCCGAGGTTATCGAAAACCCTGATGACCTGCGTTCCCATTTCTTCCAGGAGTGGGGGAATACGCTCCTTCGGAAACTCAGATTTGAACTTGACCAACAATTCTCCAGGGACGTACGGCGAGGCTTCCGACGAGGCTTGGTGGACCTTAACTTGTGTCCCCGCTCCGGAAGTCTCGGGAATGCATCCACCGATCGCTCCTGCATAAAGAACCGTCAGGACAACGCTGAAACAGAGGGCCCGCATAGGCTCCCATTCAGTTAGAAATATAGGATCTGGTCACGAGGGCCCCTCGGTGAATTTTGCCAACAGGAGCGTGGTTTCCTGACTGGTGCTGGGATCCAGGAGCTTCACCGAGGCGGCGTCGATGGCCATGACCTGGAGGTGCCCATCCACCGTCTCGCCCGTGCAAACGATGAGGACCCCCGTCGCGGGACAACCGCTGGAAGCTGCCCTGCCCCCAGGTGAAAGGTTGCAGGCGCCAGTCGGCAGCCGCGTCAAGGAGGGCAGGGGAAAGCCTATGTCCATTATCGATACTCGATGTGCAACAAAGGCGCCCCGGATCGATCCCCATTATACGACTCCGCCGTGCGATGCCCCGTCCCCGTGATGATGAGGGCCAGTGCATTGCCGCTGGACCACCCAGCCTGGTTCACGATCTCCTGGATGACCGGGGCGATCTCGGGGGTGCGCTGATCGGGTCCGGCTACTCCCACCGTGGTCCACGGCACCGGAGCCCACGACACCGCCGCCAGCGTTCTCGGCCTTGACGAAATGTTCCCGGAGGTGGTGGTAAAGGTCAGCGCCTGGGCCACCTTGTGACCCTGAATCGTGAGCGAGGTGGCCTCTGAGTTCACCTCATCCACCTTGAACTGAACGTAGGCCTTGACAATGGTCGCTCCCTGCGGAATCCCCACCCCGTTGAACCGCATGCCCACCTTTTGGATGCCCCTGTCATAGACCAGCTCAAGATCGCTGCTCGTCAGCGACATCCTGCCCGCAGATCTCTCTTCCGCGTCATCGGAACCGGAGGCGACTCGGATCTCGACCGTGGCGATCGGGCCCGGCGGGTTCACCGTAGAGGTCACCGTGATCGTAAACGTCTGGGGGGCGCTGCTGTCCACCCCGCCGTTGGCCGTGCCACCGTTGTCATGCGCTTGCACCGAGACCGTCGCGCTTCCGGTGGCGTTCGGTGCCGTCGTATAGGTCAACGTCCCGTTGGACGCCACCGCTGGCGGGTCCGAGAAAAGAGCGGTGTTGGTGCTATTGACGATGAAATTCACCACCTGGCCCGCTTCATCAGCTGTGGGACCAGGGCTGATATTGGTCGCCCAGCCGACCACCGTCTGCGGCCCAGCATCCTTGACGACCGTCTTGTCCGGCCCCTTCGTGAAGCTCGGCAGATCATTGACGGGAGTCACCGTTACGTTGACCGTAGCCGAACTTTTTCCTCCTCGGCCATCGCTGGCGGTGTAGGTAAAGCTGTTCGTGCCGTTGAAGTTGGTGGTGGGCCTGTAGGTCACAGTATGGTCCGCGTTGACGGTGACGACGCCGTTCCCTGGCTGCGTGACCGAGGCCACGCTCAGCGCGTCGCTGTCCGGATCGCTGTCGTTGCCGAGGACGTTGATTGCAACCGACGTGTCCTCGTTGGTCGCGGCGGCGTCGTCGACGGCCACGGGAGGCGTGTTGCCGGCCACACCCTTCTGGATCGTGAAGGTGTCTCGGACGCTGCCTGTGGAGTCCAGGAAGGTAGCGTCCACTCGGTTGCCAGCCACGTCCAGGACCAGCGACCCCAGGACGTTGAGCGAGATGAACATGACCGGGTGGTTCAGGAGGCCGCCGCTCGTGTGGCCGGAGCTTCCCGCGACCGTGTACACGGCGCCCTGGTTCGACGCCAGGCCTTGCGGCTTCTGGTAGGCCCCGTCCCCCGTAGGGCTGCAGGGCGGCTGCTCGCCGACGCATCGTCCGTCCCCGCTATTCAGGATCATGCTGGGGACGAGCGTGTCGGAGGTGCCGTAGTGGCCGTCGATCAAGAAGGAGCGCTCGTAGGAATGGCTGTGGCCGGCCAGAACGAGGTCGACGCCGCCCTGCTCGAGAATGGGCAAGGCGTTCTGCCGCATCTGGACCAGCTCCACCTCGGTGTCTGAGTTGTGCGAGCCCTTGCTGTAGGGCGGATGGTGCCAGAAGGCGATGATCCAGTCCTGCGTCGTGGCGGCAAGGTCTGCCTTGAGCCAGGTCATCATCGCGCCGCCGGGCGAGCGATCAGAATCGAAGGAGTCCAGGACGATGAAGTGCATGTTGCCGTAGTCGAAGGAGTAGTAGGCCTCGGTGCCGGAGGCGACCCCGCCAGCTTCGGCGTTCCGGGGGAGCGTGAAGATGTCGTAGTAAGGCCCGGTTTGCGTGCCGGAATCGGCGGAGTGGCCATCGTGATTACCAAGGGTCGGCCAGAGCACCGACTTCTGGAGCATGGTCGGGTACATGTTGAACACGGCCGCCTGGTACTGGCTGTCCGTGCCGTCGCTGTAGGCGTTGTCGCCGAGCATCAGCCACAGGTCTGTATGCCGGGTGCCGGCGAAGACGAAGTAGGCGTCGCGGACCGCGCGCGCACCGGCGTCGGCCGTCCCCGAATCACCCAGGGCCCAGAGACGGGTCGGTTTTGGCGTGCCCGGGTTGGGAGCGGTGAGGAAGAAGTGGCTGGCGTCATTGCCGGCCAGGATCCCCGTCGTCGTCCCGACCGCGTAGTAGTACACGGTGTCGGGCGAGAGGAGAGAGAGTGTGACCTCGTGCTCCGTCTTCGAGGTGGTGTCGTCGACGGCGGCGGTGAGGCTGTCGGGCGCGCTTCCATAGCTCACGCGACTATCCGTGGCGACGTCGGTCCGCCAGCGGACGACCACGCTGGTCGGCGTCCCCATTTGCAGGTATGGGCCGCGGATGACGGACTGCGCCACCACGGCGGAGGGCGCAAGTGCGACGAACCAGACTGCGGCGAGCGTGACGAAAATCCATCGGTTCACACGGCTCATCGATCAGCCTCCACGAGAGCGTTTCCGCGCGCCAGCGCGGCGCGGATCTGGGCCTCCAGTTTCGCGGTCGCTTCGGTGGTGCGGTGGCGCGCGGGAAGCGACTCAATCGCCGCCAGCGCCTGTTCGTAGGCGAGCCGGGCCTGGGCTGCTCGTCCGGCCTGCTCGAGGATCTCACCCCGGCGCGCCAGCCACGGCTCCTTGCGGGGAGACTGCGCGGTGATTGTCTCCAGTCGCGCCAGCGCGGCCTCGTAGCGGTTATTGGCGAGCTCGAAGTCGATCGCGAAGAGCTGCAGCGTGGTGAGCGGGCCGAGCCTCCGGAGGCCCTCGTCCAGCCCGCGGAGTGCCTCGTCAACAGGGACCCCTTCTTCGGCAGCCAACGCGCGGGCGCGCTCCAAATAGTACTCGGGGTTAGGCCGCCCAAGCTTCTCGGCTACCATGATGGCCCGCGAATAGTCCTTGGCTGCCGCGCTGCCTTGGCCAAGCTTCACCAGGACACGCGCGCGGGTTGCCAGCGCCTCGGCGTGATCAGGGTGGTTGGTCAGGAAGCCGTCCAACGCCATCTTCGCTTGGCTGTATCGGCCCGCCTGGAGGAAGGTTTTTCCCCGAGCCAGGTCCACCGCGGCGAGCGCTGGATCAAGCTGGGCGGCATGCTCGTAATCCGCAAGGGCTGCATCCCAGTCGCCGTCGTAGCTACGGAGTTCACCCCGCTTCAGGTAGAGCACCGCGTTTTGAGAATCCTGCTGGATCTGGGTGGTCAGGGCTGCGACCTGTTCGTGAATGGGGCCATGGGCCGTTGCGGGCAGCGTTCCGAATAACGAAGAGCCGGAAACGAAAACGAGTACTACTCCAGCGGCGGTTCCCACGGGTGTCATTGCGTTGTTCTTTCGCCCCGCTCCTCCCTCGCGTCGCAACGGGCAACGGCCAGGTGGAGCCCATCAGCCGCATTGGAGCCACGCACTGTTGGAGGAACGTCCAAGCAGAATAGTGGGTTGTCGATAGGAGTCACTCCTTATTGGCTCGTATCTGCCGCTCGGCCGTGAGGCTCACGACGGTCCGCTGATGTCCTTCACCAGCGCAAGTGTGGTTTCCAGGCTGGAGCCGGTGTCCCGCAGCTTGACCGAGGCGGCGTCGATGGCCGTGACCTGGAGGTGCCCATCGACCGTTTCGCCCGTTCGCACGATGAAAAGCTCTGACCCCTTGCCGAGAAACGCGCAGGACTTGCCGTTCTGGAGCAGGTACCCGAGAAACCGATACTGTGCCATTGGCTCGATCGTCTCCTGAACCGCCTTCTTTTCCTGGACGGTGACCTGCTCGGCCGGCAACCCGAGACTGCGGGCGATCTCGGGGAGAGCCGAGTGGGGCGGCAGGGTCCCGTTATGAGGCGGCAGGACGGCTAACACGGCCTGTGATGTGACCGCGCCGTGTCCCGTCGCCATCTGGGCCTGCAGGGTGACCATCGCGGTCGCCAGGGCGGCGATCTGGCTGACCGCCGCTCCGAGGGTCGCATTGAGCGCGGCGACCTTGGCTGAGAGCGCTTCGAGCTGGGCCTGCATTTCAGGAGCAGAGGCTTCCTGGGGCTCCGCCGCAACCACCGACGGACCGACCAACGCCATGACCAACACGGCGATGAATGCCGTTACTGTGACCGTTCTCATCTCTGATCTCCTTTCTTTGTTTGACATCTCTTCCAGGTGGAAGGGGCGCTCACACCGTCCCATCAAGACGGCTCGGCCCCTTCCTTTTTCAAAGGCAATGTGGCTTCCTGACTCGTGGCGGGATCCTTGAGCTTGACCCCGGAGGCGTCCACTCCCGTAACCACGATCCGTCCCTCTAACGTTTCGCCCGTCCGCACAATGTAGATCTCCCGCCCCTTGGCGAGAAACGCGCGGTGCTGCCCTCCCTCGGTGAGGTAGCCGAAGAACCGGTACTGCCCCATCAGCTGCCGCGCCTGTTGGGCCGCCTGCTCCTTTTGCTGGCGGGCTTGCTGCTCCGCCAGTTGTTGTTGCCGAAGGGCCTGCTGCGCGGCCGACTCCTCCGGAGGGGGCGGCGGAGGTCCTTGGACAGGACCAGTCACTGCGGCGATCGCCAGCTTCGGTTTCTTCCCCCCGCGCGCTCGGGCGTCGGATGTCGTGTCCGACACACTGCCCAGGCGCGCGAAGATGTTTTTGGGTTCCCGGAACGTGACCTGGTTCTTTGGGGGACGCGGTTTGACCGGCGTCGGGAGGCTGGCAACCCCTCGTGCCGCGTCTCGCGCGAGCTTTTGCCCGGATTTATACGAGAGCGGGACCCGTTGCGGCTCCGGCTGGTTGAGCACCCGGATGGCGACGAGGGCCAGCAACACGAGCATGAGACCGCCCAACAGGCTCCATTTCCTCTGGTCGCTCATGCCCCACCTGCCGGTGGTTGATCCGGCCGGAGAAAGGTGACCACGCGGATGTTGATCACGACCCGACCGGCAGGGGTCTGGGGCCCTCCCGGAGAGCGGCTGGCATCGAGGCTTTCGATCAGGAGATAGGGGCCGGTGGTCTCCAGCCGGTAGATAAACCGGCGGATCGCCCGATACTCGCCGGCCGCCCGGAAGGTCATCGAAGCTTTCTGCGCGAGGCCGTCCTCCACTTTCTGGAGCGTATAGGTCATGCCCGGAATGGCAACCTGATCCTGCTGGGCCAGCTCGGAGATCGCGAGGATCAGCGCGGCGAACTCCTTCCGGACCGGAAGGTCCTGCCACAAATCCTTCAACTCTTCTTCGGTTTTCAACATCGAGGTCTGGCGGCTATACGCTAGCCGGGCGTCTTCGTATGCGGCCTCCGCCCGCATCAGGCGATCCTGCGCCGGCGTGAGAGCCAGCATGAACGAAGTGGTCGCACCGGCGAGCGCGAGCAGCGTCAACAAGGCGAGCGGTCGCAGCGCACGAGAGGCCCGGACCGCAATCGGCGCCATGGCAGGATGTGGAAGCAGCATGCGGGCTAACCTTGTGGGCGATAGGTCACGGTCATCGTGAATTCAACAGTTCTGGCCTCATCCTTCCCCGGAGTGTTCGACTCGCCTCGGCCGGCCTGTTCCTGGAATCGGTGCTGCGACAGGACGACGTTCCGGAACGCCGGGTGGTTCTCCAACTTGTTGACCAGGGTGGTCAGGTCCTTCAGCGTCAGCGCTGTTCCGTTGAGGGTGATGACGATCTCTTTGAAGTCGAGCGCCACCGAGCTGATCGAGATGTGCGGGGGAACCGCCTCTTCGAGATCGCTCAGGAACCGCGTCCAGGAGAAGGCCCGCTGCTCGGTCAGCCGGTTCACAAACGCTACCTGATGGCCAAGCTCATTGGCCCGCGCCTCGGATACATTCATTCCGGCCTGTGAGGCTTGTTGTACGAATTGGCGATTCGTCTCCTGGGCCCGCTCCGTGGCATGCTCCCGCTGTGCAGCGAGCTCGGCGATCACCCGGCTGTCCCACCAGAACCACAGGGCGACTGTCGCCGACCCTGCGATGACGAACGTCAGGCCCCATTGCACGGCGCGCAGCAGGCTGAAACCGGCTGCGGTCAGAGACAGATGGAGGGTGGGAAAGCTGAGGGACCCGGGGACCCGTTGCTCATTCGGTTGCAACGGGTGAACGGGCGGTCGGGCTCCTGGGGCGCCGCCACCCGCCGACGGTGGGGAGAAAAGGGATGAGAAGAAGCGCCACGTTGTTCTCATGGCAGATTACGCCTCCAGCACACCGGCCAAGGCCGGCAGCCCGGACAGCGGGCGTGCGTCGGGAAGCGCCTGGCCGCGACCGTTCCGCGCGACCGGGACGTGGTCCCACCCGATCGGGATGACCTTGATGCGCATCGACTCGGCGCGGCCGGGATCGAGCACCTCGCGCGTGGAGGGGACTCCAACGACGAAGAAGGGACGGCACACATCGGGAAGCCCCGCCTGGGCGAGAGGATAACTGTCCCCGTAGAATTGGAGTGTCGCGAGCACTTCACCGGCTAACGTCGCCGGGTCGCTGCCGCCTCCGTTGTGCAGCAGCTTGGTCCGGAGGAAGACTGGACATCCGTTCCGAAGCGCGAAGAATGAGAAACTGTCCTCGGCAACGTGGAGAAAGAAGAGCTCGCCGGCGCCGGATGCGCCAGATGCCATAGTTGCCTGCATGACGGGGCGGCAGAGATCGAACAGCCGCGGGCTGGTGACGCCGACCGTGATCGGCAGCAGTCCCGCCTCCTCGCAGGCCCGCTCGTACTGCCCGACAATCGTGTTCCGGACTCCAACGGCGAGCACTCGCGGGGGTGTGGTGCGGAAGACCTGGTAGCTCAGTCGCAGGTCGGCGGCGGGCATGTTGAAGTCTTTCTGAAATCGCCAACGTAGCAGCCGGTCGCGATCGGCGGTCTTCGGGGGGAGTGCCTCAAAGTCGAGGAGGGCGACCCGTGTGCACAGATCCGGCAGGGTCAGCGCCACCGCGGCGGATGGCTCACTCCCAAGCATGGCGCGAAGCTCTCGTGCCAACGCCGGCAGGTCGGAGACGTTCGGCTCGGCCGCCGACAGGCGGATGAGCCCGTCCGGCAACGCGCGCTCGCTGCAGCGGCGCAATCCGATGCCTTCTCGGCTTGGGCCCCAGCCCCGGCGAATCTCAACGAGGCTCAGCGTCCGTGCGCCAATGCTCAGCCCGATGGAGGGACGTCTGAACGGGAATACCGTCATACCGCTCCTCCGTGACTGAACGTGACTCGATTGACCTCCTTCAACGTCGTCTCACCGTGCAGAACCTTCTCTATGCCGGCCTCGCGCAGGCTGGTCATCCCGCCGGCGATGGCTTCTTTACGGAGCTCGGAGGCGGGCTTTCGGTCCAGAATCATTTCCTTGATGCGGTCCGTCAGCGCCAGGAACTCGGTGATGGCGCGGCGTCCGCGATAGCCGAGGCCGTTGCATTCCGGACATCCCTTGCCCTGGTGAAAGGAAAGGTGCTTGACCTGGTCGTAATCCAGTCCGGACTCTTCGCACTGGGCGCGGTCCACGGCGACCGGGATCTTACAGGCTGGACAAATGGCGCGGACCAATCGCTGCGCCAGGATGCAGTTCAGCGAAGCGACGAAGTTGTAAGGCTCGATGCCCATGTTCACGAATCGGCCGATCACATCGAAGGCGTTGTTCGCGTGCACCGTCGAGAAGACCAGATGCCCGGTTAGGGCGGACTGAATCGCGATCTGGGCGGTCTCGGCGTCCCGGATCTCTCCGACCATGATCTTGTCCGGATCGTGACGCAGGATGGACCTGAGGCCTCGCGCGAAGGTCAGACCCTTTTTCTCGTTCACCGGGATCTGGACGATCCCCTTGAGCTGGTACTCCACCGGGTCCTCGATCGTGATGATCTTGTCCTCCTGATTGTTGATCTCGTTGATGGCGCCATAGAGCGTCGTGGTCTTGCCGCTCCCGGTCGGGCCGGTCACCAGCACCATCCCGTACGGTTCCGTGATCGCCCGGCGAAATCGGCGGAGGTCCTCAGTGTTGAACCCCAGCCCGTCGAGACGGAGTTGTCGCACCCCGGAGCCGATGTCCTCCTTTTCCAGGATACGGATCACCACCGACTCGCCGAAGGCGCTGGGGAGGACGGAGACCCGGAAGTCCACTTTCTTCTGGTCCAGCCGCAGCTTGAACCGGCCGTCCTGGGGGATCCGGCGCTCGGCGATGTCCAACTCGGACATGACCTTCAAACGGGAAATCAATGGCGCGTGAAACTTGATGTCCAACGGCTCCATCGCGGTGTAAAGGATGCCGTCGATCCGGTATTTGATCTCCACCGCCCGCTCGCTCGCCTCGATGTGGATGTCGCTGGCGCGCTTCTGCAGGGCGCTCAGAATCATGGTGTCCACCAGCTTGACGACCGGACTCAGGTCCTTCGCGATCTTCTCGATCGAGAGCACCTCGTCCCCGTGGGCGTCCTCTCGGATCAGGACGGGACGAAATTCCTCCTGAATGCGCGTGATGACCTGGCTGTTTCCCTCGCTCTGGTTCAGGGCTTCCAGGATGGCCGAGCGGGTCGAGACGACCAGCCTGAATTCCCGGCCGATGAGCAGTTCGAGCTCGTCGAGCGTGCGCAAGTCCTGGGGATCAGTGACGGCGATCGTGAGCACACCGTCGTTCTCCTCGAGAGGGACGAACAGGTGCCGGTGCATCAACTCCACCGGGATCGTTTTGAAAAACTCCAGGTCGACGCGGAAGTCTTTGAGCGGATCGTAGCGCAACCCGTATTGTTCGGCCACGATCTCGGCGAGGGCTTCTTCCGCCACGACGTTGTGTTCCAGCAGAAGACATCGGAAGGATCGGTCGGCTCCGTTCGCCTGGCTGCGGAAATCCTCCGCTTGATCCTGCGAGATAAGGCCGCGTCTGACCAGGATCTCATCCAACGCTGCCCGCTTTACCGGCGTCGCCATCTGCTCCTCCTTGAGGGGTGTAAGGGGGTAAGGGGTATGGGGGTACGGTGGTCTCTGCCCCTATCCCGTTACCCCTGTGCCCCGTTACCCCTCGCCCCTCACGCTGTCCCTGCGATCTGAAAGACCGGCAAATACATGATCAGCACGATGCCGCCCACGATGATGCCCATCAGTAAGAGCAGCATAGGCTCGATCCAGGTGGTGAGCTGACTCAGCCGGAGATCGAGTTCGCCTTCGTGGAACTCGGCGACGTCCCGCAACATCATCTCCAGCCCGCCGGTCGTCTCACCGACCTCGATCATCTCCAGGGTCATTTGCGGGAGGAAGCGCTCCTGCTTCAGCGCCGCAGCCAGGCCGGCGCCGTCTCTGACGCGATCGGTCGCGTTGGCAATGGCGCGCGAGATGATCCGGTTCGTGATGGCCCCGCCGGTGATCTGCAACGCGGACATCAACGGGATACCGCCCGCTAACACGGTGGACAGGGTCCGCGCGAACCGGATGACCTGGCTCTTGAGCAAGACATCCCCGAGAATCGGGACGCGCAAGCTGAGCCGGTCAAGGAACTCTCGGCCTGCCGGCGTCCGCGCCCAGTGATAGATCGCTGCCCCGAGACCGACGGTCCCGGCGATCAACCAAGGGAACCACTGCCTGATGGTCGCAACGGTCTGCAGCAGCATCTTGGTCGGAGCCGGCAGCTCCCTGTTGCTTTGTCCGTAGATTTCGGCGAACGTCGGCATCACATATATCAACAGGAACACGACCACCGCCACGCCCACGAGAATCAGGAAAGCGGGATAGGCCAGCGCCTTGAACACCTTTTCGCGGACGCCGATGACCAGCTTCACGTAGGCGATGTACCGCTGGAGAACCTCTCCCAGGGTCCCGGTCTGCTCGCCTGAGCGGAGCGAGGCCCGGTAGAGATCCGAGAAGTAGACAGGGTAGCGGGCCATGGCGTCGGAAATCGACGCCCCGCCGCGAATCTCGCTCCGCACTCCTTGTAGCGCGGCTTGAAAGCCGGGATGCACCGCCCGCTCAGCCAGCAGATCGAAGGTCTTGAGAATGGGGAGCCCGGACTTCACCAGCGCCAGGAATTCCTGGTTGAACACCAGAAATTCACGGAGCGACAGACGGTTGCCGATCTTTCGTGTTGACAAGAGCGCGGCGGCGCTCCTGGGTCCATCCAGGCTGAAGAGAAGCAGGCCCTGTCCTTCAAGCTGCGTGCGAACGGCCAGTTCGCTCTCGCCGTCTACTCGTTCTTCGACCAGCGTCCCATCCGGTCGCGCGGCCCTGTAACGAAACTGCGGCATAGAATCCTGAGGCTATGGGTTCCGGGGCGTCTTCCCCGCTTTTGCGGAGGTTCGGGATTTCGTGTCCGATTCGTTCTGGAGACGCGCCAGGGTCTTTTTCACCTGTTCCAACTCCGTCGTCAGCGTGGCCATCGAGGATTCCAGCTCTTTCATCCGGGCCTGCACGCTCGTCTCCGCCGCCTTCGCCTCCACCGCGGTCTGTCGCAGTTGCGGCAGCTCCGCGAGCTGGGCCTGGAACTCAGCCTTGGCTTGAACGAGTTGGTCACGTTCCGCCCGCGCCGTCATCAGTTCTGTTTGCTTGGCGTCGAACGCCTGTTGCTGCTCCGCGCGGGCCTGGCGGAGCTCGGCGACCTGGTGCCGTAACTCCTGAAGCTCCGCCTCCTTCTTCGCCGCCGCGATGCGCGTGGCGGCCATTTCATTCCGGATCGCCGCCGCTTCCGCCCGCGTGTCTCGAATCACCGTCTCGAGCTGCCGCTGAGCGGCTGCGGCCATTGAATCCGGCAGCGGCTGGTTGGACGCACAGCCCTGTGAGAAGAGGCTCAAGCCCAGGAAAGTCAATAGTGGAAGGGAGCTAGGTTTCTTGCTCAGCACTTGGCTACCACAGGTTATACGGAGTGCCATCCAGCGCCACCAAGTCACTGCCGCTATGGATGTCGAAGACGCCGCCGTCCTTCTCATCCAGGATTTCCTGCCAGGTCGAGTCGGATCTCGTGAAGGGGTCCATCGGGATCCGCTTGAGGTAGCCTACTTCTTTCAGCTCGAGCAGGGCAGCCGGGTATTTCCCGCGGTCGGCTTTAAACTGGTCAATGACGTCGCGCATGGTGAACAGGTTCTGCTTCAGCGCCGCCTCCCTCGCTTTCGTGGTAGCGCCGGTAAACGAAGGCTCGGCCAGCATGATGAGAATGCCTGCGATGGTGACAACAATCATGAGCTCCACAATCGTGAAGCCATGCTCGCGAGGCGCCAGGCGCGAGGCGATAGGCGATAGGCGATAGGGAAGATCGTTTACCCCTCGCCCCTCGCCCCTCGCCCCTCGCC
>WNEW01001087.1_pt1 | contig 13233 bp, 10 predicted proteins | sample 5399891 | NCBI WGS metagenome assembly WNEW01 (sample SAMN13153336, study PRJNA577476) | soil metagenome | isolation source: 40 cm grassland meadow soil pre-rain plot 5 | place: USA:California | collected 2015-09-08 | reverse complement strand
AGAAGCAGACAAGCCGGAATCCGGGGTTGTGGGTGACGGAACTGGCCGGGGGAAGATGACAGCATAGGACCCGGTTCGGTGTCAATGCCCCGCGCCTCGGCCGCCCCCCCGTTTTTCCGGTTGACAACGCCCTGGGTATTCGTCAAAATCCGATCCCCCGCAACTCAACGAAAAGGAGGCTCCACTATGCAGGTGTCAAACAAGAGACTGGTGAGTTGGTTCATGGCCGGAGTGCTTGCGCCGCTCGCGCTCCTGTGGCTGAGCGGCTGTGCAGTGACCCAAGAGGCCAAGTCGGTGGAAAAATCGGGCTTCCTGGGGGACTACTCCATGCTGCATGAGGGGAAGCGCTCGACGTTCAGCCAAGGCTCGGAAAACGAGGCCTTGTTGGTTTACAAGAACCCTGCCGTCGATTGGCACAAGTACAAGAAAATACAGCTCGATCCTGTGACTGTGTGGCTGGGAGCAAACTCTAAGATGAAGGATGTGCCCGCCGAGGATCGGCAGCGGCTGGCCACCCTGCTGTGGTCGAAGCTCGACGAACAGCTCCGGAAGGATTACGAGATGACGGGGGGATCCGGCCCGGACGTGCTGCGGATCCAGGTCGCCATCACTGAAGGGGAATCATCTAATGCCGTGCTGGACACGATCTCGAGCATCGTGCCGCAGATGCGGGTGCTGTCGGGGGCAAAGAGCGTCGCGACCGGGGTGTCCGCGTTCACGGGCAGTGCGAGTGTCGAGGCGAAGGCCACCGATGGCGACACCGGAGCGCTCCTGATTGCTGCGGTGGACCGCCGGGGCGGCACCAAGAGTCTGAGCGGGGTGACCAACTCCTGGCATGATGTGGAGGAGGCCTATCGCTTCTGGGCCGAGAAGATGCGTTACCGCTTGTGCCAATGGCGGGGGGGCACAAACTGCGTGGAGCCGAAGGCCTAACGGAGCGGGAGGGTGGGGAAAGATTAATGAAATGATTCGCGCCCATGGAAGCTAAGGTTCTATTGGGAAAGTGACTCCTGGTGGAGCTGTCTACGCCGCTTGAAAAGCCGGGAATGTTTCTTCATACTCCTCCTCCGTCCATTTGCGCACTTCACCGAGCGGTCGGGTCATGTCGTGTTCCGCGTGGCACCAGCAAGTCAACATCGCGTCCAGATCGCGGGTAGGTTCCGCGTTCGCCCCGATTGTCCTCGTGCTGCTCCTCCTGTACATGCCGGCACAGGTGGACGCTGCGCCGCTCCGTGAAGGTGCTCCGGAACAGCCCACGCCGGTCAAGATCGGAATCAAACTGCAGCAAATCACCAACGTGGACCAGAGGGCGGAGAATTTTAGCGTCGGCGCCACGCTGATGATGCGCTGGCACGATCCGGCGCTGGCCTATAGCCCCGATTCCGATCCTTGTCGGTGCCGATTCAAGACCCTCAAAGAGAGCAATTTTGATCAGTTGATCATGGAGAAGGGACGAAAGTGGCCGGAATTCACGATTTACAACCAGCAGGGGAATCGGTTCTCGCAGAATCGTCTGTTCGGCATCTTCCCGGACGGTGACGTCCTGTACTTCGAAAGGTTTACCACCACGCTCCAAGCGCCTGATTTCAATTTTCGACGCTATCCCTTCGACAGGCAGCAGTTCTTCATTCACGTCGATTCCGTCTATCCGAAGGACTTCTATGTCTTTACCGACTTGGAAGGGTTCTCGGAAGTCGGCGCTCGGTTGGGACAGGAAGAATGGAAGGTGCAGCGCTTCGACACGCTCGTGAGCAGCGTCACCGCCAGCACCCGCGGCGCTACCTCGCGGTTCTCCTTTCGCGTCGAGGCGCAACGCCATCGAACGTATTACATCTTCCGCATTCTTCTCCCCATCTGCATCATTCTGGTTGTGGCATGGGTCACGTTTTTCGTCCGAGATTACGGCAGACGGATCGATCTCTCCAACGGCGTGCTGCTCTTGTTCGTGGCGTTTAACTTCACGATCTCGAATGATTTGCCACGGTTGGGGTACCTGACGTTCCTCGACACCATCATTTTCTCCGCATTCATTGTGACGAGTCTGGTCGTGATTATCAACGTGTACCTGCAACGGATCGAGTCGGCCGACAGGCGCGAGTCGGCTCATAGACTGGACCGATATGTTCGCTGGGGCTACCCCGCAACCTGGTTGGTGCTTGTCCTGTTCTTGGTCTCGGTTTTCCATTGGTTGTAAGCTATTAAAGAACACTGGAGGGTTCGAGAACGAAAGGGAATGGTTATGGCGCAAACAGCCGAACACACTCGATTGCTGAATGACGGACAAAACTGGAAAAGTTGGGGTCCCTACCTGAGCGAGCGCCAGTGGGGCACGGTCCGGGAAGATTATAGCCAGGACGGAAACGCCTGGGACTATTTCACCCATGACCAGGCGCGCTCCCGCGCCTACCGCTGGGGCGAAGACGGGCTAGCGGGAATCTGCGATCGTCACCAGGTCCTGTGTTTTGCGTTGGCCCTCTGGAACGGCAAGGACCCGATTCTCAAGGAACGGCTGTTCGGGCTGACTAACAGCGAGGCGAACCACGGCGAGGACGTCAAGGAATACTATTTCTACCTCGACAGCACGCCGACCCACTCCTACATGAAATATCTCTACAAGTATCCCCAGGCGGCCTACCCCTATGACAATCTCGTGAAGACGAACCGGAGCCGCAATCGCTCTGAGGCGGAGTATGAGCTGCTCGACACGGGCGTGTTTGACCAGGATCGCTACTTTGATGTCTTCGTCGAGTATGCCAAGGAATCCCCCGACGATATACTCGTCCAGATCAGCCTGTGCAACCGGGGGAAAAAAGCGGCCTCTCTCCATGTGTTGCCGACATTGTGGTTCCGCAACACCTGGTCCTGGCCAGGCGGCGGGTCGAAGCCGGTGCTCCGGTCGGTCAAGGGAGCGAAACGCAGCGTGATCCACGCGCACCATACCGACCCGCTGTTCCAGGAGTCTCTGACCGACTCCTACCTGTACTGCGAGGACACGGTCCCCCTGCTGTTCACGGAGAATGAAACCAACCACGCCCGGCTCTTCGGCGCGGCCAACCGGAGCCCCTACGTCAAGGACGGCATCAACAATTACGTCGTCCAGGGGCAGAAGGATGCGGTGAATCCCGATGGGGTCGGCACGAAGGTCTCACCGCATTATCAACTGACCGTCGGTCCGGGAGCCACGCAGGTGGTCCGGCTCCGTCTGTCACAGACGGCACCAGGCGAGCTCCGCGATCCGTTCGGGAAGTTCGATGCGGTGGTGGGCGCGCGACAGAAGGAGGCGGACGAGTTCTATGACGCCATAACCCCGCCGGCCGTCAAGGCCGATCGCGATCGCGCCACCGTCCTGCGCCAGGCCCTCGCGGGGATGCTCTGGAGCAAACAGTATTACTACTTTGACGCCGACCAGTGGTTGACAGAGCATCACGCCCATCCCTTGCATCGGGAGGACCGGCAAGCGAGCCGCAATCGCGAGTGGTTCCACATGGTCAACGACGACATCATCTCCATGCCCGACAAGTGGGAGTACCCCTGGTATGCCGCCTGGGACCTCGCGTTCCATACCGTCGCACTTTCGGCCGTCGATCCGGACTTCGCGAAGCAGCAGCTCGACCTCATGCTCTCCCAGCACTACCTCCATCCCAATGGCCAGATCCCGGCCTATGAATGGAATTTCAGCGACGTGAACCCGCCGGTGCACGCCTGGGCGACGCTGTTTCTCACCCGTGTGTTGACCGCCCGCTCAGGTGAGGCTGACGTCAGCTTTCTCAAGTCAGCCTTCTCGAAGCTGCTCTGCAATTTCACCTGGTGGGTGAACCGGAAGGACCGGTTCGGCAAGAACGTGTTCGAGGGCGGCTTTCTCGGGCTCGACAACATCGGTGTTTTCGACCGGAGCGCGCCGCTGCCCACGGGGGGGCATCTGGAACAGGCCGACGGCACGGCCTGGATGGCCCTCTTCAGCCAGAACATGGCGGAGCTCGCGGTCGAATTGGCGGCTCACGATCCCATCTACGATGAAATGGCTGCGAAGTTCTCGGAACACTTCCTCTGGATCGCCGCGGCGATTAACCGACCTGGTGCGGACGGGATGTGGGATGAGGAGGACGGGTTTTATTACGACATTCTTCGCCTTCCGGACGGCAGCGCGACGCGGCTCAAGGTGCGCTCCATGGTTGGGCTGCTCCCTCTGTGCGCCACGACCGTGGTTGAACCATGGCAACGCGAACGGATCCCCAGAACGATCGCATCGAATTACGAACGCATGCAGAGGATGCCGGAACTGCTCAAATTCATGCACCCCACTGGTCCGGGACATTTTGGAGTGGCCGAGCGGGGGATCGCCGCCCTGGTCAATCCAGAGCGGCTCCGCCGGATCCTCACGAAGATGCTCGACGAGGGAGAATTCCTCAGCCCCTATGGGATCCGCTCGCTCTCCAAGTTCCACGAGAAACACCCGTATATCTTCACAGTGAGCGGCCAGGAATACCGGGTGGATTACCTGCCGGGGGAGTCGGACAGTGGGATGTTCGGAGGGAACTCCAACTGGCGGGGACCGATCTGGGTGCCGGTGAACACCCTCATCATCCGGGCGCTCCTGCAGTTCTACCTGTACTACGGCGACAACTTCAAAATTGAATGCCCTACCGGGTCCGGCAAAATGATGAACCTGTTTGAAGTCGCCAAGGAGATCACAGACCGACTTGCGCGGATCTTCCTCCGCGATCGCAACGGGCGTCGGCCGGTGTACGGCGGCACCAAAAAATTCCAAGAGGACCCCCACTGGCGTGACCATCTCCTCTTCTACGAGTACTTCCACGGTGACAATGGAGCGGGACTTGGCGCGAGTCACCAGACCGGCTGGACCGGCCTCGTGGCTGGGCTCATCCGGCTCGTTGGCGCCATGGACCCCGAGCGGGCCCTGGAAGTCGGGAAAATGGTGACCTTTTCTGAGCTAGGAGGGCGGGCACGGGGTGGCGAGGGCGGGAGTGCGGCTCGCCGCCGCGAGCGCTGACATGCCGAACTCGCTGTCGCCGTCACTCTATCAGATCAACACGCGCGTGTGGCTGACGGACCTTTCCCGGACGCTCGGCCGGCCGGCGACGCTGGACGACATGCCAGACGCCGAGCTGGACCGCCTGGTGGAGATGGGCTTTGATTGGGTCTGGTTCCTGAGCGTGTGGCGGATCGGCCCGGCCGGGCAGCGCGTGTCGCGCGCCAACCACGAATGGCGCAGGGAGTTTGAGGAGACGCTGCCGGATCTGCGCGAGGAGGACATTGCCGGCTCCGGGTTTGCCATCACCGGCTACACGGTGCACAACAATCTGGGAGGCGATGCGGCGCTGGCGCGGCTCCGCGAGCGCCTCCGCAGGCGCGGCCTGAAGCTCCTGCTCGACTTCGTCCCCAACCACACGGGCCTGGATCACCCCTGGGTGGAAGACCACCCCGAGTATTACATTTCCGGAACCGAACCCGACCTGGCGCGAGCGCCGCAGAACTACACCTGGGCCAGGCGCAAGGGCGGCGACTTACTGCTCGCCCACGGGCGCGATCCGTACTTCCCTGGCTGGCCGGACACACTTCAGCTCAACTACGGCAATCCCGCCACGCAGGAGGCGATGATCGGGGAGCTGCTGAAGATCGCCAGTCAATGTGATGCTGTGCGCTGCGACATGGCCATGCTCATCCTGCCCGACGTCTTCGAACGGACTTGGGGTCTTCAAGCGGAGCCGTTCTGGCCGAAGGCGACTCAGTGCGTGCGCGAAAAAACTCCGGGCTTCTGCTTCATGGCCGAGGTCTACTGGGACCTGGAATGGACGCTTCAGCAACAGGGATTCGATTACACCTATGATAAGCGGCTGTATGACCGCCTCCGCGAAGGCCATGCCCGTCCCGTGCGTGACCATTTGCGCGCCGAACTCAACTATCAGAACAAGATGGCCCGGTTCCTGGAAAACCATGACGAGCCCAGGGCCGCCGCGGCCTTCGCGCCCAGCATGCACGAGGCGGCGGCCGTCATCACATTTCTCTCGCCGGGCCTGCGCTTCTTCCACCAGGGGCAGTTCGAAGGCCGGAGGAAGCGCATCTCGCCGCATCTGGTTCGCGCGCCGCTGGAGCCTAGCGACGACGCGCTGCACCGGTTCTACGATCGTCTCCTGGCGGTACTCCGGCAGCCGATCGTTCGAGAGGGTGAGTGGCGCCTGCTTGACTGTGCGCCGGCGTGGGAGGGCAACGGGACGTGGGATGGCGTCATTGTCTGGTCCTGGCAGGCTCGGGCCGACCAGCGACTGCTGATCGCCGTCAACTATGCCGGGCACCAGAGCCAGTGTTATGTCCGTCTCCCGTTTCCAGATCTGACCAATCGCATGGTGCGGTTCAAGGATTTGATGGGTCCCGCTTCCTACGACCGCGACGGAGACGAGCTCCTGTCACGGGGTCTCTTTCTCGACGTGCCAGCCTGGGGCTATCACGTCTTAGAGATATCCATGATGTCTTAACCCAGGTCATGGCGGTCCGGTTCTCGTCAGTGCCTTCCTTCACAGACTCCACCGCCACACTGTGAGATTTTCCAGTTGCTTTCTCACCACGACTCGTGTATCTGCTTTTGGCCCCGTGATGGGGCCAGGAAGAACAGAAGCCGTTACTTCATTCGAGCGTGCGCCGCTGGATCGGGCACGATCACACAATCCGAGAAAGGAGACCAATGATGAAACGCTTGCCAATCTTTGTGCTTGCCGCGACTGCTATCTTTGCCACCCCGGTGATTGCCCAGGAAGCCGCGAACACCAACATGGAAATCTTCATGCAAAAGGTCAAAGCGGACAAGAAGCTGCTGGTCGCCACCAACATGGAACTGACTGACGCCGAGGCCAAGGGCTTCTGGCCATTGTACGACGCCTACCAGAAAGACCTGGAGCAGGTGAACGGGCGCTTGGGCAAGGTGATCAAGGAATACGCCGACGCCTACAACAAAGGTCCGGTCCCGAACGACACGGCGAAGAGGCTGCTGAATGATGCTCTTGCGGTCGAGGAGGCGGAGCTGAAGCTGAAGCGGTCGTACGCGGAGAAGGTGGAAAAGGTCCTGCCGGCGACGAAAGTCGCGCGGTACATCCAGATCGAAAACAAAGTCCGGGCTGCGGTGAGATTCGGGCTTGCTGCAGCGATTCCGCTGGTCTATTAGGCGTGGATCCGAGAACAGGGCACCGCCTGATGCTGCTTGTGACGATGACGCGATGCCGTAGCCCCATCAGCGAATCGTGCAAGGAGTGGGGATGCCTCTCACGCAGCGTGCGCTGATCGAACTGATTGCCATCACCGCGGCCATCGCGGTGCTCTTGGCGCTGGCCTACCAGGTCATAGCCCCGTTTCTGGTCGCGCTGGCCTGGGCGGGCATTCTGGTCCTCGTGACCTGGAAGCCGTACGAGCGGCTTGCCCGCCTGGTCCACAGCCGGTGGCTGGCCGCGACGCTCATCGTGCTGGTACTTGGTTCCGTGCTGGTGGTGCCGCTGGTGTTTGCCGGGATCGAGCTGTCGTCCCGCATCGACGCGATCGGAACCTGGTATCAGGAAAAAATGGCGACCGGCTGGCCGCCGGTGCCGCACTGGATCGCCACCCTGCCGTTGGTTGGCCCCAGGATCGAGCATTTCTGGACCGGCCTGGGCAGCGGGGATCCAGCCGCTGTCGCCAAGGCACGGGAACTGGGCGGGCTGCTGATCGCGCTCCTGCTCAAGGTTGCCGCTGCTTTGGGCCAGGGGCTCCTCCTGGTGGTATTGAGCCTGGTGTTTGCATTGTTTTTCTATGTCGGCGGCGAGCCCCTGTCGCGCTGGCTGTATGCCCTCGCGTCGCGGATCGGGGGAGCGCAGGGCAGGGAGCTGCTGGATGTGGCGGGCGAGACCGTGATCGCCGTCGTGTACGGCATCGGCGGCACCGCGCTCGTGCAGGGGACCCTGGCGTTTCTCGGGTACTGGATCGCGGGGGTGCCCTATGCGCTCAGCTTCGGCCTCGTGTCCGGCGTCCTCGCGCTTGTCCCGGATGGACAAGCCCTGATCGGGCTGCCCCTGGCGGTCTGGTTGTATCAACAGGGCCAGACGGGGTGGGCCATCTTCCTGGCCGTCTGGATGCTCGGCGTGGTCGGCACGATCGACAACGTGCTCAAGCCGTTGCTGATCGGCAAACGCAGCAGCCTGCCTGTCGTGCTGATCCTGATCGGCGTCGTCGGCGGCGCGCTGGCCTGGGGCGCACTGGGCATGTTCCTCGGCCCGACCCTGCTCGCGGTCTGTCACAACGTGCTGGGGCACTGGGCCTTCCCGGAAAAGGATGCGCCGACCCCCGTCCGGCACAGCGAGTGAGGAAAGGCGCCGCGATAGGCGAATCCGTGGGACAGTGATATGTCTGGGGGGCGGCTAGGCCTTCTCGTTATTCTCGCCATCACGCTGGCGCCTGTCGCCTCATGGTCCGCAGACGAGGCCTCCCCCAAGGGCCCCCCCAGCGAATCCGCGTCGGAACCGCAGGAGAGTGAGCGCCGCCCGCTGCGGGAGATGCTGTACGGCGCCACGCCCGAAGAGCGGGAACGGCTCGCCGAAGAACGAAAACGTCTCTCGGCAGCCGCCGCGGCCTTCGGCACAGACCCCACCGCCATCATCGGGTACTATCAACTGACGTATGGGCACAGTGCGTTCACCAACAACCTGCGTCTCGAGTCGGCCACTGCCGTCGTCCAGGTGCCCCTCACGCCGAACTGGTTTGTGCGGGCGACGCTGCCCTATCTGTGGGCTGATTCGAACCAGCCGGGGGGATCGACCACGGATGGCACCAGCGACACGCTGGTGCGAACAGCCGGGCGGTTATATGCCAGCCAGAATGTGGCCCTGGTCATTGGCACCGACGCCTCATTCCCGACCGCCGCGAAAAAAGGACTCGGTACTGGGAAATATACCGTCGGGCCGGGCGGCGCGGTGGCGGTCCCGATGCCCAGGCTGCGCTCGTTGTTCTTTACAGTGCTCCAGGACTTCAACTCCGTGGGGGGTGATCCCAGCCGCGCCAACCTCCACTTCATGCTGGTCCAGCCGGTCTTCAATACCATCTGGTCCGAGCATTGGTGGACCTCTATCCAGGGGACCTTTTACATCGATTGGAACAATAACCGAAAGACCACGCTAAACCTGCAGGGCGAGGTCGGCCACAACTTTGACAACCATTGGAACGTATTCGCCGGGGCCGGTGCGGGGGTGTTGGGACAGGATACGTCTTTGGGGCTGGACTGGACGGTGCAAGCCGGGGTGCGTTGGGTGTTCCGGACGCCGCTCTTTCCTGAGCGCCTCTTGGAACAGCTCCCAATACAATGATGCCGAGCCGAACCTCGAGCGACTCAACCGGGGCTGACAGAAGGTCTTACAGTCGGGAAAGGATTAAGGGGACGGGCGACTCTAGTTAGCCGACTCGGCGCGCGAGGTGCAATGAAAAACCAGCCTGTCCCCTTTAAATGTCCCCGTCACTCACCCCAAATCCCTCCGACATCGTAAGGCAGTTCTAACGGACGGAGTGAGCGCGCCAGAACGGAGCCATGCTCGAACAAATCCATGAGTTGCTGTCGCATCTGTCCTTGCTCAGCCTCATTTCCATTGCCTTCGCGGTCATCCTGTTTGTCCCGCCTCTGTGTGCGCGCGTCGGTCTGCCCGCCGCCGTCGGCCTGCTGCTGGCTGGAGTAGCCTTCGGTCCCAACGGCCTGCACATTACGAAAGAGGGCATGCCGGTCCTGACCTTCCTGGCGGAAGTCGGCAAGCTGCTGATCATGTTCTTTGCCGGCCTGGAGATCGACCTCGCGCAGGCCAAACGGACCGGTGGACATTCCTTGCTGTTCGGCTCGCTGACGTGCCTGCTGCCGCTGGCCGCAGGCACGTCGGTCGGCCTGACCTTCGGTTACTCGTGGGTGTCGTCCCTGCTGATCGGCTCGCTGCTGGCCTCGCATACGCTGATCGGGTATCCCATCGTCCAGCGCCTCGGCTTGGGCGGCAAGAGAATCGTTGCCGTGACCGTCGGCGCCACAGTCCTGACCGATATCGCCTCGCTCATGGTCCTGGCAGTGTGCCTGCCGATTCACACCTCCGGCTTCTCGACTGGAAGTTTTGCGATGCAGATCATCGAGCTGGCAATCTACGTTCCTGTAGTGGTGTTCGGGTTGAGCGCCGTCGGCAAATGGTTGTTTCGCCGGAAAGGCTACACGAATGAGTACCAGGTCGGCTTTACGCTGATGGTGATCGCGCTGGCCGGCGTGGGCGCCGAGCTCATCAACCTGGAAGCGATCATCGGCGCCTTCCTGGCCGGATTGGCCGTCAACCGCGCGATCAAAAAGAGCGAGGCTAAGGATGAGCTGGAATTTGTCGGGAACCTGCTCTTCATCCCGGCCTTTTTCATCGCAATCGGCGCGCGCATCGACGTACCGGTGTTTATCGGGACGCTCATCAACAATCTGAGTCTCGTGGCCGCGATCGTCGGCGGGCTGGTCGGAACCAAATTCTTGGCCGCGTTTGTCACGCAACGACTGGTCGGCTATACGCAGATGGAAGGCTTGCTCATGTGGTCGCTGTCGCTGCCGCAGGTCGCGGCGACGCTGGCGGCCGCCGTGGTGGCCTATAACGCGAAGAACGCGGCCGGCGTCCGTTTGATTGACGAACCGGTGATCAACACGGTAGTGGTGTTGATGGTGGCCACTTCCATCCTCGGTCCGATGCTGACGGAACGCTTCGGCCGGACGCTCGCAGGTCGCGAGCAGTAAGGATAGGGACAGGATTAAGGGGACAGGCTACTCTCGTGAGCCGACTCGGCGAGTGAGGTGCAACGACAAACAAGCCTGTCCCTTTATTCAGATCTGGCGGTTTTCCGCAGGGGCGGCGGACGAGCCTGAGGCCGTGAAGGTCCGGCGTCTCGCCACTCTGGCCGCTCTGGTGGTGAGTCTCGTGACGGCGGCTCCGGCCATCGCCGAAGTCACAATTCAGGGCCGGGGCATCCTGTTCTATACGGACGATGTGGGAATTTTCTCGGCGACCCGACGCCTGTCCCGCGACGGCGATCCGACCCAACCGGCCATTGATTCGCGTTTGACCAACCAGGGCTCCGATGTCGTCTTCGAACCGGATCTGAACGTCGCCACGTCGTTGGGCAACCGGTTCGGGACGCTCGAGCTGAGCGCAAAGGGGCAGGGCTTCGTTTACACCGACCACTCCCGCTTCAACCATGGCACCCTGCGCCTGCAGGCCCTCCAGGCCCTCTCGCCGGAGACGCGGTTGCGGCTGCGGTTCTACTATGCGCCGAATCTATTCCTCGGGGAGAACGAGAACCGGCAGCCCGGCGCAACGGGGCTGGTCGAGGAATCCGTCACGAGTTACATCTGGTCGGCGCGGTTCGAACACATGCTGACGCCGGACCTGGAAGTCAGGCTATCGACTCGATACGGCCTGCGCCGCTACAACGAGGCCTTCGCGCAACGCAACACCGATTTCTGGACGGTCGGCCCGCATTTCGAATGGCGCGCAGCCCCTCGGGTGAAGATCGGGGTGGGGTACCATTATGAGCGCGGGCTGGCGGACGGCCGGTCGCAGCCCCAGCTCGAGGATGACGTGTCCTACGTCAACCATTACGGCAGCGCAGATGTCGAAGTGGAGCTGACCGAACGGCTTTCCTTCGCCGCAGGGTTTCATTACGAGCGAAACAACTGGACGAGCGGCATCGTCGGCGATGAGCGGCAGGGGGCCCATGAAAATATCTTCCAGGGTGATGCCGTCTTCTATTACCGCTGGACTGAGAAGATGCGCATGGGGCTCGGTGTCCAACGGGCCAGCCGCAAGGAGAGTTTCGACGCGTCCTCTGTGAAGAACACCAACGTCGGAGTCGGGATGGAAGCCGCGTTCTAAGAGGAGAGGGATGCGCAGGAAAGGAACTATCCCGACGTTGATCCGCTGAAGATTATCAGCTAGCGCTCCAATTCCTTCAGGCGGGCGCGCGCTTTCTCGATTTGAAGGCGGGTGTCAGGGGTGTCCTTCTCCCGGGCAAGATATTCTCGGAAGGCCTTGGCGGCTTCAGCCTGCTGACCTTTCTCTGCCAGCGCTTCCCCCAACGCGTAGTACCCTGACGCGTAGTCTTGGCGCATTGTGACGAGCTTCCGGTATTGCTCGATGGCGCCGTCCAGGTCACCTTTGGTCTGAAGGGTCGCGCCCAGGTTATACCGCGCGCGCGCACGTTCCGGCTGCTGGTCGAGGAGGCTGCGATAGGTCGCGATCGCCCCGTCGAGATCCCCCTTTTCGGTCAGTGCGGCGCCCAGGTTGGTGTGGGCTCCCGGATGATTCGGCTGTAAACGCAGGACGGTCCGATATTCGGCGATGGCGGCATCAATCTCGCCTTTCGTTTGAAGCGCAATGCCAAGGTTGTAATGGCCGCGGACGTATTTGGGATCCAGCCGGACGACTTCGCGATAGTGTTCAATAGCTTCTTCGAGCTTTCCTTGCATTTGAAGGGCGATGCCGAGGTTATTATGGGCGTTATGGTCGTTAGGGTTTAGCCGTATGGCTTCCCGATAGACCGAGATGGCGCCGTCTAAATCTCCCGTGGCCTTCAGGGCAATGGCCAGATTGTAATAGACCCTGGGATTGTTGGGGTCCAACCGCAGAGCAGCGCGGTATGCCTCGATGGCGGCCCCCAGGTCGCCTTTCGAATGAAGGGCATTCCCGAGGCTTCCATACGCATCGGCATCGCTCGGTCTCAGTTTCAGGACCGCGCGATACTGCTCAATGGCGCCATCCATATCTCCCTTGGCTTGAAGCGCAACCCCGAGGTTGTACATCGCCTCCTGATAATCGGGCCGAAGTTTAACGGCTTGGCGATAACTTTCGATGGCGCCATCGAGATCACCCTGCTCTCGGAGCAGAATGCCGGCATCGTTGTACGCACTGGCATCCATGATTTGCGCAAGTGAGCGATCGGGCAGGACGGAGACCGTGCAGAGCAGAGCCGCGGGGATCAGCAGCAGACGGCTGGAGAACTGGAGATGCATCCTCATGTAGAGCCCGCCAGATGAGAGCGCGCTACTGTAGCAGGTCTTCCCCCTTGACGCCATCGAAGGGCGGGGGATATCCTCAACCAATGCACGGACGCGCACGGCACCCCAAGCTCACGTAGGAGCGAGCGTGATGGATTCGCCCGCATCCAACCAGGACTACGTCGAGGAACTGGTCAAGAAGGCCA
>WNEW01001086.1_pt1 | contig 13238 bp, 13 predicted proteins | sample 5399891 | NCBI WGS metagenome assembly WNEW01 (sample SAMN13153336, study PRJNA577476) | soil metagenome | isolation source: 40 cm grassland meadow soil pre-rain plot 5 | place: USA:California | collected 2015-09-08 | reverse complement strand
TTCCCAATTCCCAGCCCGCTCCCGTTAGTATATGTGCTAGTCCGAATCCCGCGCTGGTTATCAACAATAGCAGCCACTCAGTCCAATGGAGACTATGCCATCCTGCCTCGTTGAAACTTGGCAGTCCAGCTTCCCGCTTCGCAGTCTCCGGCGACAAGAAGCTCATCGCGACGGTGTGGGCAAGACTGTGATGTTCCACAGGTCTACCCATCGTGTCCATGGCTTGGACCTTAGGGCCGGCCCAAAGCGTCCGAAAAGCTACTAGAAGACCAAGCGTGCTGATTCGGAACATTGCCTCCTCGAGAGGCGGGGCGTAGGCCAATGTGTACAGAAGCTGATAGTTTTCGAGCTGGGGAAGGGAACCTGTTGGTATGCCTGCACTGTCCTGGATGAGAGTCATACCGACTACGATCAATACTAAAGCAGAGGAGATGAGGGGCATTATCACAAGCCAGTTGGGAAGATTCCTCTTCTCTGACGAGACAAAGAACCCACGAAGGCCTGCCAAGAGTCCTCCGTTGTTCCTGGCAGCTGCAAAGAAACAAACGGTGAAAATGGCAAGCAGCCCGATGAACCCCGCTAGAAGATTGATCTCAATAGGAGTGTAAATCGGAATCAGGAATGCTCCCAGCACTAGATGTCCTTGGTGGCTAAAAAGGTCCAGGCCAATTGATGTTGAAACGAGCAGCAGAACCAGAAGTGCCATCGCAAGAACATATGTTCCAACAATAATTACGGAGACCCGTTCAGAGATTCCAGACAGAAACGTCAATGAACTGAACTACCGGACCATCTTGATTCGAATGGCCGTCGAGCCTCAAAAGGCTTGCAGGACTCGATGAACGGGTCTAGCAGACTGCGATTTTTCCTTCGGTCAATCGCTTGGTAAAGTCGTCTATGCTGTTCAACTCAGACCTAGCAATCTCGTGAGCCTGTTTAGAGGCCGGTTTGAAGTCAACGCCCTTGTCCAGAATAAGCTCAATGCCCGCGACCTTGGGCTCGTTTATGGGCTTGCCAATCTGGCTCAAAAGCCAAACGTACACCTCCTTGGTCCCTGAGACTTTCTGGTGAACGTGCTGGGCAATTTCGTAGGTCAGCAAGTTGTAGATCTTGCCTACATGGCTGACAGGGTTCTTGCCGGCCGCCGCTTCTGAGCAGGTTGGACGGTTCAAGGGTATCAGCCCGTTCACTCTGTTTCCACGACCGACCTGGCCACCGTCACCGTCGTCCGCTGATGTTCCGAGGACAGTGAGGTACATTCCTCCCATTCCTCTGCCCTTCTTGTCGGCCGTGTTGATTGAGACGTTTACACCGTCAAGTTTGACCTTTGACTTGACGAATCGAGTGACCTCTTCGGTAACCTCCGCCTTTTTCCGGAAATATTGACCCTCGTTCTCAATGAAACGGTCGACGAACGCGAGAGCGATGGTCAGGTCAAGATCTCTCCCGTCTCGAGATGCCATGATCTTGACATCTTCTCCGGTCTCTGGAAAGTCCTTCTTGAAGGCCGGTGAATTTATTCGCCTCTCAGTCTGAAGAACGATCTGCTCGGTCGGGGTGAGCGGTGCATAGCCGACGGCGGCCGATGTGTCGTTGGCTCCGAGGAATCTCCCCTTTCTCTTGAAAATATCGCGCAGAGCTTCGGATCCTCGGGCGAGCTCGACCTGATAGCGCACGTGCTTCTCAGGGTCCAAGAACCGTATGTTGTTTCTGAACCACTTCTTCGCAGTCGACACAGCGAGTTCGTCCACGGGTACTGGATCGCCGTCAACGTCATATGTTGCTCTGTCTCCAAAAACCATGAGCATGGGACGTTTGACTTCTCCGCCGCCGAATCGTCTTCGTACCTCGCCAGCAGCGAGTAGCGCCTTGTCAATATTATGGTGGAGAACAGTTCCGTATTTTTTCAAATACTGTTTCGATAACGCGACGGATACATCGTTCATTATCGCGTCGCAAATATGGTCTGGATGGCCTACCCCTTTTCTCTCAACAATTTCAAGGGGTTGTTCAGCGACTGTGAGCTGGTCTAACTGGCTTACTCTTATGGGCATTCTCTCTGTCGCTCGTTAAATGGATTTGCAGCCCGCCAAGAAATTTTGGTTATTAATGTTTGTCAGACTATTCCCAAAGGAATACTGTAACTATGACTTCTTCTTTGAAGCTGCAACTATCGAGATAACGTCCCTATCCCTTATTGTATAATCGGTCGGGAGCCTAAGCCCGCTTCTAGCATCGATAGCATAGAGCATCCTGTTTGCAAGGTCTGTGTGTATGGCCTTCGCCAAGTCCCTCGTGGTCTGACCGTTGGGAATGAGAAATGTGTCAGGAAGAACGTTCCCTTTTCGATCTGCAAACGTCTTGGGATCCTCGACTGGATAAACCGCGTTCAAGCTGAGGAGTTTGAACACGCACGAGTTTATCGCGAATTGAACACCGGTCCTCATCAGCTTCGTGAAAACCCGCTGTTCAACGTACGCGAGCGCCCAAGCCTGATCTTTCGTGAGTCTGGATTCGTCTAGCACCCGGAACGCTTCTTGGCCGGGTACGTATTTGATGAAGCCCTTCTCCTCAGCCCTCCTTAGCGCCAACTCTGCTTCACTGCTGACCGGTATCACCAGCTGCGACTTGAATTCTGTTCGTAATCTTTCGAAGTTCTTCTCTGCTTCTGCCAAGTCCATCTTGTTCGCAATGATCACCGTGGGCTTCGATATCGCGCGAATCTTCTCAGCGAACAAACGCGCATCTTCGTCTCTCCAGTCCTTCGGGCTCTTCTCCGCCAACCCGGCCTCTTCCAACGCCTTGGGTACGTGAACACGTCTTACTCCAATTCCCGCCAACTCCTTGGACAATGGAATGTCGAGAGTCTTCTTGATCGTCCTTTTTCTCAATCGAGTGAGAGCTCGGTCAATCGCCACTTTGAACCATAGAATCATCTCCTCCTCAATGTCGTACACATCGATGACCGGGTTCCCCATTCCAGGACGAGTGATCTTTCCCTCTTCATCCACGCTTCCGGAAGCGTCCACAATGTGGAGGAGTGCATCCGCCTCGGCTACAACGTTAAGGAACTGTGTCCCTAGGCCTCTACCCGCCCAAGCGCCCTTGATTAGACCAGGCAGGTCGATTATCTCGACAGGCACGAATCTCCAACCGTCAATGCATGTGGAATTCCGCGGTTTATCGGTGACGTGGAGTTCTCGGCATACACAGAGCGTCTGAACCTGGCCAGATGCGAAGTTGGGCTTCTTCGTGGTGAAAGGATAGTTTGAGATTTCCGCGTTGGCTCTTGTCGTCGCGTTGAAGAACGTGGTCTTGCCAGTGTTGGTCTTCCCAATGATGCCTATCCTTATCATTGAAGCCGAAAATCGCATTCTACTGATTCCTATTAGGACTATGCCTAGCGTGGACCAATTTCCCTAGAGAATGGTTTATAGTAAGAATCTATCCAGCCTTCCCCCGAAGCGAAATGCCGGCAGAGATAACCGCCACAGACAAGTTTGTCACGTTATCAGAGGGGGCACTTGAGTGCAGGGTCAGGCGTTCCAAAGACGTAGTCAAACTGAAGCTCAGAACTCCTCGCCAATTGTACACCTACAAAGTCAAAGTTGACCGGGCAGACGATGTCTTGCGACGGCTGAAATGCGAAATAGTCGAAGTCTGAATCTTTATTCCTAATCATGGCGCACTAACCGTAGGAATTAGTCGACCTAGCAAGAGCTAACCCGAACATCCACCGGAGTCGGCTCCACTTTCCCGGCCTAGAACCCGGCGAAGACGCTATTAGCGAACACCCCCGACTTCGAAACAAGGAGGAACACATGGACCTGGAAGAACGTCTCGACCTTGCCTGTCGCGGAACCGTCGAGGTCATTCAGAGACAAGAGCTGCGCGATCTCTTGTCTACGAAGCGTGAGCCGCGAGCCTACTGGGGCTTTGAGTGCTCCGGAAAGCGGGACCAGACCCGCCTGGATTGATGCACATCGGCCAAGGGCTCGTCTGCGGTGACAAGATCCGAGACCTTGTAGATGCGGGATTCGACTTCACCATTTTCCTCGCAGACTGGCATTCAATGATCAATAACAAGTACGGAGGAGACATGGCAAAAATCCGGACTACCGGCGACTACTTCAAACACTGCTTTACGGCTCTAGGACTAACGGAAGACAAAGTCCACTACATCTGGGCCAGCGAACTCGCAGGCCAACCAGAGTATTGGGAAAGAGTTCTCAGGGTTGGACGCGCAACGACCGCCCAGAGGGTTATGAGAGCCCTACCGATACTTGGGAGAGAAATCAACTCGCAGAAAGCAGAAGCAGCTGCAATGTTCTACCCGTGCATGCAAGCAGCCGACATATTCCAGATGAAGCTAGACGTTGCGTGTGCGGGAATAGACCAGCGCAAAGCACACATTCTTGCGAGAGAGGTCGGCGAGAAACTGGGATGGGGAAAACCGGTAAGCATCCACACGCCCCTAGTAATGGGGCTAGCTGGTATTGAAAGTGCGGAGAAAGGAGACTTCGACGAGGACCCTAAGCTCAGTCAAGTAATCGGAGCCAAAATGTCCAAGAGCAAACCAGACAGCAACATTCTGATTCACGACGATCCGGAAACCATTTCGCAGAAGATCCGCAAAGCATACTGTCCCCCGAACCAGACCGAGGGAAACCCATTACTGGAATACTTCCGAGTACTCGTCTTCCGCGAGCCACGCCACTTCCTCTTGACCCGCGACCAGAAGCATGGTGGAGACCTGGACCTCGAATCTCACGAACAAATGAAGACCCTATACTCCAACGGCAAGATCCACCCGCAAGACTTGAAAGCCAATATGGCAAGGTTCGTAGCCGAGCGGTTAAAGGGCGTTCGTGACTATTTCGCTCATCGACCAGAAGTGCTCGACCAGATGAGAAAGCTCGGAGGCGGATAAGCACAACAGTGGTCGCACGCGACCGGCGAAGACATCCCAGCCAGGCCCGGAAACCACGCGCAGCTTACTACGGCTGGAAGAGAGACCAGATTGAGAAAGCTCTCGAGACGTTGAGAAAACGGTCAACAGCAGGAGTCCCGATGATAGTAGAGGGACGCAGGGACAGGGAGGCGCTCATCAAGCTAGGAGTGAATGGTACGTTCCTCTCCCTAAAGGGAAGCGGAGAGACAAGATCCCACTTCCTCGACAGAATCTCAGAATTCCACGATGTCACTATTCTCACTGATTTTGACGCGAAAGGTTCCGAGCTAAGACTCTGGCTCTATCAGGAGCTCACCCGAAAAGGAATACACGCAGATGATCTTTCATGGAGACGAATCAGATCCCTGGCTCGGGCACAGGTCAGAGCGGTGGAGGAACTGCCAAGCTTCGTGAGATCAATTGACGCTCAGTCTAGAGGCGAGCGCCCTGCGAAGCCGCGTCTCGTACGAGCGGTCTCTGGAGTTCGCCCATAACAGATTCTGAAAGAAGACACTTCGGACAAGCAGTGGAGGGTGAAAGAGTCCTTATATCCACTTGGTGGCGTTCGCAAGGATTCCCTGCGATGCAAGTGGAGTAGAGGTGTAATAGAAAACTGAGAGGAAGAAACTGGAAAGGACGAAGTCAGCGAACTGAGATGAAGACATTGGAGTGTCCTAGATGTCACGATCATATCAAACTCGATCGATATAGCGCGCATATCGCGACTTGTCCTCAGCCTACAATCACAACCAGCTAGTTTTAGATGGCGCCGGGAGTGGGATTCGAACCCACGCGGCCCGTACGGGCCACAGGCTCTCAAGGCTTACGCCTCACGCACGAGTCTGCGCTTCTGGACCCACACCGACGGGTTAATCCACTCAGCCAACGGGACGCGTAGCCAACCAGCCCCGCGTTATCCCGGCAAGACCCGCCTCAGGCCCGACTAGTCTCAATCATAAAGCGTCATAATAAGTGGCTTTCCCGAAGAGGCCTGGACCCTTGAACCAGAACGCGCCAGCGGGTTACAGGACGCTCGATCACGTAACTGACGCACTCATTGAGGCATGGGCCCCTACTTTTGAGGAGGCACTTGTCCAAGCAGCCCTAGGTCTTTTCGACACAATGGTAGAAACGGTAAACGCGAAACCAGCTTTGGAAGAGGAATTATCGGTTGAAGGGCATGACGAGCTTGAACTCGTATACAATTGGCTTGAGCAATTACTCCTCTTCTTTGAGATAAAACAACAAGTCCTAACCCACTTTCATATCAGCTCGATCAGTAAGAAGGACGGAAACATCCTCCTCACTGCAAAAGTGGGGGGCGAAAAATACGACTCGACGAGTCATAGAGCGAAAGTTGAGGTCAAGGGAGTTACCTACCACCTCATGGAGGTTCGCAGAGAACCCAGCAGGGTACGAATCACGTATCTGCTCGACCTATAGCGCTCGTCTAACCTGGTCAATGAGGCTTATAGCGGCCCTGTTGTCCCGCCCGTAACGACCACTCTTGAGCAACCAAGCCCTACGAGCTGACAATCGCTCAAGCTCCCACATCCCAGTCACAAACATTGCCCCCAACATTTGGGAAGTACCGAAAGACTATCAGCCTGGAATGAAGGTCCCTGCGCGAATCTACGCAGACGAAGACCTGCTCGCCAAGATGAAGACCGACAGAACCCTTCAGCAATGCGTCAACGTAGCCCACCTCGATGGCATATGCAACTACTCAATCACAATGCCCGATGGCCACGAGGGCTACGGGTTCCCGATCGGAGGCGTTGCGGCCACAGATTATGACGAGGGACTAATCAGTCCAGGCGGGGTAGGTTACGACATTAATTGCGGAGTACGCCTCATTCGAACCAATCTCGTAGAGGAACAGGTCAGACCCGTCCTCTCAGAACTCGTAGACACAATCTTCAATCTCATACCATCAGGCCTCGGAAGCAAGGGCCAGATCAAACTCAGCACCATGGAGCTAGACAAGGCAGTCACAGACGGGCTGGACTGGGCACTCAACAAGGGCTACGCATGGCCAGAAGACCCCAAGACCATAGAGGAGGAAGGCTGCATGGAAGCCGCAGACGCGAGCAAGATCTCGAACACCGCAAAGTCGCGCGGCGCACCACAGCTTGGAAGCCTTGGCAGCGGAAACCATTTCATAGAAATAGAACGCGCCAACAAGATATTCGACAAGCGAGTCGCAGACAAGTTCGGAATTACACGGGAAGGCCAAATCCTCGTCCTAATCCACACCGGGAGCAGAGGTTACGGGCACCAAACCTGCAGCGACCATCTCCGGGTAATGGAGCGAGCCATGAACAAGTACAATGTCCAACTCCCAGACCGCGAACTAGCCGCGTGTCCCAGTAACAGTCCCGAGGCGGAGGACTACATACGAGCAATGTCCGCGGCGTGCAATTTCGCCTGGGTCAACCGGCAAATGATCACCCACTGGGCCCGACAAGCGTTCGAGCGAGTCCTCAAGACATCAGCTGACAAGCTCGACATGAAAATCGTCTACGATGTCGCACACAACGTCGCAAAAACCGAGACACACAAGGTCGACGGAAAAATGCGGAAAGTCATAGTACACCGAAAAGGCGCAACAAGATCATTCCCGCCCGACAACCCGGAAATCCCCGCTCAGTACCGAGAAGTAGGCCAGCCAGTACTAATCCCCGGCAGCATGGGCACGAGCAGCTGGGTCCTAGTCGGAACACCAAAGGCCATGGAGCTCAGCTTCGGAACCACAGCCCACGGCGCCGGACGCTTCATGAGCCGGTCCGCAGCCAAGCGGAAATGGTGGGGCGCAGACCTCAAGAAATCGTTGGAGAGCAGAGGCATCGTCATACGCGCCGCAAGCATGGAAGTACTCGCGGAAGAGGCTCCAGACGCTTACAAGGACGTGGACCGGGTCGCCGAGGTCAGCCACCAACTGGGCATCGGCACGAAAGTCGTCAGAATGACACCCATCGGTGTCGCCAAGGGCTAACTGGGTCACCGGCTGAAACGTGCCCGGAAATGGCCCGTTAAAGCCCGTACAGTGCGCGTACCATGCACGTTTCCCGTCGGACAAAATCGTCCGAAATAGCCATCAAAACCGTTGAAACAGGCTAAAACAAGCCCCAAACGCCTTCTCAAATTTCTAGACCCCCTCTAAAGGGGGCCCCCAAACAAAATCACGCACAAGAAATCTCCCGAACCTGACGGGCATCTCCTATGTGTCCCAGTGCTCAAGCGTAGTCAGAGTTTCCGCAAAAGAATGAGAGTCGAAGCTTAGGAAGTGGGGAGCTGTGGCCCGCAACACTAACACCATGGCCTCACTGTGAAGACGAAGTCTTCCCTCAGCCCGGCTCTCTCGAGACGGGCGCATATGCTCCCCGCTAAGAGATGAACGGCCTTGAGTAGATTAGGATTGACCCTTGCTACTTTAGCGGAACGTACATGCTTGACCGGGACGCGCCGATGCCGGGCGTACCATGGACCACTTTCTGGTTAGTGATAGCGAACTCGCCTAGAAAATGCCCGATCATCTCTGGCCTGATCTCGACCGGAGAAAACTCTTTCCCAGTGTGAAGATGAATCGTCAACCCTAGCATCTCGGGAATGATGATCATGTCCCTAGCGTGAGTCTTTACCGGGGCCTTTCCTTTTCCCCCGTTCTCTTTCTTGGCCTGACGAATATGCTCAAGCAGAATCCGCTGATCATTAGTGAGACCCTTGACAAGCGAGCGTCGCTGTCTTGAGGGCAAGAGTTTGATGAAGTCGTCCATCGACATCTGACGCAACTCGTCCGCTGAATGTCCACGATAGCTGAACTGTCTCGGCATACTGTCACGCTAGGTTAGAGTCTCTCCAAGTCACTAGTTTAACGTTGTCCTCGCACTATCGCGTCTTTCTCTTGGCCCGTCCTGTCTGTCGAGCCGCAATGTTTCCAACCTTCCTTCCTGGCGAGGTCCACCGGCCCACCGTCGTTGGCTTGCCCGCGTGCTTGTGCCTTCCACCACCGTGCGGGTGTGAGGCCGAAATCATTGCCTGACCCTTCACCACGGGCCACTTTCTGCCTCTTGATTTTTGCAAGTACCACTTTGGCCCTGCCTTGAGAAACGGTTTCTCAGTGCGTCCCGAGCCTGCCACTACGCCTATCATGGCTCTGCATTTGTCGTTGAGGTAGACTTTTCTCCCTGACGGCATGCGCAGCTCTGTGCCCTGTGGAGTGTGTGAAACGACGAGTGCGAAGGAGCCTGATGAGCGAGCCACGGTCCCGCCGTCGCCTGGCTTGTTCTCGACGTTGCAGATCATGGTTCCCTCAGGAATCTTTCCAATATTGGTAATATTGCCGGTTTCTGCAGGAGCGTCCGAGCCGATGCTGATCCTCTGTCCGACGGACAGTCCTTCGGGGGCGGGAAGGTATACTTCGGCTCCTCCGTCAATATTGACCTGTGCCAAGGGCGCGCCGCGCGCGACTTCGTGAAGAAGTTCGCGGACCCAGCCCTCGGTTCTGCCATCGGCCTCGCGATATCCAACCGGGTGAATACGTCGGTGTGTCGGGGCTCTGAAGATGAAGAAGCCGCGACCGCGACGTTGAACCAGGATGTTCTTTCCCATTATTGCTCAGCCTATAGGATTCCCAGTTTTACTGCGAGCTCAGAGGCTTTCGACTCTGGGCCCAATCTGACGTAGGCCTTCTTCTTCCCTTCGGGGGTTGTGACGGTGTGAACCTGTGAGACCTTAACCTCAAACAATTCTTCGACGGCTCTCCAGATGTCAAACTTCGAAGCCTCGTTTCTAACAATGAACGTGATCTTGTTCTCGGACTCTATCAGCTTCACCGTTTTCTCAGACATCATCGGATAGACGATGACGAGCTCGGGGTCCAGTCGCGGCACTTTTTACCAGGCCCTCGCTCCTATCCACTTGAAAGCGGACTCGCTCCAGACTGTTAAGCGTCCCGGATGAGTTCCAGGTGCCAGGTCTTCGACGCTAAGATCTTGAGCCCGCACCACGTTAACACCATCGAAGTTGCGAAAGGCACGATGCGCTCCCTGATATTCTCCAACGACTATCAGCGGACCGACCTTATGGGTCGTCCGTCCGCGCAGTGTTTGCCTGCTTTTTTCAACCCTTGCAATGTCCTCCCAGAGCCCCAACGAAAAGAGAATCTTCCTTGCCTCCGAGGTCTTCGTGATCTTCTCGATCGCGTCAGAGACTACCAGTGGAAACATCATTTCCTCCTCGAATCTGTGCCCACGCTTTTTCACAATTGATGTTGATGCAGATGCAGCGAGGGCTGACCTGAGAGCAAGACGTCTCTCTTTTCTGTTGATACTCTTTGCCGGATTCGCCATGGAGACTGGTGGAAATGCTAGTCTGCCTCCCCTCGTTCCAGGGGCAAAGGCGGCCTGTCCCGATAATGGACCGTGCCCACCGATTCTGGGGACTCTTGAGATTCCTCTGCCGACTCCGAACCCTTCGGCGGTTGTTCTCTTGCCCGCCATTGGATTTCGACCCTGACGCTGGAAACTGTGAGACTGCTCGGCCAGGACCGCTTTTGAGATCACATCAAGTCGGAGCGGTGTGTTGAATACGGATGGAACGGGAACATCGCCGGCAGTCTTCCCATCCACGCCGATTACGTTTACCGACGTAGCATTGTCCAATTCTCTATGCTCCCTGTTTCGAGTCCAGGCTCAACATGAGCATTTTCGGTGACTCTCCCACTGCTTGTCCGCGGGCTGGGTGGCGGAGAGCGACCAGTCTTTTCGGGGGTCCGGGGATTGTACCTCGGAGCATTGCGTATTCTGTCTTGATTGGACCGTAGTGGAGGTATCCTCCCTTGGGTGAGACTTCGCTGCCGTTCTGGCCGATCTTGATGATCTGCTTGTTGTACTCGGTTCTCTGGTTGAACCCCATTTGTCCCGCTCGGGGGACCGAGTACATGACGTAGTGGGGGTGCCATGGTCCTATAGAGCCTACCCCACGGACGGTCTTATTCGACTTGTGCTTGAGCTTCTTTACTCCCCATCTCTTCACCGGGCCCTGAATCCCCTTGCCCTTTGTGACTCCGATAACATCAACATCTCCTCCTTCCTTGAACACTTCGCTGATCTTGATCTCCTTGCCCAGGAGTTTCTTGCCATACTCCATTTGTTCCTGGACTGTTCCGCCCGCAATCTTCAATTCTAGAATGTCAGGTTCCTTCTTTCCAATCTTCGCAAGCCGAGGCTGGCTTGACACAATGGCCCGTATTTCGCGGACCTGACCTTTCACCGATTCAATCTTCTCCCAGCCTGGTGCAGGGTCGAATTTTTCTGGAATCTTCAGTGCGCGTCCTAGATCTTTTGATTGCTCTGTCGCCCAGACTTCTCCGAGAGTTCGGAGCCCACCGTTGTAGGTTTGGTAGAATCGCAGCCCGCTTAGAATCAGTGGCGGTGTTTCAACAACGGTGACCGGGAAAGTGAGTTCTTTGCCGTAGGTGAGCGAGCCCTGGCGATTGTCTGTTACAGTGAGATGAGTGGTGCCGGCTTTGAACCCTGCAAAGCCCAGTAGTCGCGGAGGCCCCTCGTAGCCTGGCCAATACCGTATTCTAGGGGTCCAGTGAGACGCGCGGCCTCTCGGAAGATATGCAAGGCTTCCGCGTCTTGGCGCGCTATACTTTCTGTGACCCATCTCTTCACGCCTCCATTAACACGTTGAGTAGGGCGAGGGTGCCGAGAACTGCTTCCTCTGTCCGGACGGTCTCTGTCCCCTGGCCTGGGATAGTGTTGATGTTGAAGGAGTCAGAGGGCAGTGTGTCGTTTGTCCTTGCCAGGATTTTGGGTACTCCCTCGGCTGGGGAGCCGAACAGGATAATCGGGTTCTTGGAGCTCTTCCATTTCTCTTGGAGCGGATGAGTAACCTCTCGTATGTCCGTTCCTTCTCGGGATGTGGAGATGGTCAGATCGTGTCCGCTCCTCTTCAATATCTGTCCTAGCGCTCGTTGTTCCCGGGTGACTTGAATCCCCCAATATATGGCTAGCCCTGCAGGATCGACGATTTCTCCCTCAAGGCCCGGGGGGGCTTTCTTTAGCCGAATGGTTACTATCGTCTTGGGCTTGAGCCTGGCGTTTACGATGATCGGTTCTAGGAATCCCGCGTTTACTTTGGAGGACTCTCCAGTTGAGACAACGATAGCATCCCTGATGCTTCCCGTTTCGGGCTGTTTCTTGTCGGGGTGATTGGCTGTCCTTAGCGGTGGTAGGATGCCGGTGAATGCTAGGTCCGGGTCGACGGGAAAGAGCTCTCGCCTAAGGTATGGGGGTGTTTGTTGGAATTTGAGGATCTTCTCGACTAGCAGTGCTTCCTTACGTGCTGGCGCCGTGTCTTGGTCCATGTATATCATGGCATGTTCGACTCGGAAGATTGCTAGGGCGCGTCCGATCTGCCCAATCCGCGCGGTCTTTTCTCGCAGGTGTGGAATGTCTAGCGTGAGGCTGGCCGGTAGGGCGACGGTGACGTTTTGTGATCTGCGCGGCGGGGGAAGCATGTTCTCCGCTCTCCAAAGCCCGCCTTATCACAGTTAGTCGAGGTCTCACCGAACTCTTACATTGACCTCGGACAGGGCATGGGGTGTTGACCGTGCCAGGACTACTCGACGATCCCCGACGATTCTCTCGTGTGGACCGGGGTGACATGCTCGGATCGATTTACAGACTAGCAGACCCGTTTCTGAATCCTCGCCATTTCAGGTCCAAGTCTGCTGGGAGAAGGAGGGTTGTTGATGATTTGGTTTTCGTCGGCATGGGCGGTTCAGCCTCAGCCGGAGACTTATTAGTTGACTGGCTGGGGTCAGGGTTTGAATTCCCAACTACTGTTTCACGAAACCCTCGTCTGCCAAGATCCGTGGGTCGAGACTCATTGGTGGTTTTCCTGAGCTATTCAGGTGAGACCTGGGAGACTCTCGAAGCTCTTCGTGGAGCTTTGAGGACTGGTTGTGCAGTTGCGGGTGTTGGTTCTGGAGGGAGACTGAAGGAGAGCATTGAGGCCAAGGGTTTACCGTTCTTCCAGGTTTCACCCAGACTTGCCCCAAGAGCAGCGTTAGGAGAGATGATCGTCGCAGGTTCGATGGCTCTCCAGTCTCTTGGCGTGACTGGTCCTCAAAGTGGCGGCTTGCGGGAGGTTGGTGAGGAACTCGTGGTCTTGAGGGAGAAGCTCGGGCCCGGTGTTCCTGTCGCGAAGAATAGGGCGAAGCAGCTAGCATTGGCATTGCTTGGAAGGCTGCCCATGGTCTATGCTTTTGTCAGCA
>WNEW01001084.1_pt1 | contig 13251 bp, 11 predicted proteins | sample 5399891 | NCBI WGS metagenome assembly WNEW01 (sample SAMN13153336, study PRJNA577476) | soil metagenome | isolation source: 40 cm grassland meadow soil pre-rain plot 5 | place: USA:California | collected 2015-09-08 | reverse complement strand
GCCCACTTGGACTTGAGGGCCTGGTACCGCTCACGCACGGCGGCGACGTCGTCGGGATGGATCTGCGCGAGCCAGCCGTCCAGTCCTCCCGCGGTCAGCTCCTCGGCGGTGAACCCCGTGACCTGCGCGGTGTTGGGGCTGACGACGATCGTGTGTCCGCCGGCGTCCGCCATCCACGTCACGGCCGGGATGTGGGTGACGAGAGCGCGGTAGCGTTCCTCGCTGCGCTGCAACGCCAGCGTGGCCTGATCGCGCTCGTTGACGATACGGATGAGGTGCGTCGCGCGCGCCACCAGCGCCGTCTCCTCGGGTCGGGGCGTCCCGGGGGCTCGCTGGTACAGCGCGAACGTCGCGATGACCTCGCCGCGGCCGTTGAGAACCGGCGACGACCAGCACGCCCGGAGCCCGTGACGAAGGGCGAGCTCGCGATAGGCGGCCCACAGCGGATCGGTGGCGATGTCGCTGACGACCACGGTCTCCTTGCGGTAGACCGCAGTACCGCACGAGCCGGCGCTGGGGCCCGCGGCGGAGCCGTCGATCGCCTCGATGTACGCGGGCGGCAGGCTGGGGGCCGCGCCGTGACGCAGCTGCCCCGACTCGACGCGCAGCACGGACGCGAGCAGACCGTTGCTCATCGACTCGATCAGCCGGCAGACGGCATCGAGCACGCCCGCGGTCGGGGTGCCGGCGGCGATCAGCTCGAGGATTTCGCGCTCGCCAGCCAGCAGCGCCTCCGCCCGCTTGCGCTCGGTGATGTCGACCATCACCGAGCGCAACTGACGCCGGTCACCGGGCCCGCGCTGCACGACCCGCACCATGTCGTTCATCCACACCACGCGGCCGTCGGCGGCCAGCATCCGGTATTGCAGGAAGTGATCGCGACCGTCGGCAATCGCCCGGCGGCGGCTGGCGACGGCCGCATCCCGATCGTCGGGGTGCACGTGACGCGCCCAGAATTCCGCGTCCGCGCACCACGCGTCCACCGGGTAACCCAGGATGGCCTCCGCCCGCATGTTGACGAAGTAGATCTGGAACGTCTCGGCGTCGGCGTCGAGGACGATTGCGTCGAGCGTGTCGACGAGGTTCCGGTAGTTCGTGGCCGTCGCCTGCGCCTCGCTGCGAGCCGCCTGCTCGGCTGCGAAGAGGCGCGCGGTATGGATGGCGGCGGCCGCGTGGTCGGCCAGCCGGACGAGCAGCGTCTCGTCGGCATCGCTGAACGACTGCGATGATCGGCTGCACACGTAAAGGAGTCCGTCGATCGTCCGATCCACGACGATGGGAACGACCAGCGCGCTATGGATGCCCTCGGCGTCGATCGCGGCCGCGTACGCCGGTGGCATCGGCGGCCACGCCACGCGTTCGGCCGTCCGCGCCGGTCGCCCGTCGATCGCCGCTCGCCCACCGATGCCCAGGCCGGGGAGGACGCGGAAGTTCCGGTAGGCGTCGCTTCGGGCGCCGATCATGACCCGGGCGGGGAACGAACCGTCGGCGTCACGCAGCGCCAGGCTCGTCACGTCGCCCCCGCAGAGGGCGTGCGCGCCCCTGGCGATCCGGGCGAGGATCGCGTCGAGATCGTGCTGCTCGGCGAGGTCGCGGGCAATGTCGGCCAGGGTCTCCGCCTCCCGGCGGCGGCGCTCGGCGTCGGCGTACAGCCGGGCGCTCTCGATCGCGATCGCCGCATGGCCGCCGAAGGCTGTCAGAATCTCCACCTCGGTGGAGCCGAGGTCGGCGGCAGACGACGTCAGGAGCTCGAGGACGCCCACGAGGCGGCCGTGCGAGATGAGCGGGATTGCCGCGCACGCGCGCAGGCCCTCGGCCTCGTGATAGGCACGGTTGACCGTGCGCGGGTCGGCGAGGACGTCGGGCACCAGCAGCGTCCGTCGCTGCAGCGCAGCGTGGCCGACGAGCCCCTCGCCGAGGGCGAACTCGCGCTGGCCCGCCACGTTCGACCGGCGCCGGGGCTCGACCCGGGCGCGCACCACCAGCCGCGAGCCCTCGAGGATCCAGAGCGTCGACCGTGATCCCTCCACGAGACTGGTGGCCGAGCCGACGACTCGGCCGAGCACCTGATCGAGGTCAGGCGAGGCGGTGATGCTCTCGACGAGGCGCAGGAGAAGCTCGAGCCGGGAATCCAGTTTCGCCGTGTCGGACACGCTGCCCTCCTGCCGACCCATTCGAAAAGCGACCCGACCGAGTGGATCATTTCGTCCCCGGCGTCGTCAAGCCGAGCAGGCGTTGTCGCCTTGCGTGGCCTCCACCGAACCGCTACGATGAGCGGCCATTTCGGCTTCACTCGCTTCAGCAATCCCCTCCGTCGAGGAGGGACAAAGAGGGAATCGACATGAAGCTCGCGCGGCTCCTCGTACGCGGTATGGTCGTTGCCATCGTCCTGGGCCTCGTCCTCTCTCCCGATGACGCCTCGGCGCAGAAGCGGGGCGGGACGCTCGTCATGCTCGTGCAGCCCGAGCCGCCGACGCTCGCTTCCTACATCAGCACGTCGGGGCCGATCGGTCAGGTCACGAGCAAGATCTACGAAGGGCTCCTCGAGTACGACTTCAACCTCAAGCCCGTTCCCGGACTGGCGCAGTCCTGGCAGGTCAGCGCCGACGGCAAGACGATCACGTTCGCGCTGCAGAAGGGCGTGAAGTTCCACGATGGGCAGCCGTTCACGAGCGCCGACGTGAAGTTCTCGGTCCTCGAGGTGCTGCGGAAGGTCCACCCCCGCGGCGCGGCGACCTTCCGTGAGCTCACGGAGATCGAGACTCCGGACGCCCAGACGGCGGTCTTCAAGCTGGCGGCGCCGGCCCCCTATCTCATGATGGCGCTGTCGGGATACGAGTCGCCGATGCTTCCGAAGCATTTGTTCGAGGGCACCGACATCAAGGCGAGCAAGTACGCCAACGCTCCCGTGGGCACCGGCCCCTTCAAGTTCGTCGAGTGGCAGCGTGGGCAGTACATGCGGCTCGATCGCAATCCGGACTACTGGAAGAAGGGTCGGCCCTATCTCGATCGCATCGTCGCGCGCTTCATCGCGGACTCCGCGACGCGCACGGCCGCCCTCGAGAAAGGCGAGGCGCAGGCCGCCGGCTTTGCCGCGATCCCCTGGAGCGACGTCAAGACGCTCGGCAAGCTGCCCCAGATGGAGACGACGACGCGCGGCTACGAGATGTCGTCGCCGATCGTCCAGCTCGACTTCAACACCCGCAAGGCGCCCTTCGACAATCTTAAAATCCGTCAGGCCGTCTCGTACGCGGTCAGCCGCAAGGCCGTCATCGAGAACGTCTGGTTCGGCTGGGGCAAGCCGGCCACGGGGCCCATCAGCTCCAACTTCGCTCCGGTCGGCTTCTATACGTCCGCGGTCCACAGCTACAACGTGGCCAATGGCGTCGAGATCGCCAACAAGCTGCTCGACGAGGCGGGGTTCAAGCGCGGTGCCGGCGGCATCCGGTTCGAGATCGTCCACGACCAGACGCCGTACGGCGAGGAGTGGCAGCGGTACGGCGAGTACGTGCAGCAGGTGCTGGCCGAGATCGGGATCAAGGCGACCCTGCGCTACGAGGATGTGCCGACGTGGCTGAAGCGCCTCTACACCGACTACGACTTCCAGCTGAGCTCCAACTGGATCCAGGGACTCGCCGACCCGGTCATCGGCGTTCATCGGCTCTACCATGGGAAGCAGATCCGGCCGGGAACGGTCTTCGTCAACGAGACGGGATGGTCGTCGCCGCGGACCGATCAGCTCATGGATCAGGCGACGATCGAGCTGGATCCCAAGAAACGGGCGGCGCTGTATCACGAGTTCCAGAAGCTCGTCGTCGAGGCGGCGCCGCTCGTGTGGGTCCACGAGCTGCAGTTCGTCACCGTGTACAACAAGCAGGTCAAGGAGCTGATCGTGAGCCCGCTCGGGCTCTATGCGTCGTTCGATCGCGCGTACATCGACAAGTAACCGTCCGCGTCAGCGCACGGCATGAGCGGCGCGACGGGCCGGCCGGCGTACGTGATCCGCCGGCTCCTCCAGGCGGTGCCCGTCGTCTTCGCCATCCTCATCCTGAACTTTCTGCTGCTGCACCTGGCCCCCGGCGACGCCGCGCAGGTGCTCGCCGGTGAGGCGGGCTCGGCGACGCCGGAGTACATGGCCCAGCTCCGCCAGCGCTTCGGCCTCGATCGGCCGCTGATCGTGCAGCTGGTGCTCTACCTCAAGCAGATGCTGGCCCTGGACCTCGGCTTCTCCTTCCGCCACAGCATGCCGGTGCTCGACCTGATCCTGGTACGGCTGGGACCGACCCTGCTGCTCATGCTGACGACGTTCGTCGTGTCCGTCAGCGTCGGCATCGCACTGGGACTGCTGGCCGCCTCGCGTGCCGGCAGCTGGCAGGACACGTTGATCTCCGTGCTTGCCCTCGTGTCCTACGCCACGCCGCTCTTCTGGGTCGGTCTGATGCTGATCGTCGTCTTTTCCGTGAAGCTCGACTGGCTGCCCACGAGCGGCATGGAGACCGTGGGCGCCTTCTACGAGGGTTGGCCGCGGGTGGTCGACATCGGACGCCATCTCGTCCTGCCCGCGCTCAGCCTGTCGCTGTTCTATCTGGCGCTCTACGTCCGGCTGATGCGCGCCGCCGTGCTCGAGCAGGCCGGCATGGACTACGTGACGACGGCGCGCGCCAAGGGGCTGAACGAGACCCGGATCACGCTCTCCCACGTGCTGCGCAATGCGGTCCTGCCCGTCGTCACCGTGGCCGGCGTTCAGGTGGGCGGTTTGCTCGGCGGCTCCGTCGTCGTCGAGTCCGTGTTCGCCTGGCCCGGGCTCGGGCTGCTCGCCTTTCAATCGCTCTTCGCGCGGGACTTCAATTTGCTGCTCGGGATCTTTTTCCTCTCCGCGTGCCTCGTGGTCGTGCTGAACCTGGCGGTCGACGTGGTGCACACGCTGCTCGATCCGCGGATTCATGCATGAGGCGCTTCGCGCGGCGGTTCGCGCGCAGCCGGGCCGGCCTCCTCGGGGTGACCGTGCTCGCCGCGGTCTCTGCCCTCGCGGTGAGCGCGCCGCTGCTCTTTCCCGAGAGTCCGTTTCGCGCCGTCGACCGTCCGTTCACGCCTCCGCTGGGCACGCACCTCCTCGGCACCGACGTCCTCGGGCGCGACGTCGCCGCCGGTCTTGCCCACGGCGCCCGCACGTCGCTGACGATCGGCCTGCTCGCCACATCGATCGCGGTGCTGCTCGGCACCCTCATCGGGGGCCTCGCCGGCTACTACGGAGGCTGGATCGACGATCTCCTCATGCGCACGACGGAGTTCTTTCAGACGATCCCGACGTTCCTCTTCGCGATCATCCTCGTCGCGATCCTGGCCCCGTCGGTGAAGAGCATCGTGCTGGCCATCGCCATCGTGACCTGGCCGACCGTCGCCCGGCTGGTGCGCGGCGAGTTCCTCGCCTTGCGGGGACGCGAGTTCGTGCAGAGCTGCATCGGCCTCGGCATGCCGGACCGACGCGTGATCCTGCGGCACATCCTGCCGAACTGCCTGTCGCCCATCATCGTGACGGGATCGCTCAGCGTGGCGACGGCCATCCTGATCGAGTCGGCGCTGTCGTTTCTGGGTCTCGGCGATCCCAACGTGATGAGCTGGGGCTTCATGATCGCCGCCGGACGCACGTTCTTGCGCACCGCGTGGTGGCTGTGCGCGATTCCCGGCACCGCGATTCTGCTCACCGTGCTGGCGATCAATCTGGTCGGCGAAGGACTCAACGACGCCCTGAATCCCCGGCTCCAGCGCTAGCGCGGGTCGGGACCCCGGGTCGCCCACTTGGGCAGGCCGCAGTGCATGCAACGGCGAGCGAAGGGATTGTGCTGCCATGACATGCGCCAGGGACGCGCGTCGAATTTCCGAAAGAACAGCTCGCCGCAGCGCGGGCAGCCGAAGTTCCACTTTCGGTAGCCGATGATCGTGCATGCGATCATCCACACGAGCGCGGCGTAAAAGATCGCGTTGCCGCCGCCGCGCGTCCATCCAAGTGTGCGGCTCACGAAGGCCAGGCCGGGAAGGTACAAGCCGAACACGATCCAGAACGCCCAACTCCATTGCCGATAGCGGCGCCACGCCGTCGAGTACGGGCCTTCCCCCTGCGGCGTCACCGCCGCGCGATGACCCCGCGCGCGAACGCCTCGGCCACCCGCCATTTGTCGTCGACGCCGATCGCGAACATCAGCTCTTGAAGACCCTGACGCTCGAGCTCGCGGACCTGCTCGACCAGCGCCTCGGCGGTGCCGACCAGGCAGGTGGCGCGGATGAGGCTGGCGTCGATCAGCTCGGCTTCTCCCGGGTGCAGATAGGTGTAGTGGAACTCGTGCGTGCGGAAATGCCGGTGCTCGGCGGGCGTCTCCTCCACGAGCGCGCAGTAGCGCTTCCAGATCGGACGCAGGAACTCCGGGGGCTCGATGCCCCGCTCCTGCACCTCGTCATAGAAGTAGTAGACGCTGGCCATGACGTTGGGGCCGACCGTGCGCACGACGCGCGGGGAGTCGACCGGCTCGCCCGGCTCCAGGAGCGCCACGTTGGTCAGCGCGCAGCTGCGGAAGCCGTCGAGCGCCCGGCCCGCTCGGGCGGCTCCCTTGCGTGCGTGGCCGAGCGCGTCGGCGACGGCGACGCCGCGCGGCGGGATGGCGAAGACGAGCCCGTCGCCGTGCTTGCCGGCCAGCTCCATCGCGCGCGGGCCGAAGCCCGAGACGTAGAGCGGGATCTTGGGCTCGAGGCCGAGATACTTCTTGTTGTTCGTCAGCATCCGGATGGGGCGAACGCGGTCGTGATAGCGATAGTCCACCGTCTCGCCGCGCAGCAGGGCGGCCAGCACGCGCAGGTACTCGTCGTACTCCGCGATGCGCATGGGTCGCTGGCCCATCGTGCGCATCGCCGTGTTGCCGGTGCCGATCCCCAGGTGCACGCGGCCCGGCGCCAGCCGATTCAGCGTCGCCACCGCCGCCACGTGCACGGGAGGAATCCGCGTGCCGCAAATGGCCGTGCCCGGTCCGAGGCGGATGCGGCCGGTGCGCTGGGCGGCCAGCGCCAGCACGGCGTAGCAGTCCGAGAAGATCATCTGGCTGTCGGTGACCCAGACCGAGTCGTAGCCGAGGTCCTCGGCGTGGTTGAAGAACCCGATCTCGTCGACGTCCGCCATCACGCACATACCGAACTGCATCGCCGATCTCCTCACATGCCCAGGTAGGCCTTGCGCACCAGATCGCTCCCCCGCAGCTCCTCGCTCCTGCCCTCCAGCACGACGCGGCCCGTCTGGAGCACGTAGCCGCGGTCGGCCAGGTCGAGGGCGGCGGGCACGTTCTGCTCGACGAGGAACATCGTGAGCGCTTCGCTCTCGTGCAGCCGGCGCAGCGAGTCCATGACCTGGTCGACGAGCCGCGGCATGATCCCCAGGCTCGGCTCGTCGAGCATGAGGAAGCGTGGCCGTGACATGAGTGCGCGCGCGATGGCCAGCATCTGGGCCTCGCCGCCGCTCAATGTCCCCGCCCGCTGCCGCGCCCGCTCGCGCAGCACGGGGAACAGGGCCTCGATGCGCTCGAGCATCTCGCGCCGGTGCGCGGGATCGCCGTTGCTGTAGCTGCCCAGGGTCAGATTCTCGGCGACGCTCAGCCGGCTGAACAGGCGGCGGCCCTCGGGCACGAGCGCCACGCCCAGCTTCACGCGGTCGGCTGCGTCCACGGCGCTGATCGCGCGCCCGTCGAACGTCACCTCGCCCGCCTGCGGCTGCACGAGGCCCGCGATGGCCTTGAGCAGCGTGGTCTTGCCCGCGCCGTTGGCGCCGATGAGCGCAACCACCTCGCCGGGCTCCACGCGCAGCGATACGCCCTGTAGCGCGCGCACGCCGGCGCCGTACGCCACGTGGACGTCGCGCGCCTCGAGCAGGCTCGCGGGCGGCACGACGCTACCGGGCGGCACGGCGCTCGCCGAGATACGCGCGGATCACCTGCGTGTCGCGCACGACGGCCTCGGGCGGGCCGTCGGCGATCTTGAGGCCGTAGTCCAGCACGACCACGCGATGGGAAAGCGGCATGACGACCTCCATCACGTGCTCCACCACGCAGATCGTCACTCCGAGCTCCTGGTGGATCCGTCGCACGAGCCGCACGGCAGCGGCGGTCTCGAGCGGCGTGAGCCCGGACATGGCCTCGTCGAGCAGCAGCAGCCTGGGCCGCGTGGCCAGCGCGCGGGCGATCTCCAGGCGCTTCTTGTCGGCGAGCGTCAGCGTGGCGGCAGGCGCGTCGCCTCTGTCGCGCAGCTCCGTGAACTCGAGCAGCTCGCCGGCGCGGGCGCGGGCGTGCGCGATGCGGCTCGTGCGCGCGAGCGCCCCGCACACCACGTTCTCCAGCACCGTCATGCGGCCGAAGGCGCGGACGACCTGCCACGTGCGCGCCACGCCGAGCGCGCAGATGCTCTCGGGCCGTGTATTGGTGATTTCCCTTCCATCGAAGATGATGCGGCCGGCGTCGGGATGCATGTAGCCGGTGATGCAGTTGAACAGCGTCGTCTTGCCGGCGCCGTTCGGGCCGATGAGGCCGACGATCTCGCCCGGCTCGATGGCCAGCGACACGTCGCGATTGGCGAGCAGGCCGCCGAAGCGCTTGCTGGCGGCGTCCACGCTGAGCAAGGCGGCCATGGCGCTACGCCGGCGCGCCCGCCGCCCGCCGCCGCCCGATGCGCAGCCAGCGTGACCACGGCAGCGAGAGCAGGCCGGTCGGACGGAACGCCGCGATGACGATGATGATGAGGCCGTACACGATCAGGTCGATGCCGCGGCCGGCGAGCGGCCCGGTGCCGAGCGTCGTGCTCATGATCTGCGAGATCGGGATGAGGATGACGGCGCCGAGCACCGGGCCCCACAGCCGGCCGATGCCGCCGACCACCGTCGCCATGATCGGCAGCGTGGCCCAGTTGAGCTCCAGCACCTGCTCGGGAAACACCGACAGCGCCCAGAAGGCGTAGAGCACGCCGGCGGCGGCGAAGACGGCGGCGGTGATCGTGCGTGCGATCACCTTGTAGCGCCGGCTGTCGATGCCGATGCCCTCGGCGGCTTCCTGATCGTCGCGGATGGCGCGGAAGTAATACCCGAGCTTGGAGCGCTCGACGAGGGCCATGAGCGCCAGCGTGACGGCGAAGAGCACGAGCGCGGCGTAGTAGTAGCCCATCGCCTTGGTCGGCCCCGCGAACTGCAGCGCGAGCGCCGCGCCGATCACGCTCGCGTGCGCTTTCACGGGAATGAACAGGCCCTGGGCGGCGCCGATGTACTCCCAGCTGGCGCCGATGGGCTGGGCGATCATCCAGATCGCCACGGTCGAGATGGCGAAGTAGTGGCCGCGCAGCCGCGTGAGCGGATAGGTCAGCAGCGCGCAGAGCACGGCGGCGAGGGCGACGCCCGCCAGCAGGCCCAGCCACGCCGCGAGGCCGAGCTTCACGTAGAGCAGCGCGGCCGTGTAGGCGCCGACGGCGAAGAACACCTGCGGCGCGAAGTCGAACTGGCCGGCCCAGCCGCCGATGACGTTCCAGCCCACGCCGAGCATGGCGTTGACGAGCACGAGGAAGCCGACCGTCTGGTAGTACGTGGTGCCCTGGATCTGCAGCGGAATGGGATAGAGGATCGCGGCGAGCGCCCCGATCACCAGCGCGATCCGGGCCACGCTAGAACCGCCCGAACAGGCCCTGCGGCCGGAAGAGCCCGATCAGCAGATACGAGGCGAACACGAACGCGTCCTTGAACGCCGGCGGCAGGTAGACGACGGTCACGCTCTGGATCACCCCGACGAGGAGCGCGGCGAACAGCGTGCCCAGGACGCTGCCGAACCCGCCGAGCGCCACGATCGCGTAGGCCATCACCGTGAACTGCAGGCCCACCTGCGGATAGACGGAGAAGAAGTTGACGAGGATTGCGCCCGCGATGGCGACGAGCGCGGCGCCCAGGCCCCACGCCATCGCGAACATGCGCTGGGGCCGGATCCCCACGAGCCGCGCGGCGTCGCGGTCCTCGCTGGTGGCCTGCAGCGCCAGGCCGAACTCGGTGCGCTCGATGAGCAGGTAGAGCGCCAGGAAGATCAGCAGCGCCAGGCCGGCGGCGAGCAGCAGCGGCATTGCGAACGTGAGCCCGACGAGCTGCACCTTGGCGCCGCCGAGCCTCACCAGAAGACCCTCGTTGACGAAGCGGTAGTCGCTGGTGAAGACGGCCACCACCGCGTTCTGCAGCAGGAAGAGCAGGCCGATCGTCGCGAAGATCTGCGTGAACGGGTCGCCGCCCTGCACGCGACGCATGAGCTGCTGGTAGACCAGCATCCCGAACGCGTACATCACGACGGCGATCGGCACGATGGCGAGCAGCGGATCGAGCCCGAAGCGGGCGCTCAGCCACCAGCCGCCGAACATCCCCAGCATGAGGAACTCGCCATGGGCGAAGTTGATCATCTCCATGAGGCCCCAGATGATCGTCAGGCCCACGGCCACGAGGGCGTAGAGAAATCCCATCTGCAGGCCGTTGACGACGGCCTGGGCGAGCTCGGTCATCGCGTTGCCGCGCTCAGTGCCCGTGAACGAATCGCATCATCGAGGGCCGTCCCGGGTTTCCCGGGACGGCTCCGAGCGTTGGGGGTGTGGGGGCCATGTCGGGGCCCCCACGTCAATTGGCGGGCTTCGGCTTGCTCTCGCGCTCCTGCCAGCTCGGACTCGGGTAGACGGCCTTGAACCCGCTCTTGGCCGCGAGATCCCACGGCCACACCGTGTGCTTCTCGCCGTCCCAGCCGATCTGGGTCACCACGCCGGTGGCGAGCACGTTCTGCCCGTTCTCGAACTGCACGCCCTTGTAGTCGATGATGAGCTGCTCGGGGCCCATCTTGGTTTCGTTGGCCGCTTTCTGCAGCGCGGCAGGCTCGACGGACTTCGCGCGGTTGATGACGTCGGCCATCCACAAGAGGCCGGTGATCTCGCGCATCGCCAGCTCGCCCATGTTCTGGCCGCGGCTGTACTTCTTGTAGATCTCGTTGACCTTCTTCCACGCCGGCCGGTCGTGGACCAGGTCGATGGCCGTGGGATCGCGCCCGAGCCAGCCGGCGCCGCCGTTGGATTTCTTCTGCGCCTGCAGCCACGTCTCGTCGGAGTAGGCGCCGTTGCTGGTCATGATCACCTTCGGGTTCCATCCGGCGCGCCTGGCGTCCTGCTGGAACACGTTGGTGTCGGCGGTGTACTGCACGAGGAACAACACGTCGGGATTGGCCGCTTGCAACCGCTGCACCTCGGAGGCGAGCGTCGTGGCGCCGGTCTTCGACGTCAGATCGAGCACGATCTGGTAGCCCGCCCTGGGCGCCAGCTCGCTGGCCACCTTGCGGTTGTCCTGGCAGAAGAGGTTGTCGCACATGAAGAATGCGATGGTCTTGAGATTCGTGGGACCGCCCCTGTCGCGCCACTCGTGCAGGAACGTGAAGACGCTGGCGACCATCGTCTTGTCGGTGGGGCCCGTACGGAAGAACCACTTGAGCCCCTTCTCGGTCAGCGTCGGCGACGCACAGGGGTGGCACGTCATCGGCAAGCCCGCGCTCTCCACCACGGGCTGGATGAGCGAGGTGATGCCGCTCGTCCCCTCGCCGTTGATCCAGTGGACCTTGTTCACCGAGATCAACTGCTCGACGATGGTGCGCGCCTGCTCGCCGCGGCTCTGGTCGTCGCGCACGATGAACTTGATGGGCGCGCCGCCGAGCCCAGGGAAGCCTTTGCCTGGGCCGAGCGGCACCTGCAGATCCGGGTAGTCGTTGTTGACGATGTCCTCGGCAGTCTGCGCCGACCACAGGTACTGCTGCCCGTAGCTGGCAAAGGTGCCCGTAAGCGGCAGCACGGAGCCGATGAGCACCTCGGTGACCTTCGGCTGCGCTGGTGCCATCGAAGACGCGCCGAGGGTGACGGCTACGAGGACGACGAGAATGCTGAGACGCACGGAAAGATGTCGCATACGAAAGCCTCCAGGCTGGCGGGTGCGCGGTTCAGGCTCCAGTCGGCCGGTATCCTACCAGATCGGTTCACGGGGTGACGTATCCGTCTCTGGACGTTGACCGCAAGGAATTTCGGAACTACCAGAGTCATACCCGAATGCCGGAGATCGCCCGGTTCTTCGGAATCATCATCCGCATGTTCGCCGAGCCCGCAGCGCCTCACCACCGGCCGCATCTGCATGCGTACTACCAGGACGATGTCGCGATTTTCGCGATCGACTCAGTCGAGCTTATCGGCGGGGACCTTCCTCAGCGACAGCGCCGCCTGGTCGAGGCATGGGCGGAGATTCACCACGTAGAACTGCTCGCCGCCTGGGGTCGGCTACAAGCTGGCCGTCTGCCTGGTAAGATCGAACCGCTTCGATAGGAGGCAGAGCGCGTGGGGCATCCGGTCCACAGGGTCAAGTTCGTCGAGATCGTTGGGCCATACCGGCTCCGAGTGGGCTTTGAAGATGGCCTGAGCCGAACGATCGACTTTCGGCCAGTACTGGAAGGCGAACTCTATGGCCCCTTACGGGACCTGGATCGGTTCAACTCGGTATCGATCGACAGCGAAGTTCACACGCTCGTGTGGCCGAATGGCGCCGATTTCGACCCCGCGATCCTTCACGACTGGCCCGACCATGAGGCCGGGATGATCGCGCTGGCTCAGCGTTGGGCCGCGGAACACGGGGGGAAGGCCCGCTAGCATCCGCTTGGAGTAACATCGCGGCCCAATGAGACCGCCCATGACTCCACCGCCCACTCCGTCTCAGCGCGCCCTGGCCTCCGACATCGATCCCGTCCGCTTCGAGGTCATCCGCAACGCGCTGCTCGCCATCACCGAGGAGATGGGCGCCACGCTGCGGCGCGCGGCCTACTCCACCAACATCAAGACGCGCGGCGACTTCTCGTGCGCGTTCTTCGACCGGGAGCTGCGCACGATCGCCCAGGCCTTCGCCCAGCCGTCGCACCTGGGCTCGCTCGCCCACATCGTGCCGCGCGCCATCCGCACCTACGGGGCCGAGCGCGTGGCGCCGGGTGACGGCATCTTGATCAACGATCCCTACCTGGGCGGCGTGCACCTGAACGACATCACGCTCATCACGCCGGTCTTTCACGAGGGCGCGCTGCTCGGCTACGTGGCCAACATCGCGCATCACGTCGATGTCGGCGGCGGCGCCCCGGGCAGCATCGGCGTGTCGAGCGAGATCTACCAGGAGGGGCTCGTCATCCCGCCCGT
>WNEW01001083.1_pt1 | contig 13264 bp, 12 predicted proteins | sample 5399891 | NCBI WGS metagenome assembly WNEW01 (sample SAMN13153336, study PRJNA577476) | soil metagenome | isolation source: 40 cm grassland meadow soil pre-rain plot 5 | place: USA:California | collected 2015-09-08 | reverse complement strand
GTACGTGTTGCGGAACGCGTCGAGCGCCTCGCGCCGCTGAGCGAGGCGCTCCTCGAGCCGCTCGAGGTCACGCGAGGCGTGCTCGCAGCGCGTGGTGGCGCCCCAGCGACAGCGGTGGCACTCGATCGCGGCCAGCGCGGCCTCCGGCCCCTGCTCACGCTCGCGCGCGATCAAATCCGGCACGGAGAGCTGGCCGAGTTGGTCCGCGAGATGACGCAGTCCGCGGTGCTCGCCGCGACGCGCGTCGCGCGGCACGTGCAACGGCGGGGTGGCCCAGAAGATGCGCTTCACGAGCCCGCTCTTGAGACGGATCACGGCGCCATGGGGCAGGAGCGCGTCGAACAGCGTGCGGTGACCGCGGATCGCGTGCACGCCGAGAATCATCGCCAGGCTCGGCGCGCCCTTGCGGCGGATGAGCGCCAGGCGTCCCGGCTCGGCCTCGGCCGGCGCGCGCTCGCCGCGGCGGCCGCCACGTCCCGTGGCCTGGCGCCGCGCTTCGACCTCCGCCCGCGCGCGGCGATAGCGGCCGATGCGCGCGAAGTCGCCGCACGGCGCCTCGTAGACCTTGGCGCGTTCGAGGGCGTCTTCCAGCGCGCGGACTTCCGCTTCCATCTCTCGAATCTTCTTTAGATTCTGATACTGTCCGAACGACGATTCGATCCGCTTGCGCAGCAGCTCGGGCGGCGCGCCGGTGCCGAGCAGCAGGGCGGCCGAGCCGTAGCCGAGCTTGAACTGGCTCTCGATGGGCTCGGGCGCTCCGTCCACCACGCGCAGCAGGTCCTCGAGCCCGTCGCGCGCGTCGAGCGCGATGACGCACTGTCCCTCGGGGTCGATGCCGCGGCGGCCGGCGCGGCCGGCCATCTGCGTGAGCTCGTTGTGCGACAGCGAGCGGAAGCCGCGATCGGTGCGCTTGGTCAGGCCCTGCAGCGCCACCGCGCGCGCGGGCATGTGGATGCCGAGCGACATCGTCTCGGTGGCGAACACGACGCGGCAGAGTCCCCGCTCGAAGAGCGTCTCGATGAGCCGCTTGAGGCCCGGCAGGATCCCCGCGTGGTGCGTGGCCACGCCGATGCGCAGCCCCTGGAAGACGGCCTGGCTCAGCGCCGACTCGCCGATCGACGGGTTCTCGGCCACCGCCTCGCCGATGATCGTGTCGACCTCGCGGCGCTGCTCGCGCGTGATCAGTGGACGGCCGTCGGCGAGCACGTCCTGCATCGCGCGCTCGCACCCGGCGCGGCTGAAGATGAAGTAGATCGCGGGCAGCCAGCCGCGCGCGTCGAGCGCCTCGATGAGCACGGTGGGATCGACCACGCGACGCGTGTACCAGCGCCCGCGGTCGTCCTGGCCGCGCGACTCGTCGCCGACGACGCGGGCGTGGCCACGGCGCACGTCGGCGATGTCGTGGATGTCGCCGGCGAGATCGGCCACCGAGTAGTGCAGCGGCACCGGCCGGTCGGGATGGAAGATCGGCACGATCGGCCGGTGCACGAGCGAGATCCAGTCGGCGATCTCCTTGACGTTGGAGACGGTGGCCGACAGACCGACCAGCAACACGTCCTTCGGCGCGCCGACGATGATCTCCTCCCACACCGTGCCGCGTCCCTCGTCGCCCATGTAGTGGCACTCGTCCAGCACGATGTAGCCGAGGCCCTCGAGGCCGCTGCCGAACAGCGCATTGCGCAGAATTTCGGTGGTCATCACCAGCACGCGCGCCTGGGGGTTGACCTTCACGTCGCCGGTGAGGATGCCGACGTTGTCGGCGCCGTAGGCGCGCGTGAAGTCGTTGAACTTCTGGTTGGACAGCGCCTTGAGCGGCGTCGTGTACGCGATGCGGCGGCCCGTCTCCAGCGCGCACTGGATCGCGTACTCCGCGACGAGCGTCTTGCCGCTGCCCGTCGGCGCCGAGACGATCACCGACTGATCGGCCTCGATGGCGCGGATGGCTTCGACCTGGAAGTCGTCGAGGGGAAAGGAAAACTTCGCCCGGAACCTCTCGAAACGCTCCACTTCCACCACGGTACCACGGGTGGTAGGCTCACCCGCGTGATCGTCTTCCACCTCGCCATCACGACCGCCGAAGACTACGTGGCCAAGCGCGAGCCGCATCGCCGCGCGCACCTCGAGCGTCTGCAGGGATTGCGGACGGCCGGCATCGTCATCGGCGGCGGGCCCGCGCCCGACGGCCGCCGCGTCGACATCTTCTATCGGCTGCAGCAGCCCGCGCAGGTCACGCCGGTCGTGGAGGAGGATCCCTACTTCCTCGCCGGGGCGTGGACGGGCTACACGCCGCAGTCCTTCACGCACTTCGTCGAGCCGTGGGAGCGGGTGCCCCTCGTCGCCGACGGCTCGCGCGTGGCGACGATCGTCGAGGGCCCCGCCGTCGACGAGGACATGGCGCAGTTCGCGCTGATCGAGGCGCGCGGGGCCGGCCGTCTCGCCTTCGGCGGCTTCCTGCCGGGCGCGCGCACGCTGGCGGTGATGAAGACGCCGCGCGGCGACGAGGCGATCGGCTGGCTCGCCGACACCGGCTTCTGGAGGAAGGACGCTCTCGCCGCGCGGTCCTGGCTGCACGTGCTGTGACGACGCTCCCGCCCCGGAGGCTGCGATGAGACGACCGCTGTTCGCCGTTGCCCTCCTGCTGGTTCTCGCGGCCTCGACGCTCCTGCCGCCCCCCCGCGCCACCGCCCAGTCCAAGACGCTCGTGGTCACCGGCTACGGCGGGCGCTGGTCGGAGGTGATGAAGAAAGCGCTCGTGGAGCCGTTCGAGAAGAAGTACGACGCGCGCGTCGAGATCGTCACGGGGATCACGACGGAGTGGGTGGCCAAGCTGATGGCCGCCGGCCCCGACAACCCGCCCTTCGACGTGGTGATGGGCAACGAGCCGCCGTTTCCGATCCCACGCGAGCGCGGCTTCTTCGACAAGCGCAATCCGACGGCGGCGCCGAACATCAGGAACGTCTACGACAAGGCGCTCATCGGCGACACGAGCCTCGCGATCTTCTGGGCGCGCATCGGGCTGGCCTATCGCACGGACGTGGGGCTGAAGCGCCCGGCGTCGTGGAAGGACTTCTGGGACGCCTCGTACGACGGCAAGCGCGGCATCTACGTGATCGGCAACACGCTCGGCATCAACTTCCTGTTCATGGCCGACAAGATCCACGGCAAGGACTTCTTCGACGTGGACGCGGGCATCGCGGCGATCAAGCGCCTCAACGCGAAGATGGTCGACTTCACCGGCACGATGGAAAAGCACCTCGAGTCCAAAGAAGTCTCGGTCGCGGTGCTGCACGACGGCTCGACCTACGATCTGGCCAAGCGCGGCATCCCGGTGGATTGGGTCGCGCCGAGCGAGGGCGTGCCGATCCTCGACCAGGTGATCCAGGTCACGCGCGGATCGAAGAACAAGGACCTCGCGTGGAAGCTCATCGACATGTACCTGTCGCCCGAGGTGCAGACGGCGTTCGCGACCGAGCTGTTCTTCAGCCCGACCAACAAGACGATCAAGCTGCCCCCGGACGTGGCGAAGAAGCTCATCAGCGGCCCCGCCGACGTCGACAAGCTCGTGCTGTTCGACTGGAACCACGTCGCCAAGAAGCGCCCGCAGTGGACCGAGCGCTGGAACAAGGAGCTTCGCTGAGCGAGGCGCGCGCCGCCGACGTCGCGCTGCGCGGCCTCGACAAGCGGTACGGCGCCACGCGCGCGCTGGACGGCGTGTCGCTCGCGGTCGCGCCGGGGGAGTTCTTCACCCTGCTCGGCCCATCGGGCTGCGGCAAGACCACGACCCTCCGCGCCGTCGCCGGCTTCGTCCGGCCGGACGCCGGCGACGTCGTCATCCGCGGCGCGCGCGTCAACGACGTGCCGCCGCACCGGCGCCGCGTCGGGCTCGTCTTCCAGTCGTACGCGCTCTTCCCGCACCGCACCGTCCGTCAGAACGTCGCCTTCGGCCTGCGCATGCAGGGCGCCCCGCGCGCGGAGATCGCCCGCCTGGTCGCCGACGCGCTCGGCCTCGTGCAGCTGCCCGGCCACGGCGAGCGCTATCCGCGCGAGCTGTCGGGCGGCGAGCAGCAGCGCGTGGCGCTCGCGCGCGCGCTGGTGACGCGGCCGGCCGTGCTGCTGCTCGACGAGCCGCTGGGGGCGCTCGACAAGAAGCTGCGCGATCACATGAAGATCGAGCTCAAGCGGCTGCAGCGCGACGTCGGCGTCACGACGATCTACGTGACGCACGACCAGGAGGAGGCCCTGACGATGTCCGACCGCGTGGCCGTCATGCGGGCCGGACGCGTCGAGCAGGTCGGCGCGCCGCGCGAGATCTACGAGACGCCGGGCACCGTCTTCGTGGCCGGCTTCATCGGCAACACGAATCTCATCGCCGGGCGCAGCCGCGGCGGCGCCGCCGTGGACTGCGCGGGCATGACCATCGCCACCACCGGCACCGCGTCCACGGCCGGCGCCGCCGTCACCGTCGCCGTGCGGCCCGAGCGCATCCGGCTCGACGATACCGGCGGCCTCGACAACCAGGTCGCGGCCACGGTCGCCCACGTCGTCTATCAGGGCGAGACGGTACGCTACCTGCTCGCCGCCGACGGCGGACTCGAGCTGCAGGCGGTGGAGCTCGGCCGCGTGCGCTTTCCCGCCGGCACGCGCGTGCGAGCGGGCTGGGCGGCGACCGATGCCCGAGTGCTGGCGTCATGAGCCGGGAGGCCCCAGGATGAGCAAAGCGCGCATCGGTATGGTCACGATCGGACAGGCACCGCGCGCCGACGTGGTGCCCGACATGGCGGCGCTGCTGCCCGACGTCGAGATCCTCGAGGCGGGCGCGCTCGACGGCCTCGACCGCGCGGCCATCGCGCGACTGGCGCCCGAGGGAGACGACGAGATCCTCGTCACGCGGCTCGCCGACGCGTCGCCGGTCTTCGTCGGAAAGGCGCACGTGCTGCCGCGCGTGACGGCGCGCATCGCCGCCCTGGAGGCGCAGGGCGTCGCGCTGACGGTCCTGCTCTGCACCGGCGCCTTCCCGCGTCTGACGGCGCGGCGGCCGCTGCTCGAGCCGCAGCAGGTCTTGCTCGGCGTGCTGCGCGGTCTGTCGTACCCCGGCCGCCTCGGCGTGCTGACACCGTCGGAGCGGCACGTGCCGCAGACGCAGGCGCGCTGGCGCGCCGACGGCTTCGACGCCGCCGTGGTCCCGCTCTCGCCCTACGAGGAGCACGATCCGGCGGCTCTTGCGCGCGCCACGGCGGCGCTGCGCGACGCGGGGGTCGGGCTGGTGGTGATGGACTGCATCGGCTTCCGCGACGTCACCCGGCGCGATCTCGGCGCGCGCCTCGGCGTGCCGGTGCTCGTCGCGAACCTGCTCGTGGCACGGCTGGCGGCGGAGCTGCTCGCGCTGTGATGAGTGTCCGCGCGCGGCTGCTCCTGCTGCTGCCGTTCACCGCGCTGCTCGGCGTGTTCTTCGCGGCGCCGCTCGCGCTGATGGTCGCCATCAGCGTGTCGCGCCAGTCGTTCGGGGAGCTTTCGTGGACGTTCACGCTGCACCACTACGCGCGCTTCTTCTCCGACGCGTACTACCTCGGCGTGCTCTGGGACACGCTCGTGCTCGGCGCGCTGGTAACCGTGGTCTCGCTGTTTCTCGGCTATCCGCTGGCCTATCACCTGGCCCGCACGCGCTCGCGCGTCAAGCCGCTGCTGCTGGTGGCCGTGCTCTCGCCGCTCTTGGTCGGCATCGTGATCCGCTGCTACGGCTGGATGATCCTGCTCGCCGACCGCGGGCTGATCAACGCCACGCTCGTCGAGCACGGCTGGCTGGCGCGGCCGCTGCCGCTCATGTACAACCGCCTCGGCGTCGCCGTCGCCCTCGTGCACGTGTTCCTGCCGTTCATGGTGCTGTCGCTGACCGGCGTGCTCAAGCGCATCGATCCCCACGCGCTGGAGGCGGCCATGACGCTGGGGGCCTCGCCGCGGCGCGCGTTCCTGGAAGTCACGCTGCCGCTCTCGCTGCCCGGGATCCTCGCCGGCTCGCTGCTGGTGTTCTCGCTGGCCATCTCGTCCTTCGTGGTGCCGGTGCTGCTCGGCGGCTTCAAGGTGCAGGTGCTGCCGATGATCGTGTACGAGCAGGTGCTCTCGGTCTTCGACTGGCCCTTCGGCGCCGCCAACGCCTTCGTGCTGCTGGTGATCTCGATCGCCCTCATCGCGGTCTACATCCGGGTCACCGAGCGCGCGCTGCGGGGCATCGTGTGATCCTCCGCGCCGCGGTCTTCGCGGTCTACGCCTTTCTGCTCGTGCCCATGCTCGTGGTCGTGGTGGCCGCCTTCAACAGCGGCTCGTTCTTCACCTTCCCGCCCCAGGGCCTCTCGCTGCGCTGGTTCGCCAACTTTTTTGCGCGGCGCGAGTTCATGCAGGCGCTGCGGCTGTCGAGCGAGCTGGCCCTGTGGACGGCCGCGCTGTCCACGCTGGCCGGGACGCTGGCGGCCATCGCGCTTGTGCGGGGCCGCTTCCGCGGCCGCGACGCCGTCAACGCCTTCGTGACGTCGCCGCTGCTGCTGCCGCAGATCCTCACCGGCGTCGCGCTGCTGCAGTTCTTCACGCTCGTGCGCCTGCACCAGACGTACTGGGCGCTGCTGATCGGCCACGTCGTGGTGACGACGCCGTACGTGGTGCGCACGGTCACGGCCACGCTCACCCACTTCGACCTCGCGCTGGAGGAGGCCGCGCAGAGCCTCGGCGCCCATCCGGTGCGGGCGTTCCTCGAGGTGACGCTGGGCGTGATCAAGCCGGGCGTCGTCGCCGGCGCGATCTTCGCGTTCGCGATCTCGTTCGACAACTTCACCCTCTCGCTGTTTCTGACCTCCTCCCGTCTCACTCCGCTCCCGATCGAGCTATTTGCCTATCTCAAGTACTCGTTCGATCCGACGGCGGCCGCCGTCTCCGCGGTCGCCATCGGCGTCGCGCTCGTCGTCGTGCTCGGCATCGCGCGCGTGGTGGGCCTCGAGGAGTTCACCGGCTTCTGATGCCCCCGCCCCGCGACGTCAGCGCCGCCGAGATCGAGTCGCTCGCCATCGGCGCCTGGATCCTCGGCACCGGCGGGGGCGGCAGCCCGTACCTCGCGCTGCTCAACATGCGCCGCTTCTACCGCGACGGCGTCGTCGTGCGGTTGATGGACGCGATGGACCTCGCCGACGACGACCGCGTGGCCATCGTCTCCAACATGGGCGCGCCGCTCGTCGGCCAGGAGCGGCTCACCGATCCGCGCACGATCGAGCGCGCGGTGCGGATGATGGAGGACTACCTCGGCCGTCGCTTCCGCGCCGTCATGTCGCTCGAGATCGGCGGCGGCAACGCGATCCAGCCCTTCATGGCCGCCGCCATGCTCGGCCTGCCGGTGGTGGACGGCGACTGCATGGGGCGCGCGTTCCCGGAAGCGCAGATGACGTCGTTCGCCATCCACGACCTGCCGATGTACCCGCTCACGCTCGCCGACGTGCGCGACAACGCGGTGATCGTCGCGCGCGCGGAGTCGTGGAAGTGGATGGAGCGACTCTCGCGCACGGCCTGCGTCGCCGTCGGCTCCATCGCGGGCACCTGCAAGGCGCCGCGGACCGGCAAGGAAGTCAAGGAGTGCGGCATCCTTTATACGACCACCAAGGCCATCCGCCTGGGTCAGGCCGTGCAGGCCGCGCGCCGCGAGCACCGCGATCCCGTGCAGGCCGTCATCGACGCCGAGCGCGGCCTGCGCCTGTTCACCGGCAAGGTGCAGGACGTCGCGCGCCGTGCGACCGAGGGATTCCTGCGCGGGACCGCCACCCTGGAGGGCCTGGACGCCGACCGCGGTCGCAGCTTCCGGCTGGCCTTCCAGAACGAGTTCGCCGTCGGTTGGCTCGACGGCACGGTGCGCGTGACGACGCCCGACCTCATCTGTGTGCTCGACACGGTCTCCGGCGACGCCGTCGGCACCGAGACGCTGCGTTACGGTCAGCGCGTCACCGTCGTCGCCCTGCCCGCCGCGCCGGTTCTCCTGACGCCGAAAGGGCTCGAGCACGTCGGCCCCCGCGCGTTCGGCTACGACCTCGACTTCCACTCGGTGTTCGCATGACCACGGTTGTCCGCCCGACCGTCGAGCGGCGGAGCCCGGCCCAGGCCACGCCCGATGCGAGGCCGACCGTCGAGCGGCGGAGCCCGACGCAGGCCACGCCCGATGCGAGGCCGACCGTCGAGCGGCGGAGCCCTGCGAAGCCGCTCCGACGCCGAATCGGAATCGACGTCGGCGGGACGAATACCGACGCCGTCCTCATCGACGGCGAGCGCGTCGTCGCCGCCGTCAAGACGCCGACGACGGCCGACGTCACGACGGGCATCACGCGCGCGCTGGCCGATCTGCTGACACAGCCGGGCACCGTTCCGAACAGGCCACCCTCGGGCCAAGCCGGCGTCGCGGAGCCCGCGCCAATCACCGCCGTGATGATCGGCACCACCCATTTCACGAACGCCGTCGTCCAGCGCCGCGGCCTCACGCGCGTCGGCGCGGTGCGCATCGGCCTGCCCGCGAGCGCCTCGCTGCCGCCGTTCGTCGATTGGCCCGACGATCTGGCGGACCTGGTCCGCGGCGAGATCGTGATGCTCGAGGGCGGCCACGAGTACGACGGCCGCCCGATCGTGCCGTTCGACGCCCGGGGCATGCGCGCGGCGGCGCGCCGGTTTCGCGACGCGGGCGTCACCTCGGTAGCCGTCGCCTCGGTGTTCTCGCCTCTCGATCCGGCGTGCGAGGAGCAGGCGGCCGCCATCCTCGCCGAGGAATGTCCCGACGCCGCGGTGACGCTCTCGCATCGGCTGGGGCGCATCGGCCTGCTCGAGCGCGAGAACGTCACGCTCCTCAACGCGTGCCTGCTCGACCTGGCGCGAAAGACGACGCGCGCCTTCACCGATGCGTTGCGCGCCAGCGGCATCGTGGCGCCGCTCTACCTCACCCAGAACGACGGCACCGTGATGCTGGCCGAGGTCGCCGAGACGTATCCCGTGTACTCGTTCGCCTCGGGCCCGACCAACAGCATGCGCGGCGCCGCGTTCCTGTCGCGCCTCACCGACGCGCTGGTCGTGGACGTGGGCGGCACCACCACCGACGTGGGCGCCCTCCGCCACGGCTTCCCGCGCGAGGCCAACAACGTCGTCGAGATCGGCGGCGTGCGCACGCTGTTCCGGATGCCGGACCTCATCTCGCTCGGGCTGGGTGGCGGCAGCCTCGTCACCCTCGATCCACCGGCCATCGGTCCCGTGAGCGTCGGCTACCGGCTGACGACGGAGGGCCGCGTCTTCGGCGGCGCCACGCTCACCGCGACCGACATCGGCGTCGCCGCCGGGCTGCTCGAGCTCGGCGAGCGCAAGCGCGTCGCCGATCTGCCGGCGCCGCTCGTGCGGCGCGCCGTCGAGCGCATCGGCGCGACGATCGAGGAGGCGGTGGACCGCGTGAAGACCGAGGCCGGCGACGTGCCGCTGGTCGTCGTGGGCGGCGGCGCGTTTCTCGTGCCGCAGCGGCTGGCCGGCGTGTCGGCGGTGATCGGCGTGGAGCATCAGGCCGTCGCCAACGCCGTCGGCGCCGCCATCGCGCAGGTCAGCGGCGAGGTCGATCAGATCTTCCAGTCGCTGCCGCGCGAGGAGGCGATCGCGCGGGCCCGCGCGGGCGCCGAGGAGCGCGCCGTGACCGCGGGCGCCGCGCGCGATTCGCTGCGCGTCGTCGAGGTCGAGGACCTGCCGCTCGCCTACCTGCCCGGCAACTCGCTCCGCGTGCGCGTCCGGGTGGTCGGCGAGATCCGCCCCGCCTGACGAAGCGCCGGCAGCAGGACCGTGAAGCACGCGCCGTGGCCGAGGCCGGCGCTGCGCGCCTCCACGCGGCCGCCGTGGAGCTCGACGAGCTGTCGAACGATGGCGAGCCCGAGGCCGAGGCCGGCACGCGCCCCGCCCTCGCCCTGCCGGTAGGGCTCGAAGACGTGCGGCAGCAGCGCGGGCGCGATGCCGTGCCCCTCGTCGCGGACGACGATGCGCGCGTCGGCCCCGACCGTGTCGACTTCGACGTCGACGCTGGTCCCGGCGTCGCTGTGCTCGATCGCGTTGCGGAGCAGGTTCGAGACGGCCTGCTGCAGCCGGGCGGCGTCGCCCGGCACCGGCGGGCACGCGGCGGCGACGCGGTGGTCACCTGCCTCGAGCGCGCGGGTGGAGACCGCGGGCCCCAGACGCGCGTCGCTGATCGCCGCGCTCCAGCCGAGGATCGCCGTCAGCGGTGTCCGCAGCTCGTGGGCCACCATGGTGACGAACTCGTCCTTGGCGCGGTTGGCGTCCTCGGCCTCCGCGCGCGCGGCGCGCTCGCGCTCGAGGAGCACCGCGCGCTGGTTCTCCGCGCGCCGGCGCGCGTGGTCGAGCGCGCTCACGAACAGCGCGACGAAGACGAAGACCGCCAGCCGCGCGGCGGCCGGCTCGCTGAGTACGAAGACGGAACGCCGCGAGACCATGATGACGTCGAGCGCGAGCGTCGCCAGCGCCGGCGCCAGCAGCCCACACGCGGGGCCGCCGAGCCAGGCGCTCGCCGTCACCGCCGCCACGAAGAGCGGCGAGGCCACGGCGTGCGTCAGCGGCCGGACCAGCACGCTGACGACACTGGCCACCGGCACGGCCCCGATCGTGGCCGCCACGCGTGGAGGCCACCGGAGCGAGCCGCCCGTGATCACAGGAGCGGCCAGACGTGGTGCTGCTGCAAGGCGTCGACGACCCACGGGACCGACACGCTCGCGAGTGCCCAGCTCAGGAGCGCGGCGAGCAGGCCCGCCACCGGCGCCGGCGCCCGGCGCAACAGCAACAGCAGCCAGACCCAGACGACGAAAGCGACGGTGACGAGCACGAGCAATTGGCTCGCGAAGTTCTGCATCGAATCCTCCTCTGGCGACGGCGAGCGACGACGACGACGTGGTGCGAGGAGGACTAGCCGCGAGGAGGAACGAACGGCGGTCGCAGCGCGATCGACGCCGCGACCGGCGAGGCCGAGGCGGCGAGCGCGCCGAGCAGCGGCGGCGGCACGAGCGCGGTGATCGGCGCCGCGATCGCCGAGGGCAGCTTCAGCGCGGCGCGCGCGGCGCTCGGTGAGTGCTTGCTCCAGGGAGGCGGCACGAGGACATCGCCCGCGGCGAGAACGAGGACGGCGGTGAGCGGCAGCATCACGACCAGCGCCCAGACGAGCAATCGCGCCAGATTCATCGGCTGCCCTCTGGCATGGCGACAGTGTAGCACCGGACGCGCGGTCGACTCAGCGCCCGAGCAGGGCGACGAACCCCGCGAAGACGACGAGGCTGACGAAGGTGCGCACGGCGTGGAGCTGCGCCCAGCGCCGCAGCAGTGCCGTGGCCTCCGGCGAGCCCGTATCGAGCGTGGCGTCGAGCAGCCGCTTGTTCGTCGGCATGATGACGAGCAGCGTGAACGGAACGAGCGCGCCCAGCGCCACCCCGCCGATCAGCCAGGCGGCGGAGCCGCCGGCCGCCCAGCTCACGATCGACGCCGCCGCCCCGATCAGGCTCAGCGGCACCTGCATCGCCGCGCCGCGCCGATAAACGGGACCGAACTGGAGCACGGCGGCGCGCGGACCGAGGCTCACGCGCGCGGGATGCTCGACGAGGCTCACGTAGAGGGCGGCGCCGGCGAAGAGACCCGCGGCGACCGTCGCGATGCCCGCGAGCACCGCCGGCACCGGCGGGGCTAGACGAGGCCGGCGACGGCGAGGATCCGGCGCATCCGCTCGGCCGCCTGGTCGGGATCACGCAGCAGCCGCGCCTGGTCCATGAGGACGAACTGCTCGGCGAGGTGCGGGATGGAGCGCGCGCTCTCGAGGCCGCCGACCATCCGGAAGTGCGACTGATGGCCGTTCAGATAGGCGGCGAAGACGACGCCCGTCTTGTAGAAGCGCGTCGGCGCGCCGAAGACGTGGCGCGACAGCGGCAGCGTGGGCGCGAGCAGGCGCTCGAACTCCGCGCGGTCGCCGCGATCGAGCGCGTGCAGCGCGGCCGACGCGGCCGGCGCAATCACGTCGAAGATGCCGAGCAGCGCGTCGCTGTATCCCTGCGCGTCGCCGCCAATCGTCGTCGGGTAGTCGAAGTCGTCGCCGGTGTACATGCGCACGGCCCGCGGAAAGCGCCGGCGCATCGCGATCTCGCGCTTCTGGTCGAGGAGCGAGATCTTCACGCCGTCGATCTTCGGCGCGTAATCGTCGACGATTGCCAGCAGCGTCTCCGTCGCGCGGTCGAGGTCGTGAGAGCCCCAGTAGCCGGCCAGGGCCGGATCGAACATGTTGCCGAGCCAGTGGATGATGACCGGCTCCTTCACCTGTCCGAGGATGCGGCCGTAGACCTTCACGTAGTCGTCGGCGCCCTTGGCGCACGCGGCGAGCGCGCGGCTCGCCATCAGGATGATGCGGCCGCCGACGGATTCGATGAAGCCGCACGACTCCTCGTACGCGGCCTCGACGTCGGCGATCGTCACGCGCGGTCCCGGCTGCAGATCATCGGTGCCCGCGCCGGAGGCGACGACGGCGCCCGCGACCGTGCGCGCCTCGGCCACCGAGCGCTTGATCAGCTCCTTCGCCGACGACCACGGGAAGCCCATCCCGCGCTGCGAGGTGTCCATCGCCTCCGCGACCGCGAGGCCGAGCGACCACACGTGGCGTCGGAACGCGAGGGTGGCGTCCCAGTCGAGCGCGACGTCGAGCGTCGGGTTGATCGCCGCCAGCGGATCGGCGACGACGTGCACCGCGGCCATGCCGACGCGACTCGTGATCGGACCCGGTGCGCCGGCGACGGGTGTCTGACCGCTGAGCGTGTAACGGACGAGCGCTCCGTCGGCGCGCGGCAGCATCAGGCTGGCTGGCATGGCGACAGTGTAGCATCGGGCCCCCCGCGCTAGACTCGGCGGCGTGAAGCACGAGCCCGTCGTCACCGTCACCGACGCCCCCGACCCGCGCGTCGAGACGGTCATCGGCAACGGGCTGCGGCGCTACAACGCGCAGCAGTCGGGAATCGACGACAGCCGGCCGCTCGCCGTCGTCGTCTCGGATCCCGAGACGCACGAGGTGGTGGGCGGCATCTGCGGCCGCACGTCCCTCGGCGTGCTGTTCGTCGACCTCGTCTACCTGCCCGACGAGCTGCGCGGCGGCGGCCTGGGCAGCCGCATCTTGAAGGCGGCCGAGGACGAGGGCCGGCGCCGCGGCTGTCGCGCGGCGGTGCTCTACACGATCAGCTTT
>WNEW01001080.1_pt1 | contig 13277 bp, 10 predicted proteins | sample 5399891 | NCBI WGS metagenome assembly WNEW01 (sample SAMN13153336, study PRJNA577476) | soil metagenome | isolation source: 40 cm grassland meadow soil pre-rain plot 5 | place: USA:California | collected 2015-09-08 | reverse complement strand
AGCGCCGTGCCGGGGAGCGTAAAGATCCAGGCGTACAGGATGCGGGCGGTCACCCCCCACCGGACCGCGGATAGCCGCTTCACGACCCCGACGCCCATTATCGACGAGGTAATCGTGTGGGTCGTGCTGACCGGAAGCCCAATGTGCGCGGTGGCCAGCAGCACCGCCGCCGCAGCCGTCTCCGCCGCGAAGCCGTGCACCGGTTCCAATTTCAAGATTCGCATGCCGAGCGTCCGGACGATCTTCCACCCGCCGACGGCGGTGCCGAGTCCCATCGCAAGCGCGCAGGCCACGATGACCCACATCGGCACCTCCGCGCTGGTGATCTGACCGGCTGACAGCAACGCGAGCGTAATGATGCCCATGGCCTTTTGGGCGTCGTTTGCCCCGTGACTGAACGCCATAAACGCGGCCGACACGAGCTGGAGTCGGCTGAACAGCCTGGTGGCGATCGGCCGAGGCGCGTGGAAAAATACCCGGACGATCAGCACCATCAGCACCAGGCCGATCAGGAATCCAAACAGCGGCGAGAGGATCATCGCCTCCAGGACGGACCGCAACCCCCCCAGCTTGACCGACGCCAAGCCGCCATGCGCCATCCCCGCCCCCACGAGCCCGCCGATCAGCGCATGGGATGAGCTCGTGGGCAGCCCCAGCATCAGCGTGAACAGGTTCCAGAGAATCGCTCCCCCCAATGCGGACGCGACCGCCCCTTGGGTCACGGCGGCAGGGTCCACGATGCCGGCGCCGACCATCTTGGCGACCGCGGTGGACATGAAGGCTCCGGCCACGTTCAACAGGCCAGCCACCAGGACCGCCACCGCCGGAGTCAGGACTCGCGTGGAGACCACGGTCGCGATGGCGTTGGCGCTATCGTGCCAGCCGTTCGAGAAATCGAAGAGCAACGCCAGCCCGACCACCAGCAGGAGCATGCCGCTGAAGTCAGTCATGGGAGATAGTGCTGAGTGCTGAGTGATGAGTGCTGGGTTTCAAGAGTTTCTCATTCAAGCGGTCAACATTCCCAACTCGTTACTCATTGCTCATTACTCATCACACGTCCCGTGACCGATCAGATATGCTTGAGCGCGATGCGTTCGAGGATATTCGCCACGTCCTCGCAGCGATCCGTGCCTTCCTCGAAGTTTTCGTAAATCTCCTTCCACTTGATGACCGCAATGGGATCTTTCTCCTCCTCGAAGAGCTTGGAAATGACATCCCGCGTGATCCGGTCCGCCTCGTTCTCCAAACTGTTCACAAGCACGAAGTATTGACTGACATCGGCGTGCGGTTTCCCCAACTGATCGATCCCGGCCCCCACGGCCACCGCTGATTGGTACAGGATATTCGCCAGCTTGATGGCCGTCTCGGTCGGCTTGGCCACCTTGAACACCACAAACCGGTCCGCGACCGCCTCGACGAGGTCCAGAATGTCGTCGAGCACGCTCGCCAGCCCGTGGATGTCCTCGCGGTCGAGGGGGGTAATGAAGGTCTGGTTCAGCTTGAGCGCGATATCATGGGTGATGCCGTCCCCGATATGCTCGATGTCCTTGATGCGGCGCGCCTGCTCCACCGGATTGCGAAAGTCCTCCATCATGTTCTTGAGCAATCGGCTGCCTTCGATCATGTTATGGGCCGCCTTCTGGAACATCTCGAAGAACGCGATTTCTCGTGGGATCAAGTTGAACATCGGAGCCTACTCCTCAAGGAAGGTTGAGGTTGAGGCTAAGGTTGAGGGCTTGATCCTAGGTCTTTGCTCAACCTTAACCTTAGCCTAAACCTGCGCCCGTGCTACCAGCGCACCAGGGCAGTCGCCCACGTGAGTCCTCCTCCGAAGGTACCGAGCAGGATCAGATCCCCGGAGTGGATCCGCCCTTCCCGGACCGCCAGATCCAGGGCAATCGGGAGCGAGGCCGAGGACGTGTTGCCGAACCGTTCAATGACCGAGTACAGCTTCGCCGGGGGGATGCCGAGCCGTTCGCCCAGCGCGCGCAGGATCCGGCCATTGGCCTGATGGAGAATCACCTGCCCGAGATCGTCAACGCCGACGCCGAATTCCTTCAAAATCCCTGCCACCGCTTCGGCTAATCGCTTGACCGCGACGCGGAAGAGGGGGCCTCCCCGAATGCGCAGGGTATGCAGACGGTCCCGGACGGTCTGCGGGCTGGCCGGTTGCCGCGACCCACCGGCCGGCATGCCGATCAGCTCGTGACGGGTCCCGTCCGCGTAGAGACGGACCCCCAGGATCCCCTGCGGCCCCTGCTCCTCGGTCACCACCGCCGCGCCGGCCCCATCCCCGAAGAGAATCGCGGTCGTTGGGTCCTCGAGGTTGAGGGAGCGCGACTTGATCTCCGCTGCCACGACCAGACAACGGCGGAACTGCCCGCTCCTGATCAAGCGGTCCGCCATGGACAGGCCGTACAGGAATCCCGAGCAGGAGGCGGCCAGATCAAACGCCGCGGCCCCCTGTGCGCCCAGACTCTGTTGAAGCAGGCACGCGGTGGAAGGGAGCGCCATGTCCGGAGACGTCGTGGACACCAGGATGGCCTCCACCGACGAGGGACTCAGACCCGCAGCCTCGCAGGCCCGGCGGGCGGCGCGCTCGGCGAGGTGGGAACAGGCCTCCTCCTGGCCGGCCCAGTGGCGCGACCGGATCCCGGTCCGCCGGTACACCGCGTCGGAATCCAAGCGAAGCCATGGGCTTACCTCGGCATTGCCCACCATTCTGTCAGGAAGATAGGACCCGGTTCCGACGATCCTGCTTTGCCTCACGGGACTCCTCCGTGGCCCGGCCGCGTCCGCCGATACGGTCCCCCGGGGAGGGACCGGCGGCGATTATAGGTCCCCCTCCGTCCAGCGTCAAATCCAGTTGCATTTCAATTTCGGATTTGCTAAGGTGCCACGCCGTTAACCCTATGATATGATGAGCAGATGATTCGACTCTGCGTCATGCCTAGGTTGGTCCTCCTGTTCGCTGCGGCCATCCTCAGCGTAGCCGTCAGCTGTTCCAGTGCGCCCAAATCGTCGTCCGCCAGCTCCAAGTCTCTCAGCGGAACGGATGAACAGATTTTCATGGGCGACACGATCGAGAAGAATTATGACCCCAACGTCATCATGAAACGGGCCGAGGCCTTCTTCGAGAAAGAGGAATATCCTGAAGCCGTCATTGAGTACCAGCATTTCCTCGACTTGCACCGGGTGCACGTCCTGGCGTCGTACGCCCAGTTCAAGCTCGGCGAGAGCCATTTCAAGATGAAGAAAACGGCGGACCGCGATCCCGAGCCCGTGTACAGGGCGCTCGAGACGTTCGAAAAGCTGCGGAAAGACTTCCCCGGAAGCCAGTACGATGGGGACGCGGTGGACAGGATCCACGCCTGCCACAACATGATTGCCGAGGCGTACTACCTGATCGGTCAGTTCTACTATCGGAGAGAGGCCTACCTGGCCGCCGCGCACCGGTTCGAAGCCATCACGAAGCAGTGGCCGGAGATGGACGTGGCGGGTGAGGCGCTCTACTATCTGGCACTCACGTACAGCGACCTGGGCGCGGATGACTGGGCACGAGAGAAGCTGACGGTGCTGGCCGAACGGTATCCCAACAATAAATTCCGCGCCGAAAGCAAGCAACTGCTGGCCAGGTTAGAGACGAGACAGCCTGCCATGGCGGTCGCCATGACCGGAGTCTCGTCGAACGGCGCCTCGTCGAACGGCGCCTCGGCCAACGGTGCCTACGGGCTCAACGGCGCCCGCCCCCACTCCCCCAGCCCCCCCACGGTCTCACCGGTCTCCGCGCTTCGTGATGCGAACGGCGTTTCCCCGGCTCCGCGGACGATCCTCTGCCGTCTCGGCATCTGGTGCTGAAAACCAAAAGAGCTGATAGCGTATAGCTGATGGCGAATAGCCGGAACGCGCAAAAGCCAGGTACGCCCCTGGCCGGATTCCCTCCCGCCATCGGCCATTTGCCATCAGCCATCGGCTCTTATCTAAGCGGGAGCGTTTCCCGGAGGAGTTCCCGGAACGAGGCCTTGACCACCCCTTTGGCCTTGTGGAAGAAGGTCTGATACGTCTCCCGCCCTTGCAGGACATCGTAATACAGGTTGATGACCTCCTGGTAGCGGTGCATCAGACGGTGGCAGAGTCGTGGGAACGTGTAGACAATCCTGGCCACCCGGGAGGCGATCCGAAACTCGGAGTAGATTTCACGGGTGACGGCTCGTTCGTAGTCGAGCAGGCTGCGCCGCTGATCGTGAAAAATCCCGAGCACGCTGGCTGCCGCGATCTGGGCGGATCGGACCGCGTAATAAATCCCTTCCCCGAACAGAGGATCGACCAGGTGCCCCGCGTCGCCGACGAGCAGCGCCCGGTGCATGACCAGCCCGACGGGCGCTATGTCGCCGCGGCAGCTATAGAGCGGCAGCGGATGGCCGCACGGCTGCGGCACATCCAAGCTGGCCAGCCCCTTCTCATCGCGGACGAACCGCTCGAAGACTCCCTTCGGGCTGGCGGCCCGGCCGCGGAACTCCGCGACGCCGATGGACAGCCGCTCCTTCTTGGGAAAAATCCAGGCGTAGCCGCTCGCCGTCGCCCCCAGGTCGATGAGCACCTTCCCTTCGCCGGGATACACCGGCGCCTGTCCGATGCCGATCTCACTCTCCAGCGTCGGCATCCTGTGCAGGCGTCGCATGGGGAACAGACGCTGGGCGACGATGCTATTCGCCCCGTCCGCACCGATCAGGACCTTCGTCCGGTATCGTCCCCGGTCCGTGGTCACTTCGACGCCCTCCGGCGACTGGAGGAACCCGACGGCCCGTTCGTCCTCATGCACCTCAGTGCCCGCCCTGCGGGCTTTCTCGACCAGCAGATGGTCGAACCGGTCCCGCATCACCATGTAGGCGATCGGCCGGGGGGACTCGATGAAGAACGGTTCCTGGCCTCCGTAGGTAAACTGGATGCCATAGACGGTGTGCTCAACGACCGCCTTGAAATCACTGTCTAGTATCTGATCGATCCGGACCGACAACCCGCCGCCGCACACCTTGTAACGCGGGTGCATCTGTTTCTCCAGACCCAGGACCGACATGCCGGCCCGGCTGAGCTCGTAGGCAGCGGTCGCTCCGGCCGGCCCCAGGCCCACGATCAGCACATCGTAGGTTTTCGCCTCAGGCAGCATCTGTTCTGTTCGGTCCGTTCAGTCTGTTTGGTCTGTTTGGTCTGTTATGTCGGTTCGGTCCGTCTAGTCTGTTCGGTCCGTTAGGTCCGTTAACGGACTCAACCGACTCAACGGACCCAACAGCTCCGTGCGCTTCACGTCCTTCGCAGCATCCTGCTACTGTCCAAGATACCAGCCAATGCCATACCGTTCCAGCAGACTCGTGATGAGCGTCAGCGAGTTGGCATAGATCATGACGCCCACCACGACGAGAAAGACACCGCTGACGGTCGACACTCCCCACAGATAGGGCCGGAACTGCTTGAAGTAGGCCAGAAAGCTGTCCACGCCAAGCGCCGTGGCAAACAGCGGGAGTCCAAGACCCAGCGAGTAGGAGGTCAGGAGCGTCACTCCGCTCATCAAGGAGTCCGTCGTGCTGGCATAGAGCAAAATGGTGCCCAACACCGGCCCTACGCACGGCGTCCACCCCGCCGCGAAGGCCACGCCGATGAGGAACGACCCGAGATAGCCGGCGGGACGGTTCCTGAAGTGCAGCCGCTTCTCGGTCTGCAGAAAGTTCAGGTTCAGGATGCCGAGCAGGTACAACCCGAAGATCACGATCAGCAGGCCGCCGAATCTCCGAATGTGATCTTGATACGTGATCAACATCTGGCCGATCAGGCTGGCTGACGCGCCGAACGAGATGAACACACAGGAAAACCCGACGATGAAGAGCAGCGAGTTGACCACGATCGCTCTCCTGAACCGGTGCCGCTCGGCGGCATTCGCGAGCTGGTCCAGCGACAGGCCCGTGATATACGAGATGTAAGAGGGGACGAGGGGAAGGACGCAGGGGGACACGAAGGAGAGCAACCCGGCCATGAAGGCGGCAAACAGGGAGATAGGGTGCAGCGACTCAACCACGTTCACTTCGCCTTGAGCAACGTTCGGATGAGCTGCCGCGCCTCCGGGCTGTGCCAGTCCCTGGCCCCGAAAATGCGATGCATGATGATCCCCCGGCGATCCACGAGGAACGTCATCGGCAGGGTTCTGGCTCCGTACGTGATCCCGACCCGAAAATCCGAATCGTGGAGGATGCGAAACGTAATGCCCAGCGATTCCTTGAACGGACGGGTGACCGCCACCCCCTGAGGATCGGTGGACACCGCAAGAATTTCAAAATCCTTCCGGTCGAACTCACGGTAGAGCGACTCCATGGCCGGCATTTCCACCCGGCACGGACCGCACCAGGTCGCCCAGAAGTTGATCAACACCACACCGCCATGGTAATCCGACAACGAGACCGCCAGGCCGTCCAGGTCCCAGAGCTCGAAGTCCGGCGCGGCGGAACCGACCGTGAGGACCGCCCGGCGCACGACCGGGGGCGCCTCAGCCGACGGCGATGCGATAACATCGGGCTCGGTCGATTCAGGATTGCATCCCACGCCGGCCGTCACGAGCAGGACCAGCAGACCCGCCCGAATCCGCTCCCGCATGATCATGACGTCACCTGGCCGGAGGAGCCGCCCGTGCGGACTTGACACCGGCTTTCAGCAGTCCGGTGAGGGTTTGAAGATTATCCAGGATGGTCCAGTCCCTGGGGCCGATGACTTTCTCCCGTAGGACGCCCTGTTGATCGATGATGTAGGTCTCGGGGACTCCCATGAGCTTGTAGCGCTTGTCGGTTTGTCCCCACGAATCGATCAAGATGGGAAAGGTGAGATTGAGGCTTTTCACGAAGGGCGGGATATCCTTCTTCGTCGTCACCCGGTCGATGCTGATCGCTAGCACGACCAGCCCGTCCCGTTCGAAGTTCTTGTACAGGATCTCCATGGAGGGCATTTCTTCGCGGCACGGCTTGCACCAGGTCGCCCAAAAATTCAGAAACACCACCTTCCCGCGGAAGTCCGACAGGCGGACACCCTTGTCCACCAGATCGGGCAGCTCGAATTCCGGCGCGATCTTCCCGACCGTGAGCGGCTCGTACTTGGAGCTCTGTATCCAGACCAGGCCGAAGGCCATGGCCAGGATGGCCACGGAGGCGAGCGCGATCAGCCCTCTGGATTGCGCCCGCGGTTGGGCTTCCTGCCTTTCCTCTGTGATCGCTTGCTCAGCCATGGCAGTCGTGAAAAAGTGGTAGCGGGGTATGGGGGTAACGGGGTACAGGTGCTAAGACGGTGATGGGAACTCTCAACACTACCCCCATATCCCGTTATCCCTTACCCCTCGCCTGTCATGCATACGCGTGCAGGCCGGACAGGAGAAAGTTTACACCCCAAAAGCAAAAAACCACCATCAGGAAACCGAAAATCGAATAGATGGCCGCCCGCCGCCCTTCCCATCCCCTGGTCATGCGCGCATGGATGTACGCGCCGTAAATGAGCCAGACGATCAACGACCAGGTCTCCTTCGGATCCCAGCTCCAGTATCCACCCCACGCGTAGTTGGCCCACATGGCTCCCAGGATGACGCCGAACGCCAGCAGGGGGAACCCCACCATGATCGCCTTGTACCCCAGCTCGTCGATCGTCTCCAGGTCCGGAAACGCCGCAAACACGCTGGACCGGCTGCCCCGCCGTTCGGCCCGTTCCTTCAGCAAGTACATGACCCCCAGCCCCCCGGCCATCGCAAAGGCGGCGTAGCTGGTCAGCGTGACCGACACATGGATATAGATCCAATAGCTGTTGAGCGCCGGCACCAGCGGCTCCGCGGTCTGGTACCGGTACGGGAGCAGCGAGGCGGCTCCCATGGCGATAAAGCCGATCCCCACCACGAAGGCTCCGATCACCTTGATGCGGTACCGCAGTTCAAGCAGCACGTAGCCCAGAATGATCGCCCAGGAGACGTACGCCATGGCCTCGAACTGGTTGGACCAGGGGGCGAACGTACCGCGAAGCTCCAGGCGCTCGTAGGCCCGGGTCACCAGCGCGAGGGTGTTGACCACCCACCCGAAGATCGTGACGATCGTGGCCACCTGGCCGATCTGCGTCGCCCAGGCGCCGTCGTCGTCTGCTACCCCCGACGCGGGATGGCCGGCCGCGGCCAGTTGGACGCTGGGCCGCTTCGCCAGGATGTACCCCACGTAGAGCGTCAATGCCGCGAGGTAGAGCCAAAACGTCATATCGAACAGGAACAGCGACCGAAACATATCTTCCTCCCTGAAGCGTGGTTCGTATCTCGTATCTTGCTGATGCAGTAATTCAGTAACTGAGTAATTGGTAATGACTGAGTTACTTATTTACTCAATTACTTCCTCACAACCGACGCTTCACGTCTTCATCGTCTGGATCCGCTCCGTCAGCTTGCGAAACTCCTTCTGGAAATCAATCTGGCTCTTGTGGGTGTTGCCGCCGATGTGGACCGTCACCCCTCCCGCACCGGGGATCACCTTGGCCCACAGCCGCCGGTGGTAAATGAAGGAAGACAGCGTGATGCCCACCACGATCATGGTCGACCCCACCCACACGATGTTCACGCCGGGGTCCTTCGTGATCTGGAGGCCGGTGAATTTTTTAGGTTGGTAGCCGACCAGCTCGAACCGGTAGCGAGACCCCTGAATCTCGAACAGGTCCGGGTAATGGTAGAAGATCCACGGAGTGGCCTGGACCGCCTGCGCCCGCGGGGTCTTTTGTTCCGTGATCGCCAGCCGGATGGCCGGGTTCTCGTGCTCCACCGTTTTCGAATACACCACTTTCTCGGAGGAATTGAACCCGAAATCAGCCACAAAGTCGGTCATGACCAGCTTGAGGCCCAGGCCGTCCACGGTCTTCTCTTTCTTCCATTCAAGGTCCACCGTCTTCAGGATCTTCTCCGTGGCCTTGTCCTTGATATGAATGCGGGCCACCTCCACCCGGTCCCACGCATCGCCGTAGCTGGATTGATAGAACCAGATGCCCTTGTGCACCAGCGGATCATTCACCGTGATCGTCTTCATGGTGACCGGCTTGCCCTGCTCGAGGACGGTCAGCGTGCTGTTGTACGACTTCACGGATCCATTGTCGTTGTAGTCGATCCAGAATTTGTTCACGTGGAGGTCAAAATTACCCTTCGGGATATGATAGGTCTGGCCCTCCAGGCAGACGCCGAATTCCTGGAACCCCCAATAGCTGCCGATGAGCCCGCCCAACACGATCACGGTGGCGCTGAGATGGGCCACGTGCGCGCCCACGCGTCCCATCACGCCCTTGGTCGCGTACAGCGTGGCCTCCTGGGCATCGTTCTTGGCCAGCACGCGATAGCCCTTCCCGACCAGCATGTCGGCGATCCCTTCCGCCACGCCCGCCTTGGAGCCGGCCACTGGGATCGCCGCGGTGTACTTCATGCCCTTGATGAACGGCAGCCCGATGTTCACCTTGTCCTGCTGCATCGAGCGCCAGATGGCCGGGAATCGTTGGTGGAAACAGGTGAGGGAGTTGATGCAGAGCAGGGCTAAGAGACTGGTGAACCACCAGGTGTGATAGACATCGATGAAGCCGAGGCGAACAAACCAGCGGTACGTCTCCTCGCCATACTCCTTGATGTACACTTCGGGACGCTCGCCCTGCTGGATCACGGTCCCGATCGTGGCCGTGATCGCCAGGACGATGAACAGAAACATGGCCAGCTTGATCGAGGCGAAGAACTGAACCAGTTCCGCCTTGACCTCTTCCCACCCGAGGCCCGGGGTAGATCCTCCGGTGGTGTCCCGCTCGACCAGGACCTCCGGTTTGCCACTCATCGGCGCGCTGACCTCATGGGCCTTGCAACCTCTCGGGATCTCACCCTAAATCTGACAAACGGAACCGCGGCGTTCGGCGCCGCGACGTGAGGCCGGAACCCGCAAAAGAGCAAAGTATCTTACAGGCCGCGTCAGAGCAGTGTCAAGCAAACAGACCCTCAGCCGGGCGGCGCGATGATACGGATTTGTCATTGACAATTCAGCACTTCTGGTTGTATGTAGAAGGGCCGAACCCATGCGGCTTGCATCCGTCGCCACGCTCTCCTGACCCATCCGGCGAAGGCGGATGGCGTTGCAGTTCCCACCGCAAGAGGGCAGGCCCGCCAGCATCGAGACACGAGGGAAAGAGGGATCATGAAAACGAGCCGAAACAACTTCCTGTTCACCTCCGAATCCGTCACCGAAGGGCATCCGGATAAGATCGCCGATCAGATTTCCGACGGCATCCTGGACGCCATCATCGCCCAGGACAAACAGTGCCGGGTCGCCTGTGAGACGCTCCTGACCACCGGGATCGCCTTCGTCGCCGGCGAGATCTCAACCAGGGCCTACGTGGAGATCCCCGACATCATTCGAGAGGTCATCAAGGAGGTGGGCTATACCGACGCCACCTGGGGCTTTGATTACCGGACCTGCTCAGTCCTCACCTCGATCCATAACCAGTCCCCCGACATCGCCATGGGCGTGGACTCCGGCGGAGCCGGCGATCAGGGCCTCATGTTCGGCTACGCCACGAACGAGACGGCCGAGCTGATGCCGATGCCCATCGTCCTGGCCCATCGCCTGACCAAGCGGCTGGCCGAGGTGCGGAAAAAGAAAATCCTGGGCTGGATACGCCCGGACGGGAAATCCCAGGTGACGGTGGAATACCGGGACGGCAAACCGGTCCGGGTGGATACGATCGTGGTCTCGGCTCAGCACAGCCCCGACGTCACCACCAAGAAGATCGAACGCGACATCCTCGAGCACGTGATCAAGCCGGTCATGCCCAAGAGCATCTTCGATCCCGTCAGCGTGAAGTATTACATCAACCCCACCGGCCGGTTCGTCACCGGGGGACCGATGGGGGACACCGGCCTGACCGGCCGCAAGATCATCGTGGACACCTACGGCGGCGTGGGCAGCCACGGCGGCGGCGCCTTCTCCGGCAAGGACCCCAGCAAGGTGGACCGGTCGGCCTCCTACATGGCCCGGTATATCGCCAAGAACCTCGTCGCGGCGGGCCTGGCCGACAAGTGCGAGATCCAGCTCGCCTACGCGATCGGCATCGCCGACCCGGTGTCGATCTTGATTCACACCAAGGACACCGAAAAGGTGCCGACCGAGGTCATCGACAAGCTGGTGCGCAAGCACTTCCCCATGACCCCGCGCGGGATCATCGAGTACCTGAAGCTCCGGCGGCCCATCTATAAGAAGACGGCCTCCTACGGGCATTTCGGACGCAACGAGCCGGAGTTCACCTGGGAGCGGACCGACAAGGCGAGAACCTTGAAAAAGGAAGCAGGCAAGTAATAGAGAAGGTTAAGGTCGAGGTTAAGGTTAAGCGAGGCTCAGGCTTAGGGGAAGAGGTTGTGTCCGTGCTCAACCTCAACCTGAACCTGGGCCTTCTTTACACCGTCCCCTTTTTTCTGGAATGTTGATGGCCAGCGAGCAGCTTCGTTAGCTAGTAGCGGACAGCTTGTAGCTAATAGCTCGGAGCTACTCGCTATTGGCTATTCGCTACCCGCTCTCGGCTATTTGCTACTCGCTATTCGCTATCAGCTATTCGCTAAGGAGGTAACTTGGATTACGACGTGAAAGACATCAAGCTGGCTCCCCAGGGCAAGCTCAAGATCGAGTGGGCCGAAGCCAGCATGCCGGTCCTGCGGCTGATCAAGAAGCGGTTCGCCAAGCAGCAGCCCCTCAAGGGCGTGCGGATCAGCGCCTGCCTCCATGTGACCACCGAGACCGCGAACCTCGCCAAGACCCTCCAGGCCGGCGGCGCGGAAGTCCGGCTCTGCGCCTCGAACCCGCTCAGCACCCAGGACGATGTGGCGGCATCGCTGGTCGAGCACGACGGGGTCGCGGTGTTCGCCATCAAGGGCGAGGACAATCAAACCTATTATCGGCACATTCAATCGGCGATCGAGCACCAGCCGCAGGTCACGATGGACGACGGCGCGGACCTGGTCTCCACGCTGCATGGCAAGGGGAAGGAGCATGCCAAACACGTGCTCGGCGGGACGGAAGAAACCACGACCGGCGTGATTCGGCTGCGGAGCATGGCGGAGCGCTGGGTGCTCAAGTTCCCGATCATCTCGGTGAACGACGCCGACACCAAGCACCTGTTCGATAACCGCTATGGCACCGGCCAGTCCACCCTGGACGGCATCGTACGCGGCACCAACCGCCTCGTCGCCGGCTCAACGATGGTCGTGGCCGGCTACGGCTGGTGCGGGCGCGGCGTGGCCATGCGCGCCAGGGGCATGGGCGCGGATGTGATCATCACCGAGATCGACCCGGTCAAGGCCCTCGAAGCCATGATGGACGGCTACCGGGTGCTGCCGATGGATGAGGCGGCGCCGGTTGGCGATTTCTTCGTCACTGTGACCGGCAATCTCAAGGTGATCCGCGGCGAGCACTTCGCCAAAATGAAGGACGGGGCCATCATCTGCAACTCCGGGCACTTCAACGTGGAGCTGGATATTCCGGCCTTGGAGAAGCTCAGCCGGAAGCAGCGCATGGTGCGGCCGAGCGTGGAAGAGTTCACGCTGAAGAACGGCCGGCGGATCAACCTGCTAGGGGAAGGACGGCTGGTCAATTTAGCATTGGCGGAAGGCCATCCCTCCAGCGTGATGGACATGAGCTTCGCGAACCAGGCGCTGGCGGCCGAGTATCTGGTGAAGAATCACAAGAAGCTGGAGAAGAAGGTGTATCCGGTGCCGGCGGTGATTGATAAAGAAATAGCAAGATTGAAGCTGGCGGGGATGGGGATGAGGATTGATAAGCTGACGAAAGAACAAGAAAAATACTTGGCATCTTGGGAGATGGGGACGTGAGAAGAAGCATGCAGGTGGCAGGCAGTCTTCGCTCCCACGCCTCCCGCGGCACCCCTTCCACGGCGCTCTGAAGCGGAATCCTTCCGAAATTCCCTCGAAGACTCGGTCAGTTTCGGCTTTCCTTCTTCAGACGCCGGGCGGGGACCCCGCCGCTCCCGGCGGATGTCCGCTCCAGACTGCCTGCCACCTGCTGCCTTTCATCTCAAACAAGGGAGAGAGGGAACACAAAGGCCACCGCTTGTAGGTGGCCTTTTTCGTTAGTGGTGGCGGCTTGGCTTCTAGTGGTTAGGAGTATTTCTCCGGTCAGTCATTTTGCGCTGGGCTCGATCAGCACCTCCACCATAAGTCCATTTTTCTTGCCCGATAGGTCTGATCG
>WNEW01001078.1_pt1 | contig 13286 bp, 11 predicted proteins | sample 5399891 | NCBI WGS metagenome assembly WNEW01 (sample SAMN13153336, study PRJNA577476) | soil metagenome | isolation source: 40 cm grassland meadow soil pre-rain plot 5 | place: USA:California | collected 2015-09-08 | reverse complement strand
AGACGTTGCTCGCCGATCCGGCGCGGCTGAAAGACATTGGCGAGCGAGCCCGCACCCTCGCCGTGCCCGACGCCGCCGAGCGCCTGGCCGATCTCCTGCTGGAGATTGCCGCGTGAGCGGTGCGGGGGGCAGCGTGCCGGGCGTGCCCCCGCTCGACCACGCAAATCGACGGTACGTTGCGCCTGTCATCGTGCACCGATTCGCAGCCGGGTCCGACGCAATACCCGAAACACGGGTCTCGCGGGGGCACGCCCGGCACGCCACCCCCCGCACCACCCTCGCGCGAGCCTCAGAGCCGGGGCGGGCGGCCGGCCAAATCGCGGCGGAGCGGGCAGGCGGCGCAGAGCGGGATCGCGCGGCAGTACGTCTTGCCCACGGCGACGAGGAGCGCGTGCAGCTCGTTGAAGAGCGCCGGATCGGACGGCAGGTGCGCCTGCACGAACTCGCGCGCGGTCTCGTAGTCCGCGGTCCGCGCCAGCAGCCGGTGCCGCGCCAGGACGCGGCGCGCGTAGGCATCCGCGACGAAGACGGGGCGACCGGCGGCGTAGAGCAGGATCGCGTCGACCGTTTCCGGCCCGAGCCCGGGCACGGCCAGCAGCTCGCGGCGCACGGGGCCGAGCGGCGCGCGACGCATCCCCTCGAAGCGTCCGCCGAAGCGCGCGAGCAGCCACGCCGTGAAGCCGCGCAGGCGCCGGGTCTTGAGCCGGTACGTTCCCGCCGGTCGGATCGCTTCCGCGACCACGCCCTCCGGAGCGGCGGCGAGCGCGCGCGGGCTCAGCAGTCGCCGCGCGCGCAGGGCGGCCACGGCGCGGGCGGCCTGGCTCCACGCGGTGTGCTGCGTGAGGATGGCGCCCGCCGCGATCTCGAACGGGCTGCGCCCCGGCCACCAGCCCTGCGGCCCGAAGCGGCGCAGCAGACCGCGATAGAGGCGGAGCAGGCGCGCCCTGACGAGATCGCGCGGCGGCCCGGGGATGCGCCGCCACGCCGAGAGCGCGGGGCGGGCTGAGCGCATGCTCGGCGCCATCATCGTGGCCCAGGCGCTGACGCTCGCGGTGAGCGGGCCGACGTCGTCACCCGAGTATCTTCCCCTGCGCGTGGCCGAGGCGGAAGGTCACTTCGCGAAGGAAGGCCTCGTGGTGACGCTCAAGACGACGCGCGCGGAGCCGGGCGCCGCGGAGGCGCTGGCGCAGGGCCAGGCCGACCTCGTGGCGACGTCGCTCGAGGCGATGCTGCGCTTCGGGCCGCGCACGCCGAAGCAGGCCCCGCGTCTCGTCCTGGGCCTGACGGCAGCGCCGCCGGTCGCCCTCGTGGTCGCCGAGAGTCAGAAGGAGCTCGTGCGCTCGCTCGAGGACCTGCCGGGCACGCGCGTGGGCGTCACGGCGCCCGGCGCGCCCGAACAGGCGTGGCTCGCGTGGCTCCTGGCGCGCGCCGGGCTGAGTCCGGCCCAGGTGTGGCTGGTGAGCCGCGGCGACCGCGGCCTGCAGCACGCCGTCGAGACCGGCGACGTCCACACCGCGCTCGTGCGCGAGCCGGCGGCCTCGCGGCTGCTGGCGGCCGGCCAGGCGCGCCTGCTGGTGGATCTCCGCACGCCCGCCGCGGTGAGCCAGGCGCTGGGGGCGGCCACGGTCAACGCGGCCGTCTTCATGCGCGCTGATCGGGCGGTGCGCGACCGCGACCTGGCCGCGTTCACCCGGGCCGTGCTCGCCGCCGAGCGCCGCGTCGCGACGGCCACGGCGCAGGCGCTCTCCGAGCGGCTGCCCACGTCGATCACGGTCCCGGCCGACGACTTCGAGGCACGGCTCGCAGGGTGCCGCGACCTCTATCTCGCCGACGGCGCCGTGACGGTCGAGCAGGTCCGCGAGACGCTCACGGTGATCCGCGCCCACCTGCCGCTGCCCGTGACGGCCCGCGTTCCCCCGCCGGAAGAGCTGCTGCACGTGTCCCGGCGCGTCCTCACGCCGCCGGCGGCGGTGCGCTGACCGCCACGCCGAACCGGCGCAGCAGCGCGGCCGCGGCCTCGAGCGGCAGGCCCACGACGTTGCTCCGCGAGCCCTCCAGGCCGGCCACCAGCGCGCCGCCCTCGCCCTGGATCGCGTAGGCGCCGGCCTTGTCGAGCGGCTCACCGGCGGCCACGTAGGCCTCGATCGCCGCGTCCGGGTAGGCGGCCATCGTCACGCGGCTGACCACGGTCTCGGCGGCATGGCGTCCGGTCGCCGCGTCCAGAACCACCACGCCGGTCATGACCTCGTGCGTCCGCCCGCGCAGCGCTCTCAGCATCGCGCGCGCGTCGGCGGCGTCGGCGGGCTTGCCGAGCGCGCGGCCGTCGATCACGACGATCGTGTCGGCCGCGAGCACGAGTCCGGCCCGCCGTGAGGCGGCCACGGCGCGGGCTTTCCTGAGCGCGAGCGCGGCGACCGCGTCCGGCAGCGCCATGGGCTCGAGCGTCTCGTCCACGTCGCTCGGCACGACGTCGAACTCGAGACCCAGCGAGGCGAGCAGCTCACGGCGGCGTGGCGAGGCGGAGGCCAGAATCAGGCGGCCGACGCCGCTCACCGGCGCCGGCATTTGATAAGGGGTATGGGGGATTTCGAGTCCCCCATGTTCTAAATCGGGGGTATGGGGGACTTCGAGTCCCCCATGTTCTAGGCGACGATCAGCGGATGGGCGTCGGTGATCACGCGCGTCTGGGCGTCGATCGCCGCGCGGATGTGCTTGGGGATGCTGAAGGCGTGCTGGTGTGTCATTCCGTCCCAGTAACCAAGCGTGGCGCCGGGCAGCCGCTCGGCGACGAGCTTGTCGATCGCCTCTGGGTTTTGCGTCCGTGGGTCCACCTTCTTCGTGGCGGTGATGAACCCCCACGGGGTGCCGAAGCACGAGATGAACGTCTGGTACGCCGCCACCACCGGGAAGACCTCGCGCAGCGTGCGGTGGATCGAGGTGAAGAAGTCCAGCTCGTTGAGCTTGGTCATACCGGCCTGGAGCGTGATGGCGCCGCCGGGCGTGAGCCGGTCGCGCACCAGGGTGTAGAACTCCTTCGTGAACAGCAGACAGGCCGGCCCTTCTTCCAGCGGCTCGACCAGGTCGATCGTGATGAAGTCGAACCGCTCGGAGGATCTCTCCAGATAGGCGCGCGCGTCCTCGTGGCGGACGTCGGCGCGCGGGTCCTCGAAGACCCCCTGGTGCATCTCCGGCAGGTACTTCTTGCAGAGCTCGACGACCTCGCCGTCGATGTCGACCATGACCCCGCGCCTGACGCTGGGGTAGCGGAGGATCTCGCGAAGGGTCGCCCCCTCACCCCCGCCGATGACCAGGCCCGACTCGGGCGCGCGCTCGGAGGCCAGCATGCCCGGGTGCACGAGCGCCTCGTGGTAGATGAAGTCCTCCGCCTGGCTCGACTGGATGCGGCCGTCGAGCACCAGCAGCTTGCCGTAGGCCGGCGTCTCCATGATCTCGGCGTGCTGGAACTTGGTCTGCAGCTCGACGATGGTCCGCTTGATGGCGTGCATGTGGCCCTCGACTGCCGTCGTCGGCTCGAAGAACCACTTGTAGGACTGTGGGCTGATCAACTGACGGCGACCGTCTTGTTGACGATCGGCACCGCCGAGTTGAGGAACATTCCCCGCTGGACGTCGACCACCGAGGTCCGCTCGGCGCCGAACTGTTCGACGAGGTAGTTGGCGGCCACCTCGGGCTGGAGCACGTCGCCGCAGGAGAAGATGTCGACCGCGGCGTACTTGTACTCGGGCCAGGTGTGGACGGAGAGGTGGGACTCGGCGATGACCACCACGCCAGAGATCCCGAACGGGTTGAACTCGTGGAAGACGACGTCGACGATGGTGGCCTGGGCCCGCTTCGCGGCCTCCACCAGCGCTCCCTTCACGTTCTCGAGGTTGTTGATGGCGTCTGAGTCGCAATCGAACAACTCGAGCAGCAGGTGACGTCCCAAGGCGTTCAATCCACTGACCCTCCTTTGTCCGATCCGTCCATCTACCGCACCTCTCCTGCGACGACCATCTCGTCGCTGTTCGCTGCACCTTCGCGCCGAAAAATTCTTCGCCGCGAGCAATTACTGGCTTGACTTTATGGTCGCTTTTCGACCATTGCAAGAAAAAAACGCACCTCGACTCGGTTTTGCCGATCGCGCGACCGTCGCCGCGACGCTCGAACGCGCGCGTGCGCGACCTCCGCGCACGGCGCTCGCGCCGCGTTTTCGCGCCGCACGCCGGCGTCAGTCGCCCGCCGCGCGGCCGCCGCCGACGGGCGTCGCCACGCCGCGCGACGGCGGCGGCGTGGCGACGCGCCACTCCGGCACCGCGGCGACGCCGCGACACCGCGCCGAACGGCTCGCGCGCCGCGATCACGGAGCTCGCGCTGCGACCAAGGTCTGAGCCCGACGCCGCTCCGACCCGCACTTTTCTCTTGCATTGGCTCCCGGCCTCGGTAAATTGACGAAAGATTTTGTTTTCCGCGCAAGCGGAGTCGATTGGAGGCGAGAACCTCAAGTTGAGGAGGAGCGAGCGAATGACGAAGCAGGTGACGATGGCTGCAGCGACTGCCGGTCACGCCGAGGGCGGCACCACCCTCAACGCCTTCGACAACGCGCTTCTCGCAGCCGGCATCGGCAACATCAACCTGGTAAAGGTCTCGAGCATCCTGCCTCCCGACGTGCCCGTCCTCGACCTTCCGAAGATCAAGCCCGGCGCCATCGTCCCGACGGCCTACGCCGCCATGACGAGCGAGACGCCCGGCGAGACGATCGCGGCGGCGGTCGGCTACGCCATCCCCGACGACCCGGCCAAGAACGGCGTCATCATGGAGTTCCACGGCGTGGCCAGCCGTGCCGAAGCCGCGCGCCAGATCAGCCTCATGCTGGACGAGGCGTTCCGGGTGCGCGGGGAGATCATCAAGGAAAAGCGCGTCGTCGCCGTCGAGCACACGACCCAGCGCATCGGCTGCGCGCTGGCGGCCATCACGCTGCTCGCCGACGAGGACCTCGTCTAGCGGCGCCACCGCCGCTGCCCGGGCCATGAGACCGGTGTCGCCGCGCTTCATCGCCTGTCACCGGCCTCTCTCCGCCGCCCGTATCGCCGTCTACGGCATCCCCTTCGAGGGACGCGTCAACCTCCGCAAGGGCGCGGACGGCGGACCGCGCGACCTCCGCCTGGCCTCCGACTCCATCGAGACCTACTCGCCGTTCCTCGACCGCGACATGGAGGACCTGCCGCTCGCCGACATCGGCGACTGCGAGCTGCCCGACGGGGCGACGCCACGCGAGCAGCTCGACGCGGCACGCGACGAGATCCGGGCCTGGTGGCGGCCGGGGCTGATCCCGTTCATGCTGGGCGGCGACCACACCGCCACGGTGCCCGTCATCGAGGCCCTCGCGCCCGCGTTTCCGGATCTGCGCATCCTGCAGCTCGACGCCCACCCGGACCTGCGCGAGGAGTTCCTCGGCGAGCGCTACAACTACGCCTCCGCCATGGCGCGCGTCATGGACACGGTACCGGCCGAGCGCGTCTATCAGGTGGGGATCCGCACCGGCGCCCGCGAGGAGTACGCGCGGCCGCGGCCGAAGTTCTTCCCGGCCTTCGCGATGCACCCGATGGACGCCATCCGCACGATCCTGCCGGAGCTGCGCGGCCATCCGCTCTACGTGACGATCGACGTCGACGTCCTCGACCCGTCCGAGGCGCCGGGCACGGGCTCGCCGGAGCCCGGCGGGCTGCGCGTGCCCGAGCTGATCGACGTGGTCCGGATGCTGGGCGACTGCCAGGTGATCGGCGGCGACCTCGTCGAAGTCGCCCACGCCTGGGACCCGAGCGGCCGCACCGGCATCGCGGCGGCCTGGGTGATCCGCGAGGCGCTCCTGACGTGGTGGGGCACGCTGCGGTGAGCCGCGAGCGCGAGTACACGGCCCCGCGCTACTACGAGATCGCGTTCGACATGAACCGCAAGGGCGAGGTCGATTTCCTCGTCCACTGCTTCAAGCGCTACGCGAAGCGGCCGGTCCGCCGCGTGCTCGACGTCGCCTGCGGCACGGGCCCACACCTGGCGCGGCTGGCCGAGCGCGGCTACGAGATGGTGGGCCTCGACCTCTCGCGCTCCAACATCCAGTTCCTGCGCGAGCGGCTGGTGGCCAAGGGACAGGCGGCCGAGCTCGTCGTCGGCGACATGACCGACTTCCGGCTGCCGAGGCCGGTGGACGCGGCGCTCTGCATGCAGGACTCGCAGGGCCACCTGCTGACCAACGAGCAGCTCGTCGCCCATCTCAGGGCCGTGGCGCGCGCGGTGCGGCCGGGCGGTCTCTACGTGTTCGACCGCTACATGGTCTCGTCGTGGACCGACCCCGCGCGGGCGTGGTCGTGGTCACGCCGCCGCGGCCGCGTCATCGTGCGCGCGTCCTTCTCGGCGCTGCACGACGTCAACCCGGTGACCCAGGTCTTCCGCGAGCAGATGGTGCTCGAGGGCGTCGAGAACGGACGCCGCCGCGTGTACCGGCAGACGCACCTGTCGCGGATGCTGTTCCCGCAAGAGGTCAAGGCCCTCGTCGCGCTCGCGGGCGGCTTCGAGTTCGTGCAGTGGTTCTTCGGCTTCAAGCCACACCAGGTGCTCGAGAAGTCGCGGCACCCCCTGCTGATGGTCGTCGTGCTCCGCCGGCGCTAGCCGGCTCCCGTCGACGACGCTCAGAGCCCACTGCGGATGTCGCCGTGATCATGGGCACATCCTTTCTGCGCTTCGGCGACCCGCCAGCGCATACAAGGCCCATGCCCATGAGCGCGGCAGGCCTCCTGTAAGCTGCGCTCGTGACCCCCGCCGTCCTGCGTCTCAAGCGCGGGCGCGACCGCGCCCGCGTGCACCCGTGGATCTTCAAGGGCGACGTGGCCGACGTCTCGGACCAGGGCGAGCCCGGCGGCGTCGTCACCGTCGTCGATGCCGGCGGCCGCCTCGTCGGCCGCGGGTTGTTCAACCCGCGGCCGGCGCTCTGCTGCCGGCTGCTGACGTGGACCGACGAGGCCATCGACGCCGACTTCTGGCGCCGGCGCCTCGCGGCCGCCGTCGCCGCCCGCGCGAATCGGGACGGGGCCGCGCGTCTGGTGTGGAGCGAAGCCGACGCGCTGGCCGGCGTGGTCATCGATCGCTACGGCCCCGTCGCCGTGCTCCAGACCGTCACGCTCGGCATGGCGCGCCGGCGCGCCGAGCTGGCCGCCGCGCTGCGGGCGGTGCTCGGCGACGTCGCCGTCTTCTGCGCCGACGATCCCACCGCGGCGACGCTCGAGGGGTTCGAGCCGGCGGCGGGCTGGCTCGATGCGCCCGGACCGACGTCGGTCGTCCTCGAGGAAGGCGCCGCGCGCCTGCTCGTGCGGGTCGGAGGCGGCCACAAGACCGGCCTGTACCTCGACCAGGCCGACAACCGGGTCCGCATCGGACCGCTGGGCGCCGGGCGCGCCGTGCTCGACGTCTTCGCCTACACCGCGGGCTTCGCCTGCCACGCGCTGCTGGCGGGGGCGACGAGCGCCATCTGCATCGAGTCGTCGAAGGACGCGCTCGCCGGCGCCGTCGACAACCTCGCGCTCAACGGCGTCGCCGCGCGTGCCGAGGTCCGCGACGCCAACGCCTTCGACGAGCTGCGGCGGCTGGACCGCGCGGGCGAGCGGTTCGGCCTGATCGTGCTCGACCCGCCGCCCTTCGCGCGCGGCCGTGGCGCGCTCGAGGGCGCGCTGCGCGGCTACAAGGAGATCAACCTGCGCGCCATCCGCCTGCTAGAGCCGGGCGGCGTGCTGGCGACATTCTCGTGCTCGCACCACGTGAGCGACGACGCGTTCGAGCGCATGGTCCGCGACGCCGCCGCCGACGCCGGCGCGCGGCTGCGCGTGCTGGCGCCGCTGACCCAGAGCGCCGATCATCCGGTCCTGCTGACCGTGCCGGAGACGCGCTACCTCAAGGGGCTGCTGCTCGAGCGGATTTAGAGGCGCGCCACGGCTCCGCCGCGGCGCGCCGAACGCTGGCCGGGGAGCCCGAGGGGGCGTAGCCCCTTCGCTTGAAGAACCTGGGGGCCATCTCGGGGCCCCCCACGTAATTAGAACCCGCGCGTCTCGCCGTGCGCGAGGATCCAGACGCGCTCGTCGGGCAGGTCCATCCCGCGGGCGGCGGCGCGCAGGCGGCGCGGAGGCTCGTCGAGCGGCTCGTCGGAGAGGTCGAACGTTCCCCAGTGCATGGCCACGAACGTCCGGGCGCGCACGTCGGTGAACACGCGCAGCGCCTCCTCGGGCGTCGTGTGCGTCATGCGCATGATCGCGGGCGGCTCGTAGGCGGAGATCGACATCATCGCCAGATCGAACGGACCGAGGCGCGCGCCGACCTCGTGAAACCCCTCGTAGTAGCCGGTATCGCCGCCGAAGAACAGGCGGCGCTCGCGACCGGCGATCGCCCAGCCGCCCCACAGGCGCCGATCCATGTCGAACGGTGTGCGCGCGCACCAGTGCTGCACCGGCGTGAGCGTGAACGTCACCGCGCCGACCCGATGACTGTCCCACCAGTCCAGCTCGGTCACCCGATCGATGCCGAGCGAGGCGAACCACGCCTTCAGCCCGAGCGGCACGAGGAAGAGCGGCTTGTGCGTGGCGGCCAGCCGCTGCACGCTCGGACGATCGAGGTGGTCGTAGTGGTCGTGCGAGATCACGACGACGTCGATCGGCGGCAGCGCCTCGAACGCGATGCCCGGCGGGTTGAGGCGGCGCGGGCCGGCGAAGCCGAAGGGACTCGCGCGCTCGGAGAAGTGCGGGTCGGTCAGCACGTTGAGGCCGTCGAGCTGGATCAGCAGCGTCGCGTGGCCGATCCACGTGAGCGTGGAGGCGTCGCGGTTGTCACGCAGGGCGCGGCCGTCGTTCGCCACGCGCGGAAAGTCGGGGATCGGCTTCGTGTTCGCCAGCGCCGCCCACACGCGCCGCGCCCGGAAGGCCTGGATCGTCCAGAAGCCCGGCCGCGCGAAGGCGGGATTGGTGTTGGCAAAGCCGTGCGCGCGGTGGTGCGGCGGCGCGCCGGGCACCGGACCGCCGACCCCAGCACACCCGGTGGCCACCAGCAGCGTCACGGCCAGCAGCGCGCGCCGGCCGGCGCGCCGCACGCTCAGGCCTGCTCCCCCGCCGGCAGCTCGACGACGAAGATCGCGCCGCCCTCCGGCCGGTTCTCCGCGTACAGCCGTCCGCCGTGCTGGCCGACGATGCCGTACGAGACCGACAGGCCGAGGCCGCTGCCCTCGCCCGGGGCTTTCGTCGTGAAGAACGGGTCGAAGATGCGCGAGAGCAGGTGCGAGGCAATGCCGGGACCGCTGTCGAGGACCTCGATCGCCACGTGCCGCTCGCGCCGCCGCAGGCGCACGGTGAGCAGGCGCTCGCCCGACTGCCGCGCCATCGCCTGGTGCGCGTTCTGCACGAGGTTGAGCAGGACCTGCTGGATCTGGTTTTCGTCCGCCCACACCGTCTGGCCGTCGCCGAGGTCGAGCGTCACCCGGATCTTGTCGTGCTCGAGCTGGAAGCTCTTGAGCGCCATGACCCGGTGCACGGCGTCCGCGAGCGAGCACGGGCGCCGTTCCGGCGGATAGTGCCGCGCGAACATGAGGAGGTTCTGCACGATGGCCGCCGTGCGCGAGGCCTCGTCGGCGATCAGGGCGATCCGCTCGCGGACGGACGCGGACAGCTCGGCGCGGCTGAGCATCAGCTGCGCCAGGCCGAGGATCGTCGTCAGCGGGTTGTTGATCTCGTGCGCGACGCCGGAGGCCAGCTCGCCGACCGCCGACAGCTTTTCGGCGTGCACCAGCTCCGAGGAGAGCCGGGCGTTGTCGAGCGCGATGGCGATCTGCTGCGCGGTGGCCTCCAGCAGCGTGACCTCACCCTCGTCGAACGGATCGTCCGTCTGACGCCCGAGCGCCAGCGTGCCGAGCATGCGGCCGCGCGCATAGATCGGCACGCACACGAAGCCGCGGATGCGATCGCGCCGCACGGTTTCCAGCGCGGAGGGCAGCAGATCCGGCGAGCCCATCACGTCGCGCACGACGGTCGTGATGCCACTGGACGCCACGCGCCCGATGATGCCCTCGCCGACGCTGAGCCGGCGATTGACCTCGCGCATCTGCGGCGAGAGGCCGCGATCGGCGCGCAGCTCGAGGGTGACGCCGTCGGTGGCGACCAGATGCAGGCTGGCGATCTCGTGGCCCGTGACGTGGGTGAGCGCCTCGAGGGCGGTCTTGAGGATTTCCTCGACGTCGAGGGTACGGCTGACCGTCTCGGAGACGGTGTGCAGGATCTTGAGGTAGGGCTCCACGCCCTGCGCTCAGCCGGCGGGCGCGCCGCCGTCGCCACGCGACGGCGCGCCGTGCAGCAGCCCGGCGACGACGACCTGCTCGAGATGCATGAAGTCGAACGGCTTGGCGACGTAGTCGAACGCGCCGACGCTCAGCGTCTCGCGCGCGAGCGTCACGTCCTCGTTGGCGGTGACCATGACGACCGGAAGCGTCGGGTCCTGGCGGCGCAGACGCCGCAGCACCTCGACGCCGTCGAGCCGGGGCATGCGAATGTCGAGCAGGATGAGGTCGAGACGTGCGGCACGGACGGCCGAGAGCGCCACCTCGCCGTTGGAGGCGGCCTCGACCTTGTAGCCTTGGGCCACGAAATACTCGTTCAGCAGCTCGAGCGCGCCTGGATCGTCGTCCACGAGCAGGAGGCGACCCTCCATCGTGACGACTATTCTAGCAGCCGCTCACGTCTGGCGGGCCACCCACTCGTTGACGAGCGCGAGCGCGGCGTCGAGACGGCCCGGGTCCGGAGCGCCGGCCTGCGCGAGGTCCGGTCGTCCGCCGCCGCGGCCGCCCGCGGCCTGCGCGACTTCCTGGATGAGCTTGCCGGCCGGAAAGCGCTTGACGAGGTCCTTGGTGACGGCGGCCACGAGGTTGACCTTGCCGTCGAGCACGCTGCCGACGCAGACGACGCCCGAGCCGAGCCGATCGCGCAGCGTATCGGCGACCGCGCGCAGCCCGTCGGGATCGAGGCCGTCGATCCGGCCGGCCACGACGCCGACGCCGTTCACCTGCCGCGCGCTGGCCACCAGGTCGTCGGCCTTCCCCCGCGCGAGCTTCGTCTCCATCTCGGCCAGCTGGCGCTCGAGCGCCTTCTGCTCATCGAGCAGCTTGCGCAGCCGCTGCGGCGTCTCGTCGGCGCCGACCTTGAGGATGTCGGCGATCTCGCGCAGCACGCGCTCGCGCCGCGCCACGGCCTCCACCGCCGCCGTGCCCGCCACCGCCTCGATGCGCCGCACGCCGGAGGCGACCGCGCCCTCTTCGGCGACCTTGAAGAAGCCGATCTGACCCGTGGCGTCGAGGTGGGTGCCGCCGCAGAGCTCGGTCGAGAAGTCGCCGATCCTCACCACGCGCACGCGGTCGCCGTACTTTTCGCCGAACAGCGCCATGGCGCCCGCCGCCAGGGCCTCGTTGAGGTCCATCTCGGCATTCGTGACCGCGGTGTTGGCCTGGACCTGCTCGTTGACGAGCTCCTCGATCTGCTCGATCTCGCGGTCCTTGACCTGGCCGCCGTGCGAGAAGTCGAAGCGCAGGTGATCGGGCGCGACGAGCGAGCCCGCCTGCGTGACGTGCGTGCCGAGGATCCGGCGCAGCGCCGCGTGGAGCAGGTGCGTGCCCGTATGGTGCTGCCGCAGGCCCTGACGCCGCGGCGAGTCGATCGACACCGCGACCTCTTCGTTCTCGCGAAAGCCGCCCGCGCCCACCTTCACGCGGTGCACGATGAGCTTGCTGCCGCGGTAGTAGGTGTCGACGATCTCGCCGCGGCCGGTGCGGCCGACGAGCGTCCCGCGGTCGCCGATCTGGCCGCCCGACTCCGCGTAGCCCGGCGTGCGATCGAGGATGACCTCGACCTCGTCCCCGCCGGCCGCCTCGCCCACGCGGCGGCCGCCCGCGATCAGCGCGAGAATCTTTGCCGGCGCCGTCAGCGTCTCGTAGCCGACGAACTGCTGCGGGCGCGCGAGGCCGCCGCCGATCTGCTGGTAGAGCGCCACCGTGTCGGCGGCGCCCTCGTCGCCGGCAAAGGCCGCCTTCGCCCGCGCGCGCTCGCGCTGCGCCTCCATCTCGGCGTTCCAGCTGCGCTCGGTCTCGGCGGTGGCTCGCCAGCCCTGGTCGACGAGGATCTCCTCGGCCAGATCGCGCGGGAAGCCGTACGTGTCGTAGAGCGTGAACAGGAACCGCCCGTCGATCGGCCGGCCGCGGCCCGCGCCCTGCGCCTGCGCGTACTCCTCGATGCGGCGCATGCCCTGGTCCAGCGTCCGCGCGAACTGCTCCTCTTCCTGCCGCACCGCCTCGATGATGCGCGCGCGCTCGCGCACGATCTCGGGATACGCGCGGCCCATGACCTCGCCGACCCAGTCGACACCCCGCCACAGGAACGGCTCCGTGAGCCCGAGCTTGCGGCCGTGGCGCATGGCGCGGCGCATGATCCGCCGCAGCACGTAGCCGCGCCATTCGTTGGACGGCAGCACGCCGTCGGCGATGAGGAACGTGGTCGTGCGCGCGTGATCCGCGATGACCTGCATGGAGACGTCGTGGTCGGCATCGCGCCCGTACGCCTTCCCGCTCAGCTCGGCGATGTGCCGGATCAGCGGGGCGAACAGGTCCGTCTCGTAGTCCGAACGCTTGCCCTGCATGACGGCCGCCATGCGCTCGAGCCCCATGCCCGTGTCGATCGAGGGGCGCGGCAGCGCCGTCATCGTGCCGCTCGCGTCGCGGTTGAACTGCATGAAGACGAGGTTCCAGATCTCGAGCCAGCGGTCGCACTCGCACGCCGGCCCCAGGCACACGCGCCCCGCCGCCTCTTCCGCGCACGGCAGGTCGTCGCCCTGGTGGAAGTGCACCTCCGAGCAGGGGCCGCACGGCCCCGTGTCGCCCATGGCCCAGAAGTTGTCCTCCTCGCCGAGACGGAGGATGCGATCGTCGGCGAGGCCGGCGACCGACTTCCAGAGACCGAACGCCTCGTCGTCCTCGTCGAACACGGTGGCCTTGAGGCGACGCTGGTCGATGCGAAGGTCCCGCGTCAGGAACTCCCACGCGAACTTGATCGCGTCGGCCTTGAAGTAGTCGCCGAACGAGAAGTTGCCGAGCATCTCGAAGAACGTGTGGTGCCGCGCGGTGCGCCCCACGTTCTCGAGGTCGTTGTGCTTGCCCCCGGCCCGCACGCATTTCTGGCAGGTGGTCGCGCGGACGTACTCCCGCTTCTCGTCGCCGAGGA
>WNEW01003885.1_pt1 | contig 13311 bp, 13 predicted proteins | sample 5399891 | NCBI WGS metagenome assembly WNEW01 (sample SAMN13153336, study PRJNA577476) | soil metagenome | isolation source: 40 cm grassland meadow soil pre-rain plot 5 | place: USA:California | collected 2015-09-08 | reverse complement strand
CCAGACGTTGTCCTGGCTCTTGCCCGGCTCCCCGGAGTTGTTCGACCGCTCGAAGACGGCGTCCACCGTCGATCAGTTCGTGCCGAAAAGAGATTCTCATTTCACCGTCGGGGCGCTGGATTCGCCACCTGGCTACCAGTGCCTCTCCTTCCCACCGAAGGTTAGACAGAACCGTCACTCCGTTCTGGGTGGCGCCGACGTCGCGGCCGTCCGCCTGCAGTTCGTAGTCGTACTGCAGGGGGCCGCTCGCACTGACAAACGTCGCCTTGTACCGGAAGCTTGGATCGCGATGCTCGATTCGCACGACACCGCTCTGTACGGCGGCAGCGCCCGGGCTGAGGGTGCTGGCCTGCCGGTTCAGTGTCCATTCGCCGGAAAAATCCGGCTTTTGCTGCGCCAGTCCCAAACCGGCGAGTCCGAGAAGGATTCCAATGGCGATAGATCTTCGAATCAACATCCGTGCGCTCTCAATCGTGGATCGATCCGCCGATAGTACCGCATTATTATGACGCCCGGTAACAAACTCGCATGGTGCGATACTCCCCTCCTAAGTTAGGAGGGGAGTCGCCGTAGCCTAATTCAACAGTTTCATGGGCCCCGCATCGTCACATCCGTGACATCGTCATCATTCATTGGCGCGGAACCGGAGATCGCTTCGGCTGGCGAGCAGATCATCGATGACTTTGGCCCGGCGGAAATCGTCCTCGTTGACGAAAAACGGATCAGCCGCTGGCGCTATAACGATTTCCATGTATCGATTCCGAATCCATACATGCGCAGCCACGCCCGCAACGGTTGTGTCCTTGGGCTGGGCAAGATCCGGAAACGCCGGAATAGGAAACTTGAGAGTCTTCCAGACGTCCGGCTTGTAAGCAGTTCCCACTCGAGCCACTGCGTCCCCAGCCTGAAGTCTTTCCACCGTAATCCCCAGACTCGCGCAGAAATCGAGGAAAGCCCTCTCGGTTTCCGGGATCTCGAATGCAACTTCGAAGATTTGCCGCTCGTGTACGCGATAATCCTCCGCCCCACAGAACCGGACGTGCTTCAAACTCTTTTTCCAGCGGATGCTCGCAATCTTATTTCGAATTCGCACCGGACTTGCAGATAAATAGATGACACGATGTAAGGCCCCGGTTCAACGGGATTTCAAACATATTGCCCCGCCACCCAGCCCGAAGCCCAGGCCCACTGAAAATTGAATCCGCCCAGGTGTCCCGTCACGGCGACAACTTCTCCAATGAAGTAGAGGCCCGGCATATTGCGGGCCTCCATCGTCTTCGAGGACAAGGCCGCGGTGTCCACTCCGCCGACGGTGACTTCCGCTTTTGCGTAGCCCTCGGTTCCGGACGGCACGAGGGTCCACGACTCGAGTGGTTGTGGTCCATAGAGTTCTCGCCACTTGTGCACAAAGCGGCGAGGCAGCGTATGAGGTTCGATCGTGATGGTCTCTCCCGTTTTCCAATAAGAGGAGATCTGCAGGACTGCCGGGCCGCTGAGGCCGCGATGTGTGAAGAGAATGTTTTCGCGGAATGCGGTGCGGCCGCAGCGGACGGTTGCATCGAGCGACACGCCGCTCAGTTCACCGAGAGCGCGCCGTTCCTTGTCTTCGAGCACGAGTGGAACGAGGCCGGGGCGCGTTTGCGAAATGGAGAGGCCAAACTGGCGGGCGATCCGGTAGCCGAAGTCGGTGGCGCCGATTTTGGGAATCGAGAGTCCGCCTGTTGCGATCACAAGCGATTTGCATTCGAGTTCCCCCCCGTTTGTCGTGACCCTGAACCCCGCACTTTTTTCTATACCGCGGACGGAGCAGTTCGTCTGAATTGGAACTCCGGCAGCATCGCATTCGTTTAATAACATATTGATGATCTGCTGTGAGGTTCCATCGCAAAACAGTTGCCCGAGCTTTTTCTCGTGATAAGCAATTCGATGGCGGCGCACCATCCGGATGAAGTCTTCGGGCGTGTACCGCGCCAGCGCAGACTTGTGAAAATTAGCGTTGGGGGAGATGAAGTGGTCGGCCGTGGTGTGAAGATTCGTGAAATTACACCGGCCTCCGCCGGATATTCGAATTTTCCTGCCGACGGTTTCGTTGCGTTCGAGGACCAGAACCGAGCGACCACGCTTACCCGCTTCGATCGCGCACATCAACCCGGCGGCGCCGGCCCCGATAATGACAACGTCGTAGCCCACATGGGGATCATATACTTGTCGGAACAGCGCAAAGCCAAACCAGAAGTGGAAAAGAAGGCATTCAACCTACCGGTGTCACCTGCTCTTTCCCTTTCGCTCGGCTCGCGCCTTGGATACCAATGCGCTCGGCGAAATTCTTCAATTGGTCGAGATACCAGCAGCCGTTCTCGAAGTCGCGCACCGTCATCGTCGGAGAGAGCGCGTTGGCGATGCCGCGAGAGCTTACCTCTTTTGGAAACGACGTACGAGATCTTCAGTCGCGAAAACAAGTTGTTCAATTCCAGACGAGGAGGAATAGAGTAATAGTTGCCGGCGACGACAAGCGCCGACAGCCAAGCAGCATGGAAGTGGACTCCCACCAGTATTTTTTGAAGCCATCTCCGTTGGAGCGTTTCATGAACAGGGCCGTCGGTATGCTTGCACGACTGGGCCTGGGACCCCGCTATCTTCACCTGTTGGAAGTTCCGAGCCGTCGAAGCGGAAAAACCGTTGCAACTCCAGTGAACCTTCTGGAAGTGAATGGGCACCGGTATCTCGTCGGCGGTCGGGGCCATACGGCCTGGTCGAAGAACGTGCTTGCGGCGGGCTCCGTCACATTGCGGCGCGGACGCCGTTCTCAGCGGTTTCTAGCGATCGCCGTAGTTGACGACCGGAAGCCCGGAATTCTTAAGGCTTACCTTCAGGAATACCGACGCACGGTCCAACGTTTCTTTGCATTGCCGGCCGATTCGCCCGTCGAGGCCTTTACCACAATTTCGAACAACCATCCTGTCTTTGAGCTCGTCGATTTATAGTCCCGGACTTCCCAGCCGGTAGTTTCGGGGGCGAGCTTTTGATCTTAAGATTTAGACGTGAACGCGCGTCACTTCATTTCCGGCGAAGATCTTCTTGGTACGCTCAAGCTCGCGGTTCCGCTGGTCATTGCCGAACTGGGTTGGATGCTGATGGGCATCGTGGACACGATGTTCGTCGGGCGCTTGCCCAATAGCGCCGACGCGATAGGCGCCTCGGGTCTGGGGAACGCGATTTACATCAACATTGTGTTACTGCTGGGTGGGGTTTTGCTCGCGCTCGACACGATCATCTCTCAGGCGTTCGGCGCCGGTCTTTTACAGGAGTGCCGCAGCGCTATGGTGCAGGGGGTGTACATTGCCTTGGCTCTCACGCCCGTGATCACGGCCGCGACCTTCGCAATTATTGAGATCGTGCCACGCTTCGGGCTCACGCCGTCTGTCATGGATCAGCTCGCGCCTTTCATGGGGACGCTGGCATGGGGCACCCTGCCGCTGCTGCTCTACTTTGTGCTGCGCCGGTATTTGCAAGGCATGAACATTGTCAGACCGATATCGTTTGCGCTGATTTCCGCGAACGTGCTCAACGCATTTTTCAACTGGCTACTGATCTACGGCAACCTGGGCGCGCCGGCCATGGGGATCAAGGGCTCTGCCTGGGCAACGAATATTGCGCGATTTTATATGTTCGCGGTGCTCGCCCTTATTACGTGGTGGCACGACCGCAGGCTGGAGCTTTTGCGAGGACAGTTAGGGATTAATTTTCGCCTGGTCACTCGGATCTTTCGCCTTGGAGTCCCGGTTGCCGTTCAAATAGGTCTGGAGATCGCGGTCTTTGCGGGAGCCGCCGGACTTATCGCCACAATCGATGCCACGCAGCTCGCCGCGCACGAGATTGCCATGCTTTGCGCTGCAACCACGTTTATGGTCCCCCTCGGCGTAAGCGCGGCCGCGGCGGTACGAGTGGGCCAGGCTGTGGGCCGGCGCGATCTCACGGGCGTGCGCTACGCAGGATGGTCGGCGCTCCTGCTGGGCGTGGGGTTCATGTCGCTTTCTGCAATGGCGTTCACAACAGCGGGTAAGTGGATCGCGGCCGCGTTTACTTCCGACACGCTGGTTGCCGGCATCACGGTTAAGTTGCTATTCCTGGCCGGTGTGTTTCAGTTGGCCGATGGTACTCAGATCGTCTCGAGCGGCGCCCTGCGCGGGCTGGGAGAAACCAAAATCCCCATGTACACCACTATGGGTGGCTACTGGCTCGTTGGCCTGCCGCTCGGGTACGTTTTGTGTTTCAACCAGGGCCTGGGAGCAGTGGGGATGTGGATCAGTTTCGTGCTCTCGCTCCTGCTGGTTGCCATCACCCTGCTGACTTTCTGGCGCCGCAAGTCGCAGTCACTTCCGCTGATTCAAATGGAATCCCGAATCGACATCGGCTGACCTTTGCGGCGCAGCTCACATTACTTCTTGAGCACTGGGTGCACCCAGCCCGCGGTGAGAATGCCCGGCGACGGCCGGAAGCTCAGATAGTCCACGTGCTCGGGGATGTCGAGCCATCCGTGCACCACGCCTGCCGGTATGATGATGATGTCGCCGGGCTTCACCACTTTCTTCACCACTTCGTACGCCATGCCGCCGCAGGTCGGCCCGTTCAACTCCGGCGAGGGATTGTGGCGTCCGTTGACGATGTAGCCGTCGGTGAACATCGTTCCTCCGCCGGAGACGATGTAGTAGCCTTCGGTTTGCGAATCGTGAGTGATGCCCCCGGCCGTCCCGCCCGGCGGAGCATTCGGCATCTGGCGCCCGCATGGGGTGGGGGCCGGAGCTGCGGCAGCACCCCGGCCGCCGGCCGCTGCCCCCGCGGCCGGAACCGCGACGCCATTCACTGTCTTACCGCGATGAATGATGCCAACGCTGAAGTTCTCGTGGCCGATGTCCACGGTTCTGATGTTCCGATCGATTCCCTGTCCCTGACTGTTGACAAGGTCGACCTCTTCCTTCGTGATGTAAGTTGCCGTGGTCGGTTTCGTCCTCCCGCCCTGAGTGAATACCAGGGCCGGACTGAGAACGACGGCGAGGGCAACTGCGCGGAATATTAGTCTTCGCATAAGCATCCTCCTGGAAAAAACCCCTGCTAACTATAGCTTGAATTGACGATGCTGCCGAGTCCAGCAGTTCTACTTGGGAAACCGCTCGAGCAAAGGCGGCCCGCCGGGCTCGACCGGGGTGCGCGCCGTATTGAGCACCATCCCGATCAGCGAGTAATGCCCCATCAGGCCGATGCTATCGAGGATGCCGCGCTCGCCGAACTTCGCGACCGCGCGCGCATAGGTGGCGTCGCTGACGCTGTGGTTCTGCAGCAGCTCGGTGCAGAAGTCATACAGGGCTTCCTCATCCTCTGCCATGCCGTGCGGCCGTCGGCCGTCGCCGATCGCCTTGGCTATCTCGGGATTGAGGCCTCCCTTGACCGCGAGCGGATAATGCGCGGCCCACTCGTACGCCTGAGACCACTGCCGCGCGGTGATGAGAATCACGAATTCGGAGAGGCGCGGAGCCAGGGCGCTGTTGAAGCGCACGTAATCGCTGAGGCCCCTCACACGGCCCATCAGCTCCGGACTGCGCACCAGCACACTCCAGGGGCCAGTCAGCGCTCCGCGCGCCGCAGTATGGTCTGCCGCCGCCTTCTTCTGAGCGTCGGTCATCTTGTCGCCGGGGATCGGCCCCATCCGCTCCTGCGCAAAGGCGGTGGGAGCGAAAGCCAGTGAGAAAACCAGGACCAATGCGTACCTAATCATGTCTGCCTCCCTTCAAGCCGTACGGAGTATACAACGCTCTACGACTGCCCACGATCTGCACAATTACAAATCACGCAATTCTTCCACGCACGTGATGCCCGAACTTCTGGAAGCCTTGACAGTATTGGGCGTCGCACTGGTCATTCATTTGCCTTCAAGGAAGGCATGAGAAAACACTCAAAAGGAGGTTCGATGAATACCAGGTTGCTCATTGTTTCGCTGATCTGTCTGATGGGGCTCGCGGCCTGCCATGGCCGGGATTCCGTGGAGCCATCGCCGCAAGCGATTTCCTATCAGGAGCCCGTCACGCCTGCAACCCCGGCCGCAGAGACGCGTCCACCGGTGGAGCAGTTCGTGGTGGGTCAACTGACGGACATCAACATGGATGCGAAGACGTTTGCGCTGAAAGACACGAAAGGAAATGCTCAGTCGTTTGCATTCTCGGAGACAACCAAACTCACGGGAGGCGGTGGAGTCCGAGACCTTCGCGGGCAGGAAGGTAAGAATGCGACGATCCGTTACGTCGAGTCGAACAATCGAAAGTCGGCCGTTCAAATTCACATCGAGGTTGGCTCGTAATGGCGGCCGGAGTCGTCCGGCAGCGGATTACGGGAATGCAAATTCTCGTAATCCGCCTCTTGCTCCTTGGGTGCTTTAAATCCGTCGCGCATTCCGTCCTGCACTTAAACTACAAAAATGCGGTCGTGGATCGTAGAGATGGGCAGGAAGGCGCTGTCCGCGCAGCCGGACACGATCACCTTGAGCCGCATCCCAGGAGCCAGGTGGCGCAACCCGGCGGCGGCCGAGCGGTTAATCGCTCCTCTGCGCGAAAAGGGGTTCGTTGATCTCGGAATCTACGATTTCCAGCCCAAGCTCGGCTTCAGGCTCGGCGTCATGCTCAGCGAACGCAACAAGGTGGCCGCCTTCCTCAACGAGTTACCGACGGGAAGCATCGCTCTTGAACTGAGCGTGCGCTACCTTGACGGGACGACGACGGCGCTGGTCAACTACGCCAACAACGGCGTGCCTAGGCCGCCGTTCTTCCGCGTGATCTTCGCTGGGCCCGAGGCGTCCAGCGGGGAACTTTACGAGCGCCTCCTGCGCGAGCGCCCGCCCTCCGGGATCAAGACGATCACCGCGGATAACGTCATTGCCGAATATCAAGCCGCCTACGCGAGGATGATGGCGTTCGTGAAGGGCCGTGGGCTGAGCGCGGAGGAGGTGGCCGAGATTGCGGTCCGCGCTCGACGACCGATAATAAATCCTCCCATTGCGGCCAGATCAATGAGAGACACCGCGAGGTTTGCTGGGCCTGCTACAAGCTTCTCCGTGGCAAGGAGAAGATCATAATCGAGCCGCAATCGTACCAGGACCGTCCCACCGGCCCTCTCCCCGAACCGCTGCGGGAACAACTCGCTCCCAATGAGCACCTGCTTTGGCACGGCCGGCCGCGCGACAAGCTCGATCTGCGGAGCATTCCGCTGATCGCATTGCCCGTGACTTGGGCAGGCGGCGCGCTGATGATGTGGCTCGGCGGCACTTTCCTCCGCCTCTTCAAAGCCTCCTGGCAAGCCGGTCTGGCGGGCATGATTTTCGGCGTCCTCTGTATGGTGGCCGGCTTCTGTGTGTTGCTTGGACCATTTCTTCAGCGCTTCCTGCGGAGGGGCACGTTCTACGCCGTCACCGACCGGCGCGTCATCATCGTCCACGAGCGGCCGTTTCACCGCGTCATCATCCGCGATCTGAGTGTGCTGACCGTTGCCAACGTCTGCAACGAGACCCGGGACGGATGGGGCGACATTGAGCTTGGTTTCGCCGTGTGGACTAGCGCTCGTTCGGATTTTGAGTTCATCGAGAATGTCCGGGAAGTCGCAGCTCTCCTCCATCTGGCGCAGCAAGAGGCGGCCGCGAGGCGGCCTTCCGGCGACCTCGCGGGGAACGCGCCGGCGTTTCTCGCGCGGCTCATCGTTCCGCTCCACTACTCCGCCATCGCGCTTTACCTCCTGCTCGCTTTATGCGACCTGAAGGCGATCTTCCAATCGCGCGGGCGAATCCTGGCCACCTGGGCGGCGAATCAGGACACCGGCAGCTTGCCGCCGGCGACGGTTCTCTTTGTTGTTCCCGTCATGATGTTTTTCTTCTATTCCAGGGCGAAAAAGTTTGAAGCGGGAACGCGCGTGGCCCGCACCAGCGACGTTGCGCTCATGGCGGTCTTCGTCATCCTGGGCAGCGCTCTGTTATTCTGGGGCGATATCCTGTCTCTACCCCAAACGTCCTTCTATGTGATTCTCGGCGTGTTTGCTTTGCTTGTGACTCACCCGGGAACCGCAATTCAAACCGGTCTGGATTAGCAGGCTGCGGAAAAACTCGATAATGGAACGCTTTTTACTGTAGGCGCGGTCTGTGACCGCGCGTAGTTCGTTGATTCCACTAAAAACGCGCGCTCATAGAGCGCGCCTACAATGCGCCATTCGAGTTTTTCCGCAGCCTGTTAGGGCAGGACTGTGATGGAAACGCCCGAAGGGGAAGGGACCTACAGGGGTCGTTCGCGACGACCCCCAAATGTCAGCTAAAGCGGCTGGGCCTAGTAAAACGACCCGTTGCTTTCATGACCAAGTTCTGCTGCGACTGTTGTCGATGCCGCCAGTGGCGCGGATGCGATGTCGAAATCAACAGTGCGGATCTGGTACTGCATCTGCGCTATCGCATTTCGGAATGTTCCGCGGAATTTTTGTGACGCGTTGCTGAAGTTGTTGATTGCGCCAATGCCCGTCCACTGCACCTTGAACGAAACAACCGATGGAACCGGAGAGCCGCCGTTACCCGTGATAGCATTCTGGAAATCGCCATAGTCCTTCATGTGAAGGTCGTGCACTTCAAGAGTAGCGGTGCCCGCATTCGGATAGACCTGAACGTCATCCGGAGAGAGGATCGCCGTCCAGAAGAGGCCATGCTGTGTGATTCCAGGGTTGAAATCGTGAATCTGTTTGCCCCCCAACTGGGGGTCGTAGATGTCGATTCAGACAAGCGAAAACGTGCCCGCCCGGACGTGCCCATCTCGTCCCTGAAAAACTCCCTGCATGAAGGTCATGTGGTTGAACGTCGAGTCCAGATTGGCTTGCACCTTGCCTGTCTTCCGGTCCCTCTGCGCAGCCTTAGTGTCAATGAAGGCGATGCCGGAATAGCCTTGGAAGTTCCAAACCGTAGACGGGTCGGTATCGACGCCGGTCATGGGCGGAGCCTGTACGTGAACGTCAGTGCCGAAAAAATTGAGCGTGCTCGGTATGGGAAGTACATCGCCTACGCCTGGTCCAGCTTCTGCTGTGCGGGGCACCAACAAGCTCTCACCCAGAGCGGCGCCAATCGCGGACGCTCCCGTAGCCGCCTGCAGGAAGCGCCGGCGTGACATCGCCACATGCATCGCTCGATGATGCATTGCATGCTCACGCACAGAGAGTAGTTTCTGTGAAGAGTATCTGCCTATGCTCATGTTGTCTCCTTTCGATGACGCAGTACCGCTCTGCCCCGCAATCAATACCGGACTAACTGCGAGTGGCAGTTCGCGCTAAGCTCATCGGGAAATTGCAGGCATCGTAGATTCGGTATTGGGATCGGTCAACTGATTTTTATCGTCTTGACTCGGACGCATCCGTTTCGGACTGGCGAAGTTCGCGCCGCCGGCCCCGTGGATCCACCTGCGTGAAATTTCAGCTTTTCCTGGAATGATCCTGTCTCCGGTACTCACAAAAAAAAGATTAAAGATTTGGCGATTCCGAACCGATAAGGCGGGTGATAGGACTTAGTACGGGGGACCGAAAATCCCGTTTCAACAACACCATGAGGGTTGAAGATGGCAATAGCCGCGCATAGATCCCGTTTCGGTTTCTGGGTTTTGAGTTTAACCGCGACTCTTATTCTGACTGCAGGGTCCGGCGTTTCGGCCGGACAAGCACCGCACTCGGGAGCCGGGTCTAATTCGCGGTCGGGAGCGGGGTCCAACTCCCAGGCGGGAGGGGGGTCGAATTCGCAGTCAGGAGCCGGGTCCAATTCGCAGTCAGGCGCCGCGTCCAATTCCCAGGCGGGTGGCGGGTCCAAGTCCCAGCCAGGCGCCGGGTCCAAGGCCCAGCCAGGCGCCGGGTCCAATTCCCAGGCGGGCGCCGGGTCGAATTCGCAATCAGGCGCCGGGTCCAATTCGCACTCGGACGCCAAGTCGAATTCGCAGTCAGGCTCCGGGTCCGATTCCCAGGCGGGCGCCAAGTCCAATTCGCAATCGGGCGCCGGGTCCAATTCGCAGTCGGGAGCTCAGTCGAATCCGCAGTCAGGCGACGCCTCCAGTTCGCAATCGGGCGCCGCGTCCAACTCGCACTCGGACGCCAAGTCGAATTCGCAGTCAGGCTCCGGGTCCAGTTCCCAGGCGGGAGCCGCGCCTAATTCACAGTCGGGAGCTCAGTCGAATTCGCAGTCAGGCGACGTCTCCAGTTCGCAATCGGGCGTCGGGCCCAACTCGCAATCGAGCGCCGGCTCGAATACTAAGATTGCGAAGGACCTGCAGGGCGAGCAACATGACGATGACCACACGGTCGACGTGATCGTACAGTTCAAGCGTGGTAAAGCTTCAGGTGAGGCTATTCAGGCCGGTGGGGGTTGGGTGAAGACCGAGCTCCCCATCGTGGACGGTGTTGTTGCGTCATTACCCGCTAAGGCACTTGAAATATTAGCAAAGAACCCCGACGTGGCATTCGTCTCACCGAACCGCAAAGTTCACAGCATGATGGATTATTCGAATCCTACAGTCGGTGCAGACATTGCAAGACGGCTCGGCTTCGACGGTACCGGTATCGGCGTTGCGGTGATTGACAGCGGTGTATCGACCCCGCCGGACCTGGCCAGCCGCGTGGTCTATTCGGAGAGCTTAAGCTCGCTCAGCGCGAATGACAGATACGGCCATGGGACGCATGTGGCGGGCATCATCGCGGGCACCGGAAAGGATTCCAACCAAAAATATGTGGGCATAGCCCCCGGAGCCAACATCATCAACCTGCGCGTTCTGGACGACAATGGCGGAGGCAGGGACAGCGACGTGATCAACGCCATTGACCGCGCCATTGCCCTGAAGAGTCAATACAACATTCGCGTGATGAATCTTTCGCTGGGGCGGCCGGTTTTTGAAAGCTACACCCTGGACCCCCTCTGTCAGGCTGTAGAACGCGCGTGGGCCGCCGGCATCGTGGTTGTGACCTCGGCGGGTAACGAGGGACGAAACAATTCGCTCGGCACGCACGGTTACGCCACTGTTGCAGCGCCGGGGAACGACCCTTACGTCATTACTGTTGGTGCAATGAAGACAGAGGGAACGGCGATGAAAGCCGACGATTTTATTGCGAGCTACAGTTCCAAGGGACCCACGGTCATCGATCACTTCGTCAAACCGGACATCGTCGCTCCGGGCAACCGGATTGTGTCCGTCAGCACGGTTGGGTTCAGTGTACTCGCGGCTGCCATGCCCAGTAATATGGTCGGTTCGTCATATTTGAGGCTCAGCGGTACCAGCATGGCGGCGCCGATGGTGAGCGGTGCGGTTGCTCTCTTGCTGCAAAAGGATCCTTCGCTGACGCCCGATCAGGTCAAGGCACGGCTGATGAAGACCGCCTCAAAGGCTTTTCCTACCGTCAGCACGTTCGTTGATCCGGTTACGGGCCTGAGCTATACGAGCCAGTACGACATCTTCACCATCGGCGCCGGCTATCTCGATATTCCGGCCGCGCTCGCCAATAACGATCTCCCGACCGGAACTGCAATGTCTCCGACAGCGGCCTACGACGCGACTACCGGCAAAGTACAAGTCGTAACAGCTTCCAGCGCGGTCTGGAGCGATACCAGGCTGTGGGGTGCAGCAGCAGTCTGGGGCGCGAACGTGTTCCTTAACGGAAGCGCCGCGGTCTGGGGCGATGCCGCAGTCTGGGGCGATGCCGCAGTCTGGGGCGATGCCGCAGTCTGGGGGGACGCTGCAGTCTGGGGGGACGCTGCAGTCTGGGGCGAAACCACAACAGTGTTGGGCGAAAATTGATTGTGCTGCCGGATCGAAGATAAGCGTCTGTGACCCTGTCTGGGCTCTCGTGGCACGGTCAATGGTCCCCGACTTGGCTACTTCTTCCCGTCGCGGAAATACGGGTCATTCTCCGACGGGTACTTGGCGTCCTCGCACACCGTGTGCTGATCCTGGATCTCCCAGTCCTCCGCAATTTCGTCCCAGTTCGTCTGCTTTGCAAGGACCGCGCTCTTCATCCAGGGGCGGGTATACATATCCGGGTCTTCGAAAGTTTTGTCGATGTGCAATCTGCCGTCGGCAGCCAGACTGAGACGCTCGATCAGATGGAACTTCGGCCCCTGCGGCGCGGCCGTCGCGGTATCAATCATCTCTCCTGGCGATGCCTTGATCGCTACGGTATCGACCACTAGAGTGTTTCCTTCCCACCTGCCAACCGAGTGGCCCATCCAGACCGGCTCGTAATCGGTGAGGTCTCTGGGATGTTGCCGCCCGATCCAGACTTGGCGGATCCACTTTGTCTCGCCTCCCGTGTACACCATGAGGAGGCGCTTCGGATTCTGAACCAGTTCGACTTCCCCGATGAGAGATCCCGGACTTACCGGTCCGCAGGGGATGGCGTGATATCTGGGATCCCCTGGAGCCCCGGTTTCTCCACCGAACTCTCCATCACCTGCCGTGTAGCGTTCGACCAGTTCCTTTCCCTTAGCCGTGAGAGGAAGCTGCCGCGCCAACTGGATTCTGGTCGGCCTGGGCGGGGCAGTGCCCCCTTGAAAAACGCTCACCGGTCTTGCTGCGGGCGCGTCCCGGGCTACTCGCCAGAGTCCGGAAAAATCCGGCTTACCATCCGACGTGCGCGCCGCCGGACTACTGGCCCTCGGGGCAGTCTGACCAAGGATCGCGGACACGAAGGCCGGCGACAGCAACAAGGCAAGGGTCAAAGCAGCGAAGCGAATCCTCATTGAAGTTCCTCCTCGTTCTTTACTTTTTGTCCTTGGCAAGCTGGCCCAGAACGTCGGGTATTTTTTCTTTTCCACTGCAAACCGCCATGACGCGAGTCGGCGCGAGTTCTTCTAATTTCACGCGGGTCAGGTACTCGTCTCCCTCGATCTTACCCTGACCCGGATTGATCATTTCGCCACCGCTACAGTGATACAACCTTACAAACAACACCAGTGGCTTGCCGTCTCGATTCACGTGGCCTCGAACCAGGATCTGTTCTCCCACCTGGAAGGTCTTGTTGGTCCAGCCGCCTTCCCGGTGGAGCGCAACCGGGCTGCCACCGAAGGCATACCAGTTCACAACGTTGCCCTGGGCATCCTTCACCTCGAAAGATATGCCCACATGCGGATTCGTGAACGCGAACTTCGTTACTGTTCCCGTCAGTGTGGTTAAGCGGTCCTTATCGGATAGCGCATTCGAATGGTGCGCCAAAATCGAACCAGAAATCAGGAGCAACCCAGCAGTCAACGCCAAAAAAACCATTACCCTG
>WNEW01001069.1_pt1 | contig 13321 bp, 13 predicted proteins | sample 5399891 | NCBI WGS metagenome assembly WNEW01 (sample SAMN13153336, study PRJNA577476) | soil metagenome | isolation source: 40 cm grassland meadow soil pre-rain plot 5 | place: USA:California | collected 2015-09-08 | reverse complement strand
CTTGTCGCGTCTGAAACAACTGGTGCTAAACAGCGTCGGAAGGATTCCCTCGCTGTCGTTTCTGCGTGGGCTCGCCGCGCTTGAGTCCTTCGCTCCCGGTCTGAACACCATCGTGGAGGACGGGGATATGTCGATCCTGCTTGAGCTGCCTGCCTTGAAGAGGGTGACCTACACCGAGCGGAGACATTACCGACCCCGCTGGGCCGAGATCAGCTCGACATTGATTTCTCGGCACACTTGGGGCGTTGGAAGCTTCGAGAACGCCATGGCGCAGGAATGGATCGCGATGCTCGAGAAGCGAGACCCGGTGAGCTTGATCGGAAACACACTCAGGGAGGCCACTGCCTACGGCGATGACGGCGAGGTCCCCGCTCTCGTGGGCCAGTACGCGATAGCGGCGGCGGAGCTCGTTGCTCGGCTGAAGGAGCTCGCCCCAGGCGGAAATCCCCTCCCAGACCTGCTGGAGCGGTGGTTGCGGGACCACCCGATCGTACCGCCCACGCCCCACGTGGAGCAAGCAATTGCGGCATTGGAGCGGATCGCTCGACCGCCATCGGGACTGCTCCGAGTATGGGAGACGCGCGGCAACCCCGCAGCCTGGCTCGAACAGATCGCGGACCTCAAGCGACGCCTCTTGTCAGCGTGATAGGGGCTCGCATGGGTAGCTGGGATGTCGGAAGCTTCGGTAACGATGCGGCGATCGATTGGACCTACGGCCTCGAGAAGGTAGGCGACCTAAGCTACGTCGAGGCAGCGCTCGACCGTGTCTTGGCTCATGGAATAGCGGACGAGGTCCCGGCCGACGCGGCCGAGTCCGCAATCGCCGCGGCCGAGGTAGTCGCGCGGCTCAAAGGGAATTGGGGGGAAGAGGATTCCTACTCGCAGACCGCGGATGCGTGGGTACGGGCGCACGGGATTGCACCGCCAGCTTCGCTCGTTGCCAAGACAGTCGCGGCACTCGACCGGATTGTAGCAGCACCATCGCAGCTACTGGAGCTCTGGAATGAAGCCGAGGAACAAGGAGGCTGGGTCGAGGCCGTTGCGGAGTTGAAGGGACGCGTTGCACGATGACTAAAACACATTCGCGCGGCTTCACCCTCATCGAGATCCTCGTCGTCATCGTGGTCATCGCGGTGCTGGCGACCCTGGTCGCGCCCAACGTGTTCCAGCACGTGGCCGAAGCGAAAGACACCGCCGCCCGCTCCCAGATCGAGATGCTGGGTGCCGCGCTCGACGCCTATCGGCTCGACAACGGGCGGTACCCGACCTCGGAGCAGGGCCTTGCGGCCCTGTGGCGCGAGCCAGCGGCCGACCCACGGCCCCGCAACTGGCGTGGGCCCTACCTCCGGAAAGAGGTGCCGCTCGACCCGTGGCGGCAGCCGTACGTCTACAAGGCCCCCGGGGACGTGAATCCCAATGGCTACGACCTCCTCTCCTATGGCGCCGACGCGAAGCCGGGCGGCTCGGGCGACGACGCCGACATCGAAAGCTGGAAATAGCCATGCCCGCCTTCGCCTACCAGGCCGTCGACACCACCGGGAAGCGGCTCCGGGGACGAGCCGAGGCAGGGAGTCCCGAGTCGCTCACCCGCATGCTCGAGCGGCGCGGCATGCTGGTGCTGACGGTCGCGCCCACTGAGTCGTCTGCGGGACGGACCCTCGGCTTCCACTCCGGCCGGCAGCAAGCCGTCCTCGAGGCGACCCGCGCCCTCGCGGCTCTACTGCCCGCCGGCATGCCACTCGCGCGGGCGCTGGGCGTCGCGGCCACGCTCACCACCGGCCCCGTGGCCACGGCACTCGATGCGGTGCGCGGCTGCGTCGAGCGCGGCGAATCGGTCGCCACGGCCCTCGCCGCCCACCCCGACCTGTTCCCGTCACTCTACGTAGGTGTGATTCGCGCAGGCGAGAAGAGCGGCGACCTGGACGCGGCGTTTCAGCGGCTTGCCGCCCAGCTCGAGCGCGACGCACAGCTCCGGAGCCGGCTGCTCTCGGCGTCGATCTACCCCCTGTTGTTGGCGACGATGGGGGGTATTGCGCTGCTCGTGCTCGTGCTCTTCGTCCTGCCGCGCTTCGCCGAACTGCTGCAGGGCGCCGGTGCACGGCTGCCGCGCTCCACGGCGATCGTGCTCGGCATCTCCACGCTGCTCTCCCGCTTCTGGCCGCTCCTGCTGGCGGGCATTGCGGCAGCCTGCCTCGGGCTCATCGGGTATCTGCGCACCGGCGATGGCCGCCGCGCCGCGGCGCGCTTCGTCCTCGGCATCCCCATGGTCCGTACCGTCCGTCGCCATGCCCTGGGCGCGCGATTCGCGCGCCTGGTGGGTATCCTGCTCGGCGGCGGAGCGCCCCTGCTCGCCGCGCTCGAGGATGCCCAAGAATCCCTCGCCGATCCGCTGGCGCGCGACGAGGCCGCCCGCATCCGCCTGCGGGTGCGGGAAGGCGCCGCGCTGCATCAGGCGATCGCCGAAGGGACACTGTTTCCGCCGCTCCTCACCCAGGTGGTGGCCGTCGGTGAGGAGGCCGCGCGCCTCGAGGAATTTCTGCTCAAGGCGGCGGACATCCTCGAAGAAAAGACCGAGCGGGTGCTGCAGCGCCTCGTGACCCTGCTCGAGCCCGCCCTGATTGTGTTGTTCGGCGGCGTGGTCGGGTTCGTCGCTCTGTCCTTGTTCCAGGCGATCTACGGCATCAACGCGGGATCGTTCAGATGAGGCACGGATTTACGCTCGCCGAGGTCGTCGTGGTGCTCGCATTGCTGGGCGTCATGGCCGCCGTAGCGGTGCCGGCCTTCACGCGGCTCGACGCGGCTGACGACGCCACCCGGGCCGCCGGTGATGTCGTCCGCGTGCTGCGCGCCGCGCGGCGCACGGCGCTCGAGCGGGCCGTCACTACCACGGTGGTCGTCGACCCGACAGGCGATCACTACTGGACCTCGCTGGGCGACTCCGCCGGAGATCGCGACTCCGGTACGTTTGCGTTCCCTCCCGGCGTAGCGCTGCTCGGTCCGGAACCGCGGGCGCAGTTTGTCTTCCAGCCGACGGGGTCGGCGACGGCCGACTCGCTCGTTGTTCGCGGGCCCGAACATACTGCCCTTGTCACGGTGGATCGGTGGACCGGTGATGTGGAAATCACGACCCGTTAGATCGGAGGGCTTCACGCTCCTCGAAGTCGTCGTCGCCCTCGCCATCGTCGGCATCGCCGGGGTCGCCGCCCTTGAGGCGTTTGGCGCCGAAGTGCGTGGGGCCGACAAGACGCAACAGGCGCTCCCCGCGGCGGCGCTCGCCGAGGAGCGGCTCGGCCGCCTCGCTCTGCTTGCCACCTCCGAGCTTGCCCACCTCCCCGATTCGCTCTCCCGCGGCACGTTCCCCGCGCCGCTCGACCGGTACCGCTGGGTGGCGACGGGCAGGGGGGTGATCGGGGAGCGCGATCTGTACGAAGTAGCCGTCCAGGTCGCCTGGGACCGGGGTACGTACGAGCTGCGTACCCGCTGGTATCGCCCGATGCCAATCCTCGGGACTCCATGAATCGCGCCGGGCTGACTCTCATCGAGCTGGTGGTCGCGCTGACGATTACGGGACTCGCCATGGCCGCGGGTTATGGGGCGCTTGGTGCGATCGTGGACAACCGGCGAGGCGTGGACGCAGCCAGCGCCGCCGTCGCGCGCGCCACGGCCGAGCGTGGCATGCTCGAATCGTGGCTCGCCGGCGCCCATCTAACGGTAGAAGAGGGCGGGCCGGCATTCCGCGGGCTCGACGGTGTGAGCGGCGATTCGGCGGACGACGAGTTGACGGTGCTCACCAACGCCCCGACGCCCATCGGCGCCGGCGAGACAATCCTTCGTATCTACGTAGACCGGGACGAACGCACACTGGAGCGCGGGCTCACCGCCGCGTTCGTCGAATGGCGCGGCACAGCGACCCGCCCTCTCGAGATCGATCCGCGCGTGACGGGACTCGACATTCGCTATCGCTCCAGCCTGCTCTCGGGCGCCGCGTGGCTCCCGAGCTGGATCTCCACCAGCGTGCTCCCCTCTGGAGCCGAAGTGACGCTCTCGGGCGACGGGCCGGACACGCTGCCGGCCCTGTTGCGGCTGCCGATCGTGGTTCCGCTCGCGGGGGGACGATGAGAACGGAGCGCGGCTTCGCCTTAATCGCGGCGCTGTGGCTCGTGGTGGCGCTTTCGGCGGTGGCGCTGCAGGTGAGCTTCGTCGCGCGCGAGCGACGGCTTGCGGCGGCCAACACCCTGGAGGGAACTCAGGCGCGCGCTGCGGCGGATGCCGGATTGGAGCACGCCCGCGCCCGCCTCGCGGGAATGTTGGGCCGCCCGGTGGTCGACCCGTGGTATCGGGTGGACTGGGTGCTCGCCGCGGAAGTGGTGCTGGGCGACGCCCGCTATCGCGTGAGGCTGCGCGACGCCGCCAGCGCTCTCAACGTGAACCGGGCCACGGAAACCGAGCTGCGCCGGCTCCTCGTGGCCCTGCGCGTGGACGCGGGGCAGGCCGACCGGCTCGCGCAGGTGGTCATGGACTGGCGCGACCCCGACGACCTGCGGCGGGCGCGCGGCGCCGAGCGCGAGGAGTACCTGCGCGAGCAGCGCCCCGTGCTGCCCCGGAACGGACCGTTTCAGAGCGTCGCAGAGCTGGGAAGCGTGCTGGGCATGACCCCCGAGATGCTGGAGCTCGTGCGTCCCTACCTGACGCTCTTGGGCACAGGCCAGGTGAATCTGAATGCCGCTCCCCGCCCGGTTTTGCTCGCGCTGCCCGGCATCGGCGAAGAGGCGGCGGGCGTCCTGCTGCGGAGGCGGAGCGCCGGGCGGCCGGTACGGAGTCTGGCCGAGCTGAGTCTCGGTCTGTCCTCGGGCGCGCGCGCGACGCTCGAGGCGCAAACGTCGGAACTACTCGCACGCGCGACGTTCGAGACCCGAGAAGTGGAAGCAGTGAGCGAGGGGTGGGCCGATGGCAGCCCGGTGCGGGTACGCGCCCACGGGCTGCTGGTGCGCGCACGGGACGTAGCGTTCCTCGTGTGGAGGCGGACGGAATGAACGGCGCCGTCGGCATCGCGCTTGCGCCCGACCACATCGCCACGGTCTCATGGTCTCGAGCGCTTGCCCCTCCCGTCCTTGGCGCCGCGGAGTGGGGCGATCTCCGCCTCGCGCTGGTCGAGCTGAAGGAGAAACTGGGCCTCCGACGCCCCCGGGCCTTTGTCGCCCTGTTGCCGCCGCTCGCGCGGGCGCGGGTTGTGGAGTTGCCTCGCCTTACAACGGCCGAGTACGCCCGGGTCCTGAGCCGTGATGCCGCCCGCTACTTCATAACAGGCCGGATCCCGCAGCTCGCGGCGGGGCAGCCACTCGAGGCCCACGGGTCGCGGGTGCGCCTGCTGGCGGCGGCAGCGCCGCGCGACCTCATCGACGCGGTGGTAGGTGCGCTGGAGGCAGCGGGTTGGCGCGTCGAGTCGATCGTTCCCGGCGAGGCGGCCTGGCTGGCAGCGGCGGGGGCGGGGAGGGCGCGGCGGGATCGCGTGGCAATCGTTGTCGCTGCCGACGACGCGATCGAAGTGTTACACGTCGAAACCGGGCGGCTGTTGGCCTTGCGCCGGATTCCGGTCGCGTCCGGTGGGCCCGACGACGTCGCAGCGGCGCTCACCGAGTCGGGGGTAACGGTGCAGCACCTCAGCGATCCTCCGGTATCGGCGGCAGTGGGTGCGTGGGACGCGATGGGTCCCCAGCTTCTGCCGGAGCGCACCCTCGTCGCGCGCCGTAGCCGGGCCACCCGACTGGCGGGGCGGCTGACAGCCGCCGCGCTGGCGTTATTCGTCGCGGCGGCGGGCCTCGACTGGTGGGGCGCGCAGCGGGAGCTCGCAGCAGTCGTGTCACGGCGAGCGGGCATTCGACTGGAGGTCGCCGGTGCCCTGGCGCACCAGGACACGGTGGACGACCTGGTGGCGCGGCACGCCGATCTCCAACGGGCCGATCGAGACGCGATTCGCTGGTCGGAGGTGCTGGCCGACTTCTCGGACTATTTGCCGCGTGATGCCTACCTGGCGGCGTTCCGCGGGCGGGGCGACAGCGTCGGCCTGGAGGGGGTGGCGCAGCGCGCGGCGGGAGTGTTCGCGGCGCTCCAGCGGGCACCGCGCGTGGCCGGCGTGCGGGCCGACGCGCCGATTCGCCAGGAAGGCGGACGACCGGGCGCACCGCCCGTCGAGCTGTTCGCCGTCACGGCCCGGCTGGCCGAGCCATGAGTCCCTTGACCCGACTCACCGCACGGGATCGACGGGCGCTGCTGATCGGGGCCGCCGTTCTCATGCCGGTGGTCCTCCTCCGGGGCGTCGTCCAGCCGTACGTCCGGGGCCGCGCGGCGTTGGGCGAGCGGATCCGCACCCAACGGGACTTACTCGCGCGCGAGCTCGCGGTATTGGCCGTGGCACGCTCGCTCCCGGACCGCCGCGCGCGAGCGGACGTCTCCCTCGCGGCCGATGCAGCGCGACTTCTTCCCGGTGCGGACCCGTACGCCGCCACCGCAGAGCTCGTCGGCTACGTCGGCGAAACGGCGCGGCGCAGTCACGTCCTGGTGCAAGACCTTCAGGGTCGCAGTGCCACGTCCTCGACCGAAGCGGGAGGGCTGGCTCGGATCCAAGTCGAGTTGCGCGGCCAAGGCGATTTCGAAGGCGTGTTGCGATTGCTCCATGTCCTCGAGCGAGGAGCGCGCCTGGTGCGCGTTGACGCGCTGGCGATCGAACGCAGTGGCGCGGACCCGGGTGGGCGCGAGACGCTCACACTCCGGGCGGTCCTGAGCGGCTACTCGGCCACGGTGCCCTCGTCGACTGGCCAGCGGTCCCAGGCGGTCCAGGCCCGGAGGCCGGCCTCGTGAACCTGTTTCGGCCGCTTCCGCGCGGGCCCACCATCGCGGGCCTCGGCGTGTTCGGCGGCGCCGCCATGGCTGGGCTCACGCTGTGGCGGGTGCTCACACTCGAGGCACTGCCCGCGCCCACGCCTCCCGCCGTGGAGCTGGAACGGACCAGCGCGGCGCCGCGTCTTCCGTACTCCTTCGAGCAGGTACTCGCGGCGGTGGACCGCGATCCGTTCCAGCCGGCTCGACGCCGGCCCGCGCTCAAGTTCCAGCTTCCGGAGGAAGTCGCGGCGCGCCGCGCGTCCGGCGTGGCTGCCGACCGGCCCGCCGGGATTCGGGTCATCGGCACCGCGGTGTTGCCTGACGGCGGGTTCGCTCTGTGCCAGCGAGCCGGAGGGTCGCCAATGCTGGTCCGGCTGGGCGGTACGCTCGGGGATCTCACCCTGAAGGCCGTGGATCCCGGGACCGCCACATTTCTGACGGCTTCGGGCGCGACGCTCATCGTGCACGTGGTCAAGCCGGGTGGAGGGAACTGACGTGCGCGCATTCGCCTGGACGCTCCTCGTCCCTGCGCTCGCTGTGGGCGTCCCGCTCCCGAGTCGAGCGGCGGCCCAGCAGCCCCCGGCTGTGCGTCAGACCGAGCAGGGGATCATGCTCGACTTCCAGGACACGGAGCTGCGCTTGGTCCTGACCGCGTTGGCCGAGGCCGGCCGCCTGAATCTGGTCTCGGGCGAGCTTCCGGCGCGCCGCGTCACGCTGCGGACCAATCAGCCCGTACGGTCCGCCGACATCGTCGCGCTGCTCCGGAGCCTTGCCGCCTCGAACGGTCTCAGGGTCACGGAAGACGGTCCGTTCCTGCGGATCGAAGCCGTGGAGCCGCGGGACGCGGCCCTGCGCGCTGCAACGGGCGGCCGGGACACGACCGCGGCGGAGCGGCGGCTGTTCGTCTACCGGCTAAAGCACGCGCGCGCGGCGCGCCTCGCGGGGACGCTGTCCAGCATTTTCGGCGGACACGGCACAGCGGCGGAGCCGTCGCGCCTCACGGAGCCGTCGCTGTCGGAGGGGTTGCGACAGCAACGGGTACTGCCCATGGGCGCCGAGCCGAAGCCCCAGGTGAACGTGGAGGTCACGCCCGCGCGGGCCCCGAGCCTCCCGGGGCAGCTCCGGGGCGACGTGCAGATCGTCCCCGAGGAAGCCACCAACGCGCTCCTCGTGCGCGCCGAGCCCACCGACTGGGATGTGATCCGGCAGGCGATCGAGTCCCTCGATTTGCGGCCGCTGCAGGTGCTCATCGAGGTCTTGATCGCCGAGGTGCGCCGTACGAGCGACTTTCAGGTCGGGACTTCCGGCAGGGTCGGCAGCGACAGCTCGAACGCCGGCACGCGCGTGGTCGGCACCCTCAAGGGCGCGACCGCGGGAGACTTCGTGCTGAAGCTGATGCGCCTGGGTCGGGTCGACGTAGACGTGGCCCTCTCCGCCCTCGCGTCGTCGGGCCGGGTGCGCATTCTGTCCCGACCGGTCCTGTTGGCGCAGAACAACCAGGAGGCGAAGATCCTGATCGGCTCGGAGCGGCCGTTCATTCAGGTGTTCCGCTCGCTCCCTACGGACGCCGCGGTACGCGACCAGGTGGTCCAGTATCGCGACGTCGGGACCTCGCTCGCCATCCTCCCGACGATCAATGACGATGGGTATGTGAACCTGCAGGTGGCGCAGCAGGTAAGCACGGCCACCGCCGAAACCCAGTTCGGCGCGCCGATCATCAGCACGCGCGAGGCCTCCACGCACCTGTTCGTGCGCGACGGGCAAACGGTCGTGATCGGCGGCCTGGTGGAGCGCCAGCGCGACCAGACCAAGAGTGGGATCCCGTTCCTCAAGGACCTGCCACTGATCGGCGGACTGTTCGGGTCTGTGAGCGATACCAAGTCGAACAGCGAGCTGTTCGTATTTCTCACGCCGCACGTCATCGCCAGCGACGAAGACGCGGATCGGGCCCGGGAGGGCGTCAAGCGCGGCGCGGAGCTGCTGCAGGAGCAGCTGCCACAGACGGCGCCGTTGATCCCGTCTCCATCCCCGCGGTCCCGGCCCGACTCGACGCCGTGATCACCCTCGCGCTCCCGGTGCCGCGCGAGGCGGCGACGCCGCTCGAGCTCGAGCGGCTGACGGCTCTGTCAGATCGCTTGGCGCCCGACTATCTCGAATTCTACGGCCTGTGCCCGCTCGACCGGGATGGCGACCGGATACGGGTCGCGACGTGGCGGGAGGATGTCGACCCTCAGGCGGTCGACGACCTGCGGCTCGAGCTGGGCGCCGAAATCGAGCTGGTGCGCGGCCCGGAAGACGAGCTGCGGGACGCGATTCGGCGGGCGTACGGAGGCGAGCCGGTGACCGCTCGCGGACTGATCGCCGGACTCGGCTCGGGCAGCGCCGAGGGCGCTGGCGAGGCGGAAATTCCCCTCGACGACCTCGTGCACCTCGCGAATGAGGCGCCAGTCGTGAAGCTCGTGCATCTCCTCCTGCTCGAGGCGCTCGAGACCCGGGCATCGGACGTGCACCTCGAGGGGTACGCCACGGAGCTGCGGGTCCGGTACCGCGTGGATGGCGTGCTGCAGGACGCGCCCACGCCCCCCGTCGACTTGAAGGCCGCGATCGTAAGCCGTCTCAAGATCATGGCGGACCTGGATATCGCGGAGCGGCGGGTGCCGCAAGATGGCCGCATCCGGCTCAAGCTGCAGGATCGCCAGGTTGACGTGCGGGTGTCCACGGTGCCGACCCTGCACGGTGAGAGCGTGGTCCTGCGGCTGCTTGATAAAGAGCGGGGCCGGATTGCTCTCGAAGACCTGGGCATGGCGGAGGACACGCTGCGCGTGTTCTCGGAAGCGATCGCCCGCCCGCACGGCATCGTCCTCGCGACGGGACCCACCGGGTCCGGGAAGACCACGACGCTTTACGCGGCCGTGGATCGCATCCGGACCGGTCGCGAAAAGATCCTGACGGTCGAAGATCCGGTGGAGTACGAGCTGCCGGGAGTGGCGCAGGTGCCGGTGAACGAAAAAGTCGGAGTGACGTTCGCGACGGCGCTCCGCGCGCTGCTCCGGCAGGACCCGGACGTGATGCTGGTCGGGGAGATCCGTGACGAGGAGACGGCCGAAATCGCCACCCATGCGGCGTTGACGGGTCACCTGGTCCTGTCGACGCTCCACACCAATGACGCCGCCAGCGCCCTCACGCGCCTCATGGATCTCGCCGTGGCGCCGTACCTGGTGGCGAGCACGGTCGAAGCGGTGCTCGCGCAGCGGCTCGTGCGGTGCGTGTGCAGCCGTTGCACGGGCGAAGCCCGGCCCGACCGAGCCATGCTGGAGGGTTTCGACGTGCGGCCCGACGAGCTGCCGGTTGTGCACCGGGGTGCGGGATGCGCTGCCTGCCGCGGCACGGGATTCCGCGGCCGGGTGGGAATTTACGAGCTCCTCGCCGCGGACGACCCTATCCGGACCGAGCTGCTACAACGCCGTGGCGCGGGCGAGCTGCGTCGGCTCGCCGTAGAGCAAGGCATGCGGACTCTGCGGGATGACGGACTCCGACTGGTGCGCGCTGGCCTGACGACACCGGAGGAGGTCCTGCGGGCCACGCGGGGGTGACCCTCGACGTGTACCGCGAGTGGGACAGGGGTCCTTACGGCCTTGAAGGCGATGCGTCGGCAGGCCAGATAGCTCGAGCGTGGCGAGATCAAGGTCGAGGCTTCGCGCTGATCGCTCCGTGCTCACGGGCGCACGCTTGGGGAGGTTGCCCGGGCCGCGCCCGATTGACATCAGCCTGGTCGCGCGCCACTTCTACCCAACGCATGCGCGCCGTACCTACCGCTGTCGTGCTCGCCGCAGTCCTCGTTTCCTGCACCCCACCCCCTCCCGTCCGTACCACGCTGTCGCGTCTCGAGACGCTCCAGGTCGCTACGGACTCGGGCCTCGAGTTGCCGCGCCCCCGGCTGCCCACCGGCGCCGACACCAACGCTGCCGGAGCGTACTACCGTCGGGGGGAAGCCATGGTGCGGTTCGGCGTGAAGCTCGATACGGCGGAGATGGCCCTCTACTGGGCGTCACGCCTCGATCCCTCGTTGCCGGACCCGATTTACGCGCGGGGTTTGGTCATCGTCCGGGCGGCGCAGCAGGACGCATTCGAGACTTGGCTGACGACCCGGTCGATTGGAGCAACCAAACGTGTCGCACTCACGCCGCGCCAGATCCAGCTGGTCGACTCCCTCATGCGTGTCGCGTGGATGCGAAACCCGTTTCTCTATATGGACCTGGAATTCGCGCAGCTGGCGCCGGGTCGGCCCGGAGACGAATTGCGTGCCGCCTGGTCCGCATACGCTACCCGGCGTTTCTCCAGCGCGGAGAGCCTGTTCGCGCGAGCCTTGCGCAAGCATCCGGAGGACATTGGGCTCCGTATCTACCGTGCGAAGGCGCTGTTTTACCTCCAGCGATACGACGGCGCGGTGACCGAGCTGGCAGCCGCGCGGGACTCCATACGGGGACGGACCGAGGCTCGAGTCTCGGCTGTGCTCCCCTCGGTCGAGATGTTCGAGTACGGCATCGGGATCGCGCGGGTTCAACAGGACGACTTCCCGGCCGCACGGGCGGCCTTCCAGCGAGCCCTCACGGAAAATCTCGGGCTCTACTGGGCTCATGCACGTCTCGCCGGGGCGGCCCTTGCACTAGGCGACACGGCCACCGCCTTGACCGAGCTGCAGCTGGCGGTGGACGTGGAGGCCCGGGATCCGGTCTTGCGCCTGTACTATGGTGTGGTCTTGCACGCCGCGGGGCGATTGGTCGAGGCGGCGGCGCAGCTGCAGCGAGCCATCGAACTGGACCGCTACTACGCCACGCTACACTATCGGCTGGGGGCCGTGTACTACGCCCAAGGGCGGAAGCGGGAGGCGATCGAGCAGTATCGCCTGTTTCTCGCGAACGCGGCGCAAGGGGACACCGATCGTCAACCGGTCCTCCGTGCGTTGGTCACGCTCGGAGCGGCCCCCTCGGACTCCGGTCGGTGAGCGGTTGACAAGCCACGCGCGTCGGTGCCATTTCTTTCCGTCCGCCCCTCACCCAGTCGAGCCATGCGCACTTGGACGTCTGTCGTAGTGCTCGCGATCTGCCTCGGTGCCGCTGGGCTGTCCGCTCAGGCCGGCTGGGAGGCCCCCCGGCCTCCCTGCGAGCTCGTGCCAGGTAACGCTAAGATTGACAAAGGGATGCAGGCGCTGCGCGGCGCGGTCGAGAAGCCCGACCAGCGCGAGCCGCAGCTCGTCCAGGCGAAGAAGGCCCTGGGCGAAGCGATCGCCCAAGACAATCAGAGTACGAACCCCGCCGCCTGGTACTACCTCGGCCGCTACTACGTCATCGTGGGCGACGTGGCCGGCGCCGACACGGCGCTCACGCGTGCGGCCACGCTTGCGCCCAAGTGCGCGGAAGACATCGCCACGTACCGCGGCGAGCTGTTGAACAAGTTGCTGAACGACGGCCTTTCAGCGTGGCAGGACGGCAAGCAGGACTCCGCCCTCGGCTTGCTGCGGGTCGCTGCCCGCTTGGATCCCCGCAATCCCAAGGCATTCGCGACCGTGGCCGCCCTGTATGCCAGCCGGTCGAACGACGATTCGGCGCTCGCCTACTACCGCCTCGCGGCTCGCACCGCCGGCGACGACGCGGCCTTCGCGAACGACCGGCGGGAGGCCTTGACCAACGCCTGGCACCTGGTGGTGCGCAAGGTGCAGGGCCATCCCGCTGCGCAGCGGGCCGCGCGCGTGCGCGCGAGCCTCGATTCCATCCAGCGAGGGATCACCTACGACTCCACCGTGCTGGCGCGCCTCGTGGCCTCGTCCCAATCGCGCAAGGCGCGGGACGCGAAGCTTGCGCCGGCGGACCAGAAACTGTTCACGCGCGATTCGACGGCGCGGGCCGAGGCGGCGGCGCGCCAACGGGCCGCGCTGGCCGCGGCAGTGCAGCAGCTCGCTGCCGACTCGAGCGCGCTCACCGCCGCGTTCGCCCCCGCGATCGACGCCCTGAAGCAGTGCCTCGCGGCCTATCCCGGTGAGCTCGACGCGGCGACGACGCTCGCGACCCTGTACGGGCAGAGCGGCCACGCCGCTCAGGCCGCCGCCGTGTTCGACTCGCTGGTCGCCCATTCGAAGGATCTGGACCCCGACGCCTTGTTCGGTCCCGGCACGCGCATGGTAGGGCAGGGGCTCTACCGGCCCGCGGCCCGCGCGCTCACCCTCGGGCTCGCCAAGAACCCGTACCGCCGCGACGCATTGTTTTCTCTCGCCGTGGCCTACTACCAACTGCACGACTCGACTGCCCTGCTCCCGACGGCGCAACGGTTGCTGGCGCTCGACCCGCTCAACCGGGCGTCGCTGAAGCTCATGGCTGCCGGGTGGGACTTCCGCCGGCTGCGCGACTCCACCAAAGCCTATGTCGCGCGGGCCGACGCCGGCCTC
>WNEW01001065.1_pt1 | contig 13338 bp, 11 predicted proteins | sample 5399891 | NCBI WGS metagenome assembly WNEW01 (sample SAMN13153336, study PRJNA577476) | soil metagenome | isolation source: 40 cm grassland meadow soil pre-rain plot 5 | place: USA:California | collected 2015-09-08 | reverse complement strand
GATCCCGCACCAGCTCCATCGCCGTCGCCGTCTCGGTGGGATTGAGGCCGGCCATGAACTCGTCGAGCAGCAGGAGGCGCGGCGAAGTCGCCAGCGCGCGGGCCAGCTCGAGGCGCTTGCGATCGATCAGCGTCAGCCGCGCGGCCGGCTCGTTCGCGCGAGCCTCGAGACCGAGGACGCGGAGCAGCCGCCGCGCCTCGGTCAGCGCCTCCGCCGTCGTCGTGCGTGCCCGGCCGTAGAGGCGGCCGACCAGCACGTTCTCGAGCACGGTGAGCCCCGCGAAGGGGCGGACGAGCTGGAACGTGCGCGCGACGCCGGCCGCGCACACCCGATGCGCGGACAGCCCGCCGATCTCGCCGCCGTCGAACCGGATGCGGCCGCCGTCCGGCCGCAGCGCGCCCGCGATGAGGTTGAAGAGGGTGGTCTTGCCCGAGCCGTTCGGCCCCATGATGCCGAGCAGCTCGCCCTCGTCGAGAACGAAGCTGACCTCGTGGACCGCGCGAACGCCGCCGAAGCGCTTCGACAGCCGCTCCACCTCCAGCAGAGGCATGCGGCCGCTACGGTCGCGACGCGCTCAACGCTTGGCGAACGGCGGCGCGGGATACGCGAGCGGCGCGGTGGCGAACTCCTTGGGCCACACCAGCTCCTGCTTGCCGTTCTGCCACTGCGCGAAGGCCGCCTGCACGATGCCGGTGCCGTCGGCGCGGAACTTCACCGGCCCGATGACCGTCGTCGTGTCGCTGGCGGCGATGGCGTCGCGCAGCTTGTCGCGGTCGGCCGCGCCCGCGCGCGACAGCGCGTTGGCGAGGATCTGCACGCAGGCGTACGCCGGCCCGACGATGGGATCGGCGGGACGGCCGAACTTCTTCTCGTGGGCCTCGTTGAGCTCCTTCACGCCCGGCGCGCGCAGCGCGTGGTGCCAGCCCGCCGCCAGCACCGTGTAGTCGCCGTCCTTGCCGAGGTTCTTCGTCCACGGCGGCGAGTCCGAGGCGCGGATCAGCACGGTGAGCTTGGGCGTGTAGCCGAGCTCCTTCATCTGCTTGACGATCGTCATGCCGTCGGGGGGCGTCGGGATGCCGAACACGGCGTCGGCGTTCGTCGACTTCGCTTTCAGGATCAGGTCGGAAAAGTCCTTCGCGCCCGGCGCATACTCGCCGTGCACGACCACCTGATAGCCGGCGGCCTTGCCCGCCTCCATCCAGGCCGTCGCCATCTCCTGGCCCCAGTCCGTCTTCTCCTGGAAGATCGCGACCGTCTTGGGCCGCTCGGCGGCGGGAATCAGCGCGAGGAGACCCTGCGTGTGCTTGCCGATGTCGGGCGATTTCCAGAAGGGCGAGAAGAGGTACTTGAACCCCTGCTGATGGATCTTGTTGAGCGCGAAGGCGATGCCGAGGTACGGCGTCTTGTTCTTCTCCGCCACCGACGCGGCCGCCGCGTGCAGATCGGAGCCGAAGCCGCCGAGGTATGCGACGACACCCTGCGAGCCGAGCGTCTCCAGCCGCGCGACGGTCTTCGTCGCGTCCGACTCGTCGTCCAGCAGGACCAGCTCCAGCGGCACCTTCTTGCCGCCGATCGTCACCCCGCCGCCCGCGTTGACGTGCTCGACGGCGAGGTCGTACCCGGCCCGGACCTGCGCGCCGCCCGGTCCGTAACGGCCCGTCAGCGGGACCACCGCCCCGATCTTGACCGACTGCGCCCAGGCCGGCCCCGGGAGCACCAACAGCCCGAGCACGAGCAGGGCCAGCCGTCTCATCGTGGTCTCCTCCTGTCGAACCGTCGGCGGCATGAATCGTCGAGCGTTGTAGCGGACTGCGCGAAGCGTGTCAACCGCGAGGGGGTTACTCGGTCGACGACCAGAAGTCCGCGACGGCGCCGTCGGCCGTCAGCCAGAACGAAAAGTAGCGCGTCTCGTCGGCGTTGATCAGGCGATAGTGGCACACGCGTGCGACGCGCGCGCCGTGACGCTCGACCGCGCGCGCGCCCGTCTCGTCGCAGGTCACGAAGCTGAACTCGCGCAGCGTCTTGAGGCGCTCGCCCATGATCTCGCGACCGATCGGTGTGAAGTAGCCGCGCGTGAACGGAACGACGGCCGGCGAATCCTCGCCCCGCGCGAAGCCTTCGAGCACGCCGCGCAGGAGTGTCGTCCGTGCGGGATCGGGGTCGGGCGCGGGCTTCTCGCGCCCGACGAGCAGGCCGTTGACGTAACGGCCCGCCACGCCGTACGTCAGCCCCCACGAGTTCGTGCGATTGGTGGGCGACAGCGTCAGGCCGAGGTTGGTGAGCACGATCACGGTGAGCCCGTCGTCCGCGAAGCGTGAGAGCTCGGTGCCCGTGATGCCGGCATGGGAGATCCACCGGTGGCCGCGGCGCTCATCGACGAACCAGCCGAAGCCATACGGATACGTGCCGCCATTGTTGAGACGGACGGGTGTCCACATCGCCGTGAGGGTGGCGGGCTTGACCACCTTGCCGGTGACGAGCGCGATGTCCCACGTCACCAGATCCTTGACCGAGGAAAAGACGCCGCCGTACGACGGCAACTCGGCCTGGATGACGCGCCGGATGTTGATGAGCTCGTTGTCCCTGAGGGTGTAGCCGGCAGCTCGATGCTTGAGAATGCGTGTGTGATCGAGCACGGACGTGGACGTCATGCCGAGTGGCTTGAAGAAGCGCTCGTCGAGAAAGTCGCGATAGCGCTGGCCGCTGGCGGCCTCGATGATCATGCCGAGCAGGAAATACCCGACGTCGCTGTACTGGAAGCGCTCCCCCGCGGGGAAGCTCAGCTCGTCTTTGATGGCAGCATCGAACATCTGCGCGGTCGTGTAGTTGAGCCGCAAGCCGCCCGGCCACAGCGCCTTGAAGCCCGCGGTCAGCCCCGGCAGTCCGGACGTGTGGGTCAGCAGGTGGCGCACCGTGATCGGCTTCCACGTCTCCGGCGCGCGCGGCAGGTGCCACCCGACGGGATCGTCGAGCTGGACCTTACCCTCCTCGACGAGCAGCATGATGGCCGTCGCGGTGAACTGCTTGGTCACCGACGCCAGCTCGAACACGGTGTCCGTCGTCACCGGCACGTTGTGCTCGAGGTTCGCGTACCCATAGCCGCGCGCCCTCACGAGCTTGCCCTGGCGGACGACGGCCAGGGCCGCGCCCGGGATGTGGCGCCGCTCCATCTCGGCCTTGATGTAATCGTCGATCGCGTCGGCGTGCGCCGGCGGCGCCGGCAGCGCGGCGAGCAGCAGGACGAGGACCGGGACGAGCAGCGTTTCACGGACGAGCCGCATGGAGGTCTCCCTGGTCAGCGGGTCCACACCAGCCGCGCCACCTCGGCCACGCGCTCGAGCTTGCGGCGCTGGTCGTCGGCCGTGACACGGTTGCCTTCCATCGTCGACGCGAAGCCGCACTGCGGGCTCAGCGCCAGTCGCTGGAGTGGCACCTGCTTGGCGGCGGACTCGATGCGCCGGCGCAGCTCATCCACCGACTCCAGCCGCGGCTTCTTGGTGGTTACCAGACCGAGCACGACCTCGCGGTCCGGCGGCACCACGCGGAGCGGCTCGAAGTCGCCCGACCGCTCGTCGTCGTACTCGAGGAGGAATCGCTGGAAGCGGCTCGTCTCGAACACGCGCTTGATCGGCTCGTAGCCACCGCTGGCGTAGAACTTGGACTGGTTGTTGCCGCGGCAGATGTGCAGGCCGAAGAGCACGCCGGGATGGCGACCGATCACGGCGTTGTCCATCTCGATGCAGGCGTCGATGAGCCGGTCGGGGTCGCTGCCGCGCTTGACGTAGCCGGCGCGCAGCCCGGGATCGAGCAGCGCCGCGTACTGCGGCGCGTCGATCTGGATGTAGGTGCAGCCCAGCCTCACCAGCTCGTCGACCTCGCGGCGATTGAAATCCACGACGTCGGCCAGGAACGCGTCACGCGTCGGGTAGGCGCCGGCGGACTGCTTGGGATCGTAGTAGGCGGCCGCCTGCTGGGCGCTGATCAGCGTCACCTTCGTCGCGCGGCTCGTGCGCGCGCGCAGGTATGTGAACTCCTCGCCGCACATGCTGCGCCGCCACGCGAGCTTCTCGACCACGACCGGACGCTTGAAGATGAGCTCCTCGCCCTGCTCGTCGCGGAACGGGATGGCCCAGCCACCCTGCTTGTCGAACCCGGCGAGGGCCTCGATCATGTGCCCGAAGAATGCGTAGCGCCGCATCTCGCCATCGGTCACGACGTCGAGGCCGGCCGATTCTTGCAGGCGCACCGCCTCGTCGACCGCGCGGTCCTCGATCCGCTTGAGCTCCGGCGCGCCGAGCCGGCCTGACTCCGCCGCCGCGCGGGCCTCGATCAGGTAGGAGGGGCGCAGGAGACTGCCGACGACGTCACTGCGCAAGGGCATCGCGCAGGGATGATACCGCGCTACTTCAGAGTCGCCCACTGCCCCATCTGGACGCGGCCCACGAGCGCGTACCCGGCGCTGCCATCGGGCTTGCGGCCCTTGTCGTTCAGCTGCCGCTGCTTGGCGACGTTGTCGAGGTTGAGCGGTCCGTGTCGGCCTGGTCGGCGTGCGTGGCGCCGTGCCGCAGCACGATGACGTGGCCGCCCGCGCGCAGCTTCGTCAGCACCTCGTCGAGCGACGACGCGCTCTGGGCCGACGCCGTCGCCGCCACCAGGACTATCACCAGGGAGGCCGCGACACGGCACGCGATCGTCATTGGGTCGCCTCCTTATATAGGCCGCAAGAGGGCACCAGGGCCCCCTGGAGAATAGCCGCGGAAGGGGCGTCGTCAAAGTTGAAGAAAGCGAGAGGAGGCCACCATGAAACGCCTTGCTGCCGTCGCCGTGCTGACCTCGGTCCTGCTCCCCGGCGTCGCGTTCGCGAGCTCTTCCAGCGACGCCGCCCTCGGCCTCGGCGCCTTCGCAGTGTTCAATCAGATCCTCGGTGGAGTCGGAGTCTTCGGGGCCGCGCGGCCCGTGGTGGTCGCGCCCGCGCCCGTGGTCGTTGCCCCGCCGCCGCCCGTGTACGTCGCCCCCCCGGCGCCGGTCTACTATGCGCCGCCGCCGCCCGTGTACTACGCGCCGGCGGCCGTGTACTACGCGCCCCGTCCGGTCGTCATCTATCGCTCGGTGCCGGTGCACCGGCACGGGCGCTGGGGTCATCATCACCGGTAGCCGCGAGCATTAGTCGGCCTCGGCCAGCGGCACGCAGGCACCGGGGTCGACGCGAAGGCCGACGGCGGCGCCGACCTCGAAGCGCGGGGTCGGCGCCGCCGCCGCGCGTAAGAGCACATCACTCCCCGCGATCGCGATCTCGTAGTCGATGGTGTCGCCGAGAAACGCCGCCCGCCGCACCGTCCCCCGCAACGCGTTCGTCCCCTCGCCGGCATCGCTCGACGCGCCAAGCCTCACCTGATGCGGCCGGATCGAGAGCACGACGCGCGCGCCCGGCTCGAGCTCGCCGGGCGCGACCCGCAGCCGCACACCGCCATGGGCCACCGTATCGCGCGAGACGGCGACGCCCTCCACCACGTTGGTGCGGCCGATGAACTCGGCGACGAAGCGCGTGCGCGGCCGGTGGTACAGGTCGTCCGCGGTGCCCGCCTGCGCCACGCGGCCCGCCTTCAGCACGGCGATGCGGTCGGAGATCACCATCGCCTCGCCCTGGTCGTGCGTGACGTAGAGCGTCGTGTTGCCGAACGTCTCGTGCAGCCGCCGGATCTCGAAGCGCATCTCCTCGCGCAGGTTGGCGTCGAGATTCGACAGCGGCTCGTCCAGCAGCAGGATCTCCGGCTCGACGACGAGCGCGCGCGCCACGGCGACGCGCTGCTGCTGGCCCCCTGATAGCTCCCCCGGGTAGCGTGCCTCGTATCCGGCCAGCTGGACGACGCGAAGCATTTCGCGCACGCGCGCGTCGCGGTCGCCCCGCGACAGGCCGGGCTTGAAGCGCAGACCGTAGCCGACGTTCTGCGCCACCGTAAGGTGCGGCCACAGCGCGTAGCTCTGGAAGATCATCGCCATGCGCCGCCGCTCGGGCGGCACCACGCTCGCGGGCGACGACAGACGGCGGTCGCCGACCCAGATCTCGCCCGCCTCGGGTACCAGAAAGCCGGCCACGAGCCGTAGCGTGGTCGTCTTGCCGCAGCCCGAGGGGCCGAGCAGCGCGAGCAGCTCGCCCGGCTTGACCTCCAGCGACAGTCCGTCCACGGCGCCGACGTCGCCGTAGCGCTTGGACAGGCCCTTCAAGATCACGCCGGGCATCGCGTGTCCTTCAACGGCGCGCACCGAGCACGTCGCGGCCGAGCGCGGCCTGCACGAGCGCCACGGTGGCGAAGGTGAGCGCGAGCATCACCAGGCCGAGCACGCTGATGGCGCCGAACTGGCCCTCTTCCTTCAGGTCGAAGATGACGACGGACATCACCTTGGTGCTCGGGGTGAACAGGAGGATCGACGCCGACAGCTCGCGGATCACGCCGATGAAGATGAAGCACCAGGCGGCGATGATGCCGCTCTTCGCCAGCGGCGCGGTGACTTCCTTGAGGATGCGCAGGCGGCCGGCGCCGAGCACGCGCCCGGCGTCCTCGAGATCGGCCGGAATCGCCCGGAACGTCGCGTCGGCCTGCGCGTAGCCGACGGGCATTTCCTTCGTGAGATACGCGAGGAAGAGGATCCACAGCGTGCCGTACAGCACGAACGGCGGGCGCGTGTACGCGATGAAGAGGCCCACGGCCAGCACGACACCGGGCACCACCACCGGCGCCAGCGCGAGGAACGCGACGAGCTGGTGGCCGACGACGAGCCGGCGGTTGGTGACGTAGGACAGCAGCGCGACCATCGCGGCGCCGATGCACGCCGTCAGCACGGCCAGCTCGAGCGTGTTGACGATGGCCGCGCGCGTGGAGCCGTACTCGAAGAACGTGAACGCGAAGTTGCCGAGCGTGAAATTGTCGCGGCTGAGCGGCTGCGCCCACGCCCGGGAAAAAGCGCCCTTGGCGAGCACGCCGTAGGGCAGGAAGATCGCTCCCGACATCACCAGCAGGCAGACGGCCAGCGCCGGCCAGCGCCACGGCCCCAGCGGGATTGTGCGCCGCTGCCCGCCCTTGCCGCCCACGGCCGCGTAGCCGCGCCGGCCGAGCAGCCGTTTCTGCACGTGCAGCAGCAGCGCCGTCGCGAGCAGCAGCGGAATCGAAAAGGCCGCGGCCTGCTCGACCTTGGGCGGGAACTGGAACAGCGACCAGATCTGCGTGGTGACCGTGTGAAACCCCGCCGGCAAGGCCAGGATCGCGGGCGAGCCGAACAGGGCGAGCGCCTGCAGCACGGCGAGGATGAAGCCGCTGGCCAGGGCCGGCAGCACCATCGGGAGCGTCACGGTGCGCGCGACGGCGAGACGACCCGCGCCGAGAATGGCCGCGGCCTCTTCGAGATCGGAGGCGATCAGCGCGAGCGTGTTGGCCACCATGATGTAGACGTACGGGAACGTGTAGATCGAGACGACGAAGACGAGGCCGGGCATCGTGAAGATGTTCAGCAGCGGCTCGGCCGCGCCCGTCGCCCCACGCCAGAGCGTGTTGAGGATGCCGGCGTTCGGCCCCGCCAGCATCACCCAGGCGAAGGCGCCGAGGAACGGCGGCGTCACGAACGAGGCGAGGACCAGCCCCCGGATCAGCCCGCGGCCCGGGACGTCCGTGCGCGCGGTCAGCCACGCCAGCGGCGCGCCGATGGCGACCGACACCAGCCCCACCCAGAACGCGAGCACCACGGTGTTCCAGAGCGCCTTCTGCAGCGCGGGATCGGCGAAGGCGTCGCGATAGTGGGCGAGCGTGGCGCCGTGCTCGCCGCTGACGCTGAGCCACGCGAGCCAGCCGAGCGGCAGCGCGATGAGGACGACCAGCGCGAGGGCGGCCCCGACCCATACGGCGATCGATCGGTCCACGCTCTACGCCCCGAAGAACTCCACGAAGCGCTTCTTGATCTCTTCGTTGCGCTTCTCGAGCTCCTCCGGCGTCACCGTGAGCAGCTTGAGCTCGTTGAGCTTCGGCTTGTCGGCGGGATACTTCACCTCCGGATGGCCCGTGTAGAGGCCTTCGCTGTCGGCCATCACCTGCTGGACCTCGCGCGTGAACGTGAAGTCGGTGAAGAGCCGCGCGGCGTTCGGATGCGGCGCGAAGGCGGTGATCGCGGTCGGCGACACGACGAGCGGCACGCCTTCCTTGGGATAGACGATCTCGATCGGGTTGCCTTTCTTCTTGAGCTGGTAGGCGCTGTAGTCGCCGCCGTTCGCGGCCACCACGCGCTCGCCGGAGCTCACGACCGTCGACGGATCGTTGGCGGACTGCACGATCATCAGCTTGTTGTCCGCGAGCGCCTTGAAATACTCCCAGCCGTGCAGGTGCACGAGCGCCAGCACGTGCGTGGCGATCACACCGCTGTACCCCGGATGCGCGGTCACCATCTTGCCCTTCCACTTCGGGTCCAGCAGGTCCTTCCACGTCTTCGGCGCCTCGGCGGCGGACATCGACTTGGTGTTGTAGAAGATCGCGTTCACCGTCGCGCGCAGCCCGTAGTAGTAGCCGTCCTTGTCCTTGAAGCCGGCGGGGAAGCCCTCGACGCCGGCCGGCGTGTACTTCGCGAGCAGCTTCTTGTCCTTGAGCAGCACGTAGTGGCCGGCATCCGACGTGTGGATCACGTCGACGTTCTTGATGTTGGCCGACAGCTCCTGCATCACTCTCTGGAGTATTCGCTGCGAGCCGGTGCGGTGGACCTCGACCTTGATGTCGGGGTAGGCGGTCTCGAACAGCTTGGCGACGCGCTCCGCGCTCGGCAGCACCAGCGACGTGTACCAGACCACCTTGCCTTCCTTCTTCGCGGCCTCGAGGTGCTTGCTCGCCGTCTGGGCATTGCCGCCCGCGACGAGGCCGGCGAGGAGCGCGATCGCGACGGCGACGGCGAGGCCCGTGGATCTCTTGATCATCGATGGCTCTCCGGGCTGAGGGCTGCGATCAGGTCCTTGAGGCTCGGCGCGGCGGCCAATCCGCTCAGCGCGGCGACGACGGCGTCGGCGCGGGCGGCCGGCAGCGCCAGCCCGGCGTTGCCGCGGAACTTTGCCTCGATCTCCGCACGCGACAGCGGCGCGTCGGGGCCGCCGCGCGGGCGATCCTGCCGCTCGCGCAGCCGGCGCCCGTCGGTCAGCGTCACCTCGACGTCGCCGACGAACTGGCGCGGATAGTCGATCGTCGGGTCCAGCTCGTACGTGACGCGCGACGCCACGCGCAGCACGTCACGATCGCGCACCGCCGCGTCGGTGAACTCCGCGAGTCCGGCCCGGCCCTTGACGAGGATCACGGCGATCAGGTACGGCAGGCTGAACTTCGCCGCGTAGCCGTTGGGCGGCGCGTGCTTGGCGGCCAGCGGCTCCCAGAGCCGCGGCACGGGCCCGGCCGACGTCCGGCAGCGGATCGCGCTGATCGTGTCGGCCGCGATTCCCTCACGCTGGCGCAGCCGCGCGGCGCAATCCATGTAGGGCTGCGCGATCGAGCCGCACGGATAGGGCTTGAGCGTGAGCTCCGCGAGCTCCCATTTCCTTCCCAGCGTATCGAGCAACCCCTCGAGCCTCGCGGCGTCGTGGCCGCCGGCGAAGGCGGCGTAGAGACCGTGCTCGCCCTCGAGAACCGTCGCCGGGCCCGTGAAGCCGCCGCGCGCGAGCAGCGCCGCGACGACGCCGGCGTGAGCCGCCCAGCCCGGATGCATCCGCTTGGTCCACGAGCCGTCGGCCAGGTACTCGATGATGCCCGCGGCCTGGCTGCCGACGATCCCGAAGGCATGCGTCAGCTGCGCTTCGGTCAGGCGCTGCAGCCGGCCGGCGGCGGCGAGAGCGCCGAAGCCGCCCGCGATGGCCGTCGGATGGAAATGCCGCGCGTGCAGCGCGCCGGGCACCGCGAGCCCGACGCGGCACATGACCTCCACGCCCGCGATGAGCGCCTCGACCATCGCTCGCCCGGCCGCGCCGGTGGCCTCGCCGACGGCCAGTGCCGTCGTCACGGCCACGCAGCCGGTATGCACGATCGCGTCCTCGCGCGTGTCGTCGAAGTCGAGTCCGTGCGCGAGCGTCGCGTTGGCGAGGACGGCGTTCGCGGCGGCCACGCGCGTGGCGCGCCCGAGCAGCGCGCTCTCGGGTGCGCCGCCCAGCCGCTCGGCCACATCGAGCGCGGCGCGACCGAAGTCCTCGCCGGCCGCGGCGAGGCCGTTGCCGAGCGTGTCGAGCGCGAGCAGCGCCGCCTGGTCGACGACCGGCGGCGGGATCGCGTCCAGCGACAGGCCGGCGACGAAGCGGGCGAGCCGCCGGGCCGCGCTCACTCCAGCAGCTCCTTGGCGATGACCACGCGCTGGATCTGGTTGGTCCCCTCGTAGATCTGCATGATCTTGGCGTCGCGCATGTAGCGCTCCACGGGGAACTCGCGCGTGTAGCCGTAGCCGCCGAAGATCTGCACCGCGTCGGTGGTGACCTTCATCGCCGCGTCGGCCGCGAAGCACTTGGCCATGGAGGCCTCGTAGGTGTTGCCGGTGATGCCCGCGTCCAGCTGACGCGCGCAGTGATGGATCATCAGCCTAGCTCCGTGCACGGCCATCGCCATGTCGGCCAGCATGAACTGGATGCCCTGGAACGCGCCGATCGGCTGGCCGAACTGCTGGCGCTCCTTCGCGTAGCCGACGGCGGCGTCGAGCGCCGCCTGGGCGATGCCGAGGCCGAGCGCGCCGGTGGCCGGCCGCGTGATGTCGAGGGTGCGCATGGCGAGCTTGAAGCCCTCGCCCTCGGCGCCCAGGCGGTTGGCCGCCGGCACCGCGCAGTCGCCGAAGTGCAGCGCCACCGTCGGCGACGCGCGGATGCCCATCTTCTTTTCCTTCTTGCCGACCGCGAACCCGGGCGTGTCCTTCTCCACCAGGAACGCCGTGATGCCGCGCGCGCGCTTCGAGGGATCGACCGTGGCGAACACCGTGATGACGTCGGCGTGATCGCCGTTGGTGCACCATTGCTTGGAGCCGTTGAGGACGTAGTGATCGCCACGCCGGACGGCCGTGGTCCGCAGGCCCGCAGCGTCCGATCCGGCGGCGGGCTCGGACAGCGAATACGCGCAGAGCTGCTCGCCGGTCGCCAGCGCGGGGAGGAAGCGCTTCTTCTGCTCGTCCGTGCCAGCGAGCACGATCGGGATGCCGCCGAGCGCCTGGTCGAGGTACTGCGTGCCGGTCGACGCGCACGCCGCCGCGATCTCTTCGCACACGATTGCCAGCGCGAGCGAGCCCATCGCGCTGCCGCCGTAGGCCTCGGGCACCCAGATGCCGTAGAGTCCCGCATCGATCAGCGCGCAGATCGACGCCTCGGGATACTCCTCCGCCTCGTCGTAGCGTGCGGCGTTGGGCGCGACGCGCTCGCGCGCGATCTTCCGCGCGAGGTCCCGGATCATGCGCTGCTCGTCGCTGAGATAGAACGGCTCGTTCATACCGATCGCTCGTTCATGCGCGGATACTATACAGGCCGCGTCGCCCCCCGCCGCATCGCCTCGCGGGCGACGCCGCTCAGCATCGCCTTGCGAATCAGCCCGCTGAACGGCCGGACGACGAGCCAGTAGACGCGGAATCGCCGGCGGCTCGCGGCATCGACGCAGGCCACGCGCGTCTCGGTCGTCAGTCGCGTCCTCGCCGGCCCCGCGGCGGCCACCGCGAACGTCCAGACGACCTTGGCGTGCCCCGGCTCGACAAAGCCCCGGAACTCGTGGGGCCTGACCTTCACGCGCCCGCCCGAGGGCAGCCAGAAGCGGCCCACGAGGCCGAGGGCGAGCTCGCAACCGGCGCGCTCGCCGAGCCGGACGAAGCCGCCTTCGACGAGACGCTCGAGCGTGAGTCGCGGCACGCGCACCGGTCGCCGCAGCCCGCGCAGCATCAGCAGCGCGCGGACGTACCACGCGGCGGCGAAGTCGGCGCGATGCAGCGCGTCCCAGACCTCCGCGGCGGGCGCCGCCACGTCGATCGCGTGGCGCATCACGACGTCGTACGCGGGCAGCAGCTCGTCGGCGAGCGAGAGCGCTCTCACCGGCTACACGATCCCGCGGGCCTGGAGGTCCGCGACCTCGGCGGCCGTGAGCCCCAGTGCGCCGTACACGCGCGCGTTGTGCTCGCCCAGACGCGGCGGAAAGGTCAGCGACGGCGGATCGCCGACGGGCGGCGGGGGCAGCGCGATCGTCACGCCCGTGCGCGGGTCGCGCACGCGCACGAGGCCCGGCGCGACGAGCGGATCGGCCAGGACCTCGGGCAGCGTCGCGACGCGCGCGACGGGAACCTCGGCGCTGCGCAGCAGCGCCAGCGCCGCGTCGCTGGTGACCCGCGCGAAGCGCCCGGCCAGCGCCGCGTGCAGCCGCGCGGCGTCCGCGATGCGGCCGGCGTTGACCGCGTACTCCGGCCGATCGATCCCGGCGAAGGCCGGCAGCGCGGCGAGCGCCTTCCACTGGGCGTCGTTGCCGACGGCGAGGTAGACGTGGCCGTCGCGGGTCGCGTGGACGCCGACCGGCGCGAAGAACTGGTGACCGCTGCCGCGGCGCGTGACCTGCTCACCGAGACTCTCGACGGCGAACGGCGCGACGAGCCAGGAGACGGCGCTTCGGAACATGGCCACGTCGATCCGTGCGCCTTCGCCCGTCCTCGCGCGCCGGTACAGCGCCTTCATCACCTCGCCATACGCGTGCTCGGCGGCGCCGAGGTCCACCATCGGCGCGCCGAAGGGCGTCGGCGGGCCGTCGGGCTCGCCCGTCAGCGCCATGAACCCGGCCCGCGCCTGCAGCACGGGGTCATAGGCGGGTTCGTCGTGCTCGGGGCCGAAGCCGCTGATGCCGAGCCAGATCAGGTCGCGACGCACCGCACGCAGCGTGGGCTCGTCGACGCCGAGGGCGGCGTAGGAGCGCGGCCGCTGGTTCGTGGCGAGAATGTCGACGGGCAGCCGTCGGACGAGCTCGTGCAGCAGCGCGCGGCCGTCCGGCGTCGCGAGGTTCAGCGTGATGGAGTCCTTGCCGCAGTTGTTGGGCAGGAAATACGCGCGCATGGTCGGCTCGCCGAGCACATCGGGTCCGACGAAGCGGTTGGGATCGGGCCGCTGCGGGTTCTCGACGCGGATGACGCGCGCGCCGTCGCACGCCAGCCGATACGTGAGGAACGGCAGCGTCGTCGCCTGCTCGAGGGCGAGCACCGTCAGCCCCTCGAGCGCGCGGGTCATTCTAACGAGGGCCGCGAGCTCGGCCCGCGCCGTGGGTGGCCTGCCCGAGGCGGCCGTGGCTTCAGTTGTAACGAGGGCCGCGAGCTCGGCCCGCGCCGTGG
>WNEW01001059.1_pt1 | contig 13358 bp, 10 predicted proteins | sample 5399891 | NCBI WGS metagenome assembly WNEW01 (sample SAMN13153336, study PRJNA577476) | soil metagenome | isolation source: 40 cm grassland meadow soil pre-rain plot 5 | place: USA:California | collected 2015-09-08 | reverse complement strand
TATAGAACCAACTCCATGACCGTCGGGGCATCCCGAAGCAACATGCAGCAGGAGTTCAAGTTCGGCTGGGAACAGATGATGGATGAAATGGCCGAAGCCGCTGGCATGGATCCGGTTCAGTTTCGGCTGCTGAACGTACAGAAGCCGGGAACGAAAGTCTCTCTCGCGTCGGGCGGCCCGACCATGGCTCCGGTGCCTGAGCTTGAAAACGGTCTTCTGACATACGACTCGTTTGCCTCTGTCGAAGTCCTCGAAGAAGGAATGAAAGCGATTGGATGGGACAAACGCAATCCCGCTCCTGGCGGCAACTCAGGCCGGTTCAAGCGCGGCTTCGGAATGGCGATGTCACAACACCACGCCGGCCGGGTCGGCTACCACGAAGGGGAGGTCGGATACGAAAGAACCGTCAAGCGGGGCGGTGCCGATGTTTACGAATCGGAAATCGAATTGAATGCCGACGGAAACATCATTCTGCGCTTTGCCCAACCCGACAGCGGTACCAATCACGGTACCGGAATAGCAATCGCGATTGCCGAAATTCTCGGATACACGAATCTCGGTCACATCCGCTTACTGTGGGGCGACTCGGACCTGGCTCCACCGGCTCCGGGCTGGAACAGCGGCCTGACAACTCAACTGCAGGGCGGCGCTTTATGCACGGCGGCGGATAAGCTCCGGAAGGATCTTCTGAATCGGGCATCCAATCTATTGAAGGTGGATTCGGAAAAACTGCAGATCCGCGACGGAGTCATTTCATCAAAAGAGGATCCTAAAAAGTCGGTGACGTTCGCCGTGCTCGCCAGGTCCGATGAAGGCCGTGTCATACGGCAACATGCCAGTTGCTGCCATCCCGGCGCCATTGGAAGAGCCATGAACCGCGGCATCGGTGCCTGCTTCGTTGAAGTCGAGGTCGACACGTGGACCGGCAACTGGCGTTTTATCCGCGCGGCGTATTGTCATGACACCGGAAACGTCATCAACCCGCTCTTGGCCGAAGCCGACATGAACGGGTCATTGGTCCAGAGCAGTCAGGTCGCAACCGAAGCCATTCCATGGGACAGAGAATTTCCGGGCACTCGTCACTTCAGCGTAGGCTATCTGTCGTACCGTCTGCCCACGATCATGGACGTGCCCGAACAGACTCAGGTTTTCGTGAACAGCCTGGAACCACGATGGTATTTCGGGACAAAAGGGTTTGCCGAAACGGCGATCGGCGCTCCTCCGGGAGCAATAGCGAATGCAATCTATAATGCGTGTGGAGTTCGGTTGAGAGAACATCCGATCACGAAGGAAAAGATTATGGCGGGCCTGAAGGCCAAGGCAGGAAGAGCATGAAGAAAATCTCAGTTTACCGGCCAACAACGATCGAAGAAGCGCAACAAATGTTGTCGATGCATGGAACCGACGCAGCCGTCTACGCGGGTGGAACGGACCTGCTGATCCGCTTGAAGAACAGGCTGAAGCAAGCGCCGGCGTATCTGGTCGACATCAAAAAGATAAACAATCTGAGGTACATCAAAGAAGATGCGCAGGGCGGCGTGCAGATTGGTGCCTTGACGAAACTTGCGGAAATCGCCGAATCGGATCTTCTGGCAAAAAAATATCCGATGCTGGTCCAGGCGGTAAAGATGATCTCTTCCCCGGAACTTCGCAACGCCTCGACACTCGGCGGTGACCTGCTTCAGGAGGTGTGGTGTCAATATCTGCGAGGCGGCTACGCCTGCTGGAGAAACGGCGGATACATTTGCTACGGCGCCATCGGCGATAACAGCTATTACCACTCCGCCATGGGCGGCCGGCTGTGCTATGCCGTGTATCCGGGCGACGCTGCACCCGCTCTCATGACGCTGGACGCCAAAGTCAAACTGGCCACGCCTTCCGGTTTTAAGGAGCTGACCATCGAGCAGCTTGTGCCGGGCGACATGATGGTCGATGGCCGAATCCAATCTCACGTCGTGCGTTACAACGAAATCCTGACGGAAGTCGTCATACCGCCGCCCAAAGCAGGCTTCAGAGCTTCGTTTGAGAAATTGCGGCCTCGCGGAGTCTGGGATTTTGCCATGGCCTCGGCATCACTGGGGCTGCAGCTCCGCGACAAAACCATTGAAGATGCGCGAGTCGTTTTCGGCGGAATCGCGGGACGGCCCTGGAGGGAAAAATCCGTGGAGGAATTTCTCAAAGGAAAAACGCTGAGTACGGATCTGGCGGCTCAGGCACCGTCGAATGCGCTCAGCAATGCGGCTCCGCTGAAATACAACGCGACAAAGATCGATATGGCAAAGGGACTGCTTATGTCAGGCCTGGACAAGCTCGCAACGGCATAAATTGATGACGCGCACTGTAGGCGCGCTCGGTGAGCGCGCGTTTTTAGTGGAATCAACGAACTACGCGCGGTCACAGACCGCGCCTACAGTAAAAAGCGTCCCGGGGGAAGTGCCGCACTCTACCACTCAGTGCGTCAGGGCGTACATGATGTAATTCACGGCCACGCGGAATGCGTACCCCGAGAATCGGTTGGGATAGCGGGGATCGTCGGACCACTCGTAAGCATCGCCAAGGTCGGTATTGTGATTGATGACGACCATCAGCCGCCCGTTGTCATCCCATATACCTTTGCATTCCGCTTCGAAACCATCTACTTCCCAGGTGATTCCTCCATTGAACACATAAGCCAAACTTGGCGTCTGCATGACGTGCTCGGTGTCGTACATCACGTGGAATATCGGATGGTCCCGGGGGATATCTTTGATCTCGCGATACGGAAAAATCTTACGCATTTGCGCGGCAAACTCGGACCATTCGAACGTGCCCCAGAAATCGTCCACAATCCAAAAGCCCCCGCGTTCCAGATAACGGCGAAGAATGGCGGCATCGTCCTCCGTGAGTACCATTTGTCCGACTTCGCTGGAATAAATGAGAGGGTACTTGAATAAATCGGGGTCGTTGATCGCTACAACGCGTTCCTGGTCGGCGATGTTGATGTTCGTCAACCGCTTCAATACGGCGATGAGATTCCGGTCGGCTCGGGGGAAATCGGTATACCAGTTTTTATAGTAGCCGGGAATCCGCCCGTTATAAATGAGGCGTGTAAAAACGAATTGGTTGGTCTCTTTCGTGAAGTTGTCGGGGATTCTCCGAACGTCGTCGTAGCGCCCGAGCAGTCCTAGTTCCTCTTGTCCATAGACAAAAACAGCGGCCAGCGCCGCTATCACCAAGACTGAACCGGCCACAAATCTCATGAGAAATCAGACCGTAACATAACATACACATAACAGTCTAAAAATCGGGATTTTTGCGTTTGCCTTTGCGGGAAGTTCGTCACAGATCGTAGGATCAAGCTGGTTTCAATGAATGGGTATGATGCTGAAGAGAACGGCGGCTACCGTCGCTTTACTGATTGTTTTCCTAAGTCCTGAGCCGGCCGGGCTAAAGGGACAACAGAGGAGACGGATCACCGAGTCGGTCGATAGCCGGCGAACGGTTCCGCTGCCGGGAAGCACCCACGCGCGCATCAGGCAAGCGCGCGACCGCGGCCGCGTTGCGGCCGATCTGATGATGGACCGCGCGATTCTGGCCTTGAAGAGCAGTCCGGAGCAGAAGGCGGACCTGGAAGCCCTGCTCGCGGCCCAACAAGACCCATCCTCGCCGCAATATCACCAATGGTTGACGCCAAAAGAATTCGGAGAGCGCTTCGGAGTCTCGGGCGAAGACGTGAGCGTCGTCCGTAAATGGCTCGAGACGTATGGGCTGCACGTTGACCACGTTGCCGAGAGCGGCCGTGACATCGAATTCAGCGGAACAGCGCGGCAGATCGAACGCGCCTTCAGCACCGAAATCCACCAGTATGACTTTAACGGTGAACCGCACGTCGCCAATGCGACCGACATCTCCATACCGCGGGCATTGGCGGGAACAGTTTCGGGAGTCGTGTCACTCCATGACTTCGTATCCAAGCCGAAGCTTCAGCGGTTCCGGTCCGTACCCAACTACACATTCGGGGGCCGTCACGCCATGGTCCCATATGACTTCGCTGTCATTTACGATCTCGCTCCATTGTGGAGCCAGGGATTCGACGGCACCGGCCAGACAATCGCAATTGCCGGCCGCACGAACATCAACGTCAACGATGTCGCGACCTTCCGGTCAATGTATGGATTGCCGGATTCAACCCTCGAAGTCATCGTGAACGGGACGGATCCCGGCGTTGTGAATGAAGACGAAGAAGGCGAAGCTGATCTCGATGTGGAGTGGGCCGGTGCTGTAGCGAAGGGCGCACAAATCAAGTTGATCGTTTCCCGAAGCACCAGAGCGAGCGATGGGATCGTGCTGTCTGAAATGTACATCGTCAATAACAATGCGGCTCCTGTGATGAGCAGCAGTTTCGGATTCTGTGAGACGGCGTCTCCTTCAACCTCGCAGTTCTATGCCGACCTGTGGCAGCAGGCGGCAGCGCAAGGCATCTCTGTCGTGGTTGCTTCCGGAGACAGCGGCTCTGCCGCATGCGACAGCCCTTCGCTGACCGAGGCGAGGCGTGGGTTGAGCGTCAATGGAGAGGCTTCCACTCCGTACAACGTGGCGGTTGGAGGCACGCAATTCAATGAAAATGGCGCCGATTCAGTTTACTGGAACGCGACAAATGACCCTCAGAATCGCTCTTCCGCCAAAATTTACATACCTGAAATCGTTTGGAACGAGAGCGGCCCCGATGGCATATGGGGCACCGGTGGTGGCGTCAGTACGGTGCATAGCACACCATCCTGGCAAACCAGTTACGGCGTACCGGCTGTGGATCACGGCACGACCAATCAACACCACCGTTATTTGCCGGATGTGTCGCTCACGGCTGCAGGCCACGACGGTTACGTCATTCAACAGCGCAGCAGTCTTTTCATCGCTTCCGGAACCTCGGCCTCAGCGCCGGCTTTTGCCGGCATCCTGGCCATCGTGAATCAACTCACGAATCAGGCGAATGGAAACCCCAACCCGCGGTTGTATGCGCTGGCATCGCAGGTTCCATCGGCATTCCATGACATCACCTCTGGCAGCAATGCGGTCCCCTGCGCTGCCGGCACGCCGGATTGCGTGGACGGACTCACGGCCGGGTATTCTGCGGGTCCAGGCTACGATCTGACGACCGGCTGGGGTTCGATCGATGCATATGTCTTCGTTCATGCATGGCAGACGTCAACGGCTCCGCCTCCACCCGATACAGGACCGCCATCGCCGCCGAATCCGCCTTCGCCAAACGCGTCCGTGACGGCAAGCACGTATCACGTTTTTCCGGTTATCGCTGATGGCCGTGTGAGCGACGGATCGTATTTCCGAAGCACGCTCATGATTTCGAATCCGAACTCCAGCGCTACGACTTGCACCCTTCAATTGCGCGGTTTGACGGTTCCCGGATTTGCGTTGACTTACCAGCTTCAACCGAACGGATTCGTGGTGGCACCAACCCCCGCGACGCAGAGCATCACAGTCGGCTATGCCACGTTGCAGTGCCAGCCGGCAAGTGTCGAAGCTCAGCTCCTGTATTCGTATTATTCGCCAGGCGGAACCAAACTCGCCGAAGCGGCAGTGTTTTCTTCGCCGCCGGCTAAGAAGGTTCAGATTTTGGCCGATACGCGGGAAGGAGCCCAGATTGGCCTCGCAATCTCTAACGACTCGGATACCGCGACCAACTATACTATTGTCGTGGATGATGGGAACGGCGCCGTTGCAGCCCAGGTTCCTCTAAATCTGGGCCCGCGAACATCGGTGGCCAGATACTTGAGCCAATTGGCGACGCTGCCGCCCAATTATGTCGGACGAGTTACGGTGTCGTCGACGACAGCGGCGGGAACATCGAGTATGATTGGATTGCGTTACACAGGAAATGTTTTCGCCACGCTTCCGCAAACGATTCAACCGTAACTGAAAACAAGTATGCCGATTTACGAATACGAATGCAGTGGATGCGGACACCGTTTCGAGTATCTGGTCCTGCCGTCATCGCCCACCCCCGAATGTCCACAGTGCCAACACAAGGATCTGAAGCGGCTGATATCGCTATGTGCGGTGAGCTCCGAGACAACCCGGGAAGCGCATCTCGCGAAGGCGCGCAAAAAGGCAGACGCCATCCGCCGCGATAAACAACACGAGGACCACAAAGCGCTCCACGCCGAGCACGACTAGTGCTGAAGCGGCGGTGACCGCCGACGATACCCCACATCGCAACATGGCCGGCGGTCATAGGGGTTGTAGGCGCGCTCTATGAGCGCGGGATTTTTGTCGAATCAACGAAATACGCGCGGTCACAGACCGCGCCTACAGAGGAACACTAGTTCGACGGAGCCGCTTTACCCACGGCTTTATAGAGGTCTGCCTTCGCAACCGCACCGGGTCCGTGAAGGGGCAGGATCTTTTCGACATCGAGCTTTAATCGTTCGATGTTCTCTACCAGATTCAAAGTATTCGGATTCGCATTGGGCGGTGTGTAGACATCCACTTCAATCAGGATCCGCTCTTTCGGAAGATAACCCATCAGTATTCCGTCATTGTGTGGATTGTCCCTGATCAGGTGGAGCTCCAACGTCCGGGTTGCATCCGACAGCACTTTTTTTTCGTTGACGATCTCGATCTTCCCCATTTTCCTGGACTGTGCCAGCCGGTCCGGATTGAGCGTGCGGGGAGCAGCAAACGTCCGGTCGTAAAACGGCTTATTGATGGCGTGGGTGATGACGGTGACTCCTTGATCCACATACGTACGCAGGCCGCCGGAGTGATCGAAATGGTGATGTGTGTTGACCAGATAGCGGATCGGCTTGTTCGGGATCAACTTATTCACTTCCGCTATGACGGCAAGCGACCGCTGCTCGTTCAGCGGCCCTTCGACAACGGCGACGTGGTCCGCAAACTCGACGGCCACACTGTGATGAGTGCCGCCTCTTAAATAAAAGACACCGTCCGCCACCTTTTCCGATTGAACGGCTGCCGTCTGCGGCGGCCCGGCCGGTTGCGTCTCGGTCTGCTGCGAGGGGATACCGACCGCCCCGTTCGGCTTGACGTCCGAGACAACCAGGATCAGTACCGGAAAGCCCCCTTGCTTCTCGATGATCATCGTCGGGAACTTGACGCCGGAAAAATCCTTATAGTCCTTGTACACCCCCTCGACCAGCATGTCGCCCAGAACATCGTTGTCGATCCAGGTCCGCACTCTCTCGACGAGATTGCTGGCGTTGATGTATCCGGCGATTTTGTATTTGTTCTGCAGAGCAAACGTGACGACGTTGAATTTGTCTCCATCCAGGGTTTCTGCCTTGACTGTTGCATCATTGCTCGCCATTGCCGCCTTCAGAAAGACCAGAGGAGATATCCAGATATTGGCTTGCGTGTTCCATGAAGTCGTCGGCAGGATGATCTGATTCTGCGTCTGCTCAGCGCCATTTTGAATCCGTACCATCTGCACACGGGATGATGGAGCATTGAGGTCGATATCCCGTGTATAAGTCTTCACGCGAACCAGCGGCCATGCCGCATTTGGATTCTTGTTCTGTCCGATTCCAGCGTTCGACCCCGACCCGGTGTACTGGACGGTTCTCAGATTCTCGGCACCCATCGCTTTCGCGGCATTGCCCAAAATCGTTTTGGCATCTTGCGCCTGAAGAATCCCCGGAATCAGAAGAAGCAAAATCAACGCCATAAAGCCTCCAATATACGAACGCAGGCTCATTATAAGACAAGCCTGCTTGACATGGTCTGCGCGGGTCTGTAACGTTGGCGCCCGTGGCGAAACTTCGATTGACTCTTGCGTGTTGGAACTACGATCGGACACGGGCTCTGCTGGAAGAACGCGTTCCCATCGACGGCATAGAGCTTACGTACCTGAACCTGGTCGTCGAGGAGACGTTCTTCAGGATGTTGCGGCATCACGAGTTCGACATCGCCGAAATGTCGCTCTCGTCTTATACCATGTCGCTTTTTCGGGAGAATCCGCCGTTCATGGCGATTCCCGTCTTCCCGTCACGCTCGTTCCGCCATTCTTGCATTTACGTGAATGCCGAGAGTGGAATTCGCGAACCGAAAGACCTGATCGGCAAGCGCATCGGAAATCCGGAATACCAGATGACCGCGCCGGTCTGGATACGCGGTATTCTCAGCGACGAGTATGGCGTGCCCGTCACCAGTGCCACTTATTTCCAGGGCGGCGAAGAAGAGCCGGGCCGGCCCGAGAAGCTTCCGCTGGACCTGCCGGCTGAAATCCAGGTTCAATCCATCCCTGCGCATAAAACGCTGGCCCAAATGATCGCGTCGGGCGAGATCGATGCTCTGTACGCGACGCGCGCTCCTTCCACGTTCAGGAGCGCGCCGGGTAAAGTGCGCCGGCTGTTCGAGAACTATCACGCCGCGGAGCGCGAATATTTTGAAAAGACAAAAATTTTTCCGATCATGCACGTCGTTGTTATCCGCCGCGATATCTATGAAAGAAACCCGTGGGTCGCACAATCGCTGTGTAAGGCGTTCACTCTCGCCCAGCGTGAAGCCTACGAAGATCTGCACGAAACGGCGGCGCTGAAGGTCATGCTTCCCTGGCTGGTCTCGCACCTGGAGGAAACCGAGAAAGTGCTCGGCCGTGATTTCTGGCCTTACGGACTCGAGCCGAATGTCCACAATCTCTCCACGTTTCTCCGCTATTCGTTTGAGCAGGGTCTTTCGAAACGCCAATTGACGCCTAAGGAATTGTTCGCCCCGGAGTCTCTCGAGTCGTTCAAGATATAGGGGGGCGCACACCTGAATTCCTGAATTACGGAATTCAGGTGTGCGCCCCCCCCTCAATACCCGGCACGGACATCCACAAGATTCAACAGCGGACCGCCGCGTTCGAAACGGCGCAGATTCTCCGAGAAGAGATCGATGACTTCGTCCCAGTGATCGGGCCGCACTCCCGACACGTGGGGTGAAATGATCACGTTCGGCAGAGCCCACAATGGACTCGCGGGATCGAGAGGCTCGCGCCGGAAAACGTCGAGTACGGCGCCCCCAAGATGACCGCTTTCGAGCGCGCTGATCAACGCCGCCTCCTCGATGATTTGGCCTCGGGCGACATTGATCACAATGGCGCCGCGGTTGAGCATGGCGAGCCGTTCACTGCCGATCAAACGGTCGGTTTCGGTAATGAAGGGGGCCGCGATAACCAGTACGTCGCAGCCACCCAGCGCGCTGTCCAATTCATCGGGACCGGCAATGCGATCCACAAACGACGGTTTGGGCTGGTCCGCGCGCCGGCGGATCCCGATCACTCGCATGCCGAAGGCGTGCGCGCGGCGCGCGACTTCCTGTCCGATAGTGCCGAGACCCACAATGGTCATCGTCTGGCCACGCACGCTCCAGGGCCATACGTCCTTCGTGAGCTCATTCTGGATCCATCGGCGTTCGCGCTGTGCCGCCAGCATCAAATGGAATCGGCGAGCAAGTACGAGGAGCCCGCCGATGACAAACTCCGCGATCGCGGGCGCCTGAATTCCACGGGAGTTCGTAACCAGGATCTGTCGGGCAGCAATCTCCTTCAACGCCAGGATGCCAACCGCTGCCGCCGTGGAGTGAACCCATCGGAGTCGCGGAGCATGTTCCACCATCGAAGGCGACAGGCGGGATGCGAGCGCCACGTCCGCCGACTCAATCCCGCTCATGGCTTCCGCATCGCTCACCGCGTGGGTGAAAGTCACTTGTGGAAATCGTTCCCGCAGCCGCTCGACTTGGGATTTTGGAACCTGCCAAAACTCGACCGGCCAGACTGTAAAGATCAGAACGTTCATGCCGAGTAAAATAAGGGAAATGGCAGGCACGGCGCTAGATACGGATATCAACAAGTCCACAAAAGACGAGCTTGGTAAGCTCTATCACGTCATCATTCTGAATGACGATGACCACACGTTCGAGTATGTGATCGAAATGCTTCAAACCATTTTCGGCTTCCCCTACGCCACCGCGCTCGCCCACACGATGGAAGCCGACGCAACCGGCAGCAGCATTGTCTTCACGACAAATTTGGAGGAAGCTGAAGCCAAACGCGATCAGATCCACGCCTATGGCCCGGACTGGCGTCTTCCTCACAGCCGCGGATCGGTCGCGGCTCTGGTCGAACCCGCAGGATAAATTTGCAATATGATACATCCCGACAATTCATGTGAGTGGCGGAGGCCTATTATATCGCCGGATGTCTCAGAAGGTCTGATTAAGAACCCACACGAGGAACAAGACCAGCGGAACAAGAGCCGCGAACTGCAGCATGGTGTAGCCGATAATGTCGCGCGCCTTCAGGCCGAGGATCCCTAAGATCGGCAGCATCCAAAAGGGATGGATCAGGTTGGCCAGCGCTTCCGTCGCGTTATAGATCTGCACGACCCAGCCCAGATGGATCTGCAACGCTTTGGCGGCCTCCAACACATATGGCGCTTCGACCAGCCACCGGCCGCCGGCTGAAGGAACGAATAATCCCAGAGCGGTCGAATAAATCCCGACCAGAACCGGAAATGTCTGGTGGGTTGAGACCGTCACGAAAAAATGCGCGAGATCTTTGGCGAGGCCGGATTCGGTCATCATCTTAACGATTCCTGCATACAACGGATATTGAATGAGTACTCCGGCCACTGAAGGAACTGCGGCGGCCACGGCGTGAACGAAGAACCGTGGACGCCAATGCAGCAACAGTCCAGCGACGAGAAACGCAAAGATGTAATGATTCAGATCGAGAATGATGGGTGCGCCCTTCTCCGCGACTTCACGGACGAGGTATGCGATGCCGAAAAAGGAAATCACCAGGGTGAGCAGTGGGCTGTACTCCAGCCACTCGCCGGGCCTGTCGCGTTTCGCAGGCGGGGCCGAAACGGGTTCGTATTTCACGCCCATGGCTTGCATGTCGCGCGCGTATGAGGGGGTGGGGTGGGAATAGAAGGCAACCACCATCGACACAAACAGTATCGCGGCGCCGATAACCATGCCTTGCCACAGACCGAGCGTCTGGGACAACGGAATTACACCGCTGATGCGCAGAATCGATTGCGGCAAAGATGCGGGCGCGGCCATGATGAGTGCCGCTGAAGATGAGAGGCCGAGCGCCCAGATGCTGCCGATACCCAGGTATCCGGCAGCGCCCATCGCGCGATAATCCGCTCCGCGCACGCGATGCGCCACCTCACGCGCGAGAAGCCCGCTGAAGATGAGACTGAAGCTCCACGACAACAGCGACGACAGCATGGAGAACACCGCCACGAACGCGGCAGCATTTCTACCATTGGTGGGAATCGCTGCCATGCGGCAGATCAAGGCATAGACGGGGCGGGCCGTGGCGAGCGCATAGCCGCTGATGATGATCATGGTCATCTGCATCGTGAAGGCGACCAGATCCCAGAACCCGGCACCGAACCATTGAGCCGTCTGGAGGGGAGAATTGCCGATCCCGATGCATGCCACGTAAACGATCAGCACCGCTACGAGTCCGAGCGCGAACGCATCCGGAAACCAGCGCTCGAACCAATCCGACAACCGGAGGCCGGATGCGGCGAGCCACGACTCAACGGGTTTCTCTTTTAGCTTTGGTTCCACTCCACCAGTTCTTCATTAGGAGTTTCACGCTCGTAATACCACTTCAGGCCGAGGGGTTCCTCACTGAGAATAGTTGTCTTGAAACTGCGCCAGGCCTGAATCTCAAAGTAGTCGAGCGGCCCCCCATGGGAGCGGAGCCGGTGGGGAGTACCGGGGGGAAAATAGACGAGCGTGCCGGGTTCGATTTCTTTGAAGTCGTTTTCGACTTCGACCACACCGCGGCCCTTGAAAGTCATGTAGCAATGCGCCGCGCCCTCAGGGTTCGCATCCGTCCCTCTGTGCACGTGATACGGAGAAGAGCCACCCTCCTTGTAGTGCATCTCTCCTGCCTGGATGGCATTGGTCGGCGTGAGCCGGGCCCCGTTACGAAGCCTGACGCTGGATTCAGCGCAGAACCGGCGGACACGGCCGCCGCTGGCGTCACTCAACGCACGCAGCGTTTTCCTGTTGAAGAAATATCCTGGCCCTCCGGGTAGTCCGGCCTCAACACCCGCAGGAGGCTTCGGCACGATCATGTGTAACAGTTCGAGATTCGAACCCGACGCTTCAAATCGAGCTGATTCCGACGTTCCCAGGAGCACGCCTGCTCCCTCTTCGGCGTCATGAACGTGATTGTTGAAACGAATGATGCCTTTAGTGGCGGCCGCTATAACGTACACGAGGTGATAATCGTTGCGCGCCTCGACGTCGAGTTTCCGGCCGGAAAAAATCGTTCTCTGGAACACCGTCAGATTCTTTGAACCACAGAAGTCCGGACTGCAAAGAGTCACTTCCGTTCCGGACTCCACTCGCCTGGCCTCAGCAGTATTGCAATTGATTATCGTGAGGTCGCTAATACTTGGCATGCTTCTACACTCCTGGGACTGTAGCGGCGGTCATAGACCGCCGCTACAGTTAAAAGAGCGGACTATATCATGCCGCGAGAACTTTTCCCTTCGTTTCGGGGAGCAGGAAGGCGGCGATCGCCATCGTGGCGTAGGCGATGGCGGCAAACACGCCAATCGCGTTACCCAACGACATGGACGCGGACAGATATCCCACCAGCGTTGGAAACAGCGCGCCCGTTGCGCGTCCCAGGTTGTAGGCGAAACCCTGGCCGACACCGCGAACACGCGTGGGAAAATGTTCGGTGTAGAACGCGCCCATCGCGCTGAAGACTCCGGAGGCGAAGAACCCGAGCGGAAAACCGAGCACCAGCATCGCATTGTTTCCGAACGACAGGCTGGTATACGTGAGGACGACAATACCAGCGCCAACCGCGAAGACAAGGAATGTGAACCTGCGGCCGATTCGATCGGCAAGGAAACCGCCACTCAAGTAGCCGCACAAGGAGCCGCAGATCAGTACGGCGAGATAGCCTGTGGAATCGAGGACGGAGAGTCCGCGCTCCGTCCGCAGGAAAGTCGGAAGAAACGTTGTCACGGCGTAATAGCCTCCCTGAGCCCCGGTCCCCATCAGTCCGCCTAAGAGGGTGATCCGTAGCAGTGGACCCTTGAAAATCTCGAAGAACGAAGGCCGGTCGCCGTGTGCGGCCAGTTGGGCTCGCGACTCGAGATACACCGGAGGCTCTTCCACGTAGCGCCGGACGAAGAACACCAGAACAGCGGGCGCAATGCCAACCAGGAACAGGGCGCGCCAGGCGGTCGCGGCCGGCAGCAGGGTAAAGAAGATGGCGTATAGAATCGTTGCCATTCCCCATCCTACGGCCCAACCCCCTTGCATCACGCCCAGCGCTTTTCCGCGATGTTCGGCGCGGATGGATTCACCAAGCAAAACGG
>WNEW01001057.1_pt1 | contig 13360 bp, 12 predicted proteins | sample 5399891 | NCBI WGS metagenome assembly WNEW01 (sample SAMN13153336, study PRJNA577476) | soil metagenome | isolation source: 40 cm grassland meadow soil pre-rain plot 5 | place: USA:California | collected 2015-09-08 | reverse complement strand
CGATTCTCTTCGCGCGCATGGATGCAGTAACCCGGCCTCCCGAGGTTCTTCTCGCCATGATTACCGCCGGCTTCGGAATGGGTCTTCTTCTACCGGCTTACACCGTTGCGGTTCAGAACGCAGCTCCGCACAAACACATGGGAATCGCTACGGCGTCATCGACGTTTTTCCGATCCATCGGCAGCACAGTCGGAGTCGCTATCTTCGGAAGCCTTTTATTGACGCATTACCATCATGATTTCGCCAAAGCTGTACCGCGCGGAGTGCCGCAGGAAGCGACGAACGCCTTTTCTAATCCTCTAATGCTGACGCAATTGCGGCCGCAATTGGAGGTAACCTTCAGCCGGCTCGACAATGGGCCTCGTCTGCTCGAAAACCTGTACGCCAGCGTCGGCCCCGCTCTTCTCGGCGGAATTCAATCGATCTTTCTGATCAGCGCAGTTTTGATGATAGGGCTCTCGGTATTGAACTTCCTCTTGAAAGATGCGCCTTTGAGGCACGGCCCTCCGCCGTCCGCTCCTGAACCATAGAACTAGCCACAAAAGGCAAAAAGTTTTTGTGTCTTTTGTGTAACAAGGATACAACTTTTAATTTTTTTGGACAAAGTTTCGGCCCAGCACATTCCCCTCCTCGCAGAGGAGGGGTGTCCGCGACATCAAAAACAATGGATCCGTTCCGATTCGGCGCGGACGGGGTGGTCAGTTCGGCACGCCTTCGAAGGCCAGCCGAACTGACCACCATTACGGCTTCGCGCTATCGCGCTCGCGCTTCGCGCCCGTCTGCGCCGCTTTTGAGGCTTCGCGGCATTTTCTTGATGGCGCAGCCACCCCTCCTCTGCGAGGAGGGGAATATGACGCACTCAAGTTCCGTCCCAACGGCAACATCATCGACATTTGGTTGCGGCTCCGCCGCGCTATGCCTTTTGTGGCTAATTTCTTTCTTACGTTACGCGATCCGCCGCAGGCAGCACATTCATAAAAACGCGATCGATCCATTCCGCGGGCAAGTCGCGCACAGAATTGCGCAGGCGGTCTTGCCACCAATCGGAGATGGGGGCAAGGTCATGCTTTGAATATCGATGTTCGGTGATGTGATAGGAATTCTTCCCGTAAATCACCACATCGATCGGGTAATCGACATCAGCAGCACTGATGCGGGTCGAATCGAATGCAAGGCAGCCGACTTTGAGCGCGAAACGGAGGCTGTCTTCATACTTTAATGTGCGATCGAGCACAGGCTTGCCGTAAGCCGGAGACCCGATGATCTGGTACGGTGTGCCTCGGCCGATCTCTACCCAATTGCCCTGGGGATAAACCAGATAGAGCAGATGGTCCTTATCGTGTTCCAGTTGACCGCCGATGAGCCCGCAGATATCGAAGCTCAGATTGCTTTCCGATAATGCTTCTTTGTCTTCCCGGGAAACCCGCCGGATCTGATCCGCAAACAGGTTCACCACCTTGAACAGCCGTTCGCACGGTTCGGGCCGGTCGGGCCGGTCGGGCCTCCCGGCGAGAACCTCTTCAAAGTAGGTAATCGTCTTGTCGTGAAGCGATCGCAGCCCCGAGGTCATGATAAAGAAGGAGCCCTGGCCCTGCTGATAAACGGATACTTTTTTTGCGGTGATGATTTCATTTCCCGATGTCAGGCGCGAATCGGCTATTCCAACAATACCTTCCTCCACGATCATCCCCAGACAAAACGTCATGCATCTCTCCCTGCCCGATACTTTGTCATAACGGACACAGGCTGCAAGTCAAAAAATGCATTATGAACCGCATCGCCCACAACGTTGAGACGCACCTGAATGTCGTCCAGGAACTCATGCAAGCCGCGGCCGATAATTTCGCGAACCTGCACGTAATTCAGTTCCGCGCACAAACGGCCGAGATGTTGCTCGGCTGGATTGCCGAACGTTGCTTGAGGTGTACCGGAAATGATGTGCAACGATGCCTCAGCGCCAACTACGCAGGAATGGATCGCGCGAGGAAATTCGCGATCCAGAACAAGAAACTCGACGATTCGATCCGGAGAGATCTGCTGAAAACGTTTGCGGTACATCTCGAACGCGCTGGTCGAGCGGAGAACGGCGGCCCACATCAGATCGTCGTAAGGCGAGCCGACGGCATCCACAGACGGCAGCAGAAGGTAATACTTTGTGTCGAGTATTCGAGACGTTTTGTCGGCTCGTTCGATCAGCCGGCCCAGACGGCAGAAGTGCCAGCCTTCATTGTGAGACATCGTTGCATAAAGCGTCCCGAGGAACAGATGACTGGCCGTCATCACGTCTGAAAAGAAATCCTGGCTCGGTTCAACGCCGCGCGCGGCGGACTGCGCCCCATTCTGGATCGCAAGATAAAACCGGTTGATCTGCTCCCAGGTCTCCAGCGTGATGTACTGCCGCGCCAGACGCGCGTTCTCGCGAGCAGCCGTGATGGCCGAGATAATCGAATTCGGATTGCGCGTATCAAATGTGAGGAAGTGGATAATGTTACGTTTGGAAGACTCGCCGTACAGCTCGGCAAATAACGCGTCGTCACCTGTCGTGCTGATCAGCGGACTCCACTGCTCCTGATATCCGGCCGGCAGATCCAGGATGAGCCATGTATTGACGTCGATGAACCGTGCCACATTTTCCGCCCGTTCCACGTAGCGGCTCATCCAATAAAGCGAGTCAGCAAGACGGCTTAACATGACAGCACCCACGTGTCCTTGCTTCCGCCGCCCTGCGAGGAATTCACAACAAGGGAACCTTTCTTCAGCGCAACGCGCGTGAGGCCGCCCGGTAGAACAAAAATCTCTTCGCCGTAGAGCACGTAAGGCCGAAGATCGACATGCCGGCCTTCAAAGTGATCCTCGACAATCACGGGCACACGCGACAACGCCAGCGTGGGCTGAGCGATGTAGTTCCGTGGATTGGATGTGATCGCGCCCTTGAACTTCTCGCGCTGTTCAGCTGTCGAATGGGGACCGACGAGCATGCCATAACCGCCCGATTCATTCGCAGCTTTCACCACCAGCTTATCGAGATTCTCCAGCACATACCCGCGCTCGGCATCATCCCAGCAGACATAAGTCGGGACATTTGGAAGAATGGGATCCTCGCCCAAATAGTACTTAATGATCTTAGGAACGTATGCGTAGATGACCTTGTCGTCCGCAATGCCGGTGCCAGGGGCATTTGCCAGTGCAACGCGTCCGGACCGATAGACCTCCATCAGACCGGCAACGCCGAGCAGCGAATCTGCGCGAAACGTCAGGGGATCCAGAAAGTCGTCATCGATCCTGCGATAGATCACATCGACGCGCTCGAATCCTTTTGTCGTTCTCATCATGAGGTATCCGTTCATGACGACGAGGTCGCGTCCTTCGACCAATTCGACTCCCATGAACTTTGCCAGGAACGCATGTTCGAAATACGCAGAGTTGTAGATGCCGGGCGTCAGCAAGGCTACGGTCGGATTGCTGATTCCCGCAGGCGCAATGTCCTGCAGCATCCTGAGGAGATGACTGGGGTAATCGCCAACCGGCCGCACATTGCTGCGATCGAAGATCTGCGGGAAGGTTCGTTTCATGATCTCGCGGTTCTGCAGAACATAGGAAACGCCTGAGGGACACCGCAAATTATCTTCGAGGACGTAATACGTGCCGTTGTTGTGCCGCACCAGATCGGTTCCCGTAATGTGGCACCACGTTCCTTTCGGCGGCTTGAGTCCGATACAAGCCTGACGAAAGGATTTCGCCGAGAGAATCAGATCCCGGGGAATAACCCCGTCGTTGAGGACCTTCTGATCGTGGTAGATGTCATCGATGAAGAGGTTGAGCGCATGAACGCGTTGGCGGAGTCCGCCCTCGATCGGCACCCACTCGTCGGCGGGGACGATCCGCGGGATGATATCGAAGGGAAAAATCTTTTCCGTTCCTGCCTCGTCGCCGTAAACGTTGAAGGTGATCCCCATTCGGAAAAGTGCCTGTTCCGCAGCCTGCTGATACCGGCGAACCTCGGTGTCGCCAACCGAATTTATCCGTTCATACAAGAGACTAGCGGACGCCCTTGGCTTCCCATCCGCCTCAAACATCTCGTCGTAAAAGCCGCTGGTGTCGTATCCGTCAAAAGACAAAAAAAAAGCGCCCGCAGCCACTGCTGGCGGACGCCCTCGTCCTAGTACGATATTGTACCGGGACCATTAGAAATCAAAACGGATGTTTGGTCAATAGCCACAAAAAGGGGGGGGCGCACACCTGAATTCCTCAATTCAATTCGAGAATTCAGGTGTGCGCCCCCCCTTTTGTGGTTTCTTACCGGTTATCCACCAGGAAGCCCATGTTAGGTGTTCCCATTTCCTCCCAACTCTGGTCGCCATAGTAGACCCACTTGTTTGGATCGGGGTTGAACCGGTTGTTCGCCGAATTATCGTAGCGAAACTCCACGTGGATGCGTGATCCCTTCGGTATCTTCAACGAGGTTCTGTAGGTGAGCTGCCAGTTAAAATCGTAGTGCGGCACGTTGAGCACAATTTCTTCCCGCCCGTCGGGATAGAAGAGTTTGTACTGCGCACTTATCGCGCGCATATGGGCGTGAGGACGGAACCAAACGAGCTCGACATCCTTGAGGAACGTGATGTCGGCCGGCGGGCCCAGGTAGTTGCTTTCGTGAGGCGGAATGGCAAGGTCCTGAATCGCCTGTTTTCGGACAACGGGAGCATTGGCGCCATCTTCCCCGTCCTGAGGGATGAACCTTTTCGCCGGAGCAACCTTCGTCACCGTAAAACCGATGCGCGTTTTGTCAATCAGATCGACACCGTTGGCTGTGTAATGCATGCTTACAACGATGTCGCTCCCGGCCGGTACAAAAACGCCGGCGTTCACCGGCCGATAGTCTTCGTACGGCAAACCCGGCAAGTAGCAAAACTGGTTGCCACCGCGTATGGTCTGACGACCCGGTTGTCGCGTTTCCACGGTGCTGCCGACGGCGCGCCTGAGAACGATCCCTTCCTTGGTGTCCGCGCCGCGGCTGTGATTCCTGGCGACCCCATCTTCGTCCCGCGGGACTTCCATCCATTCGTAAACGTTATATACAGTTGTGGGTTTATGCGTTTCGAAGTTGAAGCAATAGTGATGAACGACTGCGGGTTGTCCCGGCGAAATTTCCACCGAGGTCACCCAGGTGTCTTCCTTGAAAGGAGCCGGGATGGCCAACTGCTCCCATTCCTTCACACCCGTTGCTGGAACCTTGTATGCCGGCAGATCGACGACCACGTCGGGTTTGATTTGCCAACCCTCGTCAGGCCACGGGACCGGCGGCGGCGCATCCTTCGCATCGCCTTCCACGGCTCCGCGATCCACCCATGCAACAAGTGTCTCGATCTCGGCAGGTTTCAGTGAACGGTCATTGTTAAAGTGGCCGTATTTTGGATCCGCATACCACGGCGGCATCTTTCTCCCAACTACGGCCGCTTTCATGGCTTTGGCCCAGGGTCTGGCTTCCTTGTAGGTCAACAGCGACATGGGCGCAATTTGTCCCGGCCGATGACACGTCTGGCAGTTTTTCTGCAGAATCGGAACGACGTCCTTGTAGAACGTCACTACCCGATCGGACTCTTCTTTGGCCACAGCAGTCGCCGAACGGCCAAGCGTGCCTAGCAACAAAACTATCGCTGCAAATCCGAAAATGGAAACCCTCGAAGTCATGTGCTGACCTCCCTGCGCTTTGAAACAGATTTTCCCGCTTATGCGCCCTAATTTCTAGCAAAATCCCGCTTGACGACAGTTCCTGCCGCCGATAGCATCCGCTCCATAGGGGAGAATTCGATGCTACGGAAATTATTGCCCGCATTTGCTTTCGCCTGGTCGATTGCCCTCGCATTTGAAACGCAAGCCCTCGCGCAGCAGCGCGGACAACCGCCTGCCGGGTTGAGCGAAAAGCAGTGGTTGGAATCGAAAGAAGCTCAGGCACATGTCACCGCGGCGATGGCGATCGCCAAGCCTGATCTCCTGGAGGAAGCCGCCAACCTGTGCTCGGCTCGAGGTCCACAACGGCCGGCAGTCGTGCGTCAGGAAAAGGGACTGCCGCCCATTCCCGACGTAGAAATAGAGCCGGCGAGGATTTTCGATAATCTCTACTACATCGGGTTTAACGATGTCGGCGCGTGGGCGCTCACGACGAGCCAGGGGATCATTGTGATCGATTCCTTAAACACCCCGGAGGAAGCCGAGAAAGTGCTCATACCGGGAATGCAAAAACTCGGATTGGATCCGAAACAGATCAAGTACGTCATTATCGGCCACGGCCACTTCGACCACTTTGGCGGAACGCCCTACCTTCAGCGGACGTACAAACCCAAAGTACTCATGGCGGGCGCCGACTGGGATTTCATCGCCTCGTCTCCGCAGCGAAACAGGGAATTGCCCGCGCGCGATGTCTCGATAACGGACGGACAGACTCTGACGCTGGGTGACACCACCATGACCATGCTTCACACGCCCGGTCACACACCAGGTTCGATTGCCATCCTGATGTCGGTGAAGGAACGCGGGAAGCCGTACACCGCCCTGATGTTGAGCGGCGGGACTGCGGCTCCCGATCGTCAATCACTTGCCGCATTGGAGCGCGCGCTCGCCGCCGCAAAAAAGCAAAAGGCGGTGGCGCTGCTGAGCGGTCATCCGGGAATTTATGGCGACACGCTGGCCTGGATGGAAACGCGCCGCAAGAATCCCAACGCGCCGAACCCTTTCATCTATGGCGAACAGCGGCTTGCGCGTTACCTCGATATCGCGGATGAGTGCACCAAAGCCAGACTCATCGCAACGGAACAAAAACAATAGGCAAACGTGGATAACATGAAGGTTGCCGCCCGCTGGGCGGCATTATCGCTCGCTCTTGTTTTGCCGTTGCATGCTGCTGAACATCGCGATGTCGGCCTTAGCCAGAATGGCATGCGGATTGAAGCGGACATTGTCGCGGGCCCTTCTACCAACGCGCCGACGGTCATGCTCATCGGTGGCCTTGCCGGAAATGACGAATCGGTTCGTATTGTCGAACAGGAAGTTCGCAGGTGGGACGGGCTGCGCCAGGATCGCCGTCACTTTCAGCTCATCGCGATTGCTCTAGCAAATCCTGCCGTGGAACAGCTTCAGTTTCCTCCGACTGGTGTTGCCTACCGGGAAAGCGTAGCTTCGCACGTGTTGTGGCGCTGGATCGGAATCCATGCTCCGGATCTGGTAGTTATTGCCGGGACTGAAGATTCCGGACTGGCCGATGCGCTGTCTAAAAATAGTGTTGCGGGTGTGGGCCGCATTCCGGCACGGCGCGTGGATGTGAAGGAAAGCATCCTGCAGTCGCTGCCGAGGGGTATTCCACCATCCGAGGCTCATCGGGAAATCAACCGCCGGCTTCAACGAACGGGTCGCGAGGTTGCAGCGGAACTCGCCGAAATCTACGGTCACGAATTTGATCAACCCGTCTATATGACTGGAATGGCAGTGATCGGTCAGCTTCGCCTCGGGCGAATTGCCCAAGTCGAGCGCCTGACGGCGCCCTATATCAGCGGATGGACAAACCCGCTTCAATCAGCCAACGGTCAAACGCTGGCCGGTCATCTTGTCTTTGCGGAGCTCGCAGAACGTACCGGAAACTCGCGTTACACGGAACTGGTCCGCAAAGCGGCGGATCTCGGATTTACCGAGACGGGCGCAATGAAAGATTCCATGCCGCTCCACAACGAAATGAGCGATTCGGTATTTATGGCCGTTCCGCTTCTGGTCAAAGCCGGCAAGCTGACAGGAGAATCGAAATATTTCGACATGGCTCTGCGGCATCTGACCTTCATGCAAAAGCTCGACCTGCGTTCCGACGGTATATATCGGCATTCTCCGCTCAGCGAAACCGCATGGGGCCGCGGTAATGCGTTTCCGGCTCTGGGACTGATGCTGGCGCTTTCCGACTTAACTGTAGAGCACCCGCAATTCAGCCCACTGCTCCGCGCATTCCGGCAGCACATGGCGGCTCTGCGGCAATTTCAGGACGAGGACGGACTGTGGCGGGAAGTCATCGATGAACGAGGCGCTTATCCGGAGTTTTCCGCAACTGCGATGATCGCGACGGCAATGTTGCGAGGCATCAACAACGGCTGGCTGGATTGGGACGACTTTCAGCCGCTGGTCGATAAGGCATGGCGCGCCATTCTGGCGCGCACCGCTTCGGACGGACGCGTGCTGGACGTTTGCGAGGGCACAACCAAACAGCCGTCGCTCAACGATTATCTTCGCCGCGCTGCGATCCTGGATCGGGATGCGCGGGGCGGCGCAATGGCGCTGATGTTCGCGCTGGAGATGGCAGGACTGTGATGGGTTCTAAATGACAATTGAACATTGAACAGTGAACAATGGCAATTGTTTGGAATTTTCCGCGTGTTGGTGATGTTGTCGCTTCGCCCAGGTCTGCGATCCATCCGCCCACCCCTGCGGCGCCATCGCACACCGTTGCGAACGGGTCGCACGCGAGCTGCGACCTCGTCGCCCACCCCTGCGAAGCGTTCGCGCGCCCGTGCGGATGGCTCGCACAAGCCGGCGATCGATCCGCACACTCCTGAGAAGCGACCGCATACCGCTGCGGACAGATTGCGCAGGACCTGCAATCCCTCCGTACACCACTGCGGATCAATCGCATGTGGCTGCGATCGGTTCGCCGACCCGTGCGACAGGCTTTGCACAAAAAATAGATCGCGGGCGCTCATAGAGCGCCCCTACAGTTGCGGACACCCAAGCTGTAGGGGCGTCTATGACCGCCCAGGATTTTTTGTGCAAGGCCCGTGCGACGCAATTGCATAGGACCGCCAGCGTTTCTCTCGCATTGAACGCCCGCCTCTCGCTGTGCACCGGACGCCATTTCCTCTCCGAGACCGCCGGCAGGTGCAGTTTTTACTTCCTTTTCAAGTGCCGAAGAGTCGTCGTACCATCCGTTTATCTGGAGAATGACGGGTGACAATGGCGTTTGCGCGCAACATCGTCGCGGGAGTGGTGCTCATCATGGCGAATGCGTGTCACCACCATGCGGCGGCGAACCACGTCCAGTTAGGCGAGGATGCCAGGAAGTCGATCCACCAGCCGACTGCCGAGCAACGTGCGCTGGGAGTTTACCAGCCGTACAGCGACGCGGACATCGCTTTCATGACGGGCATGATTCCTCATCACGCGCAGGCAGTCATCATGGGCGGTTGGGCGCCCTCCCACGGCGCGCGTTCCGACGTCGCGATTTTGTGCGAGCGGATGGTTGTCGGCCAGGCTGACGAAATTCGATCGATGCAGCAATGGCTAAGTGACCGCGGCCTGCCCGTGCCCGACGCGACGTCCACGCGGATGAAGATGAAAATGAATGGCGTCGAACATGACATGCTGATGCCCGGAATGCTCAGCGACGAGGAAATGGCCGAATTGGACAAGGCCCGAGGTCGCGAATTCGACCGGTTGTTCCTGCTTGGAATGATCAAGCACCACCAGGGGGCCATCGACATGGTGAATGATCTCTTCAAGGCGTACGGCGCTGCGCAGGACGACACGATTTATAAGTTCGCTTCCGATGTCTTTGCCGATCAATCCATCGAGATCGAAGTCATGCGCAAGATGCTTGCATCGGTTCACTGATTTGATGGAGTCTTGCTTATGAACAAAATCGCCACGCTCGTTTGGAGCACACTCGTCGCCAGTATGCTGATCCGGATAGCGTTCGCGCAAACGCCGCAGACCACGCCGCAACTACCGCAACGGGAGAGCGCGCCTGCAGAAATTCCGGGAGTGCGCAGCGGCGCCCGACCGACCCCGCCCCCGCCGCCGCCAGCTGTGATGCCGCCTCCGGTGACGCCGATCGTTTCAATGACGCAGCCAAATCCGGATCCGCGTGTCGGTCTTGCGCCCGGCCGTTGGGATGCAGGGCAGGCGGCGTGGAACATGCGCCTGATCTCGACAACGCCGCCAAGCGCGCCATCGGCCGGAGCGGTACATTCGGATCTGGCTTTCACCGGGAAGTATGCCATACAGGGCAACTTCAGCGGGTTCGAGATCTGGGACATTTCCAATCCAGCGAAGCCGGTTCTCGCGAATGCCTACGAATGCCCGGCCTCGCAGAACGACGTGTCGGTATACAGGAATCTGTTGTTCGTGTCGTCGGAGGCGACGAACAGCCGGCAGGATTGCAAGTTTGGCGGCGTTCCCGCTCCGGCCAGCGAGGATCGCGTGCGCGGCGTCCGTATTTTCGACATCTCCGACATCGCGCATCCGAGGCTGGTGACCACTGTGCAAACGTGCCGCGGATCCCATACCCACACTGTCGTGACGCAACCCGGCGATCCCAATAACGTGTACATCTACGTCTCGGGAACTGCGAATGTGCGACCGGAAGCCGAGCTCAAGGGTTGTCGGGACGGCGGACGCGACGATCCGAATTCGTCGCGATTCCGGCTCGAAGTGATCAAGGTGCCGCTGGCGAAACCGAGCGCGGCCGCGATCGTCAGCTCGCCGCGCATTTTCAACAATCTGCCAGTTGCGCCGCGCAATGAAGAACGGGCCAAAATCGACGAGGCCGCGCGCCAGGCAGCCGAAGCGGCTCGCGCGGAAGCGGCCGCACGCGGCGATGCCGATGCGATTGCCGCGCAGCGTGAGGAGCAGGAGCGCCGCAAAACGCCGCCGCCTCCGCCGACCGGCCCGAATCAGTGCCACGATATCACGGTCTATCCGGAAATCGGTTTGGCGGGCGGCGCGTGTGCCGGACTCGGGCTGCTGCTCGATATTCATGACCCGGCGCATCCGTTCCGCATCGACATGACAGGCGATAGTAATATGTCTTTCTGGCACTCGGCGACATTCAATAATGACGGCACCAAAGTCCTGTTCTCCGATGAGTGGGGAGGCGGATCGCAGCCGCGCTGCCGCGCTACCGACAAACCCGAATGGGGCGCGGATGCCCTATTCACCATCGAGAACAAGAATCTGGTCTTCCACAGCTACTACAAAATTCCTGCCCCGCAGACGGACAAGGAAAACTGCGTCGCCCACAACGGATCGGTGATTCCGATACCTGGCCGCGATGTGATGGTGCAGGGGTTTTATCAAGGCGGAATCACTGTGTTCGACTGGACCGATGCTACGCATCCGAAGGAAATCGCATTCTTCGACCGCGGTCCGCTGGACGCGAACAAGCTTGTGATGGGCGGCTCCTGGTCCGCCTACTGGTACAATGGCGTCATCGTCAGCTCCGAGATCGCGCGTGGTCTGGATATCTTCGAACTGCTCCCGAGCGGCCTCATCACGCAAAATGAACTCGAAGCGGCGAAGACCGTGCACTTCGCCTACTACAACACGCAGGACCAGCAAAAGTTCATCTGGCCTCCGAGTCTTCCGCTCGCCAGGGCATACCTCGATCAGCTCGAACGCGCGAAGGGGCTTTCGCCAGAGCGGATCGAGTCAGCACGCGACGCTCTCGCCGCCGCCGAACGCGCGTCCGGCCGGCAGCGCCGCACTGCGCTTACGCAACTCGCGACTCAGTTGAACAGCGAGGTGGCCGGGTCTTCGGATCCGGAAAAGATGAAGCTGCTGGTCAGCGCCGTGACAGATCTGACAAAAACGCGCTGAACGCTGGGAACAAACCACAAAAGGCACAAAAAAGAGTCTTTGTGCCTTTTGTGTACCTTCCTCTGTTTTGTCGACAGATTGCGATTGTAAGGATAGACTGCATTCCGAGATTTTCGAAGCTATCAACCAAGGAGACAATAACATGCGCATTCGAGTTTGCATGCTTTTGCTGATTGTAGTGGTGGCCATTTCTTTCGCTCCCAACGCTTCCGCCCAGCAGATGACGCGCGACATCAAAATCATCTCGAGCGCTGGCGCGCGCGCCCTGGTGGACGCATGTGCGGCCTGGGCCGAGAAGAACAAGCAGACTGTGGTGATCGCGGTTTTGGACTGGGGCGGTAATCTGATCGAATCGCATGCCATGGAAGGAGCGGCGGCAAACGCCATCGACACCGCCTTGCTCAAAGCCAAATCTGCGTTGCGCTGGCGGCGCCCGACATCAGAAACGAATAAAATGGTGCGCAGCGGCGAAAATCTGGCCCCGACGTTCATGAACGATTTCCCGCAACCCGGAGCGCTTCCGATCGTCGTCAACGGACAAGTGATCGGCGCGATGGGTGTTTCCAGCGCTCAGGGCGAACAATGCGCCCAGGCAGCGATCGACGCCGTGTTCAAGGGTCAGGCCACCAGAGCAGGGCGGTAACGAGAGGGAGCGAGCATGTACGGATGGCGGTTGAGCGGCTTCGCCGCAGTTGCGGGCAGTCTGTGCTTGCTGTTGGCCTCGACAAACGTGGCACGTGCCCAGATTGCTCCGAAAGCCGAGACTGTTCAAATTCCACCGAATGTGGATCCCTTTAATCTTTCCTTCGAGGACATCAAAAAATATTCCTCGATGAAGAATTTCGAGCTTGTCGGACACAGCTATTTCAAAGTGCCCGAACGCACGGACTTCGCCAAGGCCCTCGGGCGGCCCGGACCCGAAACCGGATCGGGCTTCAATACCGTCCGCGTTTACGACGCATCGCTTATCTCGCCGGATACAACGGTCCTCCAACTCTATTTGGCGTGTTGATCGCGGATGTGCGGGATCCCAGGAACATGAAACCGCTCAGCTTCATTCCGTGCAACCCAGGAACGCGCTGCAATTATCTGCGCGTGAACCGGGAAAAGAAGATTCTTATCTTCAGTCACGACAATGAACCACGAACCAGTCCTGTGAAGGTGCCTCCGGGCCAGAAATCCAAATCGGGTGTGTCGTTCTATGATGTTTCCGATCCCGGCAAACCGAAGGAACTGGCTTTCATTCCGCTTGCGCCCGACGGCCAGGCACATGGGCTCGATATCGACGATCGCTACGCCTATGCGTGTGGGCAGTACGCGCCTGAGCTCAATCGTGAAGCTCTGTTGATTGTCGATTACACCGATCCGAAGGCGATCAAGCCGGTCAGCACATGGCACGTTCAGGGTCAGTTGAAAGGAGAGCAATACGGACCGCTGAATGGTCTTGGGCCGGACGGTAAACAACAGATTATTCAGTGCCATGAGATCGTTTACTACAACGATCGCCTTTACGCGGCCTGGCGTGACGCCGGAATGGTGATTCTGGACATCAAAGACCGGACAAAACCGCAGTTGATTGCGACCTACGATTACGTTCCTCCGTTCCACGGCGGATTTCTTGGAGCGGCGCACACATCGTTTCCGGTGGTCACACGTCCGGGCGAACACCCGGATCTGGTTGTGCACACCGACGAAATCTTCGAGTGTCCTCCGGGTTTCGGGCGAATCCTCGATATTT
>WNEW01004158.1_pt1 | contig 13410 bp, 13 predicted proteins | sample 5399891 | NCBI WGS metagenome assembly WNEW01 (sample SAMN13153336, study PRJNA577476) | soil metagenome | isolation source: 40 cm grassland meadow soil pre-rain plot 5 | place: USA:California | collected 2015-09-08 | reverse complement strand
TCGCCGTGACCGCGGGACCGGGCCTCGTGGGTGCGCTGCTCGTGGGGGTCGTGTACGCCAAGGCCCTGGCCTATGCCGGCGACCGGGCGCTCATCGGCGTGCACCACATGGAGGGGCACGTCTTCGCCCCGGCGGTCGAGGATCCCGAGCTGGCGCCGCCGTTCGTGGCCCTGCTCGTCTCCGGGGGCCACACGCTGCTGCTCGACGTCCCCGCCTGGGGCCGCTACCGCCTGCTCGGTCAGACGCGCGACGACGCGGCGGGCGAGGCCTTCGACAAGGTGGCGACCCTCCTCGGGCTCGGCTATCCCGGCGGGCCGCCGATCGAGCGACTCGCCGTCCAGGGTGATCCCGCGCGGTTCTCATTCCCGCGCCCGCTGCTCGAGGACGGCTTCGAGTTCTCGTTCTCGGGTCTCAAGACCGCCGTGCTGCGCGCCGTGCGCGCCAGCACCGACCTGGAGCGCGACCGGCCGCAGCTCGCCCGGGCGTTCCAGGACGCCGTGCTCGACGTGCTCGTGACGAAGCTGGAGCGCGCCGTGCGGCTCACCGGCCACCACACCGCGGTCCTGGGCGGGGGCGTGGCCTGCAGCCGGGCTCTCGCGACGCTCGCCGGCCAGCGGCTCGCGGGCCTCGCACGCGTGGCGGTCGCGAGCCCCCGGCTCAACGCCGACAACGCCGCCATGATCGCGCGGGCGGGCTGGTGGCGCCTCGAGCAGGGCGAGCGCAGCGATTGGACGCTGGATGCGCGCGCCGATCTCCCGCTCCCGGGGCTGGAGCCAGCCCCTGCCACTCCGCACTCCGCATTCCGCACTCCGCACTCGCCATGACCATCTATCCCCTGGTGCTGCACCTCGGCCCCTTCAACCTCACGGGGTACGGGATCATGATGATGGTGGCGTTCCTGATGGCGGGCTGGACCATCCAGCTCGACCTGCGGCAGCGCGGGCTCGACGAGGAGTACGCGGCCGACATCATCCTCGCCGCGGTGCTGGGCGGGCTCGTCGGCGCGAAGCTCTGGTACGTGCTGCTCACGGGCGAGTGGGACGCGCTGTTCCGCCGCGGCGGGTTCGTGTGGTACGGCGGCTTCCTGGGCGGGGTGGCGGCGGTGCTCTTGAACGGGCGGCGCCGCCGCGTGCCGCCCCGCTGGACGATGGAGCTCACCGCCGCTCCCCTCGCCGTGGGGTATGCGCTCGGCCGGGTGGGATGCTTCCTCGTGAACGACGACTACGGCATCCCGAGCTCGCTCCCCTGGGCGATGAAGTTCCCCGAGGGCCTGCCGCACTCGACCGTCGCCGAGCTGACCAACATGCACGTGCAGTTCCCGCCGGGGACCGACCCGGGGCAGCTCGTGGCCGTCCACCCCACGCAGATCTACGAGACGGCGCTGATGCTCGCCGCGTTCTGGCTCTTGTGGCGACTGCGCGGGCACCACCACGCGATCGGCTGGCGCTTCGGCGTCTATCTCGTCCTCGCCGGGGTGGAGCGCTTCCTCATCGAGTTCGTGCGCGCCAAGGACGACCGCCTGCTCGGTCCCTTGACGCTGGCGCAGGCGACGAGCGCGCTACTCGTCCTCGTCGGGATCGTGATCCTGAGACGGCTCGACGCTCCAGACGCCGCCGGGGCGGCCGTCCCCGCCTACCTGCGGCCGCGAGCCCCGGCCTAGTGCCGTCCAACTGAAGGAGTGACGCCATGCAGTGTCCTGCCTGCGGCAACACCATGACCGACGTGAAGACGGGCGACATCACCGTGGATGCCTGCAAGGGCGGCTGTGGCGGCCTGTGGTTCGACCACTTCGAGCTCCGCAAGGTGGAGCAGCCCGCCCAGTCCGCGGGGGAGAGCCTGCTCAACATCCCGCAGAACCCCAAGGCGAAGGTCGACCAGAGCCAGCGGCGCAAGTGTCCCCGCGACGCGGACATCGTGATGATGCGCCACTTCTGGAGCGTGCAGCGCGAGGCGACCGTGGACGAGTGCCCCAAATGCGAAGGCGTGTTCCTCGATCCGGGCGAGCTGGCTGAGATTCGCGGCGAGTACAAGACCGACGCCGACCGGCACAAGGCGGCGCGCGAGTACTACCGCGAGATGTTCGACACCCAGCTCGCCGGGATGCTGAAGCAGGACAAGGCGAAGTACGAGAGCGCCCGCAAGGTCGCCCGCATCTTCAAGTTCATCTGCCCGAGCTACTACCTGCCCGGGAAGCAGGACTGGGGAGCGTTCTAACGCGATTGCGCTGCAGCCAGACCATGGCGACGACGAGGAGCAGCACCAGTACGCCCTGCAGCGCGAGCGACTGCACGGTGGGATAGATCCCGAACACGGGCAGGCGCGGCGCCCACTCGACCACGGTCGTCGTCACGATGCCCGCCTCCTGCAGGCCGGCGACCCCCTTCCCCGCGAACACGAAGGCCATGTAGTAGAGCATCGCGCTCGTGACCCCGAAGAAGGGCTTGAGCGGCACCTTCATCCCGAAGCGGGTGATCGCCACGTACACGGCGACGAGCGCCACCGCGCCGGCGAGCATGCCGGCGAGCACCGCGGAGGTCCCGCCGCTCGCCCCCGTCGAGGTGAACAGCGCCTGGTAGAACAGGATCGTCTCGAAGCCCTCGCGGTACACGGCGAGGAAGGCCACCGAGGCGAGGGCGAAGCCCGAGCCGGCCCGCAGCGCCTCCTCCATGCGGCCCTTGACGTAGGCGGTCCACTTCGCCGCCTCGATCTTGGAGAGCAGCCAGTAGCTCACGTAGAACAGCACCGCGGCGGCGAGGAGCATCGTCACGCCCTCGAGGGCCTCGCGCTGCACGGGGGTGAACTGGAACAGCAGCTCGACGAGCACGGCGGTGAGGACGCTCGCCGCGACGGCCGCGAGCGCCCCCTTCGCCACGTCGCGCCGGCGCTCGGTGGCGCCCGCCTTCGCGAGGAACGCCATCAGCGCGGCCACGACGAGGATCCCCTCGAACCCCTCCCGCAGCAGCAGCACGAAGGATTGCATCACCAGATTGGCGCCCGAGCTCTTGTCGGCGACGAGCCGCTCGGCCCGCTCCAGCGCCGATAGCAGCCGGGCGTGGATGGCGTCCAGCTCGCGGGCGTCGCCCGCCGGCGCCCGCGCCCGCAGCGCCGCAAAGGCGTCCTCCAGCTCCCCGGCGAGCGCGGCGTTGCGGGCGCGCACGTCGGTCTCCACCTGCTCGAACGTCAGATAGGCGTCGAACGCGATCTTGTCGGAGCGCAAGGCGACCGCGGAGTCGAGCTGGCGGCGCACCGTCGAGAAGACCGCCGCCGCGGGAGACGGTTGGAACCGCTGCCGCTCGGCCGTGGGAAGAACGCGCACGAAGGCGACGAGCTTGCGCGCCGCCTCGGCGTCGAGCACGCGCGCAAAGCCCGGCATCGGCGTCCCGGGGCGCCCGCGCAACACCAGCTCCACCAGCTCTTCGTCCGAGAAGCGACCCTGCACCGCCAGGTCGCGCAGCGCCGGGGGACGCACCGACAACGTCGCTGCGAGCGGCCCGTCGCCGCCGCCCGCCGCGCCGTGGCAGGACGCGCACTGCGCCGCATACAGCCCCTCACCCTCCCGCACGTCCCCCTCGCCCGCGCGCAGCGTCGCCACGTAGGTCGTCACGGCCCAGCGGTCCTCGGGAGACAGCGTCTCCTCGAACTGGGCCATCGCGGTGCCCGCCACGCCGATCGTGATCTTGCGATACGCGTCCACAGGCGACACCCCGGCGAGCCTCCGACGGTCCGTCAGGTCCGCCGGCGGCGGACCCTCGACCTGCTTCGCCTTGGGGCCGTCTCCCCGGCCGTGCTCGCCGTGACACTGGACGCACTGCTCCCGGTACACGGCCGCCCCACGCACCAGGGAAGGCGGCCGCAGCGGGAAAGGGTCGAGCGCGCCCCCGGCCGCCGCGGCGATGCGCTGCACGAGCGCCGCCGCCCGGCGGGCGACGGTGTCGGGCGGCGCCACCCGCTCGACCATGCCGCGCAGCACTCTCAGCTCGGAGGCCGCGAGCTCGCGCACCGCGACGGGCAATGCCGCGGCGTCGAGCTGCGCCGCGTCGAGGAACTGCTTCGCCTCCTCGACTTCGGCCGGGACCGTCACCCGCCGCCCCTGCGCCGCCACCCCCGCGGCGTACTCCTTCGCGGCGAGCGACGCGGCTGCCACGATGCGTCGCGCCACAGCGAGCGAGTCCGTCCCTTGCGCCGCGAGCGCGGTCGCGACGCAGAGGCCCAACAAGGCGCCCAGTAAGAGCTTACGAGGGATGAGAATGATTCTCGGAAACCAGGTTTCAAATACTAGAGTGATTTAGTCGGGAATGCAAGCTGCCGCGCTCAGTCCGTCTCGAGTACCACCACGGCGACGGCGGCGAGGTGGGTGTGCGAGAGCGACAACAGCACGCGTCTCACACCGAGCTCGCGCGCACGCGCCTGGGCGAGCCCCGACAGGGCCACCTCGGGCCGGCCGTCCGGCGCCCGGATCACCTCGATGTCGCGCCACCCGATGCCGCGCGCGCCCTCGCTCCCCTGCAACGCCTTGTACGTGGCTTCCTTCGCCGCGAGCCGCACGGCCACGTGCGTCGCCGGATCGGACCGACTCTCGCAGTAGGCCCGCTCGGCGGGCGTGAGCAGTCGCTCGAACACCCGCGCGCCCTTGTCCGCGATGATGGCGCCCACCCGGGACACCTCCACCAGGTCCACGCCCACGCCCGCGGCGCTCACGGCCGAGGTCTCGTCACGACCAGTGCCGTTGGCACTAGAAGCCCAGGCGCCGGGCCAGCCAGGCGGGCGCGGCGAGGTAGCCACCGAGGACGAGGCCGAGCCAGAGGAGGAGCAGGGTGAGCGGGACCCACGCGGCGAACAGCGGCCACAGCGACGGCCGCCAAGCCGCGACGGCGTCGATTTCCGGCGCCCAGCGCCGCCGCTCGTCCGCCACCACGGCCTCGAGCGCCAGCCAGGCGACTTCGAGCCGCCGGGCCGCAGTGCGTAGGGCCTCCTGCCAGTCCGCGTGGGCCTCCTTGTCGAGCACGCTCGCCTCGCGGGCGCGGGCCGCCGTCTGCTCGAGCGCGTCGAGCGCGGCGACGAACGGCTCTCCGCCGGTCGCTAGGCGGGCCGCGATCGCCCGCTTCTCCGGCCCCGACAGCAGTCGGCGCCGCCAGCGCCGGCGGGCCATCCGGACCTGCTGTCCGGCCCGCTCGATCTCGCCGTCCAGCGCCCGCGCCACCCGCTCCGCCGCGCGGCGCACGGCCCGCTCCCACGCGCCGAGCCACGCGCGTCGGCTCACCGCCTCGAGCACGCGCTCGCGCTCCTCCCGCACCGCCGCCGCGCGCGCCTCGCCGCCCAGCTCGATGACGCGGGTCGCCAGCTCCTCCCGGATGTCGTCGAGCGGCACCCACGGGTCCGCGAGGCGGCGCGGCACGAGCACCCGGCCGAGCGAGGGGGCGAGCTCCGGCACGCGGAGCGGCATCGGGATCCTGAGGGAGGGGCTCACGACGGCACGGTGAGCCGGGCCCGACGCCCGGTCCGGGCCTCGTAGGCCTCGACGAAGTGGGCCAGCGACTCGGGAAGGAAGCGCCCGCGCGCGAGCCCCGTGGCGGTGATCGCCCGCTCGATCGCGGCCGGCTCGCCCTCCACCTCGAGCAGCACGTCCATCCGGGGATACCACTCGAGCCGCAGCACCGCGTCGCCCAGCCGGTAGATCTCGACCGTGCGGTCGATGCGGAGCGTCACCTCGAAGCCCAGGCGCTCGAGGATGGTGAGCGCCGCGTCGGGGTCCGCGGTGCGGGCCTCGGACTCCTCCCGATGGCGGTACTTCCCGCGCTTCGAGTGTGGCCCCTTGAAGCCGAGCACGCCGTAGGGGGGGGAGCCGTCCGCGGGGCGGTAGATCCGCAGCCGCAGCACCTCGTCGCGGCGCTGCAGCCTGCCTTTCCGGTCGAACCGCCGGTCGACCATGGCGCCACGGAATGCGGCGACGGCGCCGGCCCGTCCCAGGGCTTGCCGCAGCGCCTCGGGGTCCTCCACACGGGCTTTGACCTCCAGCTCGTCGGCGGACGCGGCCCGGGTCAAGCGAAGATCGCGTCCAGCACCGCCGCCGTGTCGGCGAGGGTCGCGAAGACGTGCGTCGCGCCGGCGGCCCGCAGCGCCGCGACGTCGTAGAACCCCGTCGCGACGGCGACCGCCCGCGCCCCGATCGGCCGCCCGCAGGCGACGTCGTCCGGCGTGTCGCCGACGATCACGATGTCTTCGCCCGCGAACGCCCGGCCCGCGAGCGCGGCGGCGCGCCGCGCCGCGACGGCCGGCAGATCCGGGCGCCGGTGGGAGTCCGACCCGTAGGCGCCGACCCGGAAGCGTCCCGGCTCGAGCCCGGCCGACCGCAGCTTCAACGCCGCGCCCCGCTCGAGATTCCCCGTGAGCAGGCCGACGAGCGCGCGCCCCGCGGTCTCTGCGTCTCCGAGCGCGGCGAGCAGTTCGGCAATCCCCGGCATCAGCGTGGTCCGCTGCGTGGGCCGGGCCAGCTCGGCCGCGAGCAGACCGACGTAGCGGCTGCACACCGCCTCTACCCGGGCTTCGTCCCGCGCCGCGGGGTGGGCCGCCAGCGCCAGCAGCTCGCGCACGATCTGCGGGTCGGTCTTGCCGTCGAAGCGGTAGTTCTCGATCGGCCCCGCCGTTCCCACCTCGTCCACGAGCGCCTGGCGGATCGCCCGACGGCCCGCGCCGTCGGTCCAGAGCAGCGTGCCGTCGATGTCGAAGAGGACGAGCTTCATGGGAGAAAAGTAGGCGGTTAGGTGGCTAGGCGTACGTATAGGCGGACCGTCGTAACCCCGGGCTCAAGCCCCGGGGACGCTGCGCCCCCACGAATTCCGCGACATATTGCCCGTCTCACCCGGAGGAAATGATGCGTCGACCCTTCTACGCCTTGCTCGCCCTGATGGCGATCCCGCCCGCACTGGCGCGCACCCAGACGGCCGACCTCGCCCCAGGGGACAACCTCGTGACCAAGCGGATCCCGCCCATTCCGGCCACGATCGCCGAGGACGCGCGCCGCTACAGCGAGTTCCGCACGGCCGCGTTCTGGGACTGGCACCCCACCCGGCGGGAAATGCTGATCGGCACGCGGTTCGGGGACGCGCCGCAGCTGCACGTCGTCAGGTTTCCGGGCGGCGCCCGCACGCAGCTCACCTTCTTCCCCGACCCTGTCTCGGGCGCGTCATATCAGCCGACGCGCGGCGAGTACATCGTGTTCTCCAAAGACGTGGGCGGTGCCGAGTTCTTCCAGAAATACCGCTACGACGTGGCGACAGGCGAGGTCACCCTCCTCACCGACGGCAAGTCGCGGAACGTGGGTGGCGCCTGGTCGCACGCGGGCGACCGCTACGCCTACATGTCTACGCGCCGCGATGGGCGGGACCTCGATCTCTGGGTGATCAACCCGGCAGAGCCGCGCAGCGACCGCATGGTGGCCCAGCTCGAGGGCGGCGGCCACGCACCGGTCGACTGGTCGCCCGACGACCGGACGATCCTCCTCGGCCAGGGCGTGTCCGTGAACGAGAGCTACGTGTGGCTCGTGGACGTGACGACCGGCGAGAAGACGCTCCTCGCGCCGCCGGCGGGGGGCGAGAGGGTTGCGTACGCGGATACGAAGTTCAGCCGCGATGGCAAGGGAATCTATCTCAGCACCGACGAGGGCTCGGCGTTCAAACGCCTCGCGTATCTCGATCTCGCGACCAAGCGCACCCGGTACCTCACGAGCCACATCCCCTGGGACGTCGAGGAGTTCGAGCTCTCGGCCGACGGCAAGCTCGTGGCCTTCGTCGTGAACGAGGACGGCGTCGGGGTGCTGCGCGTGATGCGCACGGCTACGGACGCCGAAGTCGAACTGCCGAAGCTGCCGGTGGGGCTGATCAGCAGCCTGCGGTGGCGCGGCAAGACTCACGACCTAGGGTTCACCTTCTCCAGCGCCCGCTCGAACGGCGACGCCTATTCGCTCGACCTAGCGAAGGGGACGCTCACGCGCTGGACGGAGAGCGAGACGGGCGGGGTGCGCAGGGCGAGCTTCAGCGAGCCCGAGCTGGTCCACTGGGCGAGCTTCGACGGCCGCGCCATCTCCGGGTTTCTCTACAAGCCGCCGGCGCGGTTCGCCGGACGCCGGCCGGTGATCGTCAACATCCACGGCGGGCCGGAGGGGCAGTCGCGTCCCGGGTTCATCGGCCGCAACAACTACTACGTGAACGAGCTGGGCATCGCGATCGTGTATCCCAACATCCGGGGATCCGCGGGGTACGGAAAGACCTTCGTCACGCTCGACAACGGCGTGCGGCGCGAGGACGCCTACAAGGACATCGGCGCCCTGCTCGACTGGATCCGGACCCGCCCCGATCTCGACGCCGAGCGGGTGCTCGTGACGGGCGGGAGCTACGGCGGGCACATGACGCTCGTGACGGCGACGAGGTACGACGAGCGCATCTGCTGCTCGGTCGACGTCGTCGGGATCTCGAACCTCGCCACCTTCCTGCAGAACACCTCGGGCTACCGCCAGGATCTGCGGCGCGTCGAGTACGGCGACGAGCGCGACTCGACGACGCACGCCTGGATGGAGCGGAGCGCGCCCCTCAACAACGCCGATCGCGTGACCAAGCCGCTGTTCGTCGTCCAGGGCATGAACGACCCGCGCGTGCCGCGCAGCGAGGCGGAACAAATGGTGGCGGCCCTCGAGCGGCGCAACGTCCCCGTGTGGTACCTCATGGCCAGGGACGAGGGCCACGGCTTCCAGAAGAAGGCGAACGTGGACTTCCAGTTCTACGCGACGATCCTGTTCGTGAAAAAATACCTGCTGCGACAGTCGGACAGCCGCACGGTCGGACAGTGACTAGGGCTTGAGCCGCCGCACCGCGACGAGCCGCTCCCGCAGCCCCGCCATCCGCGGGTCGTCCGAGAACAGATCCTCCGACGCCACGCCGCCGCAGGCGAGCGCCGCATGCACGATGCGTCCGGCCCCCGCCCACAGCGCGACGTGCGAAACGCGCAGCCCGTCCGAGAAACACAGCAGGTCGCCGGCCTCGTAGCCCGCCCCCGCTTCCGACACCGGCACGCTGCGGCCCGCGAGCGCCTGCTGATAGCCGTCCCGCGGCAGCTCCAGGCCGCGCGCGGCGTAGCTCGCCTGTACGAACCCCGAGCAGTCGATCCCCCACTCGGTGCGCCCGCCCCAGCGGTACGGCGCTCCGCCGAACCAGCGCCACGCCCACTCGGGCACGGCCACGAGCCGCGCCTCGGCCGCGAGCTCTGCGACCGAGCGCACCGTGCCGGCGGCCACGATCCCGATCCGCCCGTCCGCCGCCTCCACGCGACCATCGCGCCGCACCGCCAGGCGCGCGCCGATGGGCAGGCGCAGCCGTCCGTCGTCGAAGCGCAGCTCCGCGCCGTGAGAGCGGGCGCCTGCCCGCCCGATCCAATCGGTCGCCCAGTCTTCCGGTCCCGTGGCGACGTAGCCCGCGTGGGTCCAGGCGTGGTAGCCGTCCGCCATGCGGACGCGCAGCCACCCGGACCCGTCCCCCGCACCTCCCCCGGCCCGCTCCTCGAGGACAGCTAGCGCCTCGCCGTGCAGCGCCTCACTCACGCGATCGGCCCGGATGTCCGGTGCCTCGAGCAGGGGGGCGATGGCCGCCGTCACGACCACTGCCCGATCCTCCCCGACTGACGCGTCGGGGAGCAGCGCCACTTCAGCCGCGAGGCCCGCGTCCGCGGCGAAGCGGCGCAACGCCTGCAGGGCCTGGCGGCTCGTCGTGCAGCCCACCAGCCGCTCCCGCTCCATCGTCACCTCCCACACGCCGAGCCGCGCGTCAGGGACCCACTTGCGGCGGATGTCGTCGAGGTCTCGTTGCCGCCGGTCCGTCATGACGGCGTGTCGGCGAGTCCCGGGACGTCCCCCATGCCGCGGGCCAGTCGTACCGACCGCTCCACCGCCTCGGGCACGGCCAGCTGGGCCAGCGCCTCGGCCTGGAGCGGCGTCCGCGGGGCGACGGCCGCCGTGCTGACCGCGAACACCACATCGCCGTCGAACGGCGTGCCGCAGGGCACGATGCGGCGCGCCACTGCGTCACCCGCCGCGTGGGCCAGGGCCTCGAGCTGCAGCTTGTCGAGCGCGGCGTTGGTCGCGACCACGGCGAGGGTGGTGTGGCGCGCCGCGCCGCCGAGCGGGGCGCCGCCCTCGGCGAGGTAGCGCAACGCGTCCACGGGCTTGCCGTCCGGGCCGCGCGCGCCGGCGAGAATACGACCGGCCCCGTCGAGCACGTTGCCCACCGCGTTCGCGACCACGAGCGCGCCCACGACCACGTCGCCCGCGCGCGCGGCCCAGGTGCCCACGCCACCCTTCATCGCGCGCCGCGGGCCCAGCGCCTTGCCCACCGTCGCTCCGGTGCCCGCCCCCACCGAGCCTTCGGCAATCGCCGGGGACGCGGCCTCGCACGCGCGGTAGGCGTCATCGGCGCTGGGCCAGCGGTCGGCGCGGCCGCCCGGGGCGAGGTCGAAATCGAAGATGACGGCGGTGGGCACGATGGGCACGACGCCGGCGGGGCCGACGGGAAACCCGCGGCCGCGTTCCCGCAGCCAGCGTACCACGCCGTCCGCCGCGCCGAGCCCATAGGCCGAGCCGCCCGTGAGGAGGACCGCGTCCACATGACCGACGAGGTGGCGCGGGTGCAGGGCGTCGAGCTCGCGTGTGCCGGTGGCGCGGCCGCGGATCGCCACGCCCGCGCGCATCCCACCGGGCGGCGCGAGCACCACGGTGCAGCCCGTCGCGGTGCGCGCGTCGGTCCAATGGCCCACGGTGATGCCCGCGACGGCGGCGAGGTTGAGAGCGGGTGACGCGCTCATCGGCGCGGCGAAGATAGCTCGGCTTGCTGGGGTTGTGGAGGGCACGTACGTTAGCCCCCATGAGCAAGCCCGAGACGAAGTCCAGTCCCACGACGGTGCTCGTGGTGGACGACGAGGACGGCATTCGCCAGGCGCTGGACCGCTTCCTCACGCGTCTGGGGTACCGCGTGCTCCAGGCCGCGAGCGGGGCGGAAGCGCTGGAGCGTCAGGCCGCGGACTCGCCGCACGTGATGCTGTCCGACATCCGCATGCCGAACATGAGCGGAGTCGAGCTCGTCCCCAAGGCGCTGGCGCAGGACGCCGACCTCGCCGTCGTCATGCTCACGGCCATCGACGAACCGCGCACCGCGATCGAATGCCTCAAGCTCGGCGCCTACGACTACCTCATCAAGCCGGTGGACCTGGACGAGCTGGAGCTGTCGCTGCAGGGAGCGTTGCGCCAACGCCAGCTCGAGATCGACCGGCGGGAGCTCGAGCACTGGCTGGCGCGCGAGGTGGCGGTGCGCACGCGCGATCTCGAGGAGCGCACGGAGGTCATCGTGGACGTGGCGCTCAACGCGCTCGCCGCGACGCAGGGTTGGGACGGAGAGACCGAAGCCGTGCGCCGGCTGGCGAAGGAGCTGGGGCTCGAGCCCGACGCGGTCGCGCAGGACGTCCGCAAGCGGCGCCGCTAGGCGCTGGACTGCGCCTTCGCCTTCTCCTCGCACGCCTTACAGCGCGTCACCCCCCGGAACGAACAGATCAAGCAGATGAACGTGCCGCAGTCCGCGCAGGGATAGCCCTCCGAGGCCCGCTCTTCGTTGCCGCAGGAGCGGCACACCATCGCGTCGTGCTCCTTCAGTTTCGGCTTTTCCATAGGGTCGCCTCAGAGGTCCAGGGCGTACACCTTAATCTTATTGATCAGCGTGGCGCGCGAAATGCCGAGCTCCTGCGCGGCCCGGGTGCGGTTGCCGCCGTGGAAGCGCAAGGCGCGCTCGATGTGCTGCCGCTCGACGTCCTCGAGCGTCAGCGCCAAGTGGCGCCGCTCGGCACCGCTCCCCCCGCTCCCCCCGCTTCCCCCGCTTCCCCCGCCGCCCTTGCGCAGTTCGGGCGGCAGGTGCTCCGGACCCAGGGCCGGGGCACCGCGGGCCAGGAGCATCGCGCGCTCGATGACGTTGCGCATCTCGCGCACGTTGCCCGGCCAGGCGGCCGACAGCAGGCGGTCCAGCGTCTCGGCGGCGCAGTCGCTGGGACAGCCCGGAAGCTGGGGCTTCAGGTCCGCCAACAGCCGGGTCACGAGCGCCAGCCGGTCCTCGCGCGACCGCTCGCGCACGGCCGGTAGCCGCAGCGGCATGACGCTCAAGCGGTAGAATAGATCCTGGCGGAAGCGGCCCGCCTGCACCTCGCTCGTGAGCTCGCGGTTCGTCGCGGCGACGAGACGGACGTCCACCGTCAGCTCGCGGGTCCCGCCCAGCCGCCGGAAGGTCTTCGTCTCAAGCACCCGGAGGAGCTTCGGCTGCAGCTCCGGCGCGAGGTCGCCGATCTCGTCGAGGAAGATCGTGCCGCCGTCCGCCAGCTCGAACAGGCCGAGCTTGCGGTCCTTGGCGTCGGTGAACGCGCCCTTCTCGTGGCCGAACAGCTCCGACTCGAGGAAGGTGGCCGACAGTCCGCCGCAGTTGACTTCGACGAACGGGGCCGACGCGCGCGGGCTGAGGCGGTGGACGAGCCGCGCCACCCATCCTTTCCCCGTCCCGCTCTCGCCGGTGAGCAGCACCGTCGTGCGCTCGCTCGCCGCGAGCAGGCCGATCTGGCGCGCGAGCTCCTGCATCCCCGGGGAAACGCCGAGCGACTCGGGGCTCTCGCCCTGATGGTCCCGCTCCCGCAGCAGCGCGTACTGGCGGGACAGGTGCACCTTCTCCAGCACCCGCGCGGTCGCCGCCGCGAGGTGCCCCATGTCCACGGGCTTGGTGAGAAAGTGCTCGGCACCGAGCTGCATGGCGCGCACGGCGGTCGCGATGTCTCCCTGCCCCGTGAGCAGGATGACCGCCGCGCCGTCGCCGCGCAGCCGCTCGAGCACTTCCAGGCCGCCCACGTCGGGCAGGTGGAGGTCGAGCAGCACCGCGTCGGGGCGCAGCCGGGCGAAGGTGTCGAGCCCGCGCTCACCCGACGTCTCGCGGTACACTTCGAAGGCGAGCCGCTCGAAGTAGTCGCCCACGGCGCGCAGCACGTCGGCGTCGTCGTCGATCAGGAGCAGGCTATCAGCCACGGCGATCTCTCCCGTGCGACGCGGTCGCGGGGTCCACGAGCACCCGCAGCGCGCCGGGTACGAGCCGGGCCTGGAACGGCGTCTCGCCCGTCACCTCGCCGTCGAGCTGCACCGGGGCGGAAGGGCCCTCGAGCACCTCGACCCGCACATCGCGCCCGCGGCCGAACCACAGCTGGCGCGAGCCGTTGGCCGGCCCGCGCACCAGCGCCAGGAACGCCGTCACGCTCTCGAGCGCGCCGTCGGCGCGCAGCGCCAGCACGTCGAGCCAGCCGTCGTCCGGCGCGATGTCGTGGCGCAGCCGCAGGAACGGCGGGATCAGC
>WNEW01001048.1_pt1 | contig 13412 bp, 14 predicted proteins | sample 5399891 | NCBI WGS metagenome assembly WNEW01 (sample SAMN13153336, study PRJNA577476) | soil metagenome | isolation source: 40 cm grassland meadow soil pre-rain plot 5 | place: USA:California | collected 2015-09-08 | reverse complement strand
GACGCGGTGATGGCGGGCGCCGGCACGGCCTTCTCGACCGCGTCCTCGACCGTCCAGCGCCCCTCGCCCGAATCCTCCACGTACCCGCGGAGACTCTCGAGCTTCGGATCGGCGGCCAGCGCGGCCGCCGTGAGCTCCAGCAACCACGACCGGACCACCGAGCCCTGCTTCCAGAGCGTGGCGATCTTCGGCAGATCCAATCCGTACTCGGACACCGACATGAGCTCGAAGCCTTCCGCGTAGGCTTGCATGAGCGCGTACTCGATCCCGTTGTGAATCATCTTCGTATAGTGCCCGGCGCCGACGCCGCCGACGTGCAGCCAGCCGTCCGGCGGCGCGAGCGCGGTGAAGATCGGCGCCAGGCGGTCGACCGCGGCCTTCTCGCCGCCCACCATCAGGCAGTAGCCGTTCTGCAGCCCCCAGATGCCGCCGCTGGTCCCGGCGTCGACGTAGTGAAGGCCGCGCGGGGCGAGCGCCTGGCCGCGTCGGACGTCGTCCTTCCACTTCGTGTTGCCGCCGTCGACGATCGTGTCACCGCGCTCGAGCACGCCCGCGAGCGCCTGGATCGTCGACTCCGTCGGCTCGCCCGCGGGCACCATCACCCACACCGCGCGCGGCGGCTTGAGCGCCTTCGGCACCTCGGCGAGCGAGGCGGCGAGGTCGGCGCCGTGCTCGCGCGCGCGCGTCGCGGCGTCGGCGGAGGGATCCCACGCGACGATGCGATGGCCGGCGCGCACCAGCCGCGTGACCATGTTGCCGCCCATCCGGCCGAGGCCGACGAACCCGAGCTCCATCAGGACGTCTTCCGTGCGGGCAACAGCGAGGCGGCCGCGCGATCGAGGATCCACAGCAGCCGGCCGTTGGCCGGACGCACCATCGCCGCCGGCAGCCCGCTCGCGCGCTCGCCGAGCGTCGCCTTGACCACCTTGGCCTTTTCCGCGCCCGAGGCCAGATAGATGACGCAGGCGGCGGCGTTGAGGATCGGGTACGTGAGCGTGAACCGCTGCGGGATGCTGGCGGCCGCGGCGTGGACGGCCACCACGGTGCGAAACGTCTCCTTCAGCACGGGCGAGCCCGGAAACAGCGAGGCGGTGTGGCCGTCGATGCCGAGACCGAGCAGGACCAGATCGAGCCGCGGCACCTCGCCGCGCCGCACGCCGAGCGCCTCGGCCAGCCCGCGCGCGTACTCGGCGGCGACGGCGTCGGCGTCGGTCGCCTCACCCGGAATGCGGAACACGCGCTCGGGCGGGATCGGCACCTGCGAGAGCAGGGCGGCGTACGCCATGCCGTAGTTGGAGTCCGGGTGGTCGGGCGGCACGCCCCGCTCGTCGCCGAAGAACACGAGCGTGCGATCCCACGGCATCTGCGCGGCGAGCGGCGGCTGCGCGAGCCGCCGGTAGGTCGCGCGCGGCGTGGAGCCGCCTGCCAGGGCCACCGTGAAGCGCCCGCGCGCGGCGACGGCGGCGCGCGCGACCTCGAGGACTTCGCGCGCGGCGACATCGGCGAGCGCGCTGGGATCGTCGACGATGCGGATCTCGGGCGGGGCGTCCATGCCCACGATCATACCCTCTCGTCCAGCGCGCGCTGCCGCTCGAGGGCCGCGCGATAACGCGCGTGACGCGCGGCCTCGGGCTCGAACGTCTCGCCGAGCGGCGCGCGCAGGGCGGCGACGTCGGGGATGGCGCCGAGCGCCTGCAGCGCGAGCAGCGCCGCCCCGCGGCTCGTCGCTTCCGGCTCGTGCGACCACGTCACCGCATGGCCGAGCGCGTCGGCCAGCATCCGCGTCCACGCGCGCGAGCGCGTCACGGCGCCGCCGGAGGCGACGATCAGATGCTCGCGGGCGGCGTGCGGCGCGAGCAGGCGGTACACGAGCGCCAGGCGCAGCGCGACGGCCTCCAGCGCGGCGCGCACGATGTCGAGCGGTCCGGTGTCGAGCGAGAGCCCGCTCACCGCGCCCCGACGCTCGCCGCGCCAGCCGGGCGCGCGCTCACCCGCGAGAAAGGGCAGCACGGTCAGGCCGTGTGCGTCGGGCGGCATCGCGTCCAGGCGCGCCTCGAGCGTCGCGTCGTCGGGCAGCCGCAGCGTCTCGCGGCACCACGCGTAGACGTTGCCGCCCTCGGACGTCGCGCCGCCGAGCAGCAGACGTCCGCGATCGACGCCGTAGCGCCACAGGCCGCGCGGCGGCGGGCGCGAGCCGTCGGTGGCCACGCGCAGCGCGGCGGAGGTGCCGACGTTGAGCGCGATGCGATCCGGCGTGGTGCAATCCGAGCCGACGTTGCCGGCGGCGCCGTCGCCGACGGCGGGAAACCACGGCACCGCGTGCAGCGCCGGCCAGCGCGCCGCCCACTCGCGGCGAAGGCCACGCCGGCCCTCGGTGCGATCCACCACGCGAAAGAGATGCCGCGGCTCGACACCGGCGGCCGCGAGCGCCTCGGCGTCCCAGGCGCCGGTCGCGACGTCGAAGAGGCCCGTGGCCGACGCCATCGACACGCTCGTGGCCGCGTCGCCGAACAGCGTCAGCTCGAGATGCTCGCCGAACGAGCCCCATCGCGCGACACGCTGCGCCTCGGCGGGGCGCTCGTGCGCGAGCCACCGCAGCTTCGCCGGCCAGTACGACGAGTGCAGGTGACAGCCGGTGCGCGCGTGCAGCGCCCTCTCGTCGAGCGCGTCGCGCAGCAGAGCGGCGTCGCGCGTGCTGCGCGAGTCGCCCCACATGTAGATCGGCGTGACGGCCGCGCCGCCCGCGTCGAAACCGCAGAGGCCGTGCCAGAACGTGGTCACGCCGACGCCGCGCAGGGCGGCGCGGCCGGCGTGCGCACAGACGGCGTCGAGACACGTCGCGACGGCGGCGAGCAGCGCGCGCGGCTCGTGCTCGACGCCGCCGTCGCCCGTGACGCGCGCCTCGTACGGCACTTGATGATAGAGACCGGCGACGGGCCGTCCGTCGGCGGTGTAGGCGCTCGCGCGGGCCGACGACGTGCCGACGTCCACGGCGATGATCATCGGCCGCCTATTGTAAGATGGCCGCCATGGCGGACACGTGGGAGTTCCTGCAGTTGCGCGGGCTCGCGGCCGCCGACGAGCGCGCGGAGGAATTCACCGGCACGCTCGTCATCCACAAGCTCGGCAGCGCGGAGCCCGTGGAATCCGTCACCATCCGCTTCAAACGCTCGATGCTGACCGAGCTGCACGAGACGCTCGGACGCCTGCTCGCGCGCTCGACCGGCTTGAAGAAGAAATAGAGGAGAGGCTATGGCCCAGATCCGCGTCCTCAGTCCGGTGGGCGTCGTGAAAGCGCAGACGGTGCCCGTGCCCTCGCTGCCGCAGAGCTGGAGCGGCCGTACCGTCGGCTTTCTCGACAACACGAAGTCGAACTTCGATCGGCTCGTCGGCGACCTCGGCACGCTGCTGCGCGAGCGCTACGGCGTGGCGGCGGTCGTGCACCGCAAGAAGGCCAACGCCTCCACGCCCGCCTCGCCGGAGCTCATCGAGGAGCTGGCGAAGTCGTGCGACATCGTCTTCGCCGGCTCCGCCGACTGAGGGTCGTGCACGTCGTGGAGTCTCCACGACACGATCGCGCTCGCGAAGCGCGGCACGCCGGCCGGACTGATCGGAACGACGGCGTTTCAGGGGCTCGCAGTGAGCGAGATGGGCGCCCAGGGCGTGTCCGCACTGCCGCTGCTCGTCGTCGAACACCCCCTGGGCGGTGAGCGCCCCGAGGCGGTTGCCCGCCGCGCCCAGCAAGCCTTCGAACAGCTCAATGCTGTTGTAGCGGGGTCCGCACGACCGGCTCAGGCCGAGGGTGGCCTGACTCAGAAGCCCGGGGCTCCGATCGTCGAGTCAACCGACTCCGATCCGATCACGGTCGCCGACGATCCCATCGCCATCCTCGAGGCGTTCACCGAGCGTAACTGGGCCGACGGTCTGCCGATCGTCGCGCCGACCGAGGAGCGCGTGAGCGCGATGCTCGGCGGACGCGACGGCGCGCGCAGCCTCGGCATGATGCCGCCGCTCTGGCGTCAGGTGACGCTGGACAAGCTCGCGGTCAACGCGGTGATGGCGGGCTGCGAGCCGCGCGCGTTTCCGATCATCGTGGCCGCCGTCCAGGCCATGCTCGATCGCGCGTTCAATCTCTACGGCGTGCAGGCGACGACGCATCCGGTGGCGCCGCTGCTCGTCGTCAACGGCCCGTACGGTCGCGAGGTCGGCCTGCACTCCGGCAGCGGCTGCTTCGGTCCCGGCTTTCGCGCCAACGCCACGATCGGCCGCGCCGTCCGGCTCATCCTCCTGAACCTCGGCGGCGCGTGGCCCGGCCGGTACGACATGGCCACGCAGGGCAGTCCCGCGAAGTTCTCATACTGCATCGCGGAGAACGAGGCGGCCTCGCCCTGGGGGCCGCTCGCGGGCGGCGACACGGTGACCGTGTACGGCGGCGAGCCGCCGCACAACGTGAACGATCACGTCTCGACGACCGCCTCGGGCATCCTCACCACGCTCTGCGACACCGCGGTCTCGCTCGGGTCCAACGTGGGCTGGTACTTCTCGCAGAGCCAGCTGCTCGTGGTGCTCGGGCCCGAGCACGCGCGCACGATCGCCGACGACGGCTTCGCGCGCGCCGACGTGCAGCGCTTCGTGTACGAGCACGCGCGCCTGCCGCTCGGTCGCCTCAAGCTCGCCGGGATGTGGGGCATGCACGACTGGCCGGCCTGGATGAACGCGGTGACCGACCCGGCGACGCTGATGCCGCAGGTGCCCTCGCCCGACGACGTCTTCGTGGTCGTGGCCGGCGGCTCCGGCAAGCACTCCGCGGTCGTCCCGAACTGCACGTTCAGCCGCGCGGTGAGCCGGGAAATTCGGGTGTCCGGCGACTGACGATTTCCGTCAGCCTCTGCCAAGTTTGCAAGTCGGGACCGCGGAGAATTTCCCTGCTCCTCGGGTCGTAAATATCTGATTCGGAAGGACCGAATGCGATGGCATCCTCTCTGCAAAAGCCACTCTGCAGCGACCGCCCAATATGGGCAGGTCGGGAGAGGGGAGCCCAAGTGCAACGCCGAGAATCGGGATTCACGCTCATCGAGCTGCTGATCGTGGTGGCGATCATTGGAATCCTCGCCGCCATCGCCGTTCCGCTGTACGCGAACATGCAGCAGCGTGCGCGGCTCGCCAAGGCACAGGGCGATGCGCGGGCGATGGCGTCCGCGGTGGCGGTCTATGCCGCTCACATGACGGTGATTCCCACCGCCCTGACCGATCTGACGTCGATCACGACGAACGGGATGGGCCAGGCAGCGGGGCCGTTCCTGGCGTCGGTGCCGACCCCGCCGTCGGGCTGGGCCGCGTACAGTTATACGGGTGACACGTCGACCAGCGCCTTCACGATCACGACGAACGGAGACTCGTTGACCGTCGCGCTGCCCTGAGCCCTCCGTCGAGCGCGCGCTCAGCGCCGCTCGGCGGCGGCCAGGAGTCCGAGCCCGGCGAGCAGCAGCACCGCCCCCGCGCATCCCGCGAATCCGAAACGCTCCCCGAACAGAACCACCCCCAGCAGCGTCGCCGTCAGCGGCTCGAGCAGCGAGGCCACACCCGCGGCTGATGCCGAAACGGATCGCAGCCCCGCCGTGTAGAGCGCGTACGCGCCGGCCGTCGTGACCGCGCCGAGATAGAGGAATCCCGCCCACCCCAGTACGAGCTGCGTCACGGCGCCCGGCAGCGCGAACGCGGGCGCCATGAGCACGGCCGCGACGGCGAAGGTGAGCGCGGCGAGCGCCAGCGGCGCCGTCCTCGCCACTGCGGCCTTGGCCAGCACCACGTAGAGCGCGTACGCCAGTCCCGCCCCGAGCGCCAGAAGCACGCCGCTCAGCGGACGCGGCGCCGTCGTCCCGGCCACGGGTGCCGTGACCAGGAGCGCGGTGCCGCCGACGCCGAGCACGAGCGCCAGCGCGAGGCGGGGCGTCGGGCGCTCGCCGAGCAGCGCCGCCGCGAGCGCCGCGATCATGATCGGCGCGGAGCAGATCGCCACGAGTGCCGTCACCGCGATGCCCGCGCGCGTGACCGCCGTGAAGTACGTCACCTGGAACGCGGCCATGCAGGCGCCCAGGGCGAGGCAGCGCCATCCGTCACCCGGGGCGGCGCGCACCGCGCCCGTCATGAGCCGAGCGGCGGCCAGCAGCAGCACGGCCGCCACGAGCATGCGCCCGGCGCCGACGACGAGTGGCGTCGCCGCCGCGCGGCTCACGAGCAGCGTCGTCACCGCTCCGGTCGTGCCCCAGGAGACGGCGGCAAGCGCGATGAGACCGAGGGCCGCTGCCGGTCGCGCGGGACTTGACGCCGCGGACATGGGCCGTGATCATGCCTGACACCATTCGGCCGGCACAAGGAGAGTCAGCATGAACGTGGGATTCGTCGGAACGGGAACGATGGGCGCGCCGATGCTCGGCAATCTCGTCAAGAAAGGATTCGGCGTGATCGCCTACGACGTGGTGCCGGCGGCGCTGGCCAACGCCGAAAAACGGGGCGCGACACGCGCGGAGTCCGGTGCCGACGCCGCCCGGCGCAGCGATCTCGTCGTCACGATGCTGCCCTCGTCTTCCCACGTCGAGAGCGCGTACCTCGGCAAGAACGGCATCGCCGAGGGGCTCACGCGCGGCCGGCTCTGCGTGGACATGTCGACGATCGATCCGGCGGTCTCGCGGCGCGTCGCGGCCGCGCTCGAGGCCAGGGGCGTGCGCTTCATCGACGCGCCGGTGTCCGGCGGTGTCCCGCGCGCCGAGGATGGCACGCTGGCCATCATGGTGGGCGGCGCGGCCCGCGACGTCGAGGAGGCGCGGCCGGCGCTGTCCGCGATGGGGGCGAACGTGATCCACGTCGGCGCCGTGGGCAGCGGCGAGGTCGCGAAGCTGTGCAACAACCTCATCGCGGGCGTGTCGGCGGTGGCGGTGTCGGAGGCGTTTCGGATCGCGGAGGGCTTCGGCGTCGACGCGAAGATCCTCACCGACGTCATCTCGAAATCGTCCGGCAACACGTGGGTGATGCAGTTCATGCATCCCGTGCCGGGGCTCGTGGCGAAGTCGGCGTCGTCGAACGACTACGCGCCGGGCTTCATGACCGACCTGATGGCGAAGGACCTCGGCCTGGCCGTCAATGCCGCGCGCGAGCTGCGCGTGCCGGTGGTCGTCGCGCCCGCGGCCCAGCAGGTCTTACGACTGGCGTCGTCGCACGGCCTCGGCCGGCGCGACTTCACGAGCGTCTATCTGTTCCTGAAGCCGTCCGGGGGAGACGCGCCCGTCTAGATGGGGGCCCCGAAATGGCCCCCAAAGTTTTTAAGCCAAGGGGCTACGCCCCCTCGGGCTCCCCGGCGAACGCTCGGACGCGCCCCGGGAAACCCGGGGCGCACCTCGATTTAGCGACCAACCCGCGCGCCGACGGAATCTAGCGGGTCATGCCGCGGACGTTGGAGCCGCCGGCGCGGACGACGCCGCCGTTGCCCACGTGGCAGGGGTCGTCGATCTGTTGCAGCGCGGCGACGACGTGGCAGAGCTCATGCGCGTCGATCTCGAGGGCGAGCGCCGAGGGCATCGCGTCCGTGTAGCGCACGACCTTCATCACCTTCACGTCGGTCTTGCCGTCGGGCTGCACGGTGCGCCAGATCGAGCAGCCGAGCACCGGCCCCAGCGCCGGCACCTCGCGGCACTCCCGCTCCACCACGGCGCGATCATCGCTGACGATCAGCGTCACGAGCGGGCCCGTGGCCATCGGTCCCATCTTCGCCGTTCGCGTGGAGGTGGCGCAGCCGCCCAGGACCAGGAGGGCTGCCAGCAGGGCGCAGGCGCGGCGAGTCACCATGTCCGGGACAGTGGGCAAGCGACGTGCCACGCCGCAACCGCGCGTCGGAGCGCGGAGGGCGTCCGCGGCGCTGCACGGAACCTGAAATATGCTGCAGGCCGCAGGGCCACGCCCTTCACGCCCCGGGCGCCGTGCCGAGATGGCCGGAAACCGCGTGCTATACTGGCGCGCGTTCGCGCGGCCAGGAGGCTCGAAGGAGGACCCGCCGTGAGTCTGTACGTCATGCTCAGCACGTTGTCGGAGTCCGGCCGCAAGGTGCTCCGCGAGCGGCCCGGGTGGATTCGCAAGGTCAATGCCGACGTCGGTCGTATGGGCGCGCGCGTGGTCGCGCAGTACGCGGTGCTCGGTCCGTACGATTTCGTGTCCATCGTGGAGGCGCCGGACAACGCCACCATCTCCCGTGTCTCCGTCGAGCTGGGCGCTCGCGGCGGCTCAGCGGGAATGACCATGGCCGCCATCCCGCTCGACGAGTTCATCTCGCGGCTGGAGGCCGGCGACAAGGGACGGGGGAAGAAGAAACGGTGAAAGTCCTCAAGATCACGCCCGAGCGCTGCACCGGCTGCCTGCGCTGCGAGATCGCGTGCTCGTACATGCAGGTCGGCGCCTTCCAGCCGGCGAAGTCCGTCATCCGCGTCTCGCCCTTCGAGGGCCACACCTCGTATGCGCCCTACACGTGCACGCAGTGCGCCGAGGGCTGGTGCATGACGGCGTGCCCCGTCGGCGCGATCACGATCAACGCCGCCGGCGCCAAGGACGTGCTCGACGATCGCTGCGTGGGCTGCAAGCTGTGCACGATCGCGTGCCCGTACGGGACCGTGTTCTACGACGCCTCCACGCGCAAGGCGTTCAAGTGCAACCTCTGCGGCGGCGATCCCGCCTGCGCGCACGCCTGTCCCACCGCGGCCATCGAGTACGAGGAGGTGCCGACGCGCGACTGGCTGCACGACTTCGCCGCCGAGCGCGCCTCCCGCGTGCTCGCGACCAACGGAGGGCGCCGCTGATGCCCCGGCGACACCTGATCATCGGCGGCGGCACCGCGGGCATGAACGCCATGCGCACGATCCGCGAGGAGGAGCGCGAGCCCTCCGAGATCACGCTCGTGAGCGCCGAGAAGCCGTACTCGCGCATGGTGCTGCCGTACTATCTCGATCGCTCGATCGCCGAGCAGCACGTCTTCACGACGACGGCCGCGCTGCTCGCGCAGTGGAAGGTCAAGGCGCACCTGGGCCGTCGCGCGGCCTCACTCGACACGAAGGCCAACGTGTGCACGCTCGACGACGGCACGAAGATCGAGTACGACGACTGCCTGGTCGCCACCGGCTCGTCGGCGGTGCGCGCGCCGGTGCCGGGCGCCGACGGGGCGAACGTCCACTCGTTCTGGACGCTCGACGAGTGCCGCGGGGTGATCGCCTCCGTCAGGCCGGGCAGCCACGTCGTCATGGTCGGCGCCGGCTTCATCTCGTTCACGATCCTCAACTCGATCCTCGCCCTCGGCGCCAAGCTCACCATCGTGGAGGTGGCGCCGCGGATCCTGCCGCGCATGGTCGACGAGGCGGGCGCCAGGGTCGTCGAGGACTGGCTGGAGGCCCACGGCGTGACCATCCGCACCAACGTCAAGGTCACGAAGATCGACGACGCGCGCGGCAAGAAGCGGCTGAAGTTCGCCTCCGGCGCCGATCTCGTCTGCGACGTCGTGATCATGGCCACCGGCATCAAGACCAATCTCGAGTGGCTCAAGAGCGCCGGCATGAAGATCAACCGCGGCGTCGTCGTGGACGACCACCTGCGCTCCAGCGTCCCGAACGTCTACGCCGCGGGCGACGTGGCGGAGGGCCGCGACCTCGTGTCGGGCCAGCCGGCGCTGCACGCCATCGAGCCGACGGCGCAGGAGCACGGGCGCGTGGTCGGCGCGAACATGGCCGGCAAGGACGTCTCCTACAAGGGCTCGCTCATCATCAACCTCGTCGAGGTCTGCCATCTCGACGCGGCGTCCTTCGGCGCCTGGGACGACGGGCGCGCCGAGGCGATCAGCGGCAGCAAGCGCGATCGCTCCGCGTACCGCAAGCTCTTGTTCACGGGCGACCGGCTCACGGGCGCCATCATCATCGGCCGCTCGGGCGACGTGTGGACGACCAACGACGTCGGCATGCTCAAGGGGCTCGTGCAGACGGGCGTGCCGCTCGGGCGTTTCAAGGAGTATTTGAAGGCGCATCCGTTCGACGTGAAGACCGCGTACATCGCGTCCGGCACCGCCGGCACGCTGCTTTCCGAAACCGTGCTGGGCCGACCCTCGAAGGCGCCCGGCGAAACCCCGGTGGCCGTATGAGTCCTGTGACCCTGAGCGCTCCCCGACAGGTCGGCAAGCCGCAACCCTCGCTGCCCGGCGGCTACGCCGGTCAGCTCCTGCGCGTGGATCTCACAAAGCGCAAGGCGTGGGCCGAGCCATGGACGCCCGACGAGATGCGCGACCTGCTCGGCGGCGCGGGACTCGGCGCGATGGTCCTCTTCCGCGAGACGCGGAAGGGCAAGGGCAACGTGTCGTGGGACCATCCCGACAATCGCCTCGTGCTCGGCACGGGGCCGCTCGCGGGGCTGCCCGTCTGGGGCACCGGCGGGCTCACCGTCGTCACGATCGGCGCGCTCACCAACGGGCCGACCTCGACGCAGGCCAACGGCTTCTTCGGCACGAACCTCAAGTACTGCGGCTACGACGCGATCATCGTGCAGGGGCAGGCGAAGGAGTGGGTCTACCTCTACATCGACGACGACCGCATCGAGATCCGCGACGCGAAGGCTTACCTCGGCAAGGACACGTGGGACACGCAGGACGCGCTCAGCCGCGACCTCGGCCTGAACGGGCACCAGCTCTCGGTGTATTCGATCGGCCCCGCCGGCGAGCACCTCGTGCGCTTCGCCGCCATCCAGGGCGACTACGGCCACGTGGCCTCGAAGAACGGCGTGGGCGCCGTCATGGGCAAGAAGAAGCTCAAGGCGGTGGCCATCGTGAAGGGCACCAAGGCGCTGCGCGCGGCCGACCCGCGCGGGCTGATCCAGTCCGCCGATGACATCGCCCACGATCTCAAGACCGATCCGTCCGCGCGCTCGCTCTACGAGTACGGCACGCTGCCCGGCGTCGTGAACCTCTCGAAGATGGGCGCGCTGCCGATCCGCAACTACACGACGAGCGTCACCGGCGACGTGGACATGAAGTCGTGGGAGGCGCCGCGGTTGCGTGAGGGCTTCGACCACCGCGGGCATCAGTGCAACGCCTGCGGCATGCACCACTGCCACATGTCGGTCATCCGCCAGGGTCCGTACAAGGGCAAGATCGTCGACGAGCCGGAATACGAGGGGTGGTCGGGCGCGGGCTGGACGATCGGCGCCACCGACCAGAGCGGCGTCGCGTGGCTCAACACGCAGACCGATCGCGCGTGCGTGGACGTCAACGAGTTCGGCTGGGTGATCGGCTGGGTGATGGAGGGTCTCGAGAAGGGCTGGCTCACCAGGCAGCAGGTGGGCTTCGACCTCAAGTGGGGCGACGTCGCCGGCGCCAACCGGCTGCTGCAGATGATCAACCAGCGCGAGGGATTCGGCGACCTGCTCGCCGAGGGCGTCAAGCGCGCCTCCGAAAAGCTCGGCGGCGAGGCGGCCAAGGCGGCCATCTACACCGGCAAGGGGGCCTCGCCGCGCGGTCACGACCACCGCGCGCGCTGGGAGGAGATGCTCGACACCGCGACCTCGTCGACGGCGACGATGGAGACCGGCAACCCCGTGCACCAGACCGAGCTCGGCCTGCCTGCGCGCATCAATCCGTTCGACGGCGTCGATGTCGCCAAGCTCGTCGCCGGCTGCCGCGGCCGCCGCGCGTTCGAGGATTCGCTCGGCATCTGCATCTTCACCACGCGCACCCGCCTGGAGAACGTCTGCCGCGCGCTCTCGGCGGCGACGGGCTGGTACTACACGGTCGCCGAGGCCATGCGCTTCGGCCGCCGCACCGCCGCCATCAACCGCGCGACGGCGCTGCGCTGCGGCCTGACACCCAACCTCGAGGTGCCGTCGTACCGCTACGGCTCCACGCCGCACGACGGCCCCGCGGCGGGGCAGGCGGTCTCCGCGCAGTGGGACAAGATGGTCGAGACCTGGTACAAGGAAGTCGGCTACGACCGAAAGACCGGCAAGCCGCTGCCGCACACGCTGAAGGATCTCGGCCTCGACTGGCTCAGCAAGGAGCTGTGGGGCGCCCGCAAGTAACGCCCGCGACGATCCGCAGGGCGCGTCCGCGCGACGCCGCCGACATCGCCCGGATGGCCAACGCCCTCAACCGCCACGAGGCGTTGAGCCCGCGCGCGTTCACCGCCGCCATCGTGCGTCGCGACGCCTTCGGCCGCCGCCGCGCGTTCCGCGTGCTGGTTGCCGAGGCGCGCGGTCGCGTCGTTGGCTACGCCTCGTTCGTCGCCGGCTACAACACCGACATCGCGGCCCGCGAGCTCTGGATGCACGACCTGTTCGTGCAGCCGACCTGGCGCGGGCGCGGCGTCGGCCGCGCGCTCGTGACGGCGGTGGCGCGCGAAGCGGCGCGGCGCGGCTTCGGCTGCCTCGAATGGGGCGTGCGGGCCACCAACGCGCGCGCCCTCCGTTTCTATCGGCGCCTGGGCGCGCGCGTCGGCCGCGCGCGCATCGCGTCGCTCCGCGGCCGCGCCCTGGCCGCCGTCGCCGAGGGCCGGTGATCCGCCTCTTCGTCAACGCCACCGTCCTCACGATGGACGCGAGCCTGCCGGTGGCCCAGGCGCTCGCGGTGAAGGACGGGCGCATCGTGGAGGTCGGCGGCACCGACGAGGTGCTGTGGCTGCGCGAGGACGACTACGAAGTGATCGACCTCGAAGGGCGCACCGTCGTGCCGGGCTTCGTCGATCCCCACAATCACTTCTCGATCGGCGCCTTCGAGACGCTCTGGGCGGACTGCCGCGGCGCGCGCTCCGTCACCGATCTGCAAGCCACGCTCGCCTCCGCCGCGCGCGCGACGCCGGCGGGCGCGTGGGTTCGCGGCGTCGGCTACGACCATCGCCTCGTCGGCGTCCACCCGACGCGCGGCGACCTCGACGCCGCGGTGCCCGACCGCCCCGCGCTCGTGATGCACTTCTCGCATCACCAGGCCGTCGCCAACTCGCGCGCGCTGGCCGAGGCCGGCATCGCGCGCGGCACGCCCGACCCGATTGGCGGCGAGATCGCTCGCGACAAAGCAGGCGAGCCGACGGGACTGCTCTTCGAGCGCGCGCTGAGCCGGGCGGAGACGGCGTCACGCGAGGCGTGGGAGACGCGCTTCGTCGAGGTCGCGCGGGCGGCGAGCCGGCGCTACGCCGCGCTCGGCATCACCGCCATCCAGGACGCGGCGGTGACGCCGGCGATGGCGCGACGCTATGCGGACGCGCGCGCGGCGGGCGCGCTGGCGATCGAGGTGGGCGAGGTGATGGTCGGCTCGCGCGGCTGGTTCGAGCGGCCCGACGACGCGGCGCCGGGCACGCTCAAGATCTTCGTCGACGGCGGCTATCGTTGCGCCATGCGCGTGCGAC
>WNEW01001042.1_pt1 | contig 13453 bp, 13 predicted proteins | sample 5399891 | NCBI WGS metagenome assembly WNEW01 (sample SAMN13153336, study PRJNA577476) | soil metagenome | isolation source: 40 cm grassland meadow soil pre-rain plot 5 | place: USA:California | collected 2015-09-08 | reverse complement strand
GTCCGATCCTCGGGTGTCCGCTCGGGGACGCCGACTGCTCGGGACGGCACTCGCTGGCCTCAACCGCGTCCGAGCAGCCGGTTGGTCACGCGATTATCGAGATGTGCGCGGCGTGGCCGCGGGCTGTTGCCCGTCGGCGGAGGCATTCCGTCGAATCTGCGCGGCCTGGAGCTTCGCTTCCTGGGTCAGCTGCACGTTGACGCCCGAGTGGGCCAGGGTGAAGCTCAGCCCCTGATTCGTGCCGGTCCACACCATGCTGACGTTGTTCTGGTTGTGCATGGCTCCGGCACCCGCGCCGCCGCCGAACGTGCCGCCCGCGACGGCGGCCATGAACAACCCGGAGAACTCCTCCACAGTTTTCAGATTGAATACCATCCCCTTGGCGATGACCTTCGCGACGCCGACGTCTCCGATGCTGAACCCCGTCACCGTGAACGGGTATTTCTCTCCGCGGTATTCGAGGACGCCTTCACCCCAGCCCACCCCGAGACCGGCGGCGACCGACATGGTCTCGATGGTGACCTTCCCCGTCGTCTCCTCTTTCGCCCACGCGGGCGCAGCTGCGAGTAGCAGGACGGCCACTGCGATCAGCACGCGCACGAACGGTCTCTGTCTGTCCATCGTCCGATCTCCTTTGTCCCCCGCGCTTCGGGGCCGACGCTGGCGGGTACCATGCCGGCAGCGTCACGAGGGAACAATGGGGCTTTCGTCCCGCGCCCTAAGACTTTCGGCCTACGTGGATCTCGCGGCTGACGCGATCGGTCTTGGGGGGATCGAACCTGCGTGTCCCGGCCAGCGCCCACAGCACGCGCCAGGCGCCGCGCGTGGCGAGCAGCCAGTACGTCTGGCAGCGGAAGGTGCCCACGAGCTTCTGCCGCCACGTCGTGCGCCGCACGTCGACCGGAGGCTCGAGGTGGCCGGCCACCTCCTCGATGCAGTCCTGCGTGACGATGCCGCCGACCCAGATCGACAGCCCGAGCGAGATCGACGGAAACGCGATACCCAGCGCGAAGAGCACCGGGTGGTCGCCGAACCGGTACGCGAGGTGCCAGCCCAGGAAGCCGAGGGCGGGATAGACGATGGCGGCGATCGGCCACTCGACGACCTTGTTGCCGACGTGGCGGCAGAGCTGGGCGGCATTGAACGCGGTCGGCGCCGCGCGCCAGGCGCGCCAGAGGAACGGGACGTCGTCGAGCACGCCTTTGTACCAGCGCGCGTTCTGCCGGACCATCTTCTCTCGCGTCTCCGGCAGGTCGACCAGCTCGAGCAGCGGCAGCGGCGCCATGAGCAGGCCGCGCACGCCCAGCGCGTAGCCGAGCGTGGAGTCCTCCGTCGCCCCCGAGGTCGGGAAGCCGCCGAGCGCCTGCAGCACGTCGAGCCGCACGAACTGGTTGTGGCCGAGACAGATCTGCGAGCGCCGGAAGCAGAACTCGAAGACGGGCCGCATCGCGCGCGCCAGCCGTGGCGCGCGCCTGGTCAGCGCGGCGAACCACCGGACGCGCCGCGCCTCGTTGATGAGCCGCGCGATCGAGACGCGGATGAAGATCGAGGACTGCTGGATGGCGCACACGCGGCCGCGGGCGTCGTGAGCACCGAAGTTCGCGAGCGACAGCGTGACGCCCTGATAGGCGGGCGCGCCGCGGCCCGCCAGGACCTCGGCGGCGATCCAGCGGTACACGTTGCGGTCGGGCAGCGAGTCGGCGTCGCTCACGCCGACGTAGACGCGGCGCGAGTCGTAACCCTCGCCGAGCGTCACGCCGAGCGTCTCCGGCCGCAGCGCCCAGTTGAGCTGGTGCGCCTTGCGCCCGGCACCGGGCATCGCCACCACGGACAGCATCTTCTGCTGCCACGACGGCAGGCCCGCGCGAAAGCGTCGCGCGAGCTCCGCGGTGGAGGCGGCCATGGCGGGATGCGGCGCCGCCTCCTCGCTGGCCTTCGTCGCCACGACGACGTGCAGGCGGCCGTCCGGATAGCGCGAGGCGAGCAGCGCGGCCAGCGTGCCGGTGATGGCCGGCTCCTCCCAGGCCGGGACGAGATGCAGAAAGATCGGTGCCCCGGCGCGCTCGAGTGCCAGCTCGTCGGGCAGCGCGTCGAGGCGCGCGTAGGCGTCCTCGACGAAGCGGCAGGTCGTGAGCATCCCCTTGCAGTCGACGAGGAGCTTGAAGGCGGCGCGCGCGTTGGCGAGCATGGCGACGACGAACGCGCCGAACCAGAGCCAGCCGGTCGCCCAGAGCCAGTCCACGGCGCTCGCTCTAGCGGCCGGCGTCGGACTTCGGGAACTTCAGCACGGTCTCGCCCTCGCGGACGTAGCCCAGGTCCTCGCGGGCGAGCTTCTCGATGTAGGCGGGGTCGTGGCGCAGGCGCTCGACGGTCTTGGTCAGCTCCTCGGTGCGCGCGCGCAGCGTGACGAGATCGCGCTCCATCGTGTCGAGCTCGCGGCGCATCTCGGAGACCTTCAGGATCGCGCGCGTGCCGTAGGCGCCGAGCGCGAGGGTGACCAGCAGGACGGCGGCGACGCCGAACGCCCGCGGGCGGCCGCTCACCGGGCGGTGCGGGAGTAGAGGCTGCGCCCGGGCCACGACGCGGCGTGGCCGAGCTCTTCCTCGATGCGCAGCAGCTGGTTGTACTTGGCGGTGCGCTCGCTGCGCGCGACGGAGCCGGTCTTGATCTGGCCGGCGTTCACGGCCACGGCGAGGTCGGCGACGAACGTGTCCTCGGTCTCGCCGGAGCGGTGCGAGATGACGGTGCCGTAACCGGCCCGCTTCGCCAGCTCGACGGCATCGAGCGTCTCGGTCAGCGTGCCGACCTGGTTGACCTTCACCAGCACGGCGTTGGCGAGGCCTTTCTGGATCCCCTGCTGGATGACCGCGGGGTTGGTGACGAACAGGTCGTCGCCCACGAGCTGCACGCGGCCGCCGAGGCGGCGCGTGAGCATGGCCCAGCCCGCCCAGTCGTCTTCGCCGAGCCCGTCCTCGATCGAGACGACGGGATAGCGATCGACGATCGCCTCGTAGCGCGCGATCAGCTCCCCGCTGTCGAGCGTGACGCCCTCGCGCCGGAGGCGATAGCGGCCGTTGTCCTGGGCGAACTCGCTGGCCGCGACGTCCAGCGCCAGCGCGATGTCGTCACCGGGGCGGTAGCCCGCGCGCTCGATGGCCTGCATGAGAAAGTCGAGCGCGCCGGTGTTGCTGCCGAGCGCCGGCGCGAAGCCGCCCTCGTCGCCCAGCCCCGTGCCGAGCTTCTTTTCCTTCAGCGCCTCCTTGAGCGCGTGGAAGACCTCGACCGCCATGCGGAGGGCGTTGCCGAACGAGTCGGCGCCGGCGGGGACCAGCATGAACTCCTGGAAGTCGATGCCGTTGTCGGCGTGGGCGCCCCCGTTGATGACGTTGACGAGCGGCACCGGCAAGAGCCGGCCGCCCACGCCGCCGAGGTAGGCGTAGAGCGGCAGCCCGGCGTCGTCGGCGGCCGCGCGCGCCACCGCGAGTGACACGGCGAGGATCGCGTTGGCGCCGAGCGCCGACTTGTTGGGCGTGCCGTCCAGCTCGAGCAGCGCCTGATCGACGGCCGCCTGCTCGCTCGCCTCCATGCCGTCGATCTCGGGGGCGATCGTCTCCTCGACGTTGCGCACGGCCTGCTGCACGCCCTTGCCGCCGTAGCGCTGTGCATCGCCGTCGCGCAGCTCCACCGCTTCGCGCTTGCCGGTGGAGGCGCCGGAGGGCACCGCCGCGCGCCCCCACGCGCCCGATTCGAGCTGCACTTCGACCTCGACCGTTGGATTGCCGCGCGAGTCGAGGATCTCGCGGCCGTAGACGCCGGTGATCGCGGACATGGCTCAGGACCTCCGTTCGAACACGAAGTCGGCGAGCGCGCGGATCGGCTCCGCCGACTGCCCGAGCGGCTCCAGCACACGCTTGGTCTCTTCGATGAGCTCCCGCGCCTTGCGCTTGGAGGCGTCGAGCCCGTGCAGCGCCGGGTACGTGACCTTTTTCTTGCGCACGTCGCTCCCGGCGGTCTTGCCGAGCTCCGCGAGGCTGCCTTCCACGTCGAGGATATCATCCACGATCTGGAAGGCGAGCCCGAGCGCCTCCCCCGCGCGACGGATGGGCGCCACCTGCGCGTCGCGGCCGCCGCCCAGCATGGCGCCCGCCGTCAGCGACACGCGGATGAGGGCGGCCGTCTTGTGCCGGTGGATGTACTCCAGCGTCTCGGGCCCGACGTCCTTGCCCTCCGACTCGATGTCGATGACCTGGCCGCCGACCATGCCGTCGGTGCCCGCGGCGTCGGCGACGTCGGCCACCACGCGCGCGATCATGCGCGGATCGGCCAGCCGCGCGGCGTTGTCGGCGACGAGACGGAACGCCAGCGTGAGCAGCGCGTCGCCGGCGAGAATCGCCATGGCCTCGCCGAAGACCTTGTGGTTGGTGAGGCGCCCGCGGCGATAGTCGTCGTCGTCCATGGCCGGCAGATCGTCGTGGATGAGCGAGTACGTGTGGATCAGCTCGAGCGCGCACGCGGTGTCGAGCACGGCCTCGGCGGCGCCGCCGACGGCCTCGGCGCCGGCGATGACCAGCGTCGGCCGCAGCCGCTTGCCCGGGGCCAGCACGCTGTAGCGCATGGCGCGATGGAGCGTGACCGGCACGGTGTCGATGGCGGGCAGCACGCGGTCGAGCGCCGCGTCCACCAGCGCGCGGCGGGCGTCGAGATAGGTCGCGAGCTTGAAGCTCACCGCTCCTCCTCTTCCCAGGTGAGCGGCCTGGTCGTGGTCGCCCCGCTCTCGTCTTTGGCCAGGAGCTCGATGCGGCGCTCGGCGTCGTCGAGATATTTGGTGCACTGGCGAGCCAGCGACACGCCCTCTTCGAAGACCTTCAGCGACTCTTCGAGCGGCAGGTTGCCGGCCTCGAGCGCGGTCACGATCTGCTCGAGCCGCGCCAGGCAGTCCTCAAATTTGAGGTCGCTCATCCTGTTCCTTCCTGGCCGTCACGCGGGCTGCGAGGCTGCCCTCGTGAAGCATCACGTCGACCTCGTCACCCTCCGTCACCTGGCGCACGCTGCGCACGATCTGGCCCGAGGCCGTGAGCGTGAGACTGTAGCCGCGGCCCAGCACGGCCAGCGGCGAGAGCGAGTCGAGCCGGCCGGCGACGCCGACGAGGCGGTGGCGGCGGCGGTCGAGACCGCGCGCGAGCGCGCGATCGAGCCGGCCCGTGAGATCGTCCAGGCGCCGGCGGTCCTGGCGCGCGCGCGCGACGGGGTTGCGTGCCCTCAGATCGCGCGTGGCCAGCTCGACGCGGTGGGCGACGCGCTGCACCGTCGCCCTCATCGCCCGTCGCAGGCGCGCGCCGGCCTCGTCGAGGCGCCGCGTGAGATCTCGCAGCGGACGGCGCGGGTCGGTCAGCACGCGGCGCTCGCGCACCGCCTCGAGCCGGTCGCGCTGGGCCTCGAGGCGGCGGGTCATGGCGTGCACGAGACGGCGGCGCAGCTCGCCGACCGACTCGGCCACCGCGCGCTTCTCGCGCACGACCAGCTCGGCCGCCTGCGACGGCGTGGCCGCGCGCACGTCGGCGACGAAGTCGGCGATCGTGAAGTCGACCTCGTGGCCGACCGCGGAGATCACCGGGATCTTGCTGGCCGCGATCGTGCGCGCCAGCATCTCGTCGTTGAACGCCCACAGATCCTCGAGCGAGCCGCCGCCGCGGCCGACGATGATGACGTCGACCCCGCCGAGCGCGTTCAGCTCGCGGATGCCCTGCGCGACCTCGGCGGCGGCGCCGTCGCCCTGCACCTTCGCCGGCGCCACCACCACGTGGATCTCGCCGAAGCGCCGGCCGATCACGCGCAGCATGTCGTGCAGCGCGGCGCCGCGCGGCGAGGTCACGATGCCGATCCGGCTAGGGAAGCGCGGCAGCCCGCGCTTGCGCGCGCGGTCGAACAGCCCCTCGCGCCCCAGCCGCTCCTTGAGCTGCTCGAAGGCCAGCTGCAGCGCGCCGAGCCCCCGCGGCTCGAGCAGCTCCACCACCAGCTGGTACTCGCCGCGCTGCGGATAGACCTCGACGGACCCGAAGGCGAGCACGTGCAGGCCGTCGGCGGGCTCGAAGCGGATCCGACGGACCCGGTTGCGGAACAATACGGCGCGCAGCTGCGAGCCCTCGTCCTTGAGCGTGAAGTAGGCGTGACCCGAGCCGTAGACCTTGAAGTTGCTGATCTCGCCCTCGACCCACACGGTCGGGAACCGCTCTTCGAGGGCCGCGGCCAGCCGCCGCGAGAGCTCGGTGACGCTCCAGATCGTGCGCTCGCTCACGATGCCGTGTCGCCGCGTCCGAGATCGGCCGCGCGACGCCCCCCTCCGAGTGATCGTTCCGCGGCGGCGAGCGTGTTCTTGAGGAGCATCGCGACGGTGAGCAGACCGACCCCACCCGGCACCGGCGTCACGCCGCCGGCGCGCTTGGCGACGGACTCGAAGTCGACGTCGCCGGCGAGCTTGCCGGTGTCCAGCCGATTGACCCCGACGTCGATCACCCACGCGCCCTCCTTCACCATGTCGCCCGTGATCATGCGCGGGCGCCCGGCGGCGACGCAGAGCACGTCGGCGCGGCGGGTGTGCTCGGCGAGGTCGCGCGTGCGCGTGTGACACGTGGTGACGGTGGCGTTGCGCGCCAGCAGCAGCTGCGCGAGCGGCTTGCCCACGAGACGGGAGCGGCCGACCACGACGGCCTCCGCGCCTTCGAGCTTGGCGCCGTAGTGGTCGAGGATCTCCAGGCACCCGGCGGGCGTGCACGGCACGGTCCCCCGCTCGCCGGCCAGCAGGCGGCCCAGGTTGGTCGGGTGCAGACCGTCGACGTCCTTGTCGGGGTCGATGGCGGCCAGCGCGACCGTCTCGTCGAGGCCCTTGGGCAGGGGCAGCTGCAGCAGGATGCCGTGCACGGCGCGATCGGCGCTCAGCGTGCGCAGCAGGTCGAGGAGCTCGCGCTGCGCGATTCCCTGGGGGAAGAGGTGGTCGCGCGTCGCGATCCCCAGCGAGTCCGCCGCGCGCTTCTTGCCGCGGACGTAGATCTGCGAGGCGGGATCCTCGCCGATGAGCACGACGGCGAGCGTCGGCGTCACGCCGCGCGTCTGCCTCAGCCGGTCGACGCCGGCCTTGACCTCCGCGAGCACGCGCTCCTGGACGGGCTTGCCGTGGAGGATCACGCGGCCACGCGCAGGCGACGGATGTCCGTGGCGCGGCCGGTCTCCGGGTCGATCGCGATCACGACGCCGTGCAGCGCCGCGGGTCCCTTCGCGGGCTCGAACCGCACGGGCATCTGCGTGAGGAAGCGCTGCAGGATGAGGTCGCGGTCCACGCCGATGACGCCCTCGGTCGGGCCCGTCATGCCGAGGTCGGTGATGTAGGCGGTGCCGCCCGGCAGCACGCGCTCGTCGGCCGTCTGCACGTGGCGGTGGGTGCCGACCACGGCGCTCACGCGGCCGTCGAGGTACCAGCCCATCGCCTGCGACTCGCTCGTCGCCTCGCAGTGCATGTCCACGAGGATGATCGGCGTCTCGCGGCGCAGCTCGGGCAGGATCTCGTCGGCCTTGCGGAACGGACAATCGATCGGGGTCATGAAGACGCGGCCCATGAGATTCAGCACGGCCACGCGGTGCGGGCCGGCCTTGATCGTGACGTGGCCGACGCCGGGCGTGCCGGCCGGAAAATTCGCGGGCCGCAGCAATAAATTGTCCCTGGTGATGAACTCGACGATCTCCTTCTTGTCCCAGATGTGGTTGCCGGAGGTCAGCACGTCGGCGCCCTGCTCCAGCATCTGCTTGGCCATCGGGCCGGTGATCCCGAAGCCGCCGGCGGCGTTCTCGCAGTTCACCACGCAGAAGTCGATGGCGTGCTCCTCGCGCAGGCGCGGCAGCAGACGGGCGAGCGCGGCGCGGCCGGACTCGCCGAAGATGTCGCCGACCATCAGCACCTTCATGCCGCTACTTGGCCACCTCGACCGCGCGCGTCTCGCGGATCACCACCACCTTGATGTGGCCGGGGTACTGCATCTCGGCCTCGATCCGCTTGGAGATGTCCTTGGCGAGCTGATGCGCGTCGAGGTCCGAAACGATATCGGCCCGCGTCATCACGCGCAGCTCGCGGCCGGCCTGGATGGCGTAGCACATCTCGACGCCCTTGTAGGAGAGCGCGATCTCTTCGAGCTGCGCCAGCCGCTTGATGTAGGACTCCAGCACGTCGCGCCGCGCTCCCGGCCGCGCCGCCGAGATGCCGTCGGCCGCCTCGGTGAGCACCGCCTCCACCGTCTCCGCCTTCACGTCCTCGTGGCCGCAGAGCGCGGCGTTGATCACCTGCGGGCTCTCGCTGTACTTGGTCAGGACTTGCAGGCTGAGCTCGGGATGGCTGCCCTCCTGCTCGTGCGTCAGCGCCTTGCCGATGTCGTGCAGCAGGCCCATGCGCTTGGCCAGCTTGACGTCGGCGCCGATCTCGGAGGCCATCATGCCCGCCAGCCACGCCACCTCCTTGGAGTGCTGCAGGCAGTTCTGCCCGTACGAGGTCCGGTACTTGAGCCGGCCCACGAGCTTCACCAGCTCGGGATGCAGCCCGTGCACGCCGACCTCGAAGCACGCCTTGTCGCCTTCCTCGCGCAGGTGGACGTCCATCTCCTGCTTGACCTTGTTGACGACCTCCTCGATGCGCGCGGGGTGGATGCGGCCGTCGGCGACGAGGCGCTGCAGGGCCAGCCGCGCGATCTCGCGCCGGTAGGGGTCGTAGGCGGAGATCAGGACGGCCTCCGGCGTGTCGTCCACGATGAGGTCGACGCCGGTGTGCTGCTCGAGCGCGCGGATGTTGCGCCCTTCGCGGCCGATGATGCGGCCCTTCATGTCGTCGGACGGCAGGTCCACCACCGAGACCGCGGTCTCCACGGTGTAGTCGGGCGCCAGGCGCTGGATCGTGGTGGCGAGCACCTCGCGCGCCTTCTCGCGGGCGACCTCGCGCGCCTCCTCCTCCAGCCGCATGCCGAGCAGCGCCGCCTCGCGGCGCGCCTCGTCCTCCATCTGGGTGAAGAGCTGGCGCTTGGCTTCCTCGGCGGTGAGGCCGGCGATCGACTCGAGCTTGTGGCGCTGCTCCTCGGCGGCGGACGCCACGCGCCCCTCGCGCTCGGTGAGCGCCCTGTCGCGGGAGGTCAGCGCGCGCTCCTTGTCGGCGGACTCCGTCAGGCGCCGATCGAGCTGATCGAGCTTGCGCGCCAGGTCTTCTTCCTTGGCGAGGATGCGCTGCTCGACCTGCTTGAGCTCGCGCTCGCTGCGCCGCGCGTCCTCTTCGAGCGCCGAGCGCATCTTGAGGGCGGCCTCGCGCGCCTCCAGCTCGGCCGCCTTGCGCATGCCGTCGGCCTCGCGCTGGCCCTCGGCGACGATCCTCTTCGCGGCAACGCCGGCGTCACCGAGACGGCGGTCGGTGAACCACTTGTGGAGAAGGACACCGATGAGCAGCGAGAGCAACCCGACCAGCGAGTCGAACCAGGCCAGAGATTCCATCATCCGTCCTCTCGCACGAGGCCGTTTAGTGTCATCGAAGTACGCGTCAGATTTGATGAGTATAGGTGGGCGGCCGGAGGGGAGTCAAATGTGCAGACGCAAGTCCCCGCCTCTGCCGTGTGCCGTGGTGTTTCGAACCTGGTATGTCCAGGTGGGCGTCTTGGATGAGAGCTTCAGGCTTCCCCTTCCAGGAGGGGCTTGCACACCACTCTCGCGTTCGACACCCGTTGTGTTAACGAGGTTGAAACTTCCCTCCGGCATCACGAACAGCGCAGGGACACGTTAGGTTTACCCGGGGCCGGGCCCGGGGTCAAGACCCCAGCGCGGACTGGCGGAGGGTGAAACGAGCAACGCGGGTGCCAGCGAGGCCGGCGTGGGCGCGCGCGGCGGTCGCCGGGGACGGCTCAGCCGCGGCGGGGCGGGTCGGGCGTGACGCGATCGAGCAGCTCGACGAGGGCGCCGAGGCGCGCCTGGACCTCGCCCGCGCCCTTGGTGCGCTCGTCGCGCGCGCGGTTCAGCTCGTCGGTGATCTCGAGCGCGGCCAGCATCAGCGCCTTGAACTGGTCGCGAACGCCGCCGCGCTGCAGCGCGGCCACGCGCGCTTCGACGAAGGCGGCGAGCGAGCGCAGGTATTTGGGATCGGCCTCGCTGCGCAGGGTCAGCGTCTGGCCGAGCAGCGTCAGCTCCACGCGCGCCGGCTCCGTCATGCCATCATGCCCCCAGGTCCAGCTTGGCGATGTCGCGCAAGACGGCGTCGATCTGCGCGAGCATCTGCCGGCGCTCGTCTTCGAGCCGCCGGTTGTCGCGGCGCAGGCGATCGTTCTCCTCGCGCAGCCGCGCCACCGCCTCCACGGCCCGACCCACCGCGGCCTCCAGCTGCGTGAGCCGCTCGGCGATCGAGTCGCTCACGCGCTGTCGGCGCCTCGCAGCGTGAGCCCGAGCGCGTCGCACACGCGCCGCGCGACCCGCGCATGGATCGCGTTCACCTCGTCGTCCGTGAGCGTCCGATCGTCGGCCTGGAACGTGAGCCGGAAGGCGATGCTCCGGCGGCCGTCGGGCAGCGGGAACACGTCGAAGACCGCCAGACCACGCAGCAGTGGGCCCGCCTCGGTGCGGAGGGCGCCGGCGATGGCGTCGGCGGTCACCGGCCGCTCGCCGAGCGCGAAGGCCATGTCGCGCTGCACGGCGGGGAAGCGCGGCAACGGCTCGTGCTGCGGCGTGCGCGGCGCCAACGGCAGCGCGCCGTCCAGCCGGAGAGCGGCGGCGAAGACGGGCACCTCGATGCCCCACGCCGCGCGCGCCGAGACGGCCACCTCGCCGAGCTCGCCGACCACGGCGTCGCCGACCAGCAGCGTCGCGTGCGAATCCGGCTCGAATCCCGGCAGCGCGCCGCCGAGCCGCGTCGTCGGCGTCAGGCCGAAGCGCGCGACGACGAGCTCGGCCAGGCCCTTGGCGTCGAAGACGTCGACCTTCGCCGCCGGCGTGTGCCAGGCGGCGTCGGCGCGGTCGCCGGCCAGCGCCAGCGAGGCCCAGCGCGGCTCGGCGGTGTCGGTGTCGCCGCCCGGGGCGGCTTCGTAGGTGCGCCCGAGCTCGAACACGCGGACCCCCGTCTGCTGCCGGCGCAGGTTCGTGGCGATCACACCGAGGAGGCCTTCGAGCGGATGCGCACGCAGGGCCGAGGCATCCTGCGACAGCGGGTTGAGGAGCTTGAGCGAGGGCGAGACGAGGAGCGCGCCGGCCCGCGCGGGATCGCTGAAGGCGTACGTCACGCACTCGGTGAGGCCGGCGCCGACGAGCGCGTCGCGCACGATCGCCTCCTGGCGGCCGGTCTCGCTGTCGCGCCCGAGGGCCACGGTCACCCGACCGACCGTCGTCGGAATCCGCGCGTAGCCCCAGACCCGGATCACTTCCTCGACCAGATCGTCCTCGATGGCGAGGTCGCGGCGGAAGCTCGGCACCGTCACCTCGAGGTCGGCGCCCCGCGCGCGCACGCCGAGCCCGAGGCCGGTGAGGATCCGTCGCGCCTGGGCGGCCGGCGGCGCCACGCCGAGCACGCGCGCGACGCGCGCCATGCGCAGGCGCACGCGCACCGGGCGCCGCTTGCGCGGATAGACGTCGATCATCCCGCGCGCGACCGTGCCGCCCGCCAGCTCGGCGATGAGCCGCGCCGTGCGCGCGGAGGCGTCCACCAGCCCTTCGATGTCGGCGCCGCGCTCGAAGCGATAGGCGGCGTCGGTCGGGAGGCCCAGCGCGCGGGACGTCCGCCGCGTCGTCCCCGGATCGAAGTAGGCGCTCTCGAGCAGCACGCGCGTGGTGGCGTCGGTGACCTCGCTGTTCTCGCCGCCCATCACGCCGGCGAGGCCGATGGCCCGCTCGGGGTCGGCGATCGCACACATGGACGCGTCCAGCGTGCGCGCCTGGCCGTCGAGTGTCGTGAAGCGCTCCCCCGGCCGCGCGCGGCGTACCACGATCGTCGCATCGGTCACGCGCGCGGCGTCGAAGGCGTGGAGCGGATGCCCAAGCTCCCAGAGCACGTAGTTCGTCACGTCGACCACGTTGGAGATCGGACGTAACCCTGCGGCGCGCAGCCGCGACTGCATCCACGCCGGCGAGGGCCCCACGCGCAGGCCGTCGATGACACGCACGGTGTAGCGCGGGCAGAGATCCGGCGCCTCGACCTTGACGCGCGCCAGGTCGGCCGCGCGCTGCCGGCCCTCGCGCGGCGCGACCGCGGGCGGACGCAGCCGCGCGCCCGTGAGCGCGGCCAGCTCGCGCGCCACGCCGAGCACCGACAGGCAGTCCGGCCGGTTCGGCGTGATCTCGATCTCGAGCACATGATCGTCGAGGCCGAGCTGCTTGACGAGGTCGGCGCCGACGGCGGCGTCGCCGTTGAGCAGCAGCAGACCGGCCTCGTGCTCGTCGCCCAGGCCGAGCTCGCGCTCGGAGCAGAGGATGCCCTGCGACTCGACGCCGTGGATCTTCTTGGCGGCGACGACGCCGACGCCGGGCAGGGATGCTCCGGGCGGAGCAAATGCGGCGCGTACGCCGGACCGCGTGTTGGGCGCGCCGCACACGACGCTGAAGCGCTGGGCGCCGCGGCCGCGCACGCGGCAGAGCAGCAGGCGATGGCCGCGGCTCTCGCCGAGCTCGCGCTCGACCGCCTCGATCTCGCCGACGACCACGCCGCGCAGACCCGCGGGCGCCAGCGGCGTCACGCTCGCCACCTCCACGCCCGCGTTGACGAGACGATCGGCGGCGTCCTGCGCCGAGAGCTTCAGGTCGACGAACTCGCGAACCCAGCCGTAGGGAATTTTCATGCGAACTGATTCAAGAAGCGCAAGTCGTTCTCGAAAAACAGCCGGATGTCGTCGACGCCGTACTTGAGCATGGCGATCCGCTCGATGCCCATGCCGAAGGCCCAGCCGGTGACCTGTTCGGGGTCGTAGCCGACATTTTTCAGGACGCGCGGATGCACCATGCCCGAGCCCAGGATCTCGAGCCAGCCCGACTGCTTGCAGACGCGGCACCCCGCGCCCGCGCAGAGGAAGCAGACCACGTCGACCTCCGCCGACGGCTCGGTGAACGGGAAGAACGAGGGCCGGAAGCGGATCTTCGAGCGCGGCCCGAACATCTCGCGGGCGAAGAGGTCCAGCGTGCCCTTGAGATCGGCCATGGTCACGTCGCGGTCCACCGCGAGCCCCTCGACCTGGTGGAACATCGGCGAGTGGGTGATGTCGGCGTCGCGCCGGTACACCACCCCGGGGCAGATGATCCGCACCGGCGGCTTCTGCGCGCGCATCGCGCGGATCTGCACGGGCGACGTGTGGGTGCGGAGCAAGGTCTCCGGCGACAGGTAGAACGTGTCCTGCATGTCGCGCGCGGGGTGGTCGCGCGGGATGTTGAGCGCCTCGAAGTTGTACGCGTCGGTCTCGATCTC
>WNEW01001037.1_pt1 | contig 13471 bp, 19 predicted proteins | sample 5399891 | NCBI WGS metagenome assembly WNEW01 (sample SAMN13153336, study PRJNA577476) | soil metagenome | isolation source: 40 cm grassland meadow soil pre-rain plot 5 | place: USA:California | collected 2015-09-08 | reverse complement strand
CCTTGTTGGCCGGGATTTCGCTTTCGAGGGCGCGCCACGATGTCTGACGCTCAGAATCACCGTAGCCCCTGAGTTTCATTACCAAGTCTGTCTCTATCAGCGAGACTCCTGGAACGAATACTGCGTCCTCTGAGGAAACCCTTCGCAGGTGTTCCACCGAGCGTTCATGGGCCCTATCTTTCGGATTGAGGAATCCGATTATTGCCACAGTATCAACGAGTTTCATTCTTTGTCTTCATCGACCCAAGGAGATAGGAGGTTGCTTCGTGGTCCTCTTCCTCCCAACCTGAAAGCTTCTTCGCACCAATAACTTGTGCTTGAGCGGTCAAGACCTTGGGATCAGAGAGTTCGACCCTTCCGACGCCGCTTGCCCTGACAACAAGCTTGCTTCCCGTACTTATGTGAGCCTCTTGCCTGACCTTCTTGGGCAGGACAAGTCTACCCTTCTCGTCGATGGACACGGTTTCGCTCATGAAAGCTCATAGGGTAATCCCACTATTTAAGATTGGTGGGACACATTTGAGCGATGTACCACGTTGGGTAATCGTGTGGGAGTCAAATGCATGAGTGGCACGGCCGCGGTCGCACATGCAATCGGGTTCAAATTCCTCAGTTCGGCATCGACATCTATGACAGGCTGGTTTATTTCTCCCCTTTCGACCATGCCGTTTTAGAGGGTTCGGGGCTTCCTTTGGTCAGCAAAGAATCAACTCGCCACATTCTTGAGCCCGCCGCCTCGGAAGAAGAGGAGCGACGAGCCGAAGAAGCGGCCAGCAAAGGAGCGAGGCCAAACCTGCCAATCTTCTCAATCCTTGATTCGGTAAGTTTTTCGGACCATTTCGTAATTATCGGCGATGTCGGGACGGGAAAGAGCACCGTCACCCCGATTCACGAGTTCGAGCTGTGCGACAGGAACAGACAGATCGTCATTCGTGAGCCTTCAAGGGCCTCGTGCAACGCTCTACTTTATTCACTTAGAGCGCTTCATCCAGAACTAATTGACGAGCTGGCGGTCATCACAAAGGATACCAAGATCAACGTCGGTGGCAAGATCAAGATCGTCACAGACGGCGTCCTGCTAAGGATGCTAGCCGAGAATTCGATTTTCGATTCCTCGATCTATTTTGACGAGAGTCACCAGATGTCTTCCCAGCTGGAACTGTGTCTGTCCCTCGCCAAGAAGGACGAGGCGAAAGCAAGAAACCTGTTTCGAATCATGAGCGCCACAATCGATCCAAAGGAGTTCCTCTCATTCTTGGGAATCTCGAAGCTCTACCTGCTGAGCGGTCGCAGATTTCCTGTCGCGCTCGAGGTGGAGCTCGCAAAGGACGTCGACGAGATGTTCGGCACGCTGTCGCTCTATCTTAACTCACGGCCCCGCAACGAATCGTGGCTCGTCTTCCTCCCCACAAGGCGCTTGGTCGAGAGGTATGCGAGTAGCTACAGTGGCGCCTACATTCACGGCGGCCTTGACGGTTCAGTAGTCAACAAGATCCAGCAAAGAGCCGAGCTCGATAAGAATCTGAGGGTTTTTGCAACTAATGTCATCGCCTCATCCGTGAACATCTACGTCGATAATGTGTTGATATTCAACGAATTAATCGACAGCAAGGACAAGCTGGGTCGAAGGACACTCCAGTACAAGAGGATAGACAATAACTCTCTCTTGCAGATGATCGGCAGAATCGGTCGCTTTAAGCCCGGTCGGGCCGTCATCATCTCTGATGTGCCGATCCCAAAGAAAATCGAGCCCATACCGGTGCGCAAGGCCCTTGAAACCGAGACTCCGTTTGATTTGGTTCTCCTCATGTCAAAGTACGGCCTCAGGCTTTCGGAGTTAGAGTTCATGTCAAAGGTGGATCATCGCGAAGTTGCCTTTGCAGAAGACTGGCTCGGTGAGATCGGAGCAATCGACCCCCGCACCCACGAAATCACCCGGAAGGGACTCTTGATGAGTGAAATCCCCTACGAGCCCGACTTTTCACACATGATCGCCAGCGCCCTGATCTCGGGTGATTATGACGTGGCCAGATTTCTCCTGGCCAGCGGCGCGTTCGGAGATTCGCTCAACCACGCTCACAAGTCGGATATGGAGGGCGTAGCTCGCCAATTACTGTACGCCTTCGACAGATCGAACGAGCTCAACATCAAGGCGCATCTTCTCAAAGGGTATTCCGAGGACAAGGAGGGCTCGTTCACGTCAAGACTGGTCGCAAACGGAATCTTCATCGCATTTGTTGAAGAGGCATGGAAAAACTATGAAGCAGCTAGAGAAGCACTGAACGACCTGCTTCTTTCTTCAAAGAAGAAACCCATACCGAGGGAGGTCTTGGTAGACCCTGATGTTTTCAAGCTCAAGCCGTATCTCGAAGATTGCCTGTCGTTTGAAAAGTTCGACCTGAACGAAAATAGCGGGCACGACCTGACCGATATGGTCATCGAAGGCCAGTTCTTTGCAAGAACGCTGACGATAAACTACAGACGCTTGTTATTCGACGTGGTTGCTCTGAATTCACCGAAAAAGTATCGTCATCATCAAAGCAAGCGATGAGACGTCTCTCAGGCTCGCTTTCCGCAAGAAACAACTCGACCATAAGACCCGCCATGCTGAAACAACCCGCTGAAATCGAAATCCCCTACTGGACCCCTTTAGTCAAAATGAAGTGCGGTCGCCGGGACCACTACCCTACAGGCAGAGTTGAAAGCCACTCAGATTCGAAAACAGCGAGAAGATTAAGACCACCCGCAGGGGTGAATAAAGGATGGAAGCAGAAGCCCTTCGCTGGCTCCTTGAACCCGCCGATCCTCCAATCAAGATGTTTACTCTCACCGATATTTTGGGTAAGCCTCAGAACTCCGAAGAGGTGCGGATTGCGCGGGAAGGCACACTTTCCTACAGACCTGTCCTGAGGCTGAAGAGGGCTCAGGGGGGCAGAGGCTACTGGCCACCCGACGATAGTTGTCACACCCCCAAATTTACCGCAACAGTTTGGCAGTTGATGCTACTTGGAGAGATGGGAATTCCCCGCACGCCCTGGATTGAAAGCGCTATCGAGCGTTTTCTCGCCCAGCATCAGATGGAGAACGGGGCTTTCTCATGGAAGAGTCATCTCGGCAGAGGAAAAGTCGAGGAAGAAGTCTGTTTGACGGGCAACATGGTTAGAACTCTAATCGTCTTTGGCCACGATGAAGATAGGCGAGTCAAGAAAGCGCTGGACTGGCTTCCTGAGTTTCAGCTCGAGGATGGAGGGTGGAATTGTGATTACCCCAAGTATGATGTAGAGCACAGCTCGTTCATGTCCACCATTGAACCACTGTGGGCTTATTCAGAGATTCCACGCTCCCGGTGGACTAGGAGACTGAAGGGGTCTGTCGAGCGAGGGGCCGAGTTCCTGCTGATGCACCGTCTGTTCAAGGCCCACCATGATTGGCGGCCAGTAGAATTGCGCCACATGAACACCGTCTTCACAGGCAGTCTTGTAACAAAATTCCATTTTCCCATGTATTACTATTACGATGCATTGCATGCACTAAGAGTGTTGACCCGGTTGGGATTCCAAGATGATGAGAGAATCTCCGATGCAATTCACTTGCTGCTGTCAAAGAAGACGCCAGAGGGAAAATGGCTGCTGGAGGGAGATTGGATACGAGAGCGAACCGAGAAGACTCGGAAGACCTTAGTGACCATTGAGCAACTAATGAAACCAAGCAAGTGGGTGACGTTGAATAGCTACAGAGTATTGGCGAAGACGGGCGAACTGAAACTTCCCCATTGACCTTTTGAGCACTACATTTGGTCGGGTGGCAAGAATTGAGGACTATGTGATGTGCGGTCGCCGGGACTACCGACCCAAAAAAATGGTCGGAAATTCTCTCAATTTAACTTCTATTTGTCTCGGTAGGGGCCGCCGACGCTAGAACCCTCCATGTAGTGCGGGGGGTGTGGGATTCGAACATGCCTACCTCAGACAGTGGACATCTTGGACGGGGGTTCTACTTCCGAACGGAGCATAGAATTTCTTCTTGCAGGGGAATCACTCGCATGTTAGAAAAGGAGTCGCCTCATGCACCTCCATTCGGTCGAGCCTGGTCGACTCGTGCGATCGGGTTCCAGAGGCGCATGGAGGTCGATTCTGCTAGAGAGGGAGGGGACCCTTCAGCTAGCCCTTCTTCCCCGCCGGCCCCCATACGTGGCGATGTACCAGTGGTCGCTGCAAGTGTCTCGCACGGTTCCGGACCGTTCTCCGTAGTCCATGTCACGAACCTCATGGAGGCTCTCCGCCAGCCTTAGGGCACGGGCGTAGGCTGCGTCCACGTTACGAACGTACAGGTGGTTGCTCCGGGAAGTGCTTTCCACTTACCTGAGGCGCGGCCGGTCTCGATTATGCACTCCTCAATGCGGAAGGCGGTGTGAATGGTCTTTCCGTCTGAGCCTGATACATGTTGGTTTTTCATTTCCTTCGCCGCGAAGGCTGCCTTGGCGAAGGCGACGAGCGTATCCGGATCGTCCACGGTGATATAGGGGGTTACCGCGGCGAACCCTGGCGGAATGTGGGAAGGGCGCCTAGTGGCAGGCATGGGAGGATTGAGACACAGTCATCCTCGTCCTCCCTCAAGTCTTCTGGCAGCTTCAAAGCGTTGGAAAAGCATCAAACACAATATGGTGCGGGTGGGATTACAGCACAGTTTATTGTGTCCAAGGTACCTAGGTCGTATCCAGTGTGCGGTCGCCGGGATTTGAACCCGGGTCTCTGTTCCTTTCGGATTACCAGCTTGGAGGGCTGATGTCCTAGAGTGTCCTCTCCGCGGATCCAGACTGGACGACGACCGCGTCAACCTCTGACCTTCTAATCCTCTTTATTGATTCTTGCCTCGAGCTGCTCTCTCCACTTCGTAAACCAGCCTCGAAGCGACGACGTGGGCGTCGAGCGCCCCTCGATGAATTCTCACAAGGCCGTCAAGCTCGCCTAGAGTGCTTTCGGAAAAATGACCGTGAGGAAACCCCCCAATCACAACGCACGGGTCCTTCTTCCCTACCAGCTCCCCTGCGAGTTCTTCCAGCGCCCTAGGTTCGCCCTGAGTGGAGAGGCCAATCACGGGGTCAGCTCGCACAACCTGCCTCAGGAGCTCACTGAGGGGCATTTCCTGCGTCCGAATCAACTCGCTGTTTGACCTTTCCGAGAGGTGCTTCTCGACGAGGTTCCTGAACCTGAAGTAGCTCTTCGGGAGCCTGGTCCTCTCCGCAATCTCCAGCACCACATCCCCTCGAGCGTGCACGTAGACCTTGACGGAACCCTCTTCGTAGAGCGGCGTCCCGGTGACGCTGAGCAGAGTCATGAAGACGATGTCGGGCCTCCCGCGCTTGTAGTCTTCCTTCAGCCTGACCATCGACGCGTGGTGAAGACTCCTGTCCAGCAGTATCTTCGAGGGGTCCCTTTCCCTCCGCTTCGCATCGTTGACGACAGCGGGAGAGCGTCTGATCTCGTCGGGGACCAGTTCGAGGGCAGATTCAGCGATTACGAGGTTGAGCTTCGTGTGCCGCAGTCCCCCACGGACGGTTTATTGGTTTGCATGACGAGAATCCGGCGTGAGACGGAAGAGGAGGCCGAAGGCCGAAGCCGGTAAGGTCGCGGAGGAGCTACTTGAAAGGGCGATCTCGACCGCGGGGAGGGACCCGAAGCTCGCCGGGGAGCAGGCCGAGCTGGCCAGAAGGGTGATGCTCAAGTTCAACGTCAGGCTCGACTGGTCCCGGAAGAGGTTCTACTGTCACGGATGCAAGAGACTAATCGTGCCCGGGGTCAACGCCAGGGTCCGCCTTGCGGGTGGGGGTCAGAAGGTGCTTCGTCTCACGTGCTTGGAGTGCGGCCACGTTAATAGGAAGGTCATCGCTCAAGAGCGCCTTGCTTAAATATACTGCACCAAAGCTCAGAAAATTCGCTCAGGAATAATCATGGTAAACGCATACGACGTCCCGGCGAGCAAACTCATCGTAGCTCTGACCGAGCGGGTGAAGAAGCTCCCGGAGCTGGAGGTCCCGGAGTGGGCCCATTACGCGAAGACGGGCTCGCACGCGGAGCGACCTCCACAGCAGCCCGACTGGTGGTACGTCCGCGCGGCATCGCTGCTGAGAAAGCTCTACTTCCGCGGTCCACTCGGTCTCACCGAGTTCGAGACAGCATACGGCGGGAGCAAGGCCGTGGCGTACAACCCCAAGCACCAGAGAGACGCCGGGAGCTCCGCCAACAGGAAGATCTTGAAACAGCTCGAGGGTGCGGCGCTCGTGAAGAAGACGCCCAAGGGGAGGGTACTGACCCCGAAGGGAGCGGCGCTTCTTGATAACTTGAGCAAGGAGATCTTCAAGAAACTCTCGGAGGAGAACCCGGCAATTACGAGGTACGGGTGAGTGATTGTTGTCCGCGGGCACGAGTACCGGTGGCGGAAGGGGCTCCGATAGAGAAGACCCCGAGAAGAAGGCCGCTCGCGAGAACGTGCTCAGAACGGCGCTTACCACGGAGGCTAGGCAGCGGCTCGCGAACGTCAAGATGGTGAGGCCCGAGCTCGCCAGCGCGATAGAGGAGTACGTGATTCAGCTGGCCTCGGCCGGCAGGCTCAAGAAGGTGGTCGATGACGAACAGCTGAAGCAGATGCTCTACGCTCTCCAGGAGAAGAAACGAGACATCAAGATAAGGAGGATGTAACGGTCAGATGGCCCGAGTCAAGGACAGGTCGAAGAAGAACAGGTTGATGAAAGCCAATAGGGAGACGAGGTCCGTGCCTACATGGGTCATCGTGAGGACCAACAGAAAGGTCAGGACCAACCCCAAGCACAGAGACTGGCGGCACCGGAAGCTCCACGCTAGGTGACGGAGATGTCAGAGAAGGTGGAGGAGCTGACCAGGGTCTACACCGTTCCCCTCGGCGAGGCGTTCCAAACGCCACGCTACAGGAGGGCGAAGGTCGCGATAAGGCTGATCAGGGATTTTGCGACGAGGCACATGAAGGCGAGTGAGGTGAAGATCGAGGAGGATGTGAACAAGCTTGTCTGGGCCCGCGGAATCCGGAATCCACCACGTCGAATCAAGCTGGAGATGGAACGCGACGAAGACGGGATCGTCTCGATACGAGTGGCGCCGGAAGAAGAGTAGCAGTGTCCAAGAGCAATGGGCCTCCACCTCGTGGATATCTACCGAAGTCCGAATATCGGAATCTTCCTTAAGACGAACGACAAGCTTCTACTGGCGCCCAGAGGCTTGGCCCCGAGCAAGGGCGAGAAGCTCAAAGAGGCGCTCGGTGTCTCCGTCTGCTACACCTCCATAGCAGGCTCGAGGCTCCTGGGACCGCTCGTGGCGATGAACAACAACGGGATCCTCGTTTCGCGCCTGACCGAGGACGAGGAGATGCGCGAGATAGCAGCAGCGACGGGCATGGCGATAGGTCGCTTCGACTCGAAGTACACCGCTGTCGGGAACCTCATCGCTGCAAACGACAGCTTCGCGCTCGTCTCGGCACTCCTGGACTCGGGTACTCTCCATCAGGTCAGGGACGTCCTCGGAACTGACGTCGAAAGAATGACCATTCATGAATACACCCAGGTGGGGGCCTTAGTGGTCGCCACGAACAGTGGAGCCGCCACATACCCCAGACTAGACGAGGGAGAGGTCTCCCACATCGCCAGCCTCCTCGGCGTGGAGGCCTATCCCACTTCGGTCAATGGCGGTGTGCCGTACGTCTCCTCCGGTCTTGTCGCGAACTCGAAGAACGCGATAGCCGGGAGTCAGACGACGGGACCCGAACTCGTCTTTATAACGCGGGCGCTGAAGGTCTGAACGAAGGCGACCGTCACGGCGAGTAGTAGTAGAAGTAGGCAGGTCAGTGAAGAGGAACAGCTCAATTCTCTAGTGGTGGAGATCAGGGTTCTCGAAGGCACCTTTAACGAGTTGTCCGCGAGGCAGAACCTCTTCGAGAGAGCCCTCCTTGAAACGAGGGCGGCGCTCGACGCCCTGAAGGGGCTGTCAGAGTCGAATCCTGATGAAGTTCTCGTTCCCGTCGGGGGTGGGGTCTTGCTCAGGTCGCCCCCGCCGAACGCGGAGGATGTCCTCTTGAACGTAGGGGCCAACGTCGTGGTCCAGCGAAAAAGGGTGGAGGCCGTGGCCTTCCTCGAAGGGAGGGCTAGGGAGATAGAGAACTCGATAGTTTCGCTGCTCTCGCAGAGAAACCAGATTGCGGCGAGGCTGGAGGCCGACCGCCAGGCCCTCCAGGCGATAGTGTCAAGGCAGAACCAAAAGAACTGACTTGTTCGAGAAGCTTAGGCAGGCCTTCACGGCTGTTGCTAATGCGACCCGAGAAAGGAAGATCTCGGGTCGAGAACTTGACGAACTCCTTTCAGAGTTCGAGATTTCACTCATCGAGAGCGACGTGGCGCAACAGGTGGCCGAGGAGCTGATTCAAGAGGTGAAGAAGAAACTGAGCGGTGCTTCGATAGAGCGGTCTGACAACCCTGCCCTCTTCGTGAAGGAGAGCATCAGGGGAGTCCTCGAGGAGGTCTTCGCAAAGGCGGGGTCCGTGGACCTCTTCCGACGAATCGAGGAGAAGAAGAGTTCGGGGGAGCCATTCGTCATCCTCTTCCTTGGGATAAACGGGAGCGGCAAGACAACCACGGTCGCGAAGCTCGCGAAGATACTGAAGGAGAGGGGGGTCTCCGTCGTCTCTGCCGCTGGCGACACGCACAGACCAGGCGCGATCGAGCAGCTTACGGAGCACGCGGAGAGGCTGGGAATGAAGGTTGTCTCGCAGAGATACGGCGCCGACGCGGCGGCGGTGGGAAGAGACGGATACCTTTACGCGAAGGCGCACCACGTGGACGTCCTCCTGATAGACACCGCGGGTAGGATGCAGACAAACCAGAATCTGATGGAAGAGATGGCCAAGATCGTCAGGGTCGTCACGCCAGATTTCAAGGTCTTCGTCGCCGACTCCCTGACCGGGAACGACGCGGTTTCGCAGGCAGAGCTCTTCAACAAGTACACCGGATTCGACGGGGTGATCCTGACGAAGGCCGACGCTGACGCCAAGGGAGGGGCAGGCCTCTCGATCGTCTACTCGACCCATAAGCCGATACTCTTCCTTGGGATGGGTCAGGGATACAAGGACCTCAAGCCCTTCGACCCCCAAACCTTCATCGATTCACTCCTCGAAAATTGACTTTTTATCAGGCAGGCGGGGGTGGTAGTCGAAATTGAGAGGCAAGGACTTTCTCACGCTTGAGGAGCTTTCACCCGCAGAGCTCCTGCTAATCCTCAGTCTGTCGAAGAATTTCAAGAAGCTTCGCAAGAGATCGGTGGTGAAGGACGTCCTGAGGGGAAGGACGGTCGCGCTCCTCTTCGAGAAACCGAGCACGAGAACCCGGGTCAGCTTTCAGGTCGCGGTCCAGGAGCTGGGGGGGTATTCGGTGAGTCTCAGCTCGAACGAGATTCAACTCGGGAGGGGAGAGACGGTCGAGGACACAGCACGAGTGCTCTCGCGGTATGTGCACGCGGTCATGGCCCGAGTCAACCTGCACGACGAGGTCGCGGGGCTCGCTGCCGCCTCAGGTGTCCCTGTCATCAACGGGCTGAGCGACCTCTATCACCCCGTTCAGGTCCTAGCCGACCTCCTGACACTCTCCGAGCACAAGGGGCGGCTGAAAGGGCTCAGGGTCGCGTGGGTCGGCGATGGGAACAACGTCTGCAACTCTTGGCTGTACGGGGCTTCACTGACAGGAGTTGACTTGGCCGTGGCTACCCCGCCGAACTATACGCCGCTACAGGGCGTCGTCGCCTCCGCCCGGAAGATCGCCGAATCGACTGGTGGGAAGATTACTCTCATGGAAGACCCTCGGGAGGCCGTCGAGGGAGCGGATTGCGTCATGACCGATACCTTCGTCTCGATGGGCTTCGACCAGGAGAGGGAGGCCAGGGTCAAGGCTTTCCTGCCGAGGTACCAGGTGAACGAGGAGCTGATGTCCCGTGCCAAGGGAGATGCGATCTTCGAGCACTGTCTGCCAGCTCACAGGGGAGACGAGGTCTCGAAGGGCGTGATTGATGGCCCCAACTCCGTCGTCTGGGATGAAGCCGAGAACCGACTCCACACGACGAAGGCGCTTCTCTGCTTCCTTATGCTCGGGAAGGCCGGTGCGGCGTCTCTGCTCAGAGGTCGTTGAACTTCTCAGAGTGCTTCCTGCCACTCACGCCGCAAAGGCTTGACCTGGAAGTTCGGAATCCGAAATTAGTCCGTCTGAGAAGCCGGGCTTCAGTCACCCTTGAAGAGGTAGCGCCCCAGGTCTATCTTTCCCTTGGTGATTTTTACACCTTCCCTTCTTAGGAGCGCCGCCTTGCGTCCCACCCCCTCCCTCCCTCCGTATCCTCCAAGTTGACCGTCCGACATCACAACTCTGTGGCACGGGACGACTATCGGGTGGGGATTGGCCCGGAGTATCGACCCGATCGCTCGACTAGCCTTCGGTACCTTGAGCTCCCTCGCCAACGTCCCGTAGGTTGAAACCTTCCCCTCGGGGATCTGCGACACCAATCGATATACCGCCTCTGAGAGAGGTTCATTCTTCAGACTCGGACAGCCTCCAACCCGTACTGCCTTACGAGACTCACGATTTTATCCTTTTCAGGGCCCAGACCCTTCCAGTCGAGGAGAGCGTATCTGGGGAGCTTGGTGGATTTCTGAAGTATCTGGCCGAAGAGCGCCGAGTCGAACTCTTGAAGCGCATACTTGGGAACAATCGCGGCGAAGGCGAATTCGTCTTCGAGCAGAAGCTTGTTGAACTTCTCTGGATAGTGTGTCCCGCCGAAACCGACCGCGACCTTATCCCAGCTCCGTGGCTCGCGCAGGCTCTGTAGTAGAGCAACGGCGACCGCTTTCGCCGCATCCCTGTCGTTCCAGTTCTTCTCGTCAGACCCTATCTCCACGAAGAGGACGGGCTTGTTGAGCGAGGTTGGGCCGTGATGAGTCGCCTCGGCCGTCACTTGGTATCCGCTGACCGCCTCCCCCTGCTTCGTGAGAGAGATCAGGTAGTTCTTCAGGAGGTCTGGGTTGACCCTCGCGATCTCCCTCGGATTCCCTCCCAGCTCAGCCTCGCCGAAGTTTCCGGTCGTGTGAGCCGTGAGAGAAGGAACGCCGGACTTCGCCCTGTGCTTGGAGAGGAAGATGTAAGACTGAGGGTTGAAGTAATCGTCCAGATTGGGCGGTCTGATTATCTCTTCGTCTATCGTCGCGAGCAGGAGCGAGTCCTTCTGATGAAGCGGCCTCCCTCGGAAGGCGATCCTCGTCGAAGCGAAGCCCTGATTCTCGATCATCTCCCTCGCGAGGTTCTGGGACGCCGGGTCCTTCGACGAGGAGACGAGAACTATCGTCGGCGACCCGTGAGGCATCATCTTCCATCACCCCGCGAAAGTTAGGTAGGCTTCCACTTGCCGACGTTGGCAAGTATGTCCTCGTGCAGCCTAGCGAAGTCCTCCTTCCTGAGCTTCGAGGTGTCCACAAAACGGAGCTCCCTCCAGGCTGGAGTTTTCTTCACGCTCTCCCTCTTTCCCAGGAAGACGAACTCCAGGTCCCAGTGAGAGTGCTTTCCGTAGACTTCCGAGAAGATGACCGGCCTCTCCAGTTTCTGCTCGCTCAACCCGAGCTGCTCCCTGAGGATTCTCTTCGAAGCCTCCTGGGGTGACTCACCAACGATGAGGTGACACGAGGGGAGGAGCCACCCGTTCTTGTGCATCTCCACCCTGGGCGGGTCTAGCGCCCCGATGTGGTCCCACGGCGCGTCAGGGTTCAGATGGCCGAGGAGCACCTCCTTCGGGTTTCTAGAGTTCGAGATCACCAGGAACGCCGATAGGCAGAAACCCCCCTCTGGGATCTCACTGAGTCGCATCGGACCCGGCTCACTTGAGACGCGAAGGAAGAGCCTCTCAGTCGCCATTCTCTTCACCCCTGGCACAGAGACTGGAAGCAATATAAGCCAGTCCACCAGTCTGACCTCAAGAGGAAGAAATTGGGAGCGAGGGACTTTATGAGGTCCATGGCGTCGGTATTCAGGCTCTCAAAGAAGAGCGACAGGGAGGAGTTCATGCTCTACCTCAAGCTCGTGAGCCTCGGTGTGCTGATTATCGGGATGATCGGCTTCCTCATCAAGTTCATTTCAGCGGCTTTTCCAGCGATTTTCGGATAGAAGTCGTGGGCCCCTTCGGTCGGATCACGCTTACTAATCAGCGGAGCCTTCCAGGGTTGCTAATGCCGTCTGTTGTAGGTGATGGAAGCGGAGACGCGGAAATAAACTCAGAATAACCTCTTATTGGCTGGACGCGCTCAATTTGGGCCGAGGTGAATTAATTAGTCCTTCCACTTCGCCATCTACAGTTGACCCATTCCCATGACGTGTCAGTCTGTCTTGAGGTGCTCCTGTACTTTCCGCCCCAAGGTAATGGCCTTGAGGATGTTCCTGTTCTGTGGAAGCATCGCGAAGTAGACATGCGACAGGGCCAGACCGAAGACGAGCATGGCGGCTACGAGGTGCCCTGTCCTCATGAATGTGTCCATGAACGGATGATTTATTCTGTCGAGCCAGACGAAGAGAGGGATACCCTGCCAGGTGATCGCTTCCCAGGTTAGCAGCCCGGAAATCAGGAGGAATGCTCCGAGAATGATCAGGCTCCAATGAAACATCTTTTGGAAAAAATCATACTTGGATCCGGGAGGGAGGTATTCCCTAGCTAGCCAAAAGAAGTTTCGACTTCTCCCGATTGCCTCCCGAATGTCTTTCTTAGTTATTCGCATCCTGGCCGTCGTCTTCAAGTGGTACGCATCCCAGGAGGCGTGCAGGACAACCAAGCAAACAACTAGGAAAGCGAGTCCGATATGGGTTGTGCGCCAGTCGAAAACTAACATCCCCCAGTAGACGAATTGGAGACGGTTGGGTGTCGGCGGATTCACAAGAAATTGTGAGAGATAAACTGGAAGTCCCGTGATGACAAGCCCCAGGACGCCAACACCAATCGCCCAATGCAAGATCCTCTGCAGCTTGTCGAACGAAATCCCTTCTACTGGAGTGAACGTTGTACGCGCAAGGCGATATCTTCGTGCGAGATGGATAATTGTGCCGACACCAAACAGGACTGCTATTCCAAGTATGAGGGATGGATTAGTTGTGTGCGTCATGAGTGATGACGCAGGTCGGTTGACTAAATATCTATGTCAACTTCCTGAGCCACGAGGGCGATGAGCGGGTCAGGGCGGCCTAAGGGAGAACTACGCTAGGCTGGTGCCCTCAAGAACCAGACGACCCGACGAACCGCTTCCGCTTCAACCAGAACATAAAGCCGAAGGCGGCACATAGACCGCAACAGAAATCTCTGCGCTCGGCCAAACCCTCTACAGAGTACCCACTTTCAGAGCGAAGCCTCACTCATCACTCATGAAAATGGAGGGG
>WNEW01001033.1_pt1 | contig 13500 bp, 9 predicted proteins | sample 5399891 | NCBI WGS metagenome assembly WNEW01 (sample SAMN13153336, study PRJNA577476) | soil metagenome | isolation source: 40 cm grassland meadow soil pre-rain plot 5 | place: USA:California | collected 2015-09-08 | reverse complement strand
ACTTCATGGTTGCCGCGGCGTGCTCCATATGAATTGAAATCTTTCGGGGCGACGCCGTGCTCGATCAGGTATTTACCGGCGGGACTATCAATCGGAATCGAACCGGCGGGAGAAATGTGATCGGTGGTCACCGAATCTCCAAGCACAGCCAGGGCACGGGCGCCTCGGATGTCTTTTAGCGGCGGCGCCTGGCGGGGCATATTTTCGAAAAATGGGGGGCGCTTGACGTATGTCGAGTCCGCATCCCACTGGAAAAGTTCCCCGTATGGAGCTTCGAGCAGCTTCCAGCGATCGTCGCCTTCCAGCGATTCCGCGTATGCCTTACGGAACATCTCGGCACGAATCGATGAATTAATCGCGTCTATGACTTCTTTTTGGCTCGGCCAGACGTCGCGTAGATAGACGGGTTTTCCGCTTTTATCGCTGCCGAGCGGCTCGGTTGCGAGATCGATGTCCATCTTACCTGCGATCGCATATGCCACCACGAGGGGCGGCGAGGCAAGGTAGTTCGCACGCACCAGTGGATTGATTCGGCCTTCAAAATTGCGGTTTCCGCTGAGGACGGCGGCCACGACCAGGCCGTTGTCTTTAACTGCGGTGGCCACCGGCTCGGGAAGCGGACCGCTGTTACCAATACAGGTCGTGCAGCCGTACCCCACAAGATGGAAGCGCAGCTTTTCCAGGTACGGCATCAATCCCGTTTCCTTGAGGTAATCGGTGACCACGCGCGACCCGGGCGCCAGGCTTGTCTTGACCCAAGGCTGCACGTTGAGTCCGCGTTCGACAGCTTTTTTCGCGAGAATGCCTGCAGCGAGCATAACCGAGGGGTTTGACGTGTTGGTGCAGCTCGTAATGGCGGCAATCACAACAGAACCGTGTCCGACGTCATATTTGTTGCCATTGTCCGACACCGCAACGCTGGATACGGTCTTCGTCTGCCTGGTCGCCATAGAAGGCAGTGCTTCCCGGAACGCCTGCTTTGCTTTGTTCAGCGCCACGCGATCCTGCGGGCGGCGCGGTCCGGCCAGACTGGGTTCGACCGTTGACAGGTCGAGTTCGAGCGTATCGCCGAATATCGGATCAGGCGTGGAGTCCGTCCGGAAGAGTCCTTGCGCTTTGGCATAGGCCTCGACAAGCTTGACGTGATTTGGCTCGCGTCCCGTGAGCTGCAAATAATTCAGTGTTTCCGAATCGATCGGAAAGAAACCGATCGTCGCTCCATATTCCGGGGCCATGTTGCCAATTGTGGCGCGATCGGCCAGGCTTAAGCCGGAAAGACCCGGGCCGTAGAACTCGACGAACTTTCCGACGACGCCTTTTGCGCGAAGCATCTGGGTCACCGTGAGAACAAGGTCGGTGGCTGTGGTTCCCTCCTTCATTGAGCCGCGCAACTTGAACCCTATCACTTGCGGAATCAACATCGATAGAGGTTGCCCCAACATGGCTCCTTCGGCTTCAATGCCGCCTACACCCCATCCGACCACACCAAGTCCGTTGATCATCGTGGTGTGCGAATCGGTTCCCACAAGCGTGTCGGGGTAAGCCCGCTGGCGGCCGTTCTTCTGCTCGACGAATACAGCCTTCGCAAGGTATTCGAGGTTCACCTGATGACAAATTCCAACGTCCGGCGGCACGACGCGGCAATTCTGGAACGCTTTCTGACCCCATTTCAGAAACGTGTATCGTTCCCGGTTCCGCTCGGATTCGCGATCTGCGTTGAAAGCAAAAGCCCCGGGAGTACCGTATTGATCGACTTGGACGGAATGATCGACGACCAGATCGACCTGCTGAAGGGGATTGATCCGTTTCGGGTCTCCACCCATTCCCTTGATGACGTCGCGCATGGTCGCCAGATCGACAATCGCCGGAACACCTGTGAAGTCCTGCATCAGCACACGCGCAGGACGGAACGCAATTTCCTTTTCAAGGCGCTTCGCGGTGGGCGAGGATACAAGCGCACGTACATCATCGGCCGAAACCGTTTGCCCGTCTTCGAAGCGAAGCAGATTCTCCAGCATCACCTTCAATGAAAACGGGAGTTTCGAAACGTCGCCGGCGCCCGACTTCTCCGCCCCTTCCAACGAGAAGTACTCGAATTCGGCGCTGCCTGCTTTCAACGTGGACTGCGAATTAAACGTGTTCATAAGAATAAAATTTTATTAAAAGAGCTCCTACGACGCGACTGAAACGCCGAGAAGTTTACCGATAAAGTACGTCAGGGCCGCCGCCATGGCGCCGATGCCGAGCATGCGGAATCCGCTAAAGAAAAGATTGCGGCCAGTAAAGATCGAAACGACGCTACCGAGTATGAACAGACCCGCGCCGCATACAACGGCGCTTGTGATGAACGCTCTATTGCCCGAAAACAGAAGATATGGAATGACGGGAACGACCGCCCCCGCAGCAAATGAGACAAACGAGCTTGCAGCCGCGATCCAGGGCGATCCCAACGCTGCAGGATCCAGTCCGAGTTCCTCGCGCGCCAGCGTCTCGATGGCCGATCCCGGGTTCGACAGGATCCGCTCGGCCAGCTCTTCCGCCTGACCGCTCGGAATTCCCTTGGCTTGATAAATCAGCGAGAGTTCTTCTTTCTCTTCCTCGGGCGACATCTCCAGCTCCTGACGCTCCACGGCAATCTGCTGTTCGTAAAGCTCTCTCTGCGACTGAACCGAGACATATTCGCCGGCGGCCATCGAGGAAGCGCCGGCCAGCAGGCCCGCAATTCCGGCCAGCAGCACAAACCGCGGCTGGGCGTTCGCGCCTGCGATTCCCATAACCAGGCTGAAGTTGGAAAGCAACCCATCATTAGCGCCGAATACAGCAGCCCGCAACCCGCCGCCGTAGATGGTGCGATGCCATCCTTCAAGATCGATTATCGACTCCGGCCGATCCTGGCCGCGCCGCTGCATGGCGCGCAGCGTCCGCATGTGACTGCGCTCCTCGGCGGGGATGCCGCGGGCTTCAACCTGGCCGCGATAGACGTCCTGATCCCGGGATTCAAGACCTGTCACGACGGGCAGTATGTGCTGAGTTCCGAACCGCCGCGACAGCCAACCCAACAAAAGAATGCGCCACCCGGGCGTGTATACCGGTACGGGAGCTCCGTTGCTCTGTAATAACCTTGCCCATCGCGCTGCGTGCCGTTCTTCCGCCTTCGCAAGCTTCTCGAAAATTTCCGAACGCGCCGGATCTTTTTCGGCTTTTGCGAGGGCGCGATACAGGGCAATTCCATCCTGTTCGCGCAAAAAATTGTCCTGATACCGTTGAAGGTCTTGCGGTGAAGGGTTCACAAGAGAAGTCTATGACAGTGCGAGCTTAACGCGGCGATTGAGCTCCGCGTCGGATTTCGATAAGGCGAGACTCCTGGGTAATGGTATGTGTTTGAGGCCGAATTGTGCTTCGCGCAACCCTTCGTACGCGGAAACACAGTCCAACCGGACGCGGCTGAAACCGCCGGACATCGGGTGAAATCTTTTCGCGGTTGCAAATCGTGTGAACAGCGGGTGCCCGAGATGGTCGAGGACACCGCTGATAGCTTCGCGGCGGAAGCCATTGATGGCAGTGCGCAATATGTAACCCGCATTATAAAAATAACGATAGCAGCGGAACAGGAGGTCCTGCAGCTCCGGCCAGCTCAGATTGGGATGGTGCCATGTTGTTGTAGTGCCGTCGAAGCGGTCGAGATTCTGCTCGGTGATCCAACCTCGGTCGAGGAAATCGTCGTATTGCTCGGTCCCGGGGATTGGCGTGAGAATGTAGAACGACGCGACGTTCGGCCGAAGGCTGCGGAGCACACCCAGGTGTTCGCGAACCGTTCGCGCCGAATCTTCAGGGAATCCGATGATGTTCGAGAAATGCGTCAGAACGCCATGTTTGTCGCACAGCTTCACAATGTCACCGTATGTGGACGGGTGATTTTGCGTCTTGTGCACCGCCAGTAACGTCTCCCGGCTGAAGGATTCCACACCGACAAACATTTCGAAACAGCCGGCCTTTCCCAGCAGGCTCACCAGTTCCTCCTGCTTTGCGATCTGCGTATCGCATTGCACAAAGAAGGGGATATCGATCTTTTCCGCGATCATTTGCTCCAGCAGCTCATGAGCCTCTGCGTATTTGTTGAAGTTGTCGGATGTGAACATCACCATGCGAACGCCGGCGGCCTTTGCCCGTCTGAGACTTTCCATGGTGGTTTCGATCGACTGGCTGCGGATCTGCCGGCCCGCGATTTTAATGACGGAGCAGAAATTACAGGTGAAGGGGCAGCCGCGCGCGGGGTAAATGCCGAGCATGGGAACGATGTATCGCTGTAGATCCCGTTTCGACGGCGGAATAATCACCGGCGCCTGCAGCTCCGGAGCCCAACGACGGTCGGCACCGTAAACGGGCTCGAGCTCGCCGCGGATCGCGTCCTTCAGGATTTGCAACCAGATCGTTTCCGCTTCCGATAGAGCGAAGCTCACGCCGCGATTTTGCAGCATGCTGGTATCACAGGTCATGGGATGCGGTCCGCCGATCACACAGTGCCGAACCCCATGCGCTCGCGCGAAGGCGGCCAGATCCAGGCTGCGCCGGAACTGATGCGACTGTACGCCCACCAGCGCCAGCAGCGTCGGTTGCTCCGGCTTGCGTAAGAGATCGAGATATGCCAGGTCCGTCTGAACGTATTCGTCAATCGCGTGGGTCTCGATCTTCACGCCCTCGATTGACGAAGGCGTCATGCTCCGCATGTACGGAACTGTACTGTTGGGCATGAAGCCGCGCCGGAACCGCTCGACGTAACCACTTAAACCGTATTTGCTAGGTTTGATAATGACGACGCGAAGCATCCGTGAATGATAGGGGACGGCGATTGCGTAATGAAAGGTAATTCTGCTAGCGTTGAGACTTTATCTCTGGAGAGCGGTGGATGCTGCATGAGTACGAGGGGAAATGGCCCAGACTGGGGGCGCGAGTCTATGTTGCCGAAGGTGCTCAAATCGTGGGAGACGTCGAGATCGGCGACGACTCGAGCGTTTGGTACAACTGCGTCATCCGGGGTGACGTTCACTACGTCCGCATCGGCCAGCATACGAACATTCAGGACGGTACGATCGGCCACGTCATGAGAGATACATGCCCGCTGATTCTCAAAGACTATGTGACCGTCGGCCATGGCGTGATGATGCACGGCTGTACCGTCGAATCCCATTGCCTGATAGGAATGCGCGCCATTCTCCTTAACGGCGCCGTGGTTGGCGAGTATTCGATCATCGGCGCCGGCGCACTGATAACGGAGCGAACCGTGATTCCGCCGCGTAGCCTCGTCCTGGGCCTCCCCGCGAAAGTCAAACGCGCGCTGACGGATCAAGAGGTCGCGAGTATCGACGAATACGCCCGCCGATATTACGAGTACAAGGAAACATACCTGGGTATGAAGGCGAAGTAGGTATCGATGATTCACGCAATACGGGGTACCTACGACGTTCTCCCCTCCGAGATCGGGATCTGGCACGCTGTCGAAGACCGCTTGCGGCAGACATTCCACCGGTACGGCTTCGGGGAAATCCGCACGCCCATATTTGAAGCCACGGACCTTTTCGTTCGAGGTGTCGGCGAAGAGACCGATATCGTTTCGAAAGAAATGTACACGTTCACCGATCGTGACGAGACAAAATCGCTGACCTTACGCCCCGAGGGCACCGCGCCCGTGATGCGCGCCTACATCGAGCACCAGCTCGTGAATGAAGCCCGATTGCTGAAGCTGTATTACATCGCTCCGATGTTCAGGCGAGAGCGTCCTCAGAAAGGCCGGTATCGCCAGCACGTGCAAGCCGGCGCCGAAGTGCTTTCGAGTACCGACAATCCGGGGATTGAAGCGGAGGTACTCGAGATGTTGACCGATTTTCTCAACGGCATCGGTATTCCGGATCTGGAAGTGAACATCAATTCGGTCGGCGACCGGCAATGCCGTCCTGCTTATGTGCAGCTGCTGAAGACCGCGATTGCGGCTCGGGCGGAACGCCTGTGTGAAGACTGCCGCCGCCGGGGGGAAAGGAACCCGTTGCGACTGTTCGATTGCAAAGTCCCTTCGTGCCAGCCGGTAATTGCGGAATTGCCGACGATCACGGAACATCTTTGCGAAGGTTGCCGGCAACACTTCGACCAGTTCAAGTCGTATCTGGCGGCGCGCGGAATCCCCTTCCGGCTGAACCCCCGGCTCGTCCGTGGACTCGATTACTACACTCGCACAACCTTCGAGATCACATCGGGACGGCTCGGTTCCCAGAATACGGTGGCGGGCGGCGGGCGGTATGATGGACTTTCGGAAGAGCTGGATGGACCACCGACCAAGGGGTTCGGATTCGGCATGGGTCTGGAACGATTGATCCTGTCCATTCCTGACACGTCCAAAATCATTCCGGATTACGCGCCGGAGTATTTCATTGCGCCGCTTGGGGACGAAGCTTTCAATCGCGCTACATTGCTCGCCCGGAAACTTCGCACTACCGGCAAACGCGTGTATCTGGACTTCGATGCACGAAGTCTCAAGAGCCAGATGCGGCTGGCCGACAAATTACAAGCCAAGTCGGTAATTATTATCGGCGAGGAAGAATTGAAATCCGGGATCCTGGTGGTGCGCGACATGGCCACCAAAGAGCAGCGAAATATCCGGGAAGAAGAACTGTAATGGAAGAGTTGAAAAGAACACATACCTGCGGCGAACTCACGGCAGCAAACCAGGGCCTGGAAGTCCTGCTCATGGGGTGGGTGAATCGATGGCGTGATCACGGCCAACTTTTATTCGTCGATCTGCGCGATCGCGAGGGAGTGACTCAGATCGTATTCAATGCGGAAAACAACGCCGAGCTGCACCGCCTGGCCAAAACCCTGCGATCTGAATTCGTTGTTGCCGCGCGCGGAAAAGTTCGTGTGCGCGACAAAGGTCTGGAGAATCCGAATCTGAAGACGGGCGAAATGGAAGTGGTGGCGAGCCAGCTTTGGATTTTGAGCGAAGCGAAAACGACGCCGTTTCCGATCGAGGACGAAATTACCACTTCCGAGGACCTGCGCCTGAAATACCGCTACCTTGATTTGCGCCGGCCCGGGATGCAGGAAACATTTCGCATGCGTCATCGCATCACGATGACCGTGCGCCAGTACATGGATCGCCATGGATTCTGGGAAGTTGAAACGCCGATTCTGACCAAGTCGACACCGGAAGGCGCAAGAGATTACCTGGTGCCAAGCCGCCTTCATCACGGCAGCTTCTACGCGCTGCCACAGTCGCCGCAGTTGTTCAAACAGATCCTGATGATCTCCGGCTTCGAAAAATATTTTCAGATCGTGAAATGTTTTCGAGATGAAGATCTGCGCGCCGATCGGCAGCCGGAGTTCACCCAAGTCGACATCGAGACATCGTTCCCTTCACGCGAATCCCTGTTCGCGCTCATTGAAGGACTGATGGTCGAGGTGTTTTCGCTGAATGGGATCGCCATTCCACGGCCTCTTCCGCGCATGAGCTTTCAGGAAGCCATGGACCGGTACGGAAGCGATAAGCCCGATACGCGTTTCGATGTTTTTCTTCAAGATTTCACCGACATTTTCAAGACAGCCGATGCGAGTGTGTTTCGAGAATTGGCCCAGACCGGCCAAACCGTTCGCGGCCTGGTCGCGCCCAGGACGGCGTATTCGCGAAAGGTGCTCGATGACATCGCGCTTTTTGTCAAACAGCTGGGCGGCGCCGGTGTAGCCTGGATCAGGTTGGGCGATGAAGGAATTACTTCCGCTCCGATTGTCAAAAACGCAGGCCCCGCCGCTGTTGACGCCGTGATCAAAAAGTCGGGTGCTCAAAAGAGCGACACGATTTTCTTGATGGCCGGTCCGACAGAGCCAACGTTGAATTTACTCGGCGCACTCCGTCTGGAGCTGGCAAGACGAGAGAATTGGATTCCGGCCGGTAAATGGAACATGTTGTGGGTCGTTGATTTTCCGCTGCTGGAATTTGATTCGGCGGAAAACCGATGGGTCTCCCGCCATCATCCGTTTACTTCGCCGACCGATGAAGATCTTCCCATGCTGGAGACCCATCCCGGACAGGTACGCGCAAAGGCGTATGATCTGGTGCTGAATGGAACGGAAATTGGCGGTGGGTCGATCCGAATCCATCGAAGCGATATCCAGTCGCGCGTCTTCAAGGTGCTCGGTTTGACGGAACAGGAAGCCAGAGACAAGTTCGGTTTCTTTCTCGACGCGCTGGAGTTCGGCACGCCGCCACACGGCGGTATCGCACTGGGGGTCGATCGGATGGTGATGATACTGACCGGGCAATCCTCGATTCGTGACGTGATCGCATTTCCGAAGACCGCGCGTGCTGTGGATTTGATGAGCGGATCACCTTCGCCGGTTTCTGATCAGCAATTGAGGGAGATCGGCATTCAAGTAAGAAAAAATTAGCCACAAAATGGCACAAAAAACACAAAAAGCCTTTGTCAATTTTGTGCCTTTTTGTGGCTAAATCCTTGTATGAAAATTCGCGTCCTGCCCGACGATATCGCCAATCGCATCGCTGCAGGTGAAGTCGTCGAGCGGCCGGCATCGGTCGTGAAGGAGCTGATGGAGAATTCGCTCGATGCCGGCGCCAGAAAGATCGCGATCGACGTCGAAGAAGGCGGGCGCAAACGGATCCGCGTCACCGATGACGGTGAAGGAATGGCGCCGGAAGACGCTCGCGCCTGTTTCGGCCGGCACGCAACCAGCAAATTGTACGAGCCTGATGACCTGTTCTCGATCAAGACCCTGGGTTTCCGCGGCGAGGCCCTCCCGTCGATCGCATCGGTATCTCGTCTCGTGTTGGAAACACAGGCCGATGGTTCCATTGGTACAGCGATCGAAATCGCCGGCGGCAAACTGATCTCGGAGCGAGAACAAGCTTTTCCGCGCGGGACGCAGATCACGGTGGAAGATTTGTTTTTCAATGTCCCCGCGCGGCGGAAGTTCCTGCGGTCCGAATCTTACGAGCTAAGCCAGATCACAACCTACTGCACTCACTATGCGCTGGCATTTCCGGAAATCCACTTCGTATTGAACAGTGCGGGGTTCGAGATTCTTGCCTCGCCTGTGACGGCCGGCTTTCGGGATCGGATATTTCAGATTTTCGGTAAAGATCTACTCGACCAGCTGATCGAGTACCAGAAGGATTACGGACGGTCCGGGGTGAAAATTCATCTGTTTACGTCAAGACCCCATGTTCAGAAATACAACCGTAACTCGATGTTCTTCTTTATCAACCGCCGGCTGGTGCGTGACAAGATTATTCTTCACGCGATCAGCGAGGCTTACCGGAATATCCTGCCTGCGGGGACGTTTCCTGTCGTGATCTTATTCGTCAGCATTCCATATGAAGACGTTGATGTGAATGTACATCCGGCAAAAACCGAGGTCCGGTTCAAGCACCAATCATTCGTGCACGACGCAATTCGCGATGCGATTTTATCCGGGCTGACACAAGACAAAACGATCGTGCCGATGGAAAATGAAGCGGCTCCAATGTCGCCATTCGCTGTTCCGGCGCCGCAACCACGTATACCCGATTCATGGGCCCCGGATAATCCGATTGCGAAGGAATCCTTCGTACTGCAACCCGGTATGCGGGCCGTGATGGATCAAGCCATTCCGTTGGGGTTGAACTTCAGACCGACGGAAACCAGGACAGACGGTTGTGAAGAGCCGGGTGAATTGCCGGCGTATCCGGAATTCGATCGTGTCCGGCAGGAGGTGCAACCGCTTGGACAGCTCCGCGACAGTTTCATTGTGGCTGTTGATTCTTCCGGGTTGATCGTCATCGACCAGCACGTTGCTCACGAACGTGTCCTGTTCGAAACATACCTGCGACAAAAGCTTGCAGGAAAGCTCGACACCCAGCGATTATTAATGCCCCTCATTGTTCAATTACCTCCGCGGCAGCTTGTAATTCTCGACAGTATCATCCCCGAGCTGGCGCGGAATGGTTTCGAGGTCGAGCCGTTCGGCCCCAAAACGATCGCAATCAAAACGGCTCCCGCGATGTTGAAGGCGGCAGCGGTGGAGAAACTTCTAGTGGAGTTGCTCGATGGTTTGGAACGGGAAACCCAGGTCATCAACATCGAGGCATTGAAGAAAAAAATCGCCGCAACCGTTTCGTGTCACGCGGCAATCAAAATCAATACGCCACTGGAAGAAACGAAGATGCGCTGGTTGATTTCGGAGTTGATGAAAACCGATGTCCCAACGGTTTGTCCTCACGGCCGGCCAATCATCCTGCGCTACGATTTGAGAGAAATTCAGAAGGCCTTCAAACGAGCTTAGCCTTGACAGAACAGGCCTATCACTCTAGTGTTCTAAAGCTGGTTTGTGTTTCGGTGGCCTTCATCGAAAACATATTGGGACAAATTCGGAAGCTTAAATACTAAACAGGAGGACTTGATGGCAAAGATGACCCAAACGCAGATCATCAGCGAGATGTCGGTGAAAACGGGCGTCGCAAAGAAACAGGTCAAAGATTTCTTGGCGGCGTACGTTGATCTGGCATATCGCGAAGCGAAGAAAGGCGAGTTCCCTCTCCACGGCCTCGGAAAACTCGTCAAACAGAAGAGAAAGGCACGCATCGGCCGAAATCCCGCCACTGGTGAAGAAATCAAAATCCCGGCGAAGACGGTTTTGAAATTCCGCGTAGCGAAAGCCGCCAAAGACGCGGTTCTTGGCGCCCCGCCAAAGAAGTAAACGGTCAGCCACAAGAAGGCACAAAATTCGCAGAAGGATTTTGTGTTTCTTGTGCCTCTTTGTGGCTAGGTTTTTGTCTGCCTGATAGCTCTGCCGGGCGGGCGGAAAGGTAACTCAAAGGGGAACTTGGTTACACACCACGCAGGTGCACCTACCACGTCCGTAGATGCCCTAGACAGGCCGCCGTGTCTTCTTGCTGGACTCCCAAGTGGAAAAGTCGCGGCCAAGAATAAAGAATTTCCGGCCAATCTGAACGATTGGAATACGGTCTTCTTCAATGATTCTGCGGAAATGCCGGATCGAAAACCCTGCAAGTTCGGCTGCCGTAGGAATATCCAAAAACATTTTCGTTCGCGCCGGATGGGCTGCTGTCTCAGTCAACATCGGTCTGTACCCTCCCTTTCGACGCGTGTTATTGCATTTGGTTTACCAATGTGTAAGTCCTTCAGAAAGGGGCACCCATACCTGGAGACGCAAGACTCAGCGTCGCACCCGCTACTGGCTTGAGCGATCTGCCATTTTTCCGACGAAGAAATCGGAAATCCCGTCAAGAACCCGACAATTGGTAGTCTGCTACCAGCGGCGCAAATCTTGCTACTTTTTGTTGCAAAAAGTGCAACAAACTGCCTTCTCGAACGCCGCGGACTTACAATTGAAACCTGTGAAGAGCTTCATCGAACGCATGCCCAAAGCCGAGTTGCATCTGCATCTTGAGGGGACGCTCGAGCCCGAGCTGATGTTTGAGCTGGCCTCGCGCAACCACGTCGATGTTCCTTTTGGGTCTCCGGAAGAAGTCCGGCGGGCGTATGAATTTTCCGATCTCCGATCTTTTCTCGACATTTACTACCAGGGCAGCCGTGTGCTTCTGCGCGATCGTGATTTCTACGACCTTACGTGGGCTTACCTCAGGAAGGCCAAGGAACAGAACATTCGCCATACCGAAGTTTTCTTCGACCCACAGGCGCATACCGCCCGCGGCGTACCGCTTGGCGCCGTCGTCGAAGGAATCCATCACGCTTTGGAGATAGGCCGGCGGGAATTTGGAATTTCGTCGAAGCTGATCTTATGTTTCTTAAGGGACCTCGGCGCGGACGAGGCGATGCAAACACTGGAGTCCGCGCTCGATTACCGGGATTACTTCGCCGGCGTCGGCTTGGATTCCACCGAGCAAGGACATCCGCCCGAAAAGTTTGCGAAAGTATTCGCCCGCGCCCGCGAAGAAGGCTTCTTTGTTGTGGCGCATGCCGGTGAGGAGGGTCCTCCGGAATATGTATGGCAGGCCCTGGATACGCTTCGCGTTTCACGTATCGATCACGGTGTCCGCGCAATCGAGGATGCCGCTTTGGTGGAGCGGCTGAGGGCACAAAGGATTCCGCTGACCGTCTGTCCGCTATCTAATGTGAAACTCCGTGTGTTTGACTCCATCCATGGACACAATCTGCCCGACCTGCTCGACGCCGATCTTCTCGTCACGATCAACTCAGACGATCCTGCTTATTTTGGCGGCTACATCAACGAGAACTTCATTGCTGTGCAGGAAGCTTTCGATTTAACAAAACGGGACCTCTCGGGGCTGGCGCGCAATTCCTTCGAAGCCGCATTTCTCCCGGATGAACAGCGTCGCGAAGTTCTGAGGGAACTCGAGAGTATCAGCGCTAATGACTCGGATTAGCGTGAAACAGCGACATCGGCTGGTAATCTCGATTCAATGTGGGCGAGCACGGTTTGGAGGCTTGTGTAAATATCCCATTCCTGAATGTCATGTTTTTCATCGCGAAGGGTGTTGGCCAATCCGGCGTCAATTTGGTTCTTGGCCACAGGATCGGTAAATATAGCCATCGGTGTACCGGCTGTCGTCGCGAGCCATGACAGTCCCGAATCCGGACCCAGATAAAAACTGCTCCACCGGATGATGGCAGCTATCACTTGAAACGGCTTATCAATGCAGGTGATCGTTCCGGGAATTTCCGAATTTATTTTTCTGCCGAACACCACCAGCGGCATCTTCAGTTGCGCAGCAAGCTTGGTGAGGTTGGAATTCGGCCAGTGCCTTTCCTGACCGTTCCCAACAGATGCAGTGACAAAGCCGCCCTTCGGCAAACCATTTTGCCGTAGAAACTCTTCCGCTTGCATGAGAGCAGCCCCATTCGGTTCGAGGCAGACTCGTCGCGTCCCGACCTGTACACCACATTTACGGGCCATGAAATCGATGGAATGAAGCCCGCACTGTTCCCATTCCTCTTGATTACCCTCGGGATCGGCAAAGAAAACGTGAGTGTAGCCTTCGGAATGAATCCAATCCCAGGGGATAACTTCTTGCGGCTCCATTTCGAGAATCGCATCGGCAGCGCTCACGCTGGCCAGCGACCCGTAAGCGGGCGATGTCAGCCAGACCGTTTCAGACTGAAATTTCTTGCGTAAAGCGGCGACAACAGGGAAGGCATTGACGATATTCTTCAGGCCACCGAAAACGACGAACAGGACTTTTGGTGTACTTGCCGGCCCCGCGATTTCGAAGACATTGGCTTCGGTTTCCCGGTATAGCGTGGAATTATTGAGCATCCGGCGAGCTTTGCTGTGCCGCGGATTCCGGCGCAGGCATTCCGTGAAATGCACATGTGCAGCGGATGGGTTGCCAAGATGATTCTCAATGCAGCCCAAATGATATTCCGCCCGGTCCCAGTAATGTTCGTCCGGCCGTTGACGGACGAGATGAAACAGGCGCCGCGCCTCATCGAATTCCCCCATCCTTTCCAGCCTTGA
>WNEW01001250.1_pt1 | contig 13524 bp, 12 predicted proteins | sample 5399891 | NCBI WGS metagenome assembly WNEW01 (sample SAMN13153336, study PRJNA577476) | soil metagenome | isolation source: 40 cm grassland meadow soil pre-rain plot 5 | place: USA:California | collected 2015-09-08 | reverse complement strand
TAGCATCATGATAGCCGTCGGGGCAGGCCTCTTCGTTCCACTGATGGCCAACTGGTTCTTCCACGCCTACGGAGTGACCGACGAGGTCAGGGCGCCAGTACTGGGATTCTCAAGCATTCTCACCGCAGTGGCTGTCTTTCTTTCGCCAAAGCTCGCGAGCAAGTTTGGGCTCATGCAAGCCATCGTCATGAGCCAAGGCCTCTCCACCGTCTTCATGGCAGTGGTCCCAACCTCTCCCACCTTCGGGATAGCCGCCTCTATCTACACCGTGAGGGTATTCTTGATGAATCTCTCGAATCCACTCTCACAGTCTCTGATAATGGGTCTTGTCTCATCAGATGAGAGAGGAATGGCATCTGGGCTTAGCGCATCTCTCTGGAGACTTCCAAATGCGCTTAGCTCGACCGTCGGAGCTATCTGGATCGGGCTCGGTCTGTTAGCCCTGCCTTTCTACGTTGCCACAGTTCTCTATGTCTCCGCTATCGTATCTTTCTGGTTCCTCTTCAAGGGCACTAGGCTGCCTGAAGAGTCTAGAGAGACCGCTCGAACTTTATCATCTTCAATCGAGGAAGAATCCGTTGCCGCGCTCTAATTGCTGATTACTGTCTGGTTACAGATTGGATCTGTAGGGGACCGCTTGCTAAAGCGGGACCTCTCGCCCGTTTACAAACAGCTTGTCAGTAACCTGCATCGCTCTTGCAATTGTTGCGTGCATCGGACATGTTCTGTGAGTGATTCTTGCCACCTGGACGACCTTCTCGACTGGAGCCTTCGTCGTGACCTTCGTCTCGACGGTCATGTCTCTGAAGGATGGATCTATCCCGTCTATCTCGTACTGTCCTCGCCGGTCCCAGTGACCGCGGACAGATGTCTCTAGAGAGTCAAATTCAAGTCCGTGGAGTGATGCATGTCTCGTGAACATGACATTCTCGCAGAATCCCACTGAGGCTGCGAAGAAGTCGAGGGGTGTCGGGCCTTTGTCAGTTCCTCCGCTGGGAGCCGGCTCGTCTGATGTGATCTTGAAGTCCTTGACCTTGACTTCCTGATATTGCTGGCCTAGAAGCTTCGCGTCCGCTCTGACTGTGCCCATGGTCTTGGATCCTTTGCGGCAGCCACCTTGGCGCGCATATCTTCAACAATCGACTTGAAATCTGAACTGACCAGTTCCATAATAGACAGGAAACGTCTTACGGGTAATTAGACCTTAAGGAGTCATTCGCGGAAGCGCTTCAACGACGGTTAGTTATGAGAAACCGCTTATCGTGAGCTCAGGCCGGAACTGCTTCGAGTTTCTCCCAAGGAAAACTCTTGTGTCTCTTGTAGAATTCTACCAGCCCGCCCTCTCGCATTAGTCCTCGTAGGAACTCGGGAACCTTCAGAGCAGGATGGACGCTGCCATCTCGGGTCTTGACAGACCAGTCTTGAAGGTTGACTTCGATCTCGTCGAACTGTTTGACCTGCTTGGATATTCCCGGCACTTCCAGCGCGGGCAAGCCGATAGCGAAGCAGTTACGATAGAAGATTCGCGCGAAACTCTCTGCAACCACTGCGACGACGTTCGAATATTTGATAGCGACAGGCGCCTGTTCTCGGCTGGAGCCGCCTCCAAAATTCTTACCCGCCACAAATAGATCCCCCGGCTTCACTTTCTTGTAGAACTCAGGGTCGAACCCGTACATGCAATACTTGGCCATCTCCACAGGATCGTTGGTCCGAGCTTTGAATCGGAACGGAATGATGATGTCGGTGTTCACATCATCCGGCCAGACCCACGTCCGGCCCTTCAGAATATTCGGACCAGTCATAGGTATCTCCTTGGATCCGCGATCTTTCCTTCGATCGCTGACGCGGCCGCAGTTGCGGGTGATGATAGGTAGATCTTTGCCGTTATAGCGCCCATTCGTCCCACATAGTTTCGGGGGGAGGAGGATATGCAGACCTCATTCTCTCCCAGGACACCCAGATGGGTCCCGACACATGCGCCGCAGGTGGCGTTGGTGAATACTGCTCCCGACTGGAGGAAGATCTCTGCGAGTCCCTCTCTGATCGTTTGTTCGAAGACATGTCGCGATGCAGGGGTGACTATGCACCGCGTACCGGAGTTGACCTTGTGACCCTTCAAGACCCGAGCCGCCACAAGCAGGTCCTCGTAGCGACCGTTGGTTGAAGAGCCGATGAACGCCTCGTCGATCGGAGTGCCTTCCACCTCCTCGACGGCCTTCACCTTGTCCACGTTGCCGGGCTCGGCTACTTTGGGCTCAAGCTTGTCCAACTCGACGTCATACTCATCTTTGTAATGGGCCTTTGTCCCCGCGTGAACCTCGTATATCGGCTTCCTATTCACCGACCTGAAATATTCCTGTGTTGCAGCATCTACTTCGAATACGGAGAGTTTGCATCCGCATTCCATGCTGTTGTTGCTGATACAGGCCCGGGATGACATCGACAAAGTCTTGACTGCGGGACCCTTCCATTCAATTGACCTGTAACTTCCCCCATCCTCGCCTACCATTCCGATGAAGTGTGAGATCACGTCGCGAGCATAGACCCCCTTCTTGAACTGGCCGGTTAGATTGACCTTGAGAGATTCCGGAACTTTTGCCCAGAGTTTTCCAGACGCCCAGACGGCCGCCATCTCCGAACTCCCGATGCCCGTCGCGAAGGCGCCTACGGCTCCGCCTTGGCATGTGTGAGAGTCTGCGCCGAACAGGACCATTCCCGGGACGATGTGGTTTTCGAGAAGATGCTGGTGAGAGATGCTTCCCTCTACCAGTCGGACCCCGTGCTTCTTGGCAAAGTCTCGCATCAGATGGTGAAGATTAGCAACTTTCTCGTCGGCAGCTGGGAACGTATGATCTATTACCAGATGGATTCGGGACGGGTCCCAGACCTTCGGCACACCCATCTCGCCGAACACCTTGATGGCGAGGGGCCCGGTGCTATCCTGGGCCATCGCCATGTCGACGGGTAGAACCGTGATCTCTCCTGGATGGTGAACCTTCTCACCCCCTTCAGCTCGAGCGCTAATTATCTTCTCAGCAAAGGTCAGAGAGCCATCGTTTAGAATCTCTTGACGCGACAGAGCGATCACGACCCCTATGAAAACGAGCAGTAATTAAATAATGAAACTGGGTCTCCGCGTTTCAAAGACCTGAATAGTAGGGAGGTAGGCTTTCTAGGGAACGTCTCCGCTGGTTATTCGAGAGCGGGCATTTAGATATGCTAACGCGTAAAAGATCGCTGGAATGATGCCTAGTAAGCGCAGCGCCTGGGCTTGGCCTATCAACGCGTAGAGTGGTGAGGGATCCGAGCTGGTTGTAGCCTGGTAAACTGCCTGAGAAAGCTGACTGCCGAGCAAGAATACTGGAATGAGGAGGAGGATGCCTAGGCTGAATGAGAACCAGAGGAGAATCTTCCCAACTCGGTCTTGTATCGCGTATGTGAAGACAACCGTGGACAGCCCCAGTATAATTCCCAAGACAGTAACGGCTACGAGGTAGCTGTAGAAAATATTGCTCACTCGAGCGGAGAGTGCGGCAGGGTCAGTCGTCGTCTGAAATGCTGATTGAATGTCTGGTCCAAGCGAGGCGCCGACGAAAAATAGAACGATTAAGCTGATTGTGTATACCGCCGCGGCCAATAGAACGTATCTTGAATGCCTCTCGCCAAACGCCTCTCTCCCAATTATGATGAGGATCGCCCCAACGAAGGCCAGCACCAATCCCAGCAGCCCAATGACAGGTATCGGTCCAAGGAGCAGTCCCATTGCGAGCAGGAGCAGACCCCTATCCGTGTCGTGAGCCCCCTTGAGCGCTTGCTCATCGAAAGAGGGCAACGAGCTTGGCTTCCATGGCGAAGGCGCCTGTTCGCGAGTCTGGGCAGTCCGGAGAGGTTCGTAAGTGGCGGGTCCGGTTGGAGAGTCAAATGCGTACAACGTGCCGCACTTGTAACATTTCGTACTTCCGGGGGGATTAGGAGTACCGCAGAATCTGCACGTCACAGATTCGGACGTACGAACAACCCTACAAACATGGGGAAGAGCTGAAAGATAAGTTAGAGAGATGACCGTCCCGAGGCAGCTGGAGGAAGTCTTTGTGATAAGGCCTCCAGGCTTGAACAAGGAACAGATTCGGCAACAGATCTGGGACCGTCTGGAAAAAGAGAACCTCGCTCGGTTTCCTCGTCCCGTCTATGGCAGGATTCCCAACTTTGTGGGAGCCGAGAAAGCAGCTTCGCGCCTTGCAGAACGTCCCGAGTTTGCGAACGCGAGAACTGTGAAGGTCAATCCTGACTCGCCTCAGAGAAAGGTCCGGGAGCTTGTAATGGTTCACGGGAAGCTGTTGTTGCTGCCTGCTCCGCGACTAAGGTCAGGGTTCTTGCTCTTGAGACCTGAGAGGGTCAAGGGGAAGGAGAGGTTGGCCTCTTCGATCAAAGGCGCGTTTAGTCTTGGAGAGGAGGTGTCTGGACAAGGTACCTCGCCCGGATGTTCTAGTGGTTGGTTCTGTTGCGGTGGGACGAGATGGGTCCCGGATTGGCAAGGGTGAAGGCTACAGCGAGATCGAGTCTGGTATTCTCAGAGAAATGGGGCTCGTGGAAAAGGACGTTTCGATTTGCACTACTCTGCATCCTGTTCAAGTCTTGAAGGAGGTTCCTCAGGACCCTTACGATGTGGGGGTAGACTATATTGTAACCCCTGAAGAAGTCAGTATGACTCATCGGCTGCAAAGACGGCAGGAAGGGATCCTGTGGGACAGAGTCAGCAAAGAGATGCTTGACGAAATGCCTGTTCTGGCCGATCTCAAGAAGAGAAGCTCATCATAGAAGGAGCCTGCGGCGCGTTTGGGTTATTCGGAGGCGAAGATATTCTCGCAGAGATCGTTCCTCCTCGTCTTCTTAGCCATAGTTCGGTAACGACCAGAATTGCGATGGCTGTTGCGATAGCGCCCCCGATGAGCAAGTATTGCTCTAATGGAAACGCACCAGCCACTCCGGCCGGATTCACTGTTAATCTTACCGAGGACATGGTAGACCAGCCAGCATGATCAGTCACAGATACTTGGATCGCATAACTTCCGCTTGCTGTTGGCGTGCAAGATAGCACATCGGAGTTATCTGATGAGCAGCCTGGCGGGAGGCCTGAGTATTCATAGGAATAAGGCTTGGTCCCTCCAAGGACTGAAACGGTGAGGGTGGTTTCGTTGCCCAGACCAATGCTCGAAGCAGAGGAACTGAAGGAGGTTATCGATAGGTCAGGATTGACTGTTACTGCGACCGAGGACGTGGCAATGCTGCCCGCCTCGTCCGTCGCTGACACCTCAATAATGTAGGGTCCGCTCGATGATGGAGTGCAAGACAGGCTAGGGGTATTTGACGACGAGCAACCGGGAGGAAGCCCTTGGTATGAGTAGGAGAAGAGTCCTGTTCCTTGGCTCGCTGTAATGGCGAATGCAATCTTCAGACCGACATCGGTTTCGGATGGAGCGGCTACGACCGTGGTGACCGGATTCGGATTGACGACCAAGGAGACTGGCTCGGCAGCGACTGAAAATCCGTTCAGGTCAGTGACCGTGACTATCACCGAGAAGTTTCCTGTTGCGGACGGGGTACAGGATAGGGCTATCGCATCTGCCGTTGCGCATCCCGGTGGAAGTCCTGAAAACGAGTACGACAAGGCTCCATAGCCTCCCGACGCTGATACGAGAAGGGTAGATCCTTGACCTAGATCGAAACCTATCGGTGAGGCCATGAACGAATCTATCGATGGGTCTGTATAGACGATGAATGACAGGGCACCGCTGAGAACAGTGAATCCGTTTGAGTCAGTCACATTCACCGCGATCTGGAATGTCCCAGCTGTCGACGACTCACACGAAATCGAGCTGGCGTTACGGGACTCACATCCCGTCGGGGTATTCAGCCAATCATACGTATAGCCGCCCGAACCTCCGAACGTCTGGGTTGTGAACGTGGCCATTTGGCCGATGTCCACAGAAGCAGGGGAAGGTGCTGGGACAGTTACGGAAGGATCTGAGTATATTGTGAGAGACGTTGTGCTAAGGTAGGTGTTCTGAAGATTGTCTGTGACAGTGCAGACAACGTGAACGGTCCCTGGCGAACTGTAGCTGTGGATCACGATCTGCCCGTCCGCGGTCGAACCGTCTCCAAAAGTCCAAGAGTAACTGTATGGTGGGCCACCTCCTGAAGAGTTACATGTGAATGTGACCGATTGCCCGACGTCCGCTGATTGAGGTTGGAAGGTTCCCACAGCTGATAGTGCGATGGTCTGGAAGCCAGTCACAAACTCGTAGGCGTCACCTGCCTCGGAAGCTCCATTGGAAGCGAATTGGTGAAGCTGATTTGGGCTGGACGAGTATGTCACGGCTGTGCTTGTTTGGCTGGAGAATAAGAGTTGTCCGTTGGCAACGTTGAATTCATCCATCCACATCCAAGCCGATGAAAGGGCGAACTTGTAATCGGAATAGATGACTTCGCCCTCGTTGCCGTAGTACGGATCGGCGTGATACCATTCGGTCATTAGGCCTGTGAAAAACCCGTTTTGATTGGAAACGTCGCTTGTTAGGCCGATGAAGGACGTGGCTCTCTGGGCACTGAACGGCTCCGATGCAGTCGAACTCGTGTTCCAATCCTTCGCTAGCATGACGACGTTTCGCCCGGAAAAATAGAGGTTTAACAGGACGAGGTCTCCGGGATTCACTGAAATGCTGGTTAGTCCGCCCCCACCGGATGATGGAAACACTGATGCGCCTGTGGCACTGAACACTTCATAGTTCATGGCGAAGCCTGGGTTGTATCCTCCAGCAACATATGGCCAATCATAGGAGATTCCGACTTGGTACCAGTATCCTGTAGAGCCTAGACCGTTCAGCAGATAGGCGGGGCCGTAGCCATTGCTGTCGGATTGTTGAATGGCGGTTAGGTTGTAGGCGATGCTTGTGAAGCTCTGTGTGAACGTCGTGCCTAGCTGTTCATCGTAGTTTGCGGGAGGAATAGTGGAAGAGGTCTGATAGGCCGCAGGGGGATCAGCCAGTAGAGTGTTGTGAGCATATCCTCCGGTTTGGGTCAGTTTCATGCTGGCGAGAGTTTGAGATCCTTCCTGCACATTGGCCAAAGATGGGTTGCTGGTCCTTACGGCATCCCCATTGTTCGTCTGACCATGAGGCTGAAGATCGGAGGCATGCAAAGGTGTGAGAGTTGCAAGTGTGAGAACTATCATGATCAAAAGGACATTGAGCTTAGCCCGGCCGGGCAAGTCGTTATTCTTGTGAGAAATAATAATCCGTATTTTTCATCCCAAGGCCCGGGTCTCGGCTTAGAAGGAGAAGGCGTGTCCGAGCAATAAACTTACAATGAAGACGCGTGCGTCTGGGGCCTTTTTGTTTCAGAATGACTGTAAGAGGTCCGAAAGTTCAAGTGTTTGCAAAGTCGACCCTAGATCATGCCTCTAGCCCCGGCCAAGGTTATCGGGGACCAACAAGCTTTAGCCCGTCAGCTTCTAGACGTATGTCTAAGCGTCAAGTCAGGTGAACGTGTCTGGATCAATAGCTGGGACCATACCCTCGGCCTGGCTTCTCAACTGGCATGGGAATGCAGGAAACGGGGCTGTGAGATTCTAACTACGATTCAGCAGGAGGACCTCTGGTTACGTTCAATCATCGAGGCCCCTTTCGAGAGCCTCGACCGGTTGCCTAAACATATGGTAGCGGCGTTGGAGAAGACTGATGTCTACATCTACACTTTGGGACCCAGCAGACCGGTCCCTTGGGAAAAGATTCCGAAAGAGCGTCGCAAGTTTGTCACCCGCTGGTTCCTGGAAGACAACAATTTCGTGAAAGTTTGGAAGACGATAGCCAAAGCAAACAGGATCAGAATGTTAGGCATCGAGGCCACGCTCGCGACGCCTGATACAGCAAAGGCTCTTGGCCTCAACTACAAAGAGTGGAGGAAGGTCATGTTCGATGGATGTATGGCCGATTATCACGAGATCGCAGCAAAAGCAAGAATACTTGCCAGGATCATTTGCGGAGAGGGAGAAGCGCGTATCACAACACCGCATGGAACCGATTTCAAGTTTCGACTCGACCGCCGTCCAGCAGATGATGGCTATGGATTGGCCGACCAAGAGACCGTTCAAAAAGGACGCGTTGTATTCATCCCGGCCGGAGGAGTGGAAACATCTGCCAGCGAGGATAGCGGACAAGGAAGGATTGTCTTTGATGCACCTATTCTCTCCCTCGTAAAGGAAGGAAGAATCGAGAGGCTCACTCTGAAGGTCAAAGATGGTCATATACTCGAATCGTCGGCTGACTCGAATTCGTCGGCCTTTCACCGATGGTTGAAAGGAGGAAGCGGAGACATCGACCGATTTGGTTTCTTCGGATTCGGCCTAAACCCCAAACTTCGTCATGGATTCACTCAGGATGACAAGGTCCTGGGAGGGGTAACCATCGGATTCGGTGATAATTCTGAGAAAGGTGGAAAAAACAAGTCCACCCCTCGCGGCTTCTGGGCCTCGATGACCCAAGCCAACGTGACAATTGACGGCAGAGCAATCATGCGCGATGGAAGTCTACTTGTCTAGAACGAGTCAAGATTCGTCTAGAATAGTCTCCCTGATGGATTCTTCCGAGTCACTAGGACTATTGACCCTCAGGAACAGCTGACCCTGTTTTCATTTCCTGCGGAGCTATGTTTGAGTAGAAGCAGAAGGTTGAGGCTACAAGGACTGTTCCTATGAAGGCGAAGCCCGCAAGGGCTGCGAAGAAGCCGAGTAGACCGAAGTTCAGAATCAGATAAACTGGGACCGATACAACAATAGTCACAAGACCATACAACAGGACGTATGGAATAGTCCTTGATGACAAGGACCCACTCGCATTGAGGCTTCGACGCAAGCCCTCGGTGAGACTGACGTTGTCAGCTACTATTGCAAAAGGAGTCAAGAAGAGAAAATAGTTTACAACGATGAGGAGTAGGACATACAGAACTGCAGACAATGGGTTAGCCAAAGCGATGATTACTCCCACCAATGTCAGACCAAGCCATAGCGCGGCGTATGCTAGGATACGGAGAAAATACTTGTTGGCTGAATCGAGAATCGTAGATAGTGTTCCTGTGATGGAGGAGTGGAGTCGGCCGAGGTATCCAGCGCTAACGTAAGCAAGAATGACCGTATAGAGTATTGCAGATGCGCTACCAAAGATGGGCGCAAGGCCGAACACAGGCAACTCCGTCGAAATGCCAGGCCGGGCTGGAAAATCGTAAACGTTGGTCAACGACGGAAAATAGAAGGGAAGCGAAAATTTTACGCCAACTCGAAACGTATAGGTGCTCATAGACTGAGCAAACTTACCTGTTAGGAAAACAGAGTCGACGAGAAACGGCAACAAGGCAAGGTAGTACATGCGTTTTGCTACATGATAGCCGGTCTCGAAGAAGTCGATCAATCGTCCACTGGATGAGATCAACCTTTACCGAATAATCACTTAGCCATCTAATATTCATTCAGCACATACCGAAATATCTACCTCGCTTTCACATTCTATATCAATTCGGCCAGTAGAAATTTAAGCCCGGACGGAGCTAGTCCACGCGAGTAGTGTGATTACTTTGCCCGACAAGAAGCGTCTGCCTCCTTGGGAGGAAGCACGACTCCTCTTCAAGATGCAAGAGGAGGCGCGTAAGCGTAAGCTTCCCGAACAGGACGTAAAGCATCCTCGGACTCGGGCCAAGCGTGTCGGACCCAACACGCTTGATGAACTTGAGGAGAACCGGAAGCGGCTAAAGGAGCTACAGAAGCGAATCGAAGAGGAGTAGACGGTGCTGGGCTTCAGTCAAGGACCGGTTCGGTCGCTCTCTCTGACTGGTCTGAGCATTCCGCCGCAGACTATACACTTCATTGACCGGCGGTAGGTCAGAACAAGCTGTCTGCATTCGCTGCAGACCTTGGCCTGGACCTCGATCCCATCGTTACGCATTGGGAGCTGCGTGAGATAGTCCTTCGTGAAGGATATCGTCTACAACTGGTCTTACGCGTTGAATATCCAAACATGACAAAGCTAGGTTACAAGAAAAAGAACAGTATCTCTTCCGGTCCTAAGAGCTAACCCTGCTTGAAAACGCTTTACAACCCTTCCAGGCCCATTTGCAACCCTACGATAGCTCATGTAGCCATTAGTTCCACTCTCCTCACTTTCACCCGTCTACCTATGCCATAAGCGGTGAACTCCGCTCAGCGAACACATGGGTCGAAGTCAAACGGACAAGGTGAAGTTCGGACTTTACGTTCCGAATTTCGGTAGGAGTTCCCATCCTCTCACTCTTGTCCAGATGGCGGTTGACGCGGAGAGGTCTGGCTGGGATGGGTTCTTTCTCTGGGACCACCTTGTCGAGTGGGACAAGAGGCTTCCGTTATCCGACTCCCTCACGATGCTCGCTGCCATCGCGGTAAAGACCAAACGGATTCGAATCGGGACCACGCTCTCTCCGCTTCCTCGCTACAAGCCCTGGACCTTAGCCCGTCAGACGGCTACTCTTGACCATCTGTCCAATGGACGATTGATCCTGAGTGTTGGCCTAGGAGCTGTGGAGAGTAGTGACTATGCCAGGTTCGGAGAAGATCCGGATAATGTCGTCTTGGCGGAGAAGCTAGATGAATCCCTTCAAATCATCTCTGGACTATGGTCTGGGAAGAGGTTCAGCTTTCGAGGAACACACTACAGTGTTGGACCGTCAATCTTTCTCCCGACGCCCAAGCAGCGCCCCAGGATTCCCATATGGGTGGGAGGGTCCTGGCCCAGGCAGCGACCTTTCAAGAGGGCTGCCCGATGGGATGGCGTGCTCCCGCTGAGGCTTCCCGAGGGATTGCCAACGCCCTCGGACTTGAGGGAGATAGCCGCGTTCATCAAGAAGCATAGGTCTGTCGCCGGAAGCTTCGATATTGTCAACATTGGTTGGACAGCAGGGGTCAGCCAGAGGAAAGATGCTGAGAAAGTGGCATCGTTCATTGAGGCTGGAATGACATGGTGGCTTGAAAGCCTCTACACAAAACGAGATTCACCAGAAAGAATGCGTGCGAGAATCCGCCAAATGCCTCCAACGGGGCCGTAATTGCCTCTCTGGCTCCTGAGGTGAGTCTGTCTTGTTCGACTTCTGAGTATTCCTCCGTATTGCTTAGTCCGGTCTATCTATCGCGTTCCTGGGTTATCTCCAGAGTTGCGGATGTGTTAGGACCGATGGCAATTGTGTACTTAGTGTTGATATCGGCGGATTGTTACCGCTATCGTATGTGTTTTAGGCTGGATAGATATGCCCGGCCGATTATCGTCTTGGTGTTGATGAGTATTGCAGCACTTGGCCTCTCGTCACCTAGGCCCGTAGTAGCAGACTCTAATTTGTCCCCTCATGCGCCCATAGTCATCAATGGCGACGCCGATTTCACATCCGCAAATGGTGTGACGGGAGGAACAGGAACCGCCTCCGACCCCTACATCATCCAAGGCTGGGACATTATGTCCTGTTGCAACCTTCCGGGAATATTGATACGAGATACCAGTGCCTATTTTGTAGTTCGCAACGTATATGTTCACTCGAATGACTTGCCCGCTTACGGTATCAACGCCACTAACGTCGTTAATGGAGTAATTGAAGACTCTCAGTTTCATCTTTACTTTTCGGGCATTACTCTTGACTCTACTGACAACTTCGTGGTGCAGAACATTACCAATGGTGGTGTTAGCCGAGTTTACGTGACCAACTCTACTCAGGTCAGAGTTTCCGACGACTACGGTGGCGCGGATATCATCATCAAATCATCAGATGGAGTCTGGGTCTCCCACAACAACCTCAATTCTATTGATTACATCGGCAGTCAGATCAGCGTCTCATCCTCGAACAACGTCTCGGTACTAGATAATCTCTATTACAGTATAAGCTTAGGCAACTCTTCTAACGTCACCGTCTCCGGCAACAATCTGGGGGCGGACTGCTGCACCACGGACTTTACCGGACTAACGATCGAGAACTCCGATCAAGTTACGGTGTCCTCCAACTATTTCTACAGCGACTGGGGGATAGTCGTCCTCGACTCAGGCTTTCTGGAAATCTCGGACAACCATCTGTCGTTCACATCAAAAGCTGCGATAATACTGAGGTCTTGTTCGGATATCTCTATTCAGAGAAACCAGGTTAACACTGCTGGTGGTTACAATGGAGGAATAGTTGTCGAATCGTGTGCGAGGATAAACATTTTCGAAAATAGCATGTCTCGGATGGACGATATATGCTGCCGACGAGCCATTGACCTCCTCACAGTCTCCCTGTCGAGCAACGTTACGATCGTAGGAAACAATCTCGTGAATTCAACCACCGCTATCGGCGTCTCAGATGCTTCATACATAATCATTAACGGCAACAATGTCCAGTCGAACGTTCAGGGAGTTGTCCTGAACGACACGATGAACGTACAAGTGTTTCACAACAACTTTCTCAACAACATAATCCAGGCAATCGACACGAACGGCACAAACAATTCCTGGAACAATTACCCGAATGGTGGAAACTTCTGGTCCGACTATACTGGCGTTGACAACTGTAGCGGACCTGACCAGGACATGTGTCCTGGTCCTGATGGCCTGGGTGACACGCCGTACGTGTTCAACCACAACCGGGACTACTTTCCACTGATGACCCAGTACTCCGTCTCCTGGCAACCAACCTCCAACGTGATGTGGATGGGATATGACTGGGATGGTGGTGGTGAAGAGACATTAACGTTAAACGGGCAATTCGTAGTTTCTCTCCAGCAACTGACACTCCACAGAACGGAGGAGCCTGGACGTTCCTTTACCTCAACATAACGTCTTTCGTCGTGCAGGGTACGAACACGCTGACCTTCACACACGCGAACTGGGACTGCGGCGTCTCTGACGATGTGGCGAGCCTACAGGTAACGCGTGGGACAGCATTGGTCTACAGCGGTCCCTCGCCACTTCCCCTAAGCTGCACCCAGTCAGTGACATATACTTTCACGGTCTGATCGATTCCCAATTCAGCAGCCCTAGCCTTTTCAAGACCAATAGCGCCTGTAGCGTTACCCACTTGCTCGGCTTGCCCGCTTCCTCTAGCTGTAGCGCTCTTTCAGTACCCCATCCTTGAGTGACTAGTTCCCGTTCTTCCGGGCGTGAAACAGTTTCTTCCCCGTGCATTGCGTGGGGGTGCCTCCAGCCACGATAGACACCGTCCAGTAGCCATTTTCCGTCCGGCATTCGCTTCTCAAGCAGAAGCGAAACAGCAGCATCCATCCTCGGGTCATTCCTGACACCCAGCTCCGTCAAGACCCGCAACCCGTGCAGAAAATCATAAGCGTAGTGCAAAGGATAGTGCAACCTTAGAAAATCCAGCATCACAACAGAGTCGTCCTTGTCGGATTTGTAGATATGATGCTTCAACAGGAACTCTGATCCACGCTTCGCGGAAGCCTCCCATCCCTTCCTCGCGTCATGCGAC
>WNEW01001032.1_pt1 | contig 13524 bp, 10 predicted proteins | sample 5399891 | NCBI WGS metagenome assembly WNEW01 (sample SAMN13153336, study PRJNA577476) | soil metagenome | isolation source: 40 cm grassland meadow soil pre-rain plot 5 | place: USA:California | collected 2015-09-08 | reverse complement strand
TGATCGTGGCCATCGCCAACGTGCTGCACGACGGGGCGATGCGCGCGCGCTTTCACGCCGAGCCGATCGTGCAGGCGACCGAGCTGCTCCTTCAAGAACGGACGCCCCGCGACGTGGCGGTCACGCGCCCGCGCGCCGACGAGGTGAGCGACGTCGCCGACGTTCGCGAGTTCGTCCCGGCCGTGGTCCGCGAGTTCGGCACGCCCCATGCGCCGGCGCCGCGCACCCACGTGCTGTCGAACGGGCGCTACGCCGTGATGGTGACGACGGCGGGCTCGGGATTCAGCCGCTGGAAGGGCCTCGCGATCACACGCTGGCGCGACGACGTCACGCGTGACCTGGGCGGCACGTACGTCTTCCTTCGCAACGTGCAGAGCGGCGAGACGTGGTCGGCGGGGTACCAGCCGGCCGCGCGGACGCCCGATCGGTACGACGTTCGATTCGCGGCAGACCGCGTGGAGATCGCGCGGCGGGATCGCGGGATCGCGACCACGCTGGAGGTGATCGTCTCCCCGGAGGACGACGCCGAGATGCGCCGCGTCTCGCTCACCAACCTGGGCACGCGGACGCGCGAGCTCGAGGTGACCTCGTACGCCGAGCTGGTGCTGGCCGAGCCGGCCGCGGACGCGGCCCATCCCGCCTTCTCGAATCTCTTCGTCCAGACGGAGGCGGTGCCCGAGCTGGACACGCTCCTCGCCACCCGGCGCGCGCGCTCGAGCGACGAGCCGCCGGTGTGGCTGGCCCACATTGTGCGCGTCGAGGGGGAGACGGTCGGCGCGCTGCAGTGGGAGACCGACCGGGCGCGCTTCCTCGGCCGGGGTCGCGGCCTCGCGGCCCCGGAGTCCATGCTCGACGGCCGGCCGCTGTCGAACACCGTCGGCACGGTGCTCGATCCGATCGTCAGCCTTCGACGCCGCGTGCGGCTGCGGCCGGGCCAGACGGTCCGCGTCGTGTTCTCCACGCTCGTGGGCCCCTCGCGCGACGACGCGATCACGCTCGCCGACAAGTATCGCGACGCCGCCACCTTCGACCGCGCCGTCACCCTGGCGTGGACCCAGGCGCAGGTCCAGCTCCATCATCTCGGCATCAAGCCCGACGAGGCGCACCTGTTCCAGCGCCTCGCCAGCCACATTCTCTACCCGCAGCGGACGCTGCGCGCCTCCGCGGACGTCCTCGCGCGTCACACGGAGGGGCCGCCCGCGTTGTGGGCGCACGGAATCTCGGGCGACACGCCGATCGTCCTCGTCCGGATCGACGAGGTCGGTGACGTCGACATCGTGCGGCAGCTGCTCCGGGCCCACGAGTACTGGCGCATGAAGCAGCTCGCGGTCGATCTGGTGATTCTCAACGAGCGCGCGTCGTCCTACGTCCAGGATCTCCAGGCGTTGCTCGAAACCGTCGTCCGGACCAGTTCGCCCCAGGCCTCGCGCAACGGGCGTGCGCCCCACGGCGGTGTGTTCATCGTGCGCGCGGATCTCATGACGCCGGCGCAGCGCGACGTCCTCCTTGCCGCCGCCCGCGCGGTCTTGCTGAGCCGCCGCGGCACGCTGTCCGAGCAGGTCCTGCGCGCCGAGCGGGCCGAGGCCGCGGCCGGCCCGCCCTCACGGCGAACGGCCGCGGCCACGACGGCGGCGGTGCACGTCCCGACGCCGCGGCCACCGGACCTCGAGTTCTTCAACGGGCTCGGCGGCTTCGCGGCGGGGGGGCGAGAATACGTCACGATTCTGGACGGCGGCCGCTGGCCTCCCGCTCCGTGGATCAACGTCGTCGCCAACGCGGCGTTCGGCTTCCAGGTTTCGGAGTCGGGGTCCGGCTATACGTGGTCGATCAACAGTCGTGAGAACCAGCTCACGGCGTGGTCGAACGATCCGGTGGGCGACCCGGCGGGCGAGAGCCTCTACGTCCGCGACGACGAGACCGGCGAGGTGTGGAGCCCGACGGCGCTCCCGATCAGACAGCAGAGCGAGACATACGTGGCGCGGCACGGCCAGGGCTACAGCCGGTTCGAGCATCACTCTCACGGCATCGCGCTCGACCTCGTGCAGTTCGTGCCGCTCGAGGATCCCGTCAAGATCTCGCGACTCACCCTCACGAATGCGTCGGGACGCCGCCGGCGGTTGTCGGTGACGGCGTACGTGGAGTGGGTCCTCGGCGCCGCGCGGAGCACGACGGCCCCGTTCATCGTGACCGAGATCGATATGAACACAGGCGCCATGCTCGCCCGCAACCCGTGGAGCCTCGATTTCGGGGCTCGCGTGGCCTTTGCCGATCTGCGCGGGCGGCAGACGGCCTGGACGGCCGACCGCACGGAATTCCTGGGGCGCCACGGGTCCGCAGAGCATCCCGCGGCGCTGGGGCGGGACCACCGGCTCTCGGGACGGACCGGTGCCGGACTCGACCCGTGCGGCGCCCTGCAGACGACCGTCGAGCTCGCCGCCGGCGAGCGCGCCGAGATCGTGGTCGTCCTCGGCGAGGCGGCGTCCCGCGAGGCGGCCACGCAGCTGATCCTGCGCCATCGCGCGTGCGACCTCGATGGGGTGCTGGCGGCCGTCGTCGCGTACTGGGACGAGGTGCTCGGCGCGGTTCAGGTCTCGACGCCCGATCGGAGCCTGGACGTGCTGCTCAACCGCTGGCTGATCTACCAGACCCTCGCCTGTCGCGTGTGGGCACGGTCCGCGTTCTATCAGGCCGGCGGCGCCTACGGCTTTCGCGATCAGCTCCAGGACGTGGCGACGCTCGCGCTGGCGCGGCCGGACGTCGCGCGCCGGCACATCCTCCGAGCGGCGGCGCGCCAGTTCGTCGAGGGCGACGTGCAGCACTGGTGGCACCCCCCGTCGGGCCGGGGCGTGCGAACGCGGATCTCGGACGATCGGCTCTGGCTGCCCTACGTGGTCAGCCGCTATCTCGAGGTGACCGACGACCACGGTGTCCTCGACGAGCGCGTGCCGTTTCTCGAGGCGCCACCGCTGGCGGCCGGGCAGACGGAGGCGTACTTCGCGCCTCGCGGGGCCGAGGAGACCGGCTCCCTGTTCGAGCACGGGGCGCGCGCCATCGACCAGAGCCTGGCCGTCGGGCCACACGGTCTGCCGCTGATGGGCACCGGCGACTGGAACGACGGCATGAACCGCGTCGGCGTCGGCGGGCAGGGCGAGAGCGTCTGGCTCGGGTGGTTTCTCTACACGGTGCTGCACGAATGGTCGGAGCTGGCGGGGGTGCGGGGGGAGCTGCCACGCGCCAACCAATGGCTCCGGCACGCGCGCGCGCTGCGCGCGGCGCTCGAGCATGCGGGGTGGGACGGCGACTGGTACCGCCGCGCGTACTTCGACGACGGGACGCCGCTCGGCTCCGTGCTCGACGACGCCTGTCGCATCGACTCCATCGCGCAGTCGTGGAGTGTGCTCTCGGGAGCGGCGGGCGCCGATCGCGCGCGGCGCGCGATGGCGGCCGTGGACGAGCACCTCGTGCGGCGGGCCGATCGCCTCGTGTTGCTCTGCGCGCCGCCGTTCGATGCCACGGCGCTCGACCCCGGCTACGTCAAGAGCTATCCGCGCGGCGTGCGAGAGAACGGGGGTCAGTACACGCACGCGGCGATCTGGTCGGTCATGGCCTTTGCCGCCCTCGGGGACGGAGACAAGGTCGGCGAGCTGCTGGGGATGCTGAATCCGATCGAGCGCGCGCGTACGCCGGCGGCCGTCGCGCGTTACCGGGTCGAGCCCTACGTCGTCGCGGCGGACGTCTACGCCGAGGCCCCGCACGTCGGCCGCGGGGGCTGGACCTGGTACACGGGATCCGCGGGCTGGATGTATCGCGCCGGTCTCGAGTCGCTTCTGGGGTTCTGCGTTCGCGGCACACGGCTCGTGATCGATCCGTGTATCCCACGGGCCTGGCCGGGGTTCTCGATCACGTTCCGCCATCGCTCCGCGCGGTACGAGATCGTGGTGGAAAATCCCGAGGGCGTGAGCCGAGGCGTGTCGTTGGTCGAGCTCGATGGGGTGCCCGTGACCGGCTTCGTCGACGTCGTCCTCGCCGACGACGGGCGCACGCACCGGCTGCGGGTGGTCCTCGGCAAGTCATAGCGGTGTAGATTGAATCCAATGAACCAGGCGCGCCAGCGACGCCGCTGGCAGACGGGATGGAGGTTTCACATGGCGCTGAGGCTCATGTCGCTGCTCGTGCCGCTCGCGGTCTTCGCCTGGTGGAGCGCCGGCTTTGCCGAGGTCCCGACGGCCTCGAACATCGCCGCCTGCAACAAAGAGGCGCAGGACGCTGTCAGCAAGGGCGCCGGCGCGCGCGAATCGGCCTCGCCGAACACCAAGGACCACAGCCGCGCCGCGGAAGCGCGCCGCACCGAGCCGCCGACGCGGGGCGCGGGCGGCGGCACGCGGTCGGACGATCCCCAGCTCGCGGGCATGGACGCCGAGGGTGCGAAGGACCCCGCGTACCAGGCGGCGTACCGGACCTGCATGCGAAAGGCCGGGTTCTGACCTTGACGCCTGCGGCATCGCCACGTATATAAGGACGCCGACATGTCCTCCCGGAACACGCGCGTGACCGGCAAGAGCCGGCTGGGGTCCCCGAAGGGACGCCCAGCGACGGCGGTGGCGCGCGCGTGCGGAGAGCCGTAGCGACGTCGTAACGACGTATCCGGATCCACGAGGCCCGCGACCACCCGGTCGCGGGCCTTTTTTGTTCACCGCAGACCCGAAAGGAGAGGGCAATGAGGACGATCTCGGGAGTGTGGCTGCCCGTCATCACGCCGTTCGTCGATGGCGCCGTCGACGTCGCGAGCTACGAGCGGCTGCTCGAGCACTATCTCGGCACCGGCGTGCGCGGCATCTTTCCGCTCGGCACGACCGGCGAGAGCCCGACGCTCGACGACGACGAGATCGATGCGATCGTCGAGCGAACGGTCGGCGTGGTCGCCGGCCGCGTGCCCGTGTTCGTCGGCATCGGCGGCAACGCGACTCACAGAGTCCTTAAAGCGCTCGAGCGGGTCGAGCGCCACCGCTTCGACGGCATCGTCTCCGTGTGTCCGTACTACAACCGGCCGAGCCAGGAGGGGATGCTGGCGCATTTCACGCGCATCGCCGAGGCGACCGATCGGCCGATCCTGATCTACAACATCCCGTACCGGATCAGCGTCAACCTCGCGAACGACACGCTGCTGCGCCTCGCCGAGTTGCCCAACATCGTGGGCATCAAGGACTCCTCCGGCAGTCTCGCGCAGTCCGTGGAGCTGCTGCGCCGGCGACCCGAGGGCTTCGCCGTCATGACGGGCGACGACGGGGTGTTCTACACGATGCTCGCCCACGGCGCCGACGGCGGCATCCTCGCCTCCGCCCACCTCGCCACGAGGCGGTTCGTCGCCATCCACGAGCGCATGGCCGCCAACGACCACCACGCCGCGCGCGCGATGTGGTCGCGGCTGGAGCCGCTGGTCCCGCTGCTCTTCAAGGAAGCCAACCCCATGCCGATCAAGCATTGTCTCTGGCGCCAGGGGCTCATCACCTCACCGGAGTGTCGCCTGCCCCTGACGACGGTGTCGGCCGGCCTGGCGGATGAGCTCGATCGCGCGTTGAAGGATGCGGTAGTCTGAAATCATGGAGAAAACGAGCGAGTGCAAGCACGGGTTGAGGCACGGCTGCGTGTACTGTCACGCGCGCACGACCACGCCGGCCGCGCGGCCGGCATCCAGGCGGCCGTCGCGAGCGAGCCGCCTGGCCGAGAAGATGAACGACCGCATGACGAGCCTCAAGAAACGGTTGCGCGAGATCCGGGGCGACTGACGCGACTCAGTCGCTGAGCAGCGCGGCGATGCGCCGGCGCGTGGCCGCGTCGGGCAGGCGCCCGCGGCCGGCCTGCATGTTGTCGTCGAGGTGCGCCACCCGGCTCGTGGCCGGAATCACGCAGGTCACGGCGGGATGCGCCAGGATCCACTTCAAGAAGAGCTGCGTCCACGACGTGCAGTCCACGTCGGCCGCCCAGGGCGGCAGGCGGCGGCCGCGCACGCGCGAGAGCAGGGCGCCCTGCGCCAGCGGCCGGTTCACCAGCACCGCGATGCCACGATCGCGCGCCAGCGGCAGCAGGCGCCGCTCGGCGTCCGGCTCGATCGCCGAGTAATTCAGCTGCACGAAGTCGAGCGCCTCGCTGCGCATGACGCGCTCGAGCGCGTCATGCCCGGCCGCGCTGTAGTGCGTCACGCCGAGGTAGCGAATCCGCCCGGCGTCCTTCCAGTCGCGCAGCGTGGCCAGATGCGTCTGCCAGTCCACCAGGTTGTGGACCTGCAGCAGGTCGAGTCGCTTGCCGCGCAGCAGCCGGAGCGAGCGCTCCATCTGCTCGACGCCGGCCGCGCGGCCGGTGGTCCACACCTTGGTGGCGATCCAGAGCGCATCGCGCACGCCGAGGTCGGCGCCGAGGTCGCCGACGGCGGCCTCGGCGGCGCCGTACATCGGCGAGGAGTCCACCACGCGCCCGCCGAGCTCGACGAAGCGTCTCAGCACGTCTCGCTGCGGGCCGCGCCGCGCGGGCTCGGCGACGTCGAACGCCTGCCACGTGCCGAGGCCGACGGCGACAATCGTCTCGCCGCTCGAGGGTATCGCGCGGGCGAGCGTCACTGCGCCTTGAGCCGGATGTCCTCGTACGCCGGGAACGAGTACATCGGGATCGCGTTCATCGTGTGCTCGCCGACACGCGGGCCGATCCCGATGAGCCCGCGCAGGTCCATGATCGGCGCGTACATCACCCGATCGATCGTGAGCTGCTGGATCCGGTGCAAGATCGCCTCGCGCTTGGCGGGATCCCGCTCGCGCGACTGCTGCACGAACATCTCGTCGATGTCGGGGTAGCCGCCGTAGGCGTACGGCCCCTTGCTGTACATGAACGACTCGACGCGGCTGGCCGCGTTGCCCGAGTTGCCGACGGCGGTCAGGAACAGCCCGCGCAGCTTCTTCTCCTGCCACGCGGCGTAGAAGGCGGCGCGCTCCATCAGCCGCATCCGCACCCGGATGCCGACGGCGTTGAGGTTGTTCAGCGCCGACTCGCCCACCGTCGAGAAGCCGGGGATGGGCGTGAAGTCGCCGGCGTCGAGGCCGTTGGGATACCCGGCCTCGGCCAGCAGCTGGCGCGCCTTCTGGGGATCGTAGGGATGCGGCGGCACCTGCAGCGCGAAGTCCATCACGCGCGGCACGATGACGCCGGCCGGCGGACAGAACCCGAGGCACGCCGCCTCGTTGGTCGCCTTGCGATCGAGCGCGTAATTGGCCGCCTGGCGCAGGCGCTTGTCGGCCCAGGGCGACTTCGGATCCCACTGGTCGGCGAACTCGATCCAGAAGATCGACGCGTGGCGCGTGTCGACCAGCTTGTAGCGCGCGTCGTTCTGGATCGTCTGCGCCTCGGGACCGTCGAGGAACAGGGCGTAGTCGGTCTCGCCGCTCCTCAGCATCGCCAGCCGCGTCGTGCTGTCGGGCACGCTCTTCAGCGTGAGCCGCCGGATGTAGGGCGCGTGCCGCCAGTACGCCGGATTCGCCTCCAGCACGATCTCGATCCCCGGCCGCTGGCTCACGAACCTGTACGGGCCGGCGCCGACGGGCTTGGCCTTGAACCCGTCGGGGCCGACCGACTCGAAGTATTTCTTCGGCAGCACGATCCCCGCCGCGGTCGCCGTCGTCCCGTAGAACGTCATGAAGTCGGGCCACGGCTCCTTCAGCGTGAAGCGAACGGTGAGCGGATCGACGACGTCCAGCTGCCGCACGCGCGCGCGCAATTCCCGCGCGCCGGCGCCGTTGTAGCGGTCGAAGGAGAACTTCACGTCCTCCGCGGTGATCGGGTCGCCGTTGTGGAACTTGAGCCCGCGCTTGAGCTTGAACTCGTAGACGAGCCCGTCGCGGCTCTCCGTCCACGACTCGGCGAGGCTCGCGCCCATCTTCTGGCCGGGCAGCGGACGCACGAGCGCGTCGTGGATGGCGTACATCACGCCGAACGGCGTGATCTGCGGCGGCGCGGTGGACGGATCGAACCAGCTCGGCGCGAGCGTGACGTGGAACGAGACGGCGACCTCGCCCGCGGGCTCGGCGGCCGGCGAGGGCGCGGCGACGCCGAGCACGACGGCGGCGACGATGACGAGAACGCGAACGAGGGTCGCGTGTGTGCTCATGGACATGGCCTCCTCGGAGCGGTCGGTACGCTAACACGATTTCGCCTCGCTTGACTCCCTGCCCGAGCCCGATATAGTCCGGGCAAGCGCCGATTCCCGGGGCGACCCGACTACCTCCGTCCCCCTCGACAGGAGGAACCCAATGAAGGACGGCCTCCGCTTCGTCGACTCCGATATGCACGTCATGGAACCGCCCGATCTCTTCGATCGCTACCTGGACCCGGCGTTCAGGCACCGCATCAGCGTGCTGGTCGGCGCGGACGGCCGTCCGAAACGCGGCGTCGCGGGCCTCACCATCATCGACGGCCTGCCCACCTCCGACATGGACCTGCAGCAGTACCGCAAGCGCGTCCGCCCGGCCGCCTCGCAAACCACGCAGCCGCTCTCGGGCTCACGGCTGTTCGACACCGGGCGCCTCGATTTCGCCATCGAGCGCGGCTACGACGCCGAGGCCCAGGTGATGGGCATGGAGATGGAGGGCGTCGACATCGCCGTGCTCTATCCCACCACGGGGTTGGGACTCATCGCCCGCGACAACATGGACCCGCGGCTGTCGCTCGCGATCTGCCAGGCCTACAACAACTGGATCCACGAGTTCACCCGTTACAGCCCGGATCGCCTCAAGTGGGTCGCCATGCTGCCGGTCCACGATGTGCACGCCGCCTGCCGCGAGCTGGTGCGATGCGTGCGCGAGCTGGGCGCCGTCGGCTCGTTCATCCGGCCGAATCTGGTCAACGATCACTACTGGCACTCCAACTACTGGGATCCGCTCTACACCGTGCACGAAGAGCTGAACGTGACGTGGGGATTTCACGAGGGCGTGGGTGCCGTGTACTCGCGGATGATCCCGCTGTACGGCGAGAACCGATTCTATCGTCACGTGGCCAGCCACTGGATCGAGATGCAGCAGGCGCTGGTGGCGATGATCATCGGGGGTGTCTTCGAGTTCCATCCGCGGCTGCGCGTCGGCTTCCTCGAGGCCCAGAACTCGTGGGCGCCCGGGCTGTTGTCGCGGATCGAGTGGGATTACCCACAATACCGCGACTCGCACGCGCCGTACCTGACGTTGACGCCGCGCGAGTACTTCCGGCGCAACTGCTGGGCGGCGGTCGAGGGCAGCGAGCCCGAGATCGAGGCGACGGCGGGACTCATCGGGGCCGATCGGATGTGCATCTCGACGGACTACCCGCATTTCGACTCCAACTTCCCGCACGTCTCGGAGAACCTCCTCAAGAACGTCCCGCGCGAGATCGCCGAGCAGATCCTGGTGGGCGGCGCGCATCTGTACGGCTTCACCGAGGCCGATTTCAAGAAGGTGGACGCCGCGGCGGCGGGGAGGGGCTGAGGCACTCGAGACGTCGGCAGACACGCCCGCACACTGACGCGACCACGTCGGCCGGGTCCGCTTGGAGCGGGACCGTGTTCTGCTGTACGTTCCGCTGGTGCTCGGCTACCTGTCCCGGCGCCTGGCGTGGGCGGTGGTGCTCCTCTTCGGCATCTCGCTCGCCGTTTTCCTCGTCGTCCACCTCTCCGGCGATCCGACCGCCCTCTACGTCGGGCCTGAGGGCACGCGGCAGGACTACGAGATCGTTCGTGCCGCGCTGGGCTTCGACCGTCCGCTCGCCGAGCAGTACGGCCGCTTCCTGCTGCGCGCGGTGCAGGGCGACTTCGGCCGCTCGCTGCGCCACCAGCAGCCGACGCTGCCGCTCGTGCTCACTCGCTTTCCGGCCACGCTCAAGCTGGCGCTGGCGGCCATGGTGCTCGCCGTCGCGCTGGCGCTGCCGCTCGGGATCCTCTCGGCGCTGCGCCGCAACTCGACGCTCGACACGCTTGCGATGACCCTCGCGCTGTCGGGTCAGTGCATGCCGACGTTCTGGCTCGGCATCTTGTTGATCCTCGTCTTCGCCGTGCAGCTGCGCTGGGTGCCCGTGTACGGCGGCGAGGGGCTCGGCGCGCTCGCGCTGCCCGCGCTCACGCTGGGCGTGTGGGCGATGGCGCGGACCGCGCGCATCACGCGCTCGAGCATGCTGGAGGTGCTGCACCAGGACTTCCTCCGCACCGCGCGCGCCAAGGGCATCAGCGAGTGGGGCGTCGTCCTTCGACACGCGCTGCGCAACGGCGCGATCCCGATCGTCACCGCCATCGGTCTCGAGCTCGGCAACCTCCTGGGCGGCGCCGTCATCACCGAGGCGGTCTTCGCCTATCCCGGCGTCGGGCGCCTGGCCGTCGAGGCGGTGGTCAACAAGGACGTGCCGCTGCTGCAGGCCGTCGTGTTCACGGTGGCCGCGAGCCTCATCCTCCTGAACGCCGCCATCGACGTCCTGTACATGGCGCTGGATCCACGAGTGCGCCTTGCCTAGCGGCCGCCGCACGCGCGCGCTGATCGGCTCGCCCGGCGCGGGACTCGGGCTGGCGGCGGTGGCGCTCGTCGCGCTCTGCGCGCTCTCGCCGGGCCTGCTCGCGCCCGCCGACCCCAACGAGCAGCGGCTGCTCGCCCGCTTCACGCCGCCGATCGCGCGCACCGCCGACGGCGAGCTCGCCGTCCTCGGGACGGATCAGCTCGGCCGGGACATTCTCAGCCGCGTCATCCACGGCGCGCGCACGTCGGTGCTGATCGGCATGTCGGCGGTGCTCCTGGCCGGCAGCGTGGGCACGAGCCTGGGGCTGACCGCCGGCATCCGCGGCGGCCTCGCCGATCAGCTGATCATGCGGCTGGCCGACATGCAGTTCGCGTTTCCGTTCATCCTGCTCGCGATCACGGTCATCGGGGTGCTCGGGCCGAGCATCCGCAACATCATCCTGGTGGTCGGGCTGAGCAGCTGGGCGACGTACGCGCGCGTGGTGCGCGCGGAGACGCTGGCGGTGCGCGAGCGCGCCTACGTCGACGCCGCGCGCTCGCTCGGCATGTCGCTGCCGCGCGTCGTCGTGCGCCACATCCTGCCGAACGTGAGCGCCTCGCTGATCGTCGTGGCCACCTTCGGCGTGGCCGGCGCGATCCTCACCGAGGCGGGGCTGAGCTTCCTCGGCCTCGGCGTGCCGCTCGCCATCCCGTCGTGGGGCGGGATGCTCGCCGAGGGCCGGCAGTTCGTCGACACGCGCTACTGGCTGGCGCTGTCGCCCGGCGCCGCGCTCTTCGCGACGGTGATGGCGATCAACCTGATCGGCGACGCCCTGCGGGACGCGCTCGATCCGTATGTGCAGACGCGGGGAACCATCGACCGATTCTAGGAGGACGAGATCATGAGAGGGATCACGCTCGCAGCGCTCGCGGTGTTCGGCCTGCTCGCCGGCGGCGCCCAGGCGCAGCCCAGGCCCGTCGTCGTCGTGCAGTCGGGCGAGGCGGCCACGCTGGACTGGCACATGCACTGCGACAAGAACGCCCACGAGCCGGACCGGCAGATCTTCGACACGCTGCTGCGGCGTGACCTCAAGACCCTCAAGCTGGAGGGCAACCTCGCGGAGTCGTGGCGCCTCGTCAACGACACCACGTGGCAGTTCAAGCTGCGGCGCGGGATCCGGTTCCACAACGGCGAGCCGCTCGACGCGGCCGCCGTCAAGTACAGCATCGAGCGCATGCTCAATCCCAAGCAGGGCGCGCCCGGGCGCACGAGCATCGCGACCATCGACCACGTCGACATGGTCGACCCGCTGACCGTGAACGTCGTGACGAGCAAGCCCTTCCCGCTGCTGCCCGTGCGGATGAGCCCCGGCCACTGCGGCACCGTCGGCATCGTGCCGCCGAAGTACATCGAGCAGGTCGGCGACGCGGGCTTCGCGGTGAAGCCGGTCGGCACGGGGCCGTACAGGTTCGTCGAGTGGGTGAAGGACGAGCGGCTCGTGCTCGAGGCCAACCGCGACTATCATCGCGGGGCGCCCGCCATCGAGCGCCTGGTGTTCCGCCCCGTCCCCGAGCTCACCACGCGGGTGGCCGCGCTGCTGTCGGGGCAGGCCGACCTCGTCAGCGACGTGCCGCCCGATCAGATGGCCAAGATCAAGGCCAGCGGGGTCGCGCGGACCGAGGTCAGCACGCTCGGCGGCTTCGTGATCATGGTGAAGATGACGAACTACCTGATGCCCGGCCCCTGGCAGGACGCGCGCGTGCGGCGGGCGATCAACTACGCGATCGACATGGACACCATCATCAAGACGGTGCTCGAAGGCCACGGCCAGGTGCTCGGCGTGCCGCTCGAGCGCGAGGCGTTCGGCTTCAACCCCGCCATGACGTGGTGGGGCTACGATCCCGAGCGCGCGAGGGCGCTGCTGCGCGAGGCCGGGTATGCGAACGGGTTCGAGATGACGCTGCACGCGCCCAACCGGCGCTACATGAACGACATCGAGGTGATGCAGGCCATGGCCGCCATGCTCGGGAAAGTCGGTATCAAGGCCACCGTGCAGGTGTGGGAGCAGAGCGTGTACACCACGAAGTGGCGCAAGCGTGAGCTGCTGCCGGCGTACATGACGGCGTGGGGCGGCGCCGGCGTCTTCGACGGCGACCTGCTCGTCAACTCGCTGCACTCCAAGTCCGCGCTGGCCATCCACCGGAACGAGGCGCTCGACAAGATCCTCGAGGACGCGCAGGGCACCAACGATCCCGACAAGCGCCGCGCGCTGTACTTCAAGGCGCAGGAGGTGATCTTCGAGGACGCGCCGATCATCAAGGCCTATCAGCAGGCGCACATCTTCGGGATCAGCAGCCGGCTCGACTGGAAGCCGTGGATCGACAACATGCTGTTCCTCTACGACGCGCGGCTCAAGTGATGAGCGCCTTCTCGCGGCTGTTCAGCCCGATCCGCCTCGGCCACGCCACGGCCAAGAACCGCATCGTCTCCACGCCGCACGGCGCCGCCTTCGGCGAGAAGGGCAACATCACCGAGCGCTACATCCGCTACCACGAGGAGAAGGCGAAGGGCGGCTGCGGCGTGGTGATGATGTTCGGCTCCTCGAGCATCCACCCGACGTCGATCAACGACTGGGGCGAGGTCAACAACTGGGACGACGGCGTCATCCCGCAGTTCCGCGAGATGAGCGACGCGATCCACCGTCACGGCGCGCTCTGCCTGTCGCAGATCTCGCACCGCGGCCGCCGCGGCCACTCGTGGTACTCCGGCACGCCGCTGTGGGCGCCCTCGGACACGCGGGAGGAACGGCACCGCGAGTGGCCCCACGTCATGACCCGGGCCGAGATCCGCGAGGTGATCGACGCGTGGGCGGCGGCGGCCGTGCGGCTCAAGCAAGGCGGCTACGACGGCGCCGACATCCCGCTCTACGGCGGCCACCTGCTCGAGAACTTCATCTCGCCGCTCGCCAACACGCGCACCGACGAGTACGGCGCCAGCCTCGAGAACCGCCTGCGCCTGCCCACCGAGGTGTTG
>WNEW01001023.1_pt1 | contig 13559 bp, 14 predicted proteins | sample 5399891 | NCBI WGS metagenome assembly WNEW01 (sample SAMN13153336, study PRJNA577476) | soil metagenome | isolation source: 40 cm grassland meadow soil pre-rain plot 5 | place: USA:California | collected 2015-09-08 | reverse complement strand
CACAATCACTCGCTTGCTGTCATCGAGCGCCACGTGTGTAATGGCCATGACCGGCCTCCTTTCGCCTGTGGCTCTGTTCCGTCCCGGAACAATCCACGTATATGCGATAGGTCAGGCCGGTCCTTCCATATGGTCTAGGAGGGGCGTTGGGGCCGGGAGCCCGGGCGCCCGGACTCCCGATCTTTCGCCTTCTGCCAGCTCAGCCGACGACGATCTCAGTCCTCGTCGTACCGCGGAACTCCGAAGACCGCAATGCAGCCGGTCTGGCAGCCGGGAAAGACGTTGTTTGCCGGCAAGGGCACGAACACGTGGTTGTTATGGGCATTGACCGCCACCGAGTGCGCGGTCCCGCGTGGGGGCGGGGACGTCGGATTCGGCGTGTTGAACGTCGGGACGAGCTGGACCAGCGTCTTGCTCTCGGCGTCGATGACGCCGAGCACGGGATCGGTCGGTGGATTGCTTCCGTTGGGCACCGCGCCCGGGTTGGCGCGCGAAGCGGTGTAGTACCGCCCGTCGCCACGGTTGAACCACACCTCGTCCGAGCCTCCGACGCCGGCAACCATCTTGTCGATCTCACCCGTTTTCGCGTCGATGATGACCTGGATGGGCGCAGCGGTACTCGGATCCGTGAGACCGGTCCACGCCGTGCCCGCCTCGTTGAAGATCACACTGCACCCCACGAGGAGATCGCCGTGAGGACCGACCGTGAGGCCGGCTGGCTGGCAGAACTGCACCACGAACGTGGCTTCGACCGTGGCCGTATGCTGATTGATTCTCTTGACCGCCCCGTTGGGCCCCTTGCCGCCCCCACCGCCGATCTCGGGGATGGAGATGTAAAACCTTCTGGTGCCCGGATCCCACACCGGCTGTTCCGCGCCATTGGTGGCGTCCGTGAACGTGATGCGATCGACGCCCTCGAGGTTCTTGGGTTGCGTGAGCATTCCGGTGTTCGGATCCACCTTGATCAGGGTGGCGAACGGCTTGTCGTCGGCGTTGTTCACCGGCATGACGAGGTTGTCCACCGGATCGAACGCCAGCTCATCGGCGCGGTTGCCGTCCGCTCCGCCGGTTGAGACCTCGTTGACGATGGTGTTGGTCTGGAGGTTGATGGAGACCACCCGGCTGGGGGCGTCGGTCACGATGAGGAACTGATGTCCGGGGCGCCCGATCACCACGACGCCGTTGGGGCCGGAGGTGTCGTTACTGCCGGTGAAGCCCTTGAACCCTCCCTTGATCTGCCTGACGAACGTGCCCGTCTTCGCGTTGACGACATCGATGACGGCATTGGAACGGTCGGCGAGATAGTAGAGCTGGGTCGCCTCGTCGATCCAGCTGATGTCGAAGACGAGCATCTTTCCGGGAGACGTCGTATTCAAGTCGGAGCCAGGCACAGGCACGCCCTTGAGAAACCTGACCGCCCCGTTCGACCTGTCGTCGTCGCCGTCGGCGCGGCTGGATCCGGCGCCGAGCAGGAGGACGGGAACCATAGCAGCGAGCAGCAGCGACAGCGCGAGGTAGCGCTTGCGCATCATTGCGGGATCTCCTCACCTTGATCGCTACGCTTAAAGCGGTGTGCTGGGTATCGATGATGTCGAGGTCCGCGTTCGAGCGATCGGCCACGTCGTGCTGGCGCGATCGGATTGACGAAGCTGACGTCGAACGAGCGACCTAACCCCGCACGTTCACTTCGCGTCTCATCCGACTGCGAGTCGGAGGGATCCTGGCGGGGCGCGCGGGCTGCCGGGCTCGTACGAGCTCGGCGCCACCATCCGTGCCGGATGCTCGACGACGTCCTGGACCACCGCTTCGGAGGCGGAGATCGCAGGCAGCGCGTCGGCTTGGAGGAAGTGCAGGTGCGACGTCAGGAAGATGATGACGTCGTCGAGGTCGCCGTTGTCCCAGAAGCCGGGGGTGTTGGGATCGATCGGGCTCCCGTGGGCGAGCGGCATCAGGACGATCAGGACCGCCCCAACCGCCGTCGCAAGGAGCCTCACGCCGGCGAACGGTACTCCCGGATTGACATCTTTACAACGTCGGGCCGGGCGGTCAGGTGACCGGCTCCGCTCCTGCCCTTCAGAAGCTCACGCAGGGACTCCCGTCGGAGAGAAACTCGACGAGTTTGGCGCCGCCCACGATGCTGGCGCCCGCGACGAGGGTGGTCTCGTCGAGCTTGCGCTTCTTGAAGCATGGCGCGCACACGTAGATCGTGCCGCCCGCCTTCGCGAAGTTATCCATGAGCTCGCGCAGCGGGGGAAAGCCCTCCTCGTGGATCGACTCGGCGAAACCCCGGTTGGCCAGCCGCACGCCCTCGATACTCAGGAAGACAAGCGTCTCTTTGCCTGAGCCCAGAGCGGCGTTCGCGAGCACGAAGCCTACAGTTGCCCGGTCTGTGTCGTCCTTGCTGTGCGTGAGGTTGACGCAGAATTTCCCGGCCATCACTCAGCCCTCCTTGCGGCGAATCCGGTACACGGGCGGCTCCGCGGACATCAGCGTGTGGCCGGTGAGCCGGCACCACGCCGGCAGGTCCTCCGGTGCGCCGGCGTCCTGCGCGACGAGGCGCAGCACCTGACCGGGCGCCATCGCCTCCATGCGTCCGCGTAGCCTCAACAGCAGCGCGCCGCACGCCAGGTCCTCGGCGTCCCACACGACGTCGGCGTTCCGGTCGTCGTTCACGCTCAGCCGATCAGCTTGGCGAGCGCATCGAGGCGCGGCAGCACCGACTCCCGCCCCTCGGAGGGCAGGCCGAAGATCGCGCGCTCGACGCCGGCCGCGGCCAGGTGGTCGAGCCCCTCCTTCTTCGGCGGCGCGAAGAAGATCGACACGGGCGCCGTCTTCGGATCGCGGCCCGCCTTCTTCAGTCGCTCGCGCAGCTCGGGAATGCGCTCGACGGGATTCTTGTTCGGCCGCATGATCGGCATCCAGCCGTCGCCGAACTCGACCACGCGGTCGAAGGTCGTGGCGCCGTCGCCGCCGATGAGGATCGGCGGGTGCGGCCGCTGCGCCGGCTTGGGATCGGCCCAGATCTTGTCGAAGCTCACGAAGTCGCCGTGGAACTCCGGCTCCTTCTTCGTCCAGATCTCCTTCATGGCCAGCACGCGCTCGCGCAGCAGCCGCCAGCGCGACTTCCATGCGGTGCCGTGATTCTCCATCTCCTCCGCGTTCCAGCCGCCGCCGATGCCGAACAGCACGCGGCCGCCGGAGAGGCGGTCGAGCGTGGCGACCTCTTTCGCCGTCGTGATCGGATCGCGCTCGATGACGAGGCAGATGCCCGTGCCGAGCTTCAGCCGCTTCGTCGCCGCCCCCGCCGCCATGAGGGCGACGAAGGGATCGTAGGACGACCAGTACTCGCGCGGCAGATCGCCGCCGCCGGGCCACGGGCTGCGCCGGCTGGCCGGGATGTGCGTGTGCTCGGGGAACCACACCGACTCGAAGCCGCGCTCCTCGAGGGCGCGCGCGAGCTCGTCGGGGGCGATCGCGTATTCCGTGGCAAACATGACGACGCCGTAGTGCATGGAGGCCTCCTAGGGCAGCAGGATTTTTCCGTCGGCCGTCGGGAGCGTCAGGCCCACGCGCCGCGCGAGCGTCGGCGCCACGTCGCGCATGTCGACGACGCCGAGCGCGCGGCCCGCGGGCACGCCGGGACCGACGAGGAAGAACGACGCGTGGAGATCGCGGAGATCGGGCAGGTGGCCGTGCGTTCCGCCCTGGCTCTTTGAGCGCAGCGGGCCCCGCGGCGTCGTGCTCATGCGCCAGCCCGGCTTGAGGCCGACGACGAACGCCGCCGTCGGAAAGCCGCCGCGCGCGCGCAGCGCGTCGGCGTCGAGCACGCGGTCGATGCCGTTGGCGGGATCGGCGGCCAGACGGTCGAGCAGCTCGCGCACGCGCGTGCGCACGGCCGCGTCCTCCGCGTTCTTGAGCACGATCGCCGCGGAGCCGCCCGCCACCCACGGCATGGCCGTCCAGTCCGTGATGGCGCCGCGGTCGACGCTGACGAGTCCCGCCTCGCGGAAGGCCGTGAACAGGTTGAGCTGCGTCTCGATCCGCGCGAACCCGTGATCGGACACGATGGCGACGAAGGCGCGGCCCGGCGCCAGGCGCTCGGCCGTCTCCCGCAGCTTCGCGACGACGGCGTCGAGTCGCTCGAGCGCGGCGAACGTCTCCGCGCTGAACGGCGCCGTCTCGTGCTGGACGTGATCGAGGACGAGCAGGTGGAGCGTCAGCAGCGCCGGGCGCTTCTTCTCCAGCACGCGCACCGCGAACCGGCCGCGCGCCTCGTCGTCCTCGGCCTCCTGCGCGCGGGGATAGGGCCCGAGCTCCGCCTCCAGCTCGGCGAGCAACCCCGGCGTGGACACCGCGCGCTGCAGCTTGGCGTCTTCCGTCGTATTCCCGCGCCAGTACTCGGGGATGTTCCAGGTGACGCGGGCGCCGACGCTCGCCGGCCACTGCACACTGGCCGTCGTCCATCCGGCGCGCGCCGCGGACTCCCACAGCGTCGGCACGCGGATGTCTTCCGCGTACCAGTACCAGGCGGCGGGGCCCGTGCGCAGCGGCTCGAAGATCGTGTTGGCGAGGATGCCGTGCTTCGCCGGCCACACGCCGGTGATGAGCGTCGTGTGGCTCGGATAGGTCACCGTCGGGATCACGCCCTCCACGCCCTCGGCGAACGCCCCCTCGGTGACGAACCGCCGCAGGGCCGGGATCTTGAGGCCGTGCTTGTCGGCGCCGGTGACGTAGTCGGGGCGCAGGCCGTCGATCGAGATCATCAGCACGACCGGCGCGGGGGCCTGGGCGGCGGCGGCGACCGTGAGCAGGCCGAGCGCGAGCCAGACGAGGACGAGCGCGCGCTTCATTCCTTGAAGACGGCCTTGAGCTCGCGGCTCGCCACGGTCTCGCGCATCCAGGTGAATGCGCCCTTGTCCGCCATCTCGCGCGCACCGCGCAGGAACGCGGCCAGCGCGAGCCGGGAGAGCGAGCCGCCGACGCTCACCCGCTTGACGCCGGCGTCGGCGAGCTGCGCGAGCGTGAGCGACGGGTCGCCGTGGCTCATGACGACGTTCACCGGCTTGCCCACCGAGGCCACGACGGTGCGGATCGTGGCGAGATCTCGCAGCCCCGGTGCGTAGAGCACGTCGGCCCCGGCGTGCTCGAAGGCCTGCAGCCGCTTGATCGTGTCGTCGAGGTCGAGCCTGCCCTGGATCATGTTCTCGGCACGCGCGGTGAGCACGAACCCAAACGGCAGGGCGCGCGCCGTCTCGACGGCCGCGTGCACCCGTTCGACGGCGAGGCCGAAGTCGTAGATCGGCTTCGCGGCGTCGCCGGTCGCATCCTCGATGGAGCCGCCGACCACGCCCGCCTCCGCCGCGAGCCGGATGATCTCGGCGGCGGCACGAGGCTCGTGCGCGTAACCGTTTTCGAGGTCGGCGCTGACCGGCAGGTCAGTCGCCTCCGCGATGGCCCGACAGTTGTCGAGCACCTCGGCGCGGCTGACCGTCATGGTGCCGTCGACGCGGCCGAGCATGTTCGACAGGCCCAGACTCGTCGTGGCCAGCGCCTCGAACCCGAGCGAGGCGAGCAGCTTGGCCGTGCCCGCGTCCCACGGGTTCGGAATGATGAACGCGCCGGCCCGCGCGTGGAGCGCGCGGAATGCGTCCGCTTTCTGCGCCTGTGTCCTCATGACCACCTCACGCGAGCGCTTGCTTGACGCGCTCGGGGGTGAACGGCAGCGCGCGCAGCCGCCGGCCCGTCGCGCGGGCGATCGCGTTGGCGATCGCCGCCGCGGCCGGCCCCTGCGCGCCCTCGCCGACGCCGAGGAAGCGCTCGCCCGGCCGGTTGAGCAGCACGACGTCGACCTGGGGCACCTCGTCGAACCGCACGATCGGATAATCGGCCCACGACCGCGTCGTCACGCGCGTGCGATCGAAGCGCACCGATTCCTTCAGCGTCCAGCTCGTGGACTGGATGATCCCGCCCTCGATCTGGTTGATCACGCCGTCGGGGTTCACGATCTGGCCGGCGTCGACGGCGGCCACCGCGCGCACGACCCGCACGCGACCCGTGGCGCGGTCGACGGCGACGTCGGCGACGACGGCGCAGTAGCACGCGAGGTTCTTGTAGCGCGCGAAGCCGACGCCGCGGCCGCGCCCGCCCTCCGCCCGCGCCAGCGTGGTCCCGCCCGCACGCAGTGCGGCGGCCTCGAGCACGGCGCGGGCGCGCGGGTCCCGGAGGTGGCGCAGGCGGAAGTCCACCGGATCCGCGCCGGCGGCACCGGCGAGCTCGTCGACGAACGACTCCAGCGCGAACACGTTGGCGTAACCGCCGAGCGTGCGCAGCGCGGAGGTGCGCAGGGGCGCCTCGGCCACGTAGTGCTTGACGACCTTGACGCGGCCGAAGTCGTAGAGGGGGATCGCGTTCCGGTCCGAGCCGCCTGCCGGCTGCGGGACGTCGGCCGGCGGCACCGGTGCCGACGGCGTCGCCAGATGCCGCGCGGCCAGGAGATTCACGCCCGCCGACGAGCCGGGGCGCGTGCTGTGCGGATGGCTCCACACCTCGTGGGACCACTCGACGACGTTGCCCTGCGCGTCGAGCGCGCCGGCGAGCTTCATCACCATCGCCGACCCGTACGGCTCCCACATGAACTCGTCCTCGCGCGTCCACTGAAGCTTCACCGGCCGGCCGCCGGTGGCGCGCGCGAGCAGCGCCGCGTCGAGCGCCACGTCGTCGGCGCCGTTGTGGCCGTAGCAGCCGGCGCCCTCCGCGTGGATGCAGCGGATGTCCTTCGCCTCGATGCCGAAGGCCTTGGCGAGATCGCCGCGCAGCGGGAACACGCCCTGGCTGTGCGTCCAGACGGTGAGCTGGCCGTCCTGCCACTGGGCGACGGCGCACGAGGGGCCGATCGAGGCGTGGGCCTGGTACGGCCGCGTGTAGACCGCCTCGAGCCGCTTGGCCGGCGCGGCCGCGCGCGTCGCCGTCTTGTCCGTGACCGTTTCCGCCGGCGCCGAGCGCGCCATCAGGTCGCGATAGAGCGCCTCGCCCGAGGGCGGCAGCGACTCCGTCTCCTTCCAGCGCGCGCTCTGCTTGAGCACCTCGCGGGCGCGGATCGCCTGCTCCTCGCGCGCGGCCGCCACCGCGAGGAAGCTGCCGTCGCGCACGAGCGCCACGACGCCGGGCAGGCTGCGCACGCGCGCCTCGTCGGCGGACAGCAGCACGGCGCCCGGAGACGGCGGTCGCACGACGCGGCCGAACAGCATTCCGGGCAGCCGGACGTCCTGGACGTAGGCGGCGCCGCCGGTGAACTTTCGCGGAATGTCGCGGCGGGGCACGCTCTGACCGACGTGGCGGTGCTCGGCGGCGGGCTTGGGCTTCGCCGTGGCGGTGGCCTCGCGCGCGAGATGCGCGTTGGCGGCCAGATCCCAGTAGGTGACCTGCGCCCCGGTCGGCCCCGTGATCGTCCCGTCGCTCACGCGCAGGTCGGCGACGGACGCGCCCAGCTTGCCCGCCGCCGCGGCCAGCAAGATCTCGCGTGCCTCCGCGCACGCGAAGCGCAGCGCGGTGCCGCTCTGCTCGACGGAGAGACTGCCGGCGGTCTGACCCTCGTTCGGCGTACGCGCGGTGTCGCCGTAGACGACGTCGATCCGCTTGAGGTCGACGTCGAGCTCGTCGGCGGCGATCTGGGACAGTGCGGTGCCGATGCCCTGGCCCAGCTCGATCTTGCCGGTGAAGATCGTCACGGTGCCGTCGGGATCGATCCGCAGCCAGGCGTCGAGACGGCGGTTGCCGTTGAGGCTGCCCGGCAGCGGCGCGGGTTCTCCGCGCACGCCGCGCGGAGCGAGCGCGAAGGCGATCACGAGGCCGCCGGTTGCGAGGAACTCGCGGCGCGTCGCCCTCATGGCCGCATCTCCGCGGCGGCCTTCTGCACCGCGCGCACGATGCGATTGTGCGAGGCGCAGCGGCAGAGATGGCCGTTGAGGGCGGCCCGGACGTCGCGATCGCTCGGCTTCGGGTTGCGGTCGAGCAGGGCCTTGGCCGCCATGACCATGCCGTTGCCGCAGTAGCCGCACTGGCAGGCCTGCTCCTCGATGAACGCGCGCTGCAGGGGATGCAGCCGCTCGAGCGTGCCGAGCCCCTCGATGCTCGTGATGCGGCCTTTCGCCACGCTGCCGACGCTGGCGACGCACGAGCGCACCGGCTTGCCGTCGACCAGGACCGTGCAGGCGCCGCACTGGGCGAGCCCGCAGCCGAACTTCGGGCCGTTCAGCTCGAGGTCGTTGCGCAGTATATAGAGGAGGGGCGTCTCGGGGTCCACGTCGACCGTCGTGCTGCGATCGTTCACGCGCAGAGTGAGCGTCGCCATGTCAGTTGAAGGTCAGCACGGTGCGCGCCACCTCGCCGGCCTTCATGGCCCGGAAGGCGTCGTTGATGTCGTCGAGCCGTCCGCGTCGCGTGACCATCTCGTCGAGCAGCAGCCGTCCCTGGCGATAGAACTCGAGATAGAGCGGGATGTCGAGACGGAAGCGGTTGCTGCCCATGCGCGAGGTCTGCACGCGACACTCCGGGCGGATCGCCATCCACGGAAACTCGATCGTCGCGTCGGGCGGCAGCACGCCGACGATGGTGGCCGTGCCGCGGATGGCGAGGCTCTCGATCGCCTGCCGCACCAGCTTCGCGTTGCCGACGGCCTCGAACGCGTGATCCACGCCCGCGCCCCTGGTCAGCGCGCGGATCGCCTTGACCGGATCGTCGTTCGCGCTGTTCACGACGTGCGTGGCGCCGACGCGCCTGGCCATCTCGAGCTTGCCGTCGAAGACGTCGACGCCGATGATCTGGCGCGCGCCCCCGATGCGCGCGCCCTGGACGATGGCGAGCCCGACGCCGCCGCAGCCGAACACGGCCACCGTCTGGCCCGCCTGCAGTCCCGAGGTGCGCAGCGCGGCGCCGACGCCGGTGAGGACGCCGCAGCCCACGAGCGCCGCCCGGTCGAGCGGCAGATCGGGATCGATCTTCACGACGGAGTTCTCGTGCAGCAGCATGCGCTCGGCGTAGCTCGCGATGCCGATGAACTGGCGCAGCGGCGCGCCACCCTGCGACAGCCGCGGCGCCGCGGCGTCCGGCCGCGTGACGAGGCCGCCCGTGCAGAGATTGGGATGCCCGTCGAGGCACTGCGGGCAGGCGCCGCAGAAGCCCGAGAGACACGCCACCACGTGGTCCCCGGGTCGCAGGGTCGTGACGTCGGTGCCGACGGCCTCGACGACGCCGGCGCCCTCGTGCCCCAGGACGATCGGACGGTCGAGCGGCCAGCGCCCCACCCCATCGACGACGTGCAGGTCGCTGTGGCAGACGCCCGTCGCCGCGGTGCGGACGAGCACCTCGCGGCCCCACGGCTTGTCGATCTCGACGGACTCGATCGTCAGCGGCGCGTGCGTCTTGCGAAAGACGGCGGCCTTCATCTCCATGGAGCTCTCCTCACTGCGGCAGGTTCCAGCCGATCCAGTCGCACACGCCGCGTCCCATCACGAGCTCGGCGTCGCGGCCCTTCAGCCACGGCAGCTCCTCGGTGAACATCGTCACGCACTGGCGATACGGGCAGGGCATGCGTGTGATGTCGGTCCCCCAGAACATCCGCGCGGGTCCGAAGGCATCGAAGATCCGCTTCAGCTTGTCGTGAATGTCGCGGAACGGATAGGCCTGGGCCGAATAGCTCGGCGCGCCGGTGGCCTTGATGGCGACGTTCGGATGCTTGGCGAGCGCCAACATCTGCGGCAGGTTGTCCCACGCGGCCTCGCCCGTCTCGGCGGGTGAGCGGCGGCCGAGATGATCGATGATCAGCTTCAGTCGCTGGTGACGCTCGGCGACCTGCCCGACCGTCGGCAGGAAATTCGCGGCGAGCAGCGCCACGGGCAGCCCAGCGCGCTCGGCCGCCGGCCAGAGCCAATCGAGCGTGCCGTCCGTCGGCCACGCTTTCATGTGCTCCTGGAGGAACGTGAACCGCAGCCCGAGCATGCCGGGCTGCTTCTTCCAGCCGTCGACCAACGCCCGGCTCTCCGGTTTGTCGAGCGGAAAATTGCCGAGGATCGCAAAGCGATCGGGGTGCGCGCGCGCCGCCTCGATGGCCAGCGCGTTGGCGTTCGGATCCCAGGACGTCGGCGGGTGAATGACCGCCGCGTCCACGCCTGCCGCCGCCATCTCCTTCGAGAGGTCGTCCTTCGTGAACGCGGGAATCTGCCGGTGCCGCGGGTTCCCGGGCTTGCCGCCGGACCAGATGTGGACCTGCGCGTCGACGATCGTCATCGGCTACTCCGCGATCGCCTGGTAGACGAGGCCGCGCACCAGTTGCTGGTAGTGGCGACCCAGCGGTGACTGCGTCATGAACACCACGACCATCTCTTCTTTCGGATCGGCCCACCAGTACGTCGCGAACGCGCCCGGCCAGTAGAAATCGCCGGGCGAGCCCGGGATCGGGGCGATGCCTCGGTCCTGACGGACCGCGACGCCGAGACCCCAGGTGTAGCCCGACCATGCGGTGGCGCCGGTGCCGCGCGAGATCTGACCGAGATGATCCGCGGTCATGAAGTCCACGGTCCGCGAGCTCAGCACGCGCGCGCCGTCGAGGCGGCCGCGGTTGAGGAGCATCTGGGCGAAGCGCGCGTAATCGCCGGCCGTGGAGACGGCGCACCCGCCGCCGCAGTCGAACTTCCGCGGCACGGTCGGATCGGCGAGCTTGTACTCGGCGCCCGTGTCGGGATGGGTGGGCAGCCCCTGCGCGATGCGCGCGCGCTTGTCGGAGGGCACGAGGAACGTCGTGTCCGTCATCTTCAGCGGTCGATACACGCGCTCGGCGAGGACCTCGCCGAGCGGCTTGCCGGCGACGACCTCGACCACGCGGCCGAGCACGTCGGTCGACAGGCTGTACTCCCACCGCGTGCCCGGCTGATAGAGGAGTGCCGCCTTGCTCAGACGCTCGATGAACTCGTCCATCGTCAGCGTCAGCGAGGACTCGTTGGACGACTGCGGGTACATCTTGTAGATCTCCGTCGTCCCGCGGTTGCCGTAGGTGAGCCCGGAGGTGTGCCGCATCAGGTCCTGGATCGTCATCTCGCGTTCGACGGCGGCGCGCTCGAGACCGACTTTTTGATCCTTGAACGCGGGGATGTATTTCGACACGGGATCGGACAGCAGCAGCCGGCCTTCTTCGTAGAGGGAGAGCGCGGCCACGGTGACGATGGGCTTCGTCATCGAGGCGATCCGGAAGATCGCGTCGGGGGTCATCGCCGCGCCGGACGTCTTGTCTCGGAAGCCGACGGGCTGCAGGTACGCCACGCGGCCCTTGCGCGCCACGAGGACGACGGCGCCGGGGATGCGGCCGCGCTCGACGTCGGCGCGCAGGACCTGCGCGATGCGGTCCAGGCGCTCCGACGAGAGCCCGACCTGCTCGGGCTTGGCCGTCGGGAGGTCGGCGGCGACGGCGGGCGTGACGACCAGCAGCCCGAGGAACAGGGCGACGAGCGGTCGCGTCATCATGATGCGCCGCCCGGGGTGAGGATTTCGGCGCCCGGTGCGGCCTCGAGCTCGCACGCGTTCACCGTCATGGAGAGCATGCTGTAGTAGCCGATGGCGCCGGTGAGCTGGATGAACCCGTCGTCGCCGAAGCGCGCGCGCAGCGCCTTGACCGTGGCGTCGTCGACGCGGTGCCGGCGCAGCAGCGTGCGCGTGAAGTCCACGATCTGCGCGTCCTCGAGCGGGAGCCCGCGCGCGTGCTTGTCGCGCACGGCGGCGATCGTCGCCTCCGGCACGCCGAGCTTGCGCGCCTGGCCCGTCTGGGCGCCCCAGACGTAGACGGCGTCGAGCTCGCGCGCGACCGTCATCGCCGCCAGCACCCGCACGCGCATGTCGAGCGAGCCTTCGAAGCGGACGAAGGCGCCGAGGTGCGCAAGGCGACCGGCCAGCTCGGGGCAGTGCAGGAACATCGTGAACGGGCCCTGCAGCGCGCCGCGGCTGGCGACGATACCGTACACGATCGCCTGGTCCTTGGCCGCGACCTGCTGCTTGCTCGTGATGGGAGTCAGCCTCGCCATGTCGCCCTCCTCACGTCCACAGCCGCCGCGTGGCGAGGTCGGCGCCCTCGCGCAGCGCGCGCAGCTTCGTCCAGACGACGCTCTCCTCGACCAGCTGCGAGCCCGCGAACGTGCCGAAGCCGCAGTCGACGCCGGCGACGACGCGCGCGCGATCGCCGATCGCTTCGACGGCGGCCACGATGCGGTCAGCCACGACCTCCGGATGCTCGACGACGTTGGTCGTGGAGTCGATCACGCCGGGCACGAACAGCATGCGGTCGGGCAGCGGATGGCGCCGGAACGCCCTGAGCTCGTGCTGGTGGCGCGGGCTCGCCAGCGGCAGCGAGAGCGCGCCGACCTTCGCGCCGTAGACGATCGGCAGCAGCGGCTCCAGCGGCACGTCGTGCGTGTGCGGCCCGTCGTAGTTGCCCCAGCAGAGGTGCAGGCGGACCCGATCGGCCGGCAGGCCCGCGATTGCCTCGTTGATGGCGTCGATGTGCAGGGCGACGGCGGCCAGGAAGCCGTCGAGCGGCTCGTCCTGGAAGAAGCGCGCCCGCTCCATTGCCAGGTCGGGGCAGTCGAGCTGCAGCACGAAGCCGTGCGCGACGATCAGCTCGTACTCGCGCCGCATCTCGCGTGCGAGCGCCCGCACGTAGCGCTCGTGCGAGCCGTAGTACGCGTCGAGCATGATCGTGGCGATGACGCCGGGCGAGGCCGCCGTCATGAACGCCTCGGCGAACTTGTCGGCGCCCGGGGCGCGGCGAAACACGTCGCACTCCGCGGTGGCCTCGCCGAGGTCGGTATACGCGACCTCGGCCACCGCCTGCGGCGCGTCGTTGATGCGCGCGGCGCCGGCGCGCTGGCGCGAGAGACGCGACGCGTAGTCGGGATGCTCGGCGATGTCGCGCGCGAGCCGCCGCTTGCTCGCCCCGCCGAAGCCGCGCATGCGGCGCGCGGGGTACGTGGAGAAGCCGACACGCGGCTGCTCGCCGTCGTTGCCGACGTCGATACCGGCCTCGAGCTGGCGAGCGACCACCTGCCGCACCGCCGCCTCCGCCTCGCGCGCGAGCGCCGCGGCATCGATGCTCTCCCCGCGGTCCTGGCGCACGAGCAGATCGCGCAGCGCGGGCGGGCGGGGCAGGCTGCCGGTGTGGGTGGTCAGGATCCGCGACTCGCTGCGCTTCATCGGCTCCTCCCGCGCAACGCGGTTTAGGCTACACCATGCGGCGACTGGCGGCGCGGGCCCACCTGTGGGGCGGTCTGGTGACCGGCCCCTTCCTGCTCGTTCTGGGGGTGAGCGGCAGCGCGCTCGTGTTCGCGCCCGAGATCGAGCGCCTCGAGCGCCCGGCCGCGCCCGCGACGCCGGCCGCGGCGGCGCCGTCGCTCGACGCGGTCCTTGCCGCCGCGCTCATCGGCCAGCCGGGCGCCGAGCCGCGCGCGCTCCGGCTACCCACGCGGCCCGCTGCGCCGCTCGTGGTCGAGCTGGCCCTGGGCGGGCGCCGCCTCGACGTC
>WNEW01001020.1_pt1 | contig 13598 bp, 11 predicted proteins | sample 5399891 | NCBI WGS metagenome assembly WNEW01 (sample SAMN13153336, study PRJNA577476) | soil metagenome | isolation source: 40 cm grassland meadow soil pre-rain plot 5 | place: USA:California | collected 2015-09-08 | reverse complement strand
TGTTCCGGAGACTGCGGACGTGGACATCGAGCGTCCGGGAGTCGAGACCGACCTTTCGGTCACGGCCCCACAGCGTTTCCAGCAGGTACCCCCTGCCCAGCGCACGTCCGTTCGCTTCCAGCAAGGCCTTGAGCAGCTCAAGCTCCCGGGGCGTCAGCGCGACAGGCCGGCCGCCGACGCTGACCATATACCGCTCGGGGTCCACTTCGATGCCTCCCACTCTGAGCACCTTGGATTGTGCAGGTGCACTGGTCCGTCGGAGGAGCGCCTTTACCCGGACGAGCAACTCTCTATCACCGAACGGCTTGGCGAGATAGTCGTCGGCTCCGACCTCAAGGCCGACCACTTTATCCATCTCCTCCCCCTTCCCGCTCAGAATGAGGATGGGAAGCCGAGCGGTTTTCGGATTCTGGCGGATCCTGCGGCAGACTTCAAGGCCATCCATGCCTGGAAGGACGATGTCGAGGATGGCCAGGTCCGGCTTCTCTTCGGTCGCCACCCGCAATCCCTCCACACCATCATAGGCAAGGACCACCTGGAAGCCCTCGCGTTGCAAAAACACTCGGAGGGCATGGGCCAGGCTCTGCATATCTTCTACGATCAGGATCTTCTGCGCCATGATCACTGGCCTCCTCGCGCGGGCATCAGCGATTACCAGTTTACCACGGTAGGGAAGCCCCGGAGATCCCACAAGTTCGGCAAGTACCAGATTTCAGAGAAGAAAAACCCCTGAGAAGAGACACGGCGAACTGAAGGAGTCTCAGCTCTAGGGTTGGACCAGGCCACGACGGATCGCATAGCGGACCAGGCTCGCCGTTTCGTGGATCTCGAGTTTCCCCATGATGCGGGTTCGGTGCGACTCGGCGGTCTTGACGCTGACCCCCAGGATGACCGCGACTTCCTTCGTAGTCTTTCCCTCCGCGACCAATTGCAGCACCTCTCGCTCCCGGGGGGTCAATGGATCGGGGGGCAGCTCGGACTTGGCGAGGTACGCCTCGACCAGCGTGCGAGAAATGCCTGGGCTCAGGTACATTGCTCCTCGGGAAACCTCCCGGATCGCCTGGACGAGATCCTGCGCCGCCTGTGTCTTTAAGAGATAGCCCTTCACCCCGGCCCGCAGGGCCTCCATCACATAGGGATCTTCAGTATGCATGGTCAGCAAGATGGTCTTCGTCTGGGGTGAGGCCCGACGAATCTCTCGGGCAGCATCAAGGCCGTTCAGCAGGGGCATGGCCAGATCCAGCACGGCGACGTCCGGAGCCAGCTCCTGCGCCAAGCGAAGGGCTTCGCGACCGTCCCCGGCCTCGCCGAGGACCGTGTAGGCCTCCCGCTCAAGGATGGATCGCAACCCCTGTCGAACGATCAGATGGTCATCGGCCAAAATGATCCGTAGTGGCATGGTCTAACTCTGCAAAGATAACTCTGCCGCTATTGTTGTCCCGCCGCCGGGAGCCGAGATAATCTGCAACGTTCCGCCAACCGAGTTGACCCGCTCACGCATTCCGATGAGCCCGAGCCCCTGTTCTCTCGTCCGGGCGAACACGCTCGTCACATCGAACCCCACCCCATCATCTCCGATGGTACAGCGGATCACCCGCGCGTCTCGCTGGAGCTGCACCGTCACGCATTTTGCCTGAGCGTGCCTGGTGACGTTGTTCAAGGCTTCCTGCACGAGGCGATAGACCGCCGTCTCGACCGACGATGCAAGGCGCCCCTCCGTACCGCCCTCCACGGTGATGGACAACCCTGTCCGACGTGAGACCCCCTGGGCAAGAAATTCCAGGGCTGGGCGAAGCCCAAGGTTGTCGAGGATGGTCGGGCGCAGCTCGTGGGACAGCCGACGGAGCTGCTCCTCCACTTGATTCAGGAGATCTTTCACTCTTTCCAGCCGCACACGGGAACGGGCAGGTAATTCGCGGGCGACCACGTCAACAGCGATGTGGACCGAGGCGAGGAGCTGTCCGGCCTCGTCGTGAAGCGCATGGGCGATTCGCTTGGCCTCATCTTCCAGGGTCTGATTCAGACGCCGTAACGCTTCCTCGGCCCGCTTGCGATCCGTGATGTCACGAGCGATCCCCAAGACGCCCACTACCTCTCCCTCCTTGATCAGCGGGGTGTTGGTGAATTCGCCCTGGATATATTCGCTGGACTTCACCTGAATCCGCAACTCGAAGATCGGGGGTGTTTCCCCCCGCATCACTCGCTGAAAGATCTCCACCGCGACAGGCTGGTCATCCGGATGCACGAGAGGCGCAAAGGGTTTCCCGAGCCAGTCGGAAGGGAGCCATCCGGTGATGGACTCAAAACAGGGATTGAGGGACGTGATCGTTCCGTCGGGGGACAGCGTGTAAATCACATCCTTGGCGTTTTCCACCAGGCTGCGATACCGTTCTTCTGATTGCCGAAGCGCAAGATTGGCTTCACGAAACCCCCGGTGGGTCATTTCGAACGGCGAGAGGCTCTCCGCGAAGAACTCGCCCGCCGTCTTTATGGTTCGCAAGGCTTCTTCTGACTTCAGCGTCTCCGACGCGACCGTGGCCATCGCGTGATGATGAAGGGCGGCCATTTCCAGCACGGCCATCCCGTCCGCCAGCAACTGGCGACCCAGCTCATAGGCTCGCTCCAACGCAGCTTCCCCCCCGTCGGCTAAGTACTCCTGCAGCACGCGCACGTATTCCCCCTTCAAGGCGTCCATGGTCGCGTTCATGGCGCACCTCCAACGCAGCGCACGACGAGCACCAGTGCGTCATCGGTGCCTTTATGACATCGGGCCATGATCCGGTCAGCCAACTGCTGCGGATGCCCCACAGCGGGCAGTTTGTCCGCGAAGTCGCTACGTAATCCGTCAGTCCAAAAAATCAGCGTGTCCCCCCGCATGACCGGCAGAATGGCGGCGTACACCAGCGGCAATCTGGCGCCAACCACCCCGCTCCGCAACACCAGGGATTCGTACAGCGGGCTCGCGTTCGGACTGGCGCGCAGCAGCAGGCCTTCGACGTTGCCGACGCCCGCCCAGGTGATCGAAGAGTCGGCGGGGGTGAAGACCGCCAGACTCATGACCACTCCGCGCGTCGAGCGCAAACGTTCGTGACAATCGTTGAGCAAAGCGATCGCGGCCCTGGCTGAGGCGCGTTCCAGGGTTTCGATCGCTGTTTGAGCGGCCGCGGCGGCCTCATTGCCGTGTCCGAGCCCGTCCACGGCCGCCATCAAGACGAAGTCCGACTCGATCCTGATCAGATGGCGATCGCCGGACGTGGCTTCGCCCACGCGCGCGGCCGAGGCCACGCCCCATTCCACGACCGGGTGCGTTACCGCTTCCATTTCTTGACCGTCACGCTGGTGCCCCGCCCGAGTTTGGACACGACATCAAACTCATCCATGATTCGTCGGACGCCCGGCAACCCCAGCCCGAGGCTGCCGGACGTCGAGTAGCCGACCTGCAGAGCGCGCTCGATGTCAGCGATGCCAGGCCCATCGTCACGCGCAATGACCGCCATCCCCAGCCTCGGACCGCTGTTCACGACCTGCACGATAATTTCGCCTTTCTTGGCATAGAGGATGATGTTCCGTGCGAGTTCGGAGATGGCGGTGGCGATGAGTGTGAGATCGCTGGACGAAAATCCGAACTGTTCGGCCAACGCTCGCCCCTTGTGTCGGGCCTCGACAAGGTCGCGGTCCGACACGATTGGCATGCGCACTTCTTGTGGCGCGTGGCTAATTTCTCTGTGCTCCACTTTTGAGCTTCTGGTCGAGGTACGCAAGGCCCTCTTCGAGATCCAGGGCCGCGGCCACGCCTTCTAGGGTCAGCCCCAACTGCACCATTGCGAACGCCACGTCGGGCTGGATGCCGACGATCACGGTCTCAGCCCCGCGCAGCCTGATCATATGCGACAAGTCACGGAGTGTCCGGGAGGCAAACGAGTCCAACACGTCCAGGGCTGTCACATCCACGATGACCCCTTGTGATCGAGACTTACCCACACGCCCGACCAGCGCATCTCGCAACTGCATTAAGTCGGCGTCCGTCAGCGCGGACTGGACGGTTGCGATCAAATACGGGCCCTGTTTGAGAATTGGTACCGCCACGCCGAAAGTCCTCTCGCAAGCCCCGTTAGGCCTGGTTCTCCTGCTCGCCGTTTGGTGCGACCCTTACCTGATAGCCCAGCAGCCGCTCGGCTTCCTCGATGCCACCCTGCAAGTCGCCGACGGTGGTCATCTTTCCCAGGTCCACGCCGATGTTCACCAGCGTCTGAGCGATCTCTGGCGACAGGCCGGTCACGATGACGGTCGCACCGAGGAGCCGTGAGGCCTCCACGGTCTGCACGAGGTGGTTGGCGATGTTGGAGTCCATCGCGGCCACGCCCGTAATATCAATGACCACCACCTTGGCACGGTTCGTGCGGATCCCGCGGAGCAGTTGCTCGGTCAACTGGCGGGCGCGCTGCGGATCGATGACGCCGATGATCGGCAGAATCAGGAGTCGCTCCCGCACCTGAAGCACAGGGGTGGACAGTTCGCGAATGGCCTCCTGCTGTTCGCGGATGATGCGCTCCCGCTCCTGAACGAACCCCACGGCCACAGTATTTGCGATCCGGTTCGCTGCGGGCTCGTACGCATCGAGGATCCGGCTCAGTTTGGCGAAGTCCGCTTGATATTTGGCGAACAGCGAGCGGGCCAGCACGTCGCGCAACAGCAACACGATGCCGACCACCTCGTGGATTTCGACCCCGCGAGGAATGATGCGCTCTGACAGGTTACGGGCGTAGGCTTGGAGCGTCTCGAAGGTCCCGGTTTCCAGTGCCTCCACGTACTGGTCATAGACGGCGGTCGCCTCGTTGAAGACCTCGTCGCCGCTCATCGCCGTCAGCAACTTGGCCTCCGTGATCCGCCTCGCCCATTCCTGCCGAAGATGTGTCCGATTCTCCCGAAGGTGTGCCACTAACTCGCGCAAGAGTGTCGAGATGGACTCGCCCATCTCGGCTAGTTGATTGAAACTGCTTTCCAGGTTAGCCATGAGAACCTCCTTGCTCGTAATGCTCCCTCACCGGGAACCCCCCACCCAATCGACGACCTCCGACCCTCGCCGACTCTCACCAAGAAGGACACCCGGCCACGGGTAGGTAGAATGAACTCCTTGTCTATTGCTTCACTACAGAAAACTCATTTCCTAATTCCAGATAAACAGCGTCCGGCCGGAGAACTCTCGGGCTCGGCACGATAGCCCTCGCACAGTGACGGGGATCCACTGCCTTTTCAGACTGCACACATGTTGTTAACACTTTCTTTACAAAGGGCACACATCTTGCTAAATTTCGTCCAGCCTTGTCAAGACGAAAATTCAACCGCAAGAGGTTTTGCACGCCACAGCGAGAGGCTCTAGGGACTGGCGACCGGAACTCACGGGGCCTAGCCGACCCCCCCCGATGGCCTCCTCCCATATCACTGGTTCACCTCCCCCGTAATGAGGTCTTTACCTGGTTTCATGCCAGGTTTTACCCGCATGCTGGGGCGGATTTTACCCGGGTTCACGGTGACTTACCTGCTTGTAGCCCACGAGGCTTGCGGGATCTTTATGTGATGGCAAATAGCACAGGTGCTTACGCTTGACGTAGCCCGCGCCGCCCATGGAGTAAAAAGCCTTCAGGGTCTATAGAGGGGGGCGCCTGAACGTCCTCCAGGCACGGGAGACTGTGCAATCATCGGCGGTCATGATTGGATTGGCCGGCATGGTATCTTGCATGGATCTCGTCCCGCCCCTTGTCAGCACGCTCCTCACCCGCTGCAAAGAAGTCCCAAATTAGGATACCAAGCCGAGCCACGCTCGGCTTGACAGAACAACGCTGCGTCCAGTATTGTGACGACTTAACTCATGGTGATTGCTGGCATTTCGGCCCAGCGCTCGCACGCGCAGCCCATTACACGAGAGTTGAGATGAACGTCCCCGGACTTCCTCCGAAACAAGGGCTCTACGATCCACGGTTCGAGAAAGACGGCTGTGGGATCGGGTTCGTGGTCAACATCAAAGGCCACAAGTCCCACAGCATCATTCAGAAGGGACTCCAAGTTCTCGATAATCTGTACCATCGCGGTGCGCAGGGCTGCGATCCTTGTACCGGCGACGGGGCCGGCATTCTGCTCCAGGTCCCGCACGAGTTCCTCAGGCGTGCCGCGGCCGACGTGCACGTAAAACTGCCGAATGCCGGCGAGTACGGCGTCGGCATGATCTTTCTGCCGCCCGCCTCCGCCTCGCGCCAGCAGTGCGAGATGCTAATGGAGCAGGTGATCGCGGAGGAGGGCGCCCGGTTCCTCGGCTGGCGGGACGTGCCGGTCAAGAGCGACACGATCGGCGCGCAGGCGCGCCGCACGGAACCGGCCATCCGCCAGGTCTTCATCGCCCGCGACATCCTGAACGAGGCGCAGTTCGAGCGCAAGCTGTACGTCATCCGCAAGCGCGTCGAACAGGCCATCCGCGAGTCCGCCATCGAAGGGCGGGAATATTTCTACATCCCGAGCCTGTCCGGCAACACGATCGTCTACAAGGGATTGCTGCTCCCCTACCAGATGCCGCAGTACTACCAGGATCTGACCGACTCCAGCGTGACCAGCTCGTTGGTCATCATCCATTCCCGTTTCAGCACGAATACGTTTCCGACCTGGCCGCTGGCGCACCCCTACCGCTACATCTGTCACAACGGCGAGATCAACACGCTGAAGGGCAACGTGAACTGGATGCAGGCGCGCCAGGGCCGCCTCCAGTCGGAGTTGTTCGGCGAGGATATCCCCAAGCTCTTTCCGATCGTGTACGAGCACCAGAGCGACTCGGCGTGTCTCGACAACGCGCTCGAGTTTCTGATGATGGGCGGCCGTTCGCTGCCGCACGCGATGATGATGCTGATCCCCGAACCATGGGTCAGCAATCCTCAGATGGACCTCGACCGCCGGGGCTTCTATGAGTACCACGCCGCCATGATGGAGCCATGGGACGGACCGGCGGCGGTGTGCTTCACCGATGGGAAAGTGATCGGCGCCACGCTGGACCGCAACGGGCTTCGCCCCTGCCGGTACCAAGTGACCACGGACGACCTCGTGGTGCTGGCCTCCGAGGCCGGTGTGCTTCCCGCCGAAACCAAGGATATCCGCCAGAAGGGCCGCCTCCAGCCGGGCCGCATGTTCCTGGTGGATACCGTCCAGGGACGCATCATCGACGATGAGGAGATCAAGGCGGACATCGTGAGCCGGAAACCGTACCGGTCCTGGGTGACGCAATACCGCATCTCACTGGATGAGCTGCCGGAGCCGATGAACGTCCCGCAGCCGGACCACCCGACGATCCGCCAGCGCCAGCAGGCGTTCGCGTACACGGTGGAAGAGCTAAAGATGGTCATCACGCCGATGGTCGTGACCGGGGAGGAGCCGGTCTCCTCCATGGGAACCGATACGCCGCTGGCGGTCCTGTCCGAGCGGCCTCAGCTGCTGTTCAAGTACTTCAAGCAGCTGTTCGCGCAGGTGACGAACCCGCCGATCGATCCGATCCGGGAACAGTTGGTGATGTCGCTGGTGACGAACATCGGCCCCAAGCCGAATGTGATGGACGAGACGCCGGAGGCTTGCCGCCGCATCAAGGTCCAGCAGCCCATCCTGACCAACGCCGAGCTCGAGAAGATCCGGGAGATCGCCGACCCGCACTTTAAGAGTAAGACCCTGCGCATGCTTTTCAGCGTCGCCGAGGGACCCGACGGATTGGGGGCGGCGGTGGACGGCGTGTGCCAACAGGCGTCGGACGCCATCAAGGAAGGGTACAAGTTCTTGATCCTGAGCGATCGAGGCGTGAACGAAGAGTGGGCGCCGATTCCCAGTCTGCTCGGCATCTCGGCGGTCCACCATCATCTCGTGCGGGAATGCACCCGGACCGAGGTCGGGTTGATCCTGGAGACCGGTGAGCCCCGCGACGTGCATCACTTCGCCTGCCTGATCGGCTACGGCGCCGGGACGATCAATCCGTACCTGGTGTTCGAAACGCTCGTGGATATGGAGCGGGACGGCTATTTGCCGGAGGGCCTCGATGCGGCCACCGCCGAAACCAAGTTCATCAAAGCCATCAACAAGGGCTTGCTCAAGATCTTCTCGAAGATGGGGATCTCCACCGTCCAGTCGTACTGCGGCGCGCAGATCTTCGAAGCCATCGGTCTGAACCGCCGGATGGTGGACCGGTACTTCACCGGGACCGCCTCTCGCATCGACGGGATGGGCATCCGCGAGATCGGCGAGGAGACGCTGCGCCGGCACGCCCTGGCCTATGCCCCGGCGCCGATCCGCCAGCTCGACTTTGGCGGCGAGGTCCACTACCGCGTTCAGGGGGAACACCACAACTGGAATCCGGAGACGATCTACAAGCTCCAGCACGCCACGACAGCCAACGACCCCAAGACGTTCAAGGAGTTCTCGACGCTCGTGAACGATGAGAGCAAGCGCCGGTCGAACATTCGGGGACTCCTAGAGCTCAAGACCTTGCCGAAGCCCCTCCCGCTGGATGACGTCGAGCCGGCGAAGGAGATCATCAGGCGCTTCACGACCGGCGCCATGTCCTTCGGCGCGATCAGTAAAGAATCCCATGAGACCCTGGCCATCGCCATGAACCGCATCGGTGGCAAGAGCAACACCGGCGAAGGCGGTGAGGACCCGGAGCGGTTCGTCCCGCTCCCCAACGGCGACTCCAAGAACAGCGCCATCAAGCAGGTAGCCTCGGCCCGGTTCGGGGTCACCACGGATTATCTGGTCCATGCCAGGGAATTGCAGATCAAGATGGCGCAGGGCGCCAAGCCCGGCGAAGGCGGGCAACTCCCCGGCCACAAGGTGGATGAGACGATCGCCCGGCTGCGCTACGCGACTCCCGGCGTGCAGCTCATCTCGCCGCCGCCGCACCACGATATCTATTCCATTGAGGACCTGGCGCAGCTGATCTTCGACCTGAAGAACTCGAACCCGCAGGCGGATATCTCGGTGAAACTGGTCGCGGAAGTGGGGGTCGGGACGGTCGCCGCTGGCGTGTCAAAGGCCAAAGCCGATAAGGTCTTGATCAGCGGAGACAGCGGAGGGACCGGGGCCTCGCCGCTTTCCTCCATTAAGTATGGCGGCATCCCGTGGGAGCTCGGCTTGGCCGAGACGCAGCAGACCCTCGTCTTGAACAACCTGCGCGGACGCATCAGGGTGGAAACCGACGGACAGATGAAGACCGGCCGTGATGTCGTGATCGCCGCGCTGCTGGGCGCCGAGGAGTTCGGCTTCTCGACCGCCCCCCTCATCGTCGAGGGCTGCATCATGATGCGCAAGTGCCACCTGAACACCTGTCCGGTCGGCATCGCCACCCACGATCCGGCGCTCCGGGCGAAGTTCACCGGCCAGCCGGAACATGTCGTGAACTACTTCTTTTTCGTGGCCGAAGAGGTCCGCGAGCTGATGGCGCAGCTCGGGTTCCGGAAGTTCGAGGAGATGATCGGCCGCACCGACAAGCTCAGGGCGCAGAAGGCGGTCGACCACTGGAAGGGGAAGGGGCTGGACCTGTCGGCGATCTTGTACCGACCCGAGGTTGGTCCGGACGTGGCCACGCACTGCGTGGAGAGGCAGAATCATGGGTTAGAGGGAGTCCTCGATTGGAAGCTGATCGAGCTGTGCAAGTCGGCCATCGAGCACAAACGACCCGTGAAACTGGAGTTGCCCATCCGGAACGTGAACCGGACGGTGGGGACGATCCTGTCCAGTGAGATCGCCCGACGCTATCGCCTGGAAGGCCTGCCGCCGGACACGATCCACATCAAGTTCACAGGGTCGGCAGGCCAGTCGTTCGGGGCCTTCCTGGCCAGAGGCGTGACGCTGGAACTCGAGGGCGAGTCCAATGACTATCTGGGCAAGGGCCTGTGCGGCGGGCGGGTCATTGTGTATCCCCCCAAGGGCTCCACCTTCGTCGCGGAAGAGACGATCCTGGTCGGGAACACCTCGCTGTATGGCGCCACGCAGGGCGAGGCCTACTTCTACGGGACGGCCGGCGAGCGGTTCGCCGTCCGCAACAGCGGTGTGCACGCCGTCATCGAGGGGACCGGCGACCACGGCTGTGAGTACATGACCGGCGGCGTGGTGGTGGTGCTCGGCAGGACCGGGCGCAATTTCGCGGCCGGGATGTCCGGCGGCATCGCCTTCGTTCTCAATGAGGACGGCAAGTTCGAGCAGCGCTGCAACATGGGCATGGTGGAGCTGGAAAAAGTGGTCACCGCCGAAGATAAGAAGATCCTGCGCACCATGATCGAGTCGCATGACAGGTACACCGGCAGCCGCAAGGCGAAGAAGGTCCTGGAGGCCTGGGAAGGCATGCTGCCCAAATTCGTGAAGATCATGCCGGTTGACTACAAGCGGGTCCTGGCTGAGCGGAAGGCAGCGGCCGCGAAGGAGCAGGCGCACAAGGAGAAGGAGATGGTGGCGCATTAGGACTCGTGACGCGTATCTTGGTTGCGAAACATGATAGAGGGCTTCAACCTTGTTCGGCCTGGGGCGTCGTTGCCCGTGGGATGGGTTAGCGAAATTGGGAGGACGGAACGCCGGCGCGCGTTCATGAGCTAAGACATGGCGGATCCAAAAGGATTCATGAAGTATGCCCGGGAGGGCCCCAAGCGCCGACCGGTCGAGCTCCGCACCCTCGACTGGAAGGAATTCTATGAGCCGATCTCGGAAGACAAGCTCAAGGAACAGGGCGCGCGCTGCATGGACTGTGGGGTTCCCTTCTGTCAGAGCCACAACGGCTGTCCGGTGGTCAATCTAATCCCCGAGTGGAACGATCTCGTCCACCGCGGCCGGTGGAAAGACGCCCTCAAGGCGCTGCACGCGACGAACAACTTCCCGGAATTCACCGGACGCCTCTGCCCGGCGCCTTGTGAGTCTGCCTGTGTCCTCGGCATCAACTCTGATCCGGTGTCGATCCGGGTCATCGAGTGGAACATCATTGACAAAGGATTCGACGAGGGCTGGGTCGAGCCCGTGCTGCAGACTTCGCGAACCGGCAAGACCGTCGCGATCGTGGGGTCCGGGCCCGCAGGCCTCGCGGCTGCTCAGCAGCTCGCGCGCGCGGGCCATCGCGTGACCGTCTTTGAGAAAGCGGACCGCATCGGCGGGTTGCTGCGCTATGGTATCCCCGATTTCAAGATGGAAAAGTGGGTCATTGATCGGCGGCTGGAGCAGATGCAAGCCGAGGGCGTGGAATTTCGGACCAACGTGCATGTGGGAGTGGATGTGAGCGGGGAGGAGTTACGGCGTAGATTTGACGCGGTCTGTCTGACGATCGGTGCCGAGCAGGCCCGTGAGTTGCCGGTTCCGGGGCGTGAGCTGAAGGGCATTCACCCGGCGATGGAGTACCTCACACAACAGAACAAGCGCAATGCCGGCGACGTGATCGTGGAAGAGCCGATCACGGCCAAGGGGAAGCGTGTGGTCATCATTGGTGGCGGTGACACCGGCTCGGACTGCCTGGGCACCACGCACCGCCATGGCTGCGCGGAGGTCCACCAGTTCGAGCTGCTGCCGGAGCCTCCCCCCAACCGGGCCGACTCCACCCCATGGCCGCTGTGGCCGATGCAGCTCCGGTCCTCTCACGCGCATGAAGAGGGTTGCGACCGCCAGTGGAGCGTCTCGACCACCAAGTTCACCGGTAGCGACGGCCATGTCACGAAGCTGCACGCGCAACGGGTCGCCTTCGCGAACGGGAAGTTCACGCCGGTCCCCGGCACCGAGTTCGAGATGGACGTGGATCTGGTCCTGCTCGCGATGGGCTTCACCGGCCCGGTCAAGAATGGTCTGCTGGACAGCCTGGGCGTGAAGTATGACGCTCGCGGAAACGTGGGCGTGGATGAGAACCGCATGACCAGCGTGGACGGCGTCTTCGCCGGCGGGGACGTCAAGCGCGGCGCGTCCCTCATCGTCTGGGCCATCGCCGAGGGCCGCCAGATGGCCGCGGGGGTGGAGAAGTTTCTTCGAGCCGGCCAGTTGGTCAGGGTCGGGGGCTGACCGCATTCTCCTGCTTCTCACTCTCCCGCGCGCTCCGATTCCCCATAAGAAAGCAGGCGTGGCGACGTGACCGCAAGCAGGAAGATCCTTGCCTTATTCCTGGGAACTGTTGCCCTCCTCGCCGGATTCTATTTCACCCTGGACAAGCTGCGGGTCACCACGGAGAGTCAACTTGCCGAACGCTTTGCCCAGTCCGTCGATCAGCTCGCGAGTGAGAATCTCGAGCTTCGGCTCGGCGGCATCTATGCCCTGGAACGAATTGCTCAGGGCTCTGAAACAGACTACTGGCCGGTGATGGAAATCCTGACCACCTATGTCCGCGAGCGCGCTCCCTGGAAGGAGAGCCGCCCGCCGAATGAGGAGCCGCCCCCACGAAAGCTCGCCGCTGACATTCAAGCCGCCCTCACCGTCCTCGGACGACGCGAGCGGATTTACAAAACTGGAGAGGACCTGCGTCTTGATCTGCGGGGAACCGACCTGCGACGGGCACACCTCAGCGGCGCACATCTGGAGGGGGCCATCCTCAGCGGGGCCCACCTGGAAGAGGCGAACCTCAGTGGGGCCCACTTGGAGGATGCGATTCTCAGAGGAACCCATCTCGAGAAAACCTACCTGTCCGGGGCTTCCCTTGAACGCGCGTTTCTGGGAGAGGCCCACTTGGAGGGAGCGATCCTCACCGAGGCCAGTCTGGAAAAGGCCTACTTGTCAGGCGCCCATTTCGGGACCGCAAACCTCCTGGGCACTGACCTCACAGATACGTTCGGTCTCACCTGGGAGCAGGTTCAAACGGCGCGGAGGGACAACAAGACGAGATTCCCGGTTGACCTGAGGACATCCGTGGCCGTGGAGCCGGAGGCTCGATGAGTCCGCATCCCGGTTAGAACGGAAGTTTGAACCCCCCGGGACCGGTTTTCTTCCCACTCGCGCCCAGCGCGCTGGCCTGGTTCAGGCGAGCTGCCAGCTCAGCGCCGATCCCATCCAACTCCCCAAGGCTTGCCCTCAGGTCTGCCAGCGGTTTGGCAACCTGCTCGGCAATGGCTGCTTTCAGCACGCGATCCAGGTCGGCGAGGATCTCCGGTTTCATCGAACATCGCCGCGCTAGGCCGCCTTCAGTTCCGAGGTGCAATGCGGGCAACGGGTGGCTTTTATCGGAATGCTGGACCAGCAGAAAGGACACTCCCTGGTGATCGGCGGAGCTGCCGGCACCTCCGTCTGACGTTTCATCCGGTTGACTTGCCGAATCAGCAGGAAGATCACAAAGGCCACAATGAGAAAGTCAAAGACGGAGTTGAGAAATACGCCGATGGCGACGACAGGTGCGCCCGCGGCTTTCGCGGCCGCCAGCGAGGCATAGGGCTGTCCCGATAGATTGATGAACAGGTTGGAAAAATCAACGTTGCCGAGGAGCAGGCCGATCGGCGGCATGATGACGTCGTTGACGAACGAGCTGACAATCTTGCCGAAGGCTGCACCGATGATGATTCCCACCGCCATATCGAGCACGTTCCCGCGCATGGCGAACTCTTTAAATTCTTTCAACATCCTCGGTC
>WNEW01001019.1_pt1 | contig 13599 bp, 14 predicted proteins | sample 5399891 | NCBI WGS metagenome assembly WNEW01 (sample SAMN13153336, study PRJNA577476) | soil metagenome | isolation source: 40 cm grassland meadow soil pre-rain plot 5 | place: USA:California | collected 2015-09-08 | reverse complement strand
AACCATGCACGGGCTGTTGCGAGAAGTACAGCTCGGACCTTTAGCATGGAGCGAAGTCTATCGCTACGGACGAAGAGGTGCCGGTTATCGAGGAGAAAGTCTGGACCATGGAACTTCTTCGCGATAGGAAAGTCCTCCATTGCCTCAGAAAGGACCCTGCCAGAGTCGACCTTGATCTCCCAGCCGCCAGGTGCGCGCTGATCAACGGCGGCAGATCCGGTGAGTTCTACGGTTGACTCGACTTTCGTCGTGAGCATTCTGCTAAAGAGTTCTGTGGGGACGTTCTCCTTTCGGAGCGTACACTGTATAACTCCGGTTCCGTCCCTTAGTAAGACGAATATTATGCCCCCGCTCGACCGCTTGTTCTGAAGCCAACCACGAACGAGCACCTTTCGTCTCTCACCCTCACCCTGTAGGATTGAGCGAATCGGAACACTCTCTTCCATAATGCCTAGTCGACCGATTCCCGGCAGCGTGTGGATGGTTTAAAAGTCCACGGACTTGGTGGCATGCGGGCACTATCATTTGACGGAGCTTCAAAACCAGACTACGAAGAAGCTTGCCGAGCTCAAAGCCTACCTCGAACATCAGCTTGCCGAGCATGAAGACAAGATCAAGACCCTACGTTCATTTCTCGAGACGGTCGATAGCCTACTTGCCGAGAAAAGTTACCGAAAACTCGAGATTCCAAAGTCGATGGTAGAGACATCCTCCAGACCCCCCACCGGGTTACAGGGTCAAGTGATCACGACGATGAGCGGCGTCGTACTCGCCGAGGTATTCGTCGAAGGATCAAACCTCAGAATCGTGCCATCAAAGACGCTCAAGCTTGACTCGAACGCAGCCCCACTCACCGCGTTCTTGCTCGGAAAGGTATTGGAACCCATGCGGACTGGTGACGAGGAGGCCGCGAGGAAAAAAGGCCTATCACCGGACAGCGTTCTCTCCTACAAAGTAGACCAAGAAGCAGGAATATTGAAGCAGTTGCAAGTGAACAATTATGGAGACGAACGCCGCTTGAACGAGATTCGCAACGCCGTCAGATGGGCTTTGCGCAAGATGTACGAGAAAACTATCGGGACTTGAAGCTACTAGTGAGCTGAAGCTCGAAGGTCGTTCATAGCGAGCCAGGCATAGTCAATGCCGTAACTACCAAGCAAATAATCACGCAACGCCATAGCAGATCTGGCCTCTGAGATGAAACCGTGCTTTGGAAACTGGAACGACTGCTTCGAACCACACTTCTTGCACTTGGCAATGACGCTGTCATAGATGGTCCCGTTAGCCTTGCCGAATTCGTGGTCTACAGGTTCTAGCTGACCACCACAGTGGCAGAGAGTCTTGATGACAGTTGCATAGGTGGCTTGTATCTCCTTGAAATGCCCCTCGGCCTCCCGCAACAATTGTGATTTGAGCTCAACATACTTGGCATCGCTAGCCAGCTCGGGTTTTTCCTTCTCAACTTTGCGAAGGCCGAATTCGAGTAAGTAGGCCATTGGATTATCGGAGGAGCTCATGATGACAATTACTGATGCCGAGACCGGGAAAGAAGTGATTGATACTCTCGGCACGGCTACTGGGTTCTACAGGTCCACCGTGTTATCCACGGTTAGCCCGATGCTTATGACCGTAATCAGTTCTTCTTCTGCATTTTTCAACTCAAATCCGGTAAACCTTAAGAGTTCCTTTTTCGCTTTGTCGGTCACATTTCAATTCCAAACCGGAGATATGAGTAAATGTCAGCACAAGGAGCAGGAGGAGTACCCGTCCTTATCTTAAAGGAAGGAACGGGGCGAACGACGGGCAAGGATGCCCAAAGAAACAACATAACAGCCGCTAAGATAGTAGCGGAGACCGTACGGACCACTCTTGGCCCACGCGGCATGGACAAGATGCTCGTCAGCACCATCGGAGACGTTACGATAACCAACGACGGGGCAACGATCATGAAGGAACTCGACGTCCAACACCCCGCAGCAAAGATGCTCGTTGAAGTCTCCAAGACCCAAGACAACGAGGTCGGCGACGGAACAACCACAGCAGTCCTACTCTCAGGCGAGCTACTGGAAAAAGCTGAGAAACTTCTCGACAAGGATGTACACCCGACCGTTATAGTTGACGGCTACAAGAAGGCCGCGGAGAAGGCGATCGAGATATTGGACAAGCTATCGATCCCTGTGGCCGAAAAGGACGACGCGACATTACGCCAAGTAGCCATGACCTCGATGTACAGCAAAGGAATAGTCGTCGCGAAGGAAAAGTTCGCAGAGATCGCCGTCAAAGCCGTCAAACAAGTCGCAGAGAAGGCTGATGGAGTCATCAAGGCCGACATTGACCAGATCAAGATCCTCAAGAAACATGGGCGAGGCCTGGAAGAGACCGAGCTCGTTAGAGGAATAGTCGTGGACAAAGAGTTCGCTCACGCCCAGATGCCAAAAACTGTCACGCCGGCAAGGATCGCTCTCCTCAACGCGAAACTCGAGATTGAAAAGACGGAATTCGACGCGAAGATCAATATCAACAGTCCGGAACAGATGCAGCTCTTCATCGAAGAAGAGGAGAAGATGCTGAGCGACATGGTATCGCAGGTTGAGAAGATCGGCGCGAACCTTCTCTTCTGCGAGAAAGGCATCGACGATGTCGCTTTACATTTCCTGGCCAAGAAAGGAATTGCCGCCGTCAAGAACGTCAGTACTGGCGACATGGAGAAGCTCTCCAAGGCAACCGGGGGAAGAATATTGGCGAGTGTCAAGGAACTGACGAAGGACGGCCTCGGAGAAGCAAAGGTCGTTGAAGAGGTCAAGATAGGAGATGACAAGCTCGTCTATGTTCGAGACGCGAAGAATCCCAAAGCTGTAACAATCGTTATCCGAGGCGGAACAGAGCACGTGGTAGACGAAGCAGACAGATCTCTGCATGACGCACTCTGCGTAGTGAGGAACGCTTTGGAAGACGGGAAGATTCTGGCAGGAGGCGGTGCACCAGAAGCCGAATTGTCGAAGAGACTCCGCGAATACGCAGTGAAAGTTGGTGGAAGAGAGCAGCTAGCAATCGAAGCTTTCGCCGAGGCATTGGAGGCAGTCCCAACGACACTGGCCGAGAATGCAGGGCTTGACCCAATCGATGTGCTCGTCGAGCTAAGGTCAAAGCACGAGAAAGCTGCGAATCCATGGTTCGGAGTTGACGTCTACTCAGGAGAGGTCAAGGACATGAAGAAGCTCAACGTGCTAGACCCGCTTCGCGTAAAACAGCAGGCGATAAAGTCAGCATCAGAGGCAGCTTCAATGATCCTCCGCATCGACGATGTCATCGCTTCAAAAGGCATAGAGAAAGGCCCAGGTGGAAGAGACAAGGACTTTCCAAAGCCTGGCGGCGACGAAGACTTCTAGGAAGACACAGCGACCATCTAAGCGATTATGGGTCCGTAAACAGGACCCAACTACTTCCATTCTTGCAAGATCTGATAGTGTCGGGGAGTCTAGGACGTTTTGCTCCTCATTCTCTGGCTCTCTAGAATGATTCTCTGGGCAAGCTCGACGCTCTCTTTCCGCTGTGCCTGGACGGTCTGGGCTCCAATGTGGCAAGTCGTGACAGTCACGCCCTTCGGCAGCGAGACCAGTGCCTTTTCCCATTCGTCAACCGGCGGTTCTAAGTGAAAGACGTCCAGAGCCGCGCCAGCAAGATGTCCCGACTTTAAGAGCTCCAAGATGGTCGGTCCATCGACAATATCTCCGCGTGAAGTGTTGACAAGATAAGAACCGCGCCTCATCATCCTCAGCCTGTCCTGACCAAGCAGACGATGGGTCTCGGGAGCATATGGAACATGAATCGTGACAATGTCCGCTTCACGGAGCAGCTCCTCTAACGACTCAGCAAACTCGTAAGTCACCCCGGGTACTCCCTTGGGCCGTATTACGTCATACCCGAGAACGTCAACTTGGAAACCGACCGTCAGTATCCTCGCAACCTCACTTCCGATGCGGCCAGCCCTCCCAATTACCCCGACCCGTTTTCCCTGAAGCTCTTCACCAATCAGCTGGTTCTTTACCCAACGACCCTCCTTCATCTCCCGATCCGCAAACGGAATTTTTCGTAGAAGTGAGAGCATTAGCCCAACGGTCAGCTCAGCCACACTCGTCGAAGGAGCGGCAGGAGTATTGAGGACGAGGAGTCCTCGCTGCTTCGCTGATTGGACGTCGACATTGTCGAGGCCGACCCCTGCTCTTCCAATAATCTTGAGCCCAGGAGCTGAATCTAGGATTGCAGCGTCGATTTTGGTCCGTCCTCTTATCACAAGCGCGTCATACTGGTTGGCCACATCCACCAGTCCAGCCCTGTCAATCGAAGGCTTCTCATCAACATCAAATCCCGCGGATCTGAGAGCCTGGACCCCGTCGGGATGTATAGGATCGCAGACGAGTATCTTCAATTGGGGCTGCTCTCCTTCAAAGGGAAAGGCTCTCGTCTCGTAGCCTTTACGTCGAGTCGTCGAATCAAAGCCTGCGCCGCCACCGTTACTGGATCCCAGACCGGCGCTAAGGGCGGAGAATAGCATGTTTCGACCTCTTCCAAAGCCTGAACGCTCATTCCCAAGTGTCCAGCCATCGAGACAAAGTTCGCCCGAAGAGTTGCCCCCTCCTCGCCTACCAGTTGAGCCCCCAATACTCTGCCATCGCGAGGGTCGCACATGAGCTTGACCGTTAGGTCCTTCCCGCCGGGAAAGTAGCCTAGTCTTGTCGAGCCTGTAATTCTGACTGACAACGGCTGAAGTCCAATACGATTCGCCAAAGCTGTCGTCGGTCCAAACGACGCGACCTCGAGCCCGAACAGCTTCACCGTCGTAACACCGGTGGAACCGTGATAATGCGATGAGCCGCCCGCAGCATTCGCTCCCGCGACCAATGCTTGTCTAACGGCGGTGGTGGCGAGCTGGAAGAGCACATACCGCCTTGTGATTCGATCATATGTCTCCGCGCAGTCCCCTACCGCATAGATGCCTGGGTGAGATGTTTCCATCCTATCGTTGGTCTTAATCCCGCCCATTTCACCTAGGGATAGTCTCGCATCTGTAGCCAAGTCCGTATTCGGTTTTACCTTGACCGCCATGACGACAGCCTCCACCCTGAAATCCTGACCGTCAATTACGACGCCCGAGACTCTGCCATTAGCAGAGAGGATCCTCTCGACAATTGACCCGAGACGATACTCTACGCCATGCTCCTGACCCCTTGCACGTACCAGAGAGGCCATGTCTGGATCCAGAATGACAGGGAGGATCTCGGGAACGATTTCCGCCTGAATCACTTGGATGTGCCGCTGCCGCAACGCCTCAGCCATCTCCGATCCCGTCAAGCCGGCACCGATCACTGCAACTTTATGTGCGCGAGTCTCAGCTAGGTGGTTGGCAAGTTCTTCCACGCCTTCCATAGTTCGAATGGCGAAGACTCCCGTGTGGTTTGCTCCCTCAATTGGCAGCTTGGTTGCTGACGCTCCAGTTGCGAGAATCAAACTGTCATACGATAATTCCTCTGTCGCTCCATCTCTTGTTCTGGATAGGCCTAGTCTCTTTTGTACGACGTCAATTCGAACGGCCCTCCATCCGAGTTTGAGTCTCACCCGATTGACCTTCTCGTAGAATTCCACGTCATATCCAAGCAGGGCCTGGAAGCTCTGAACCTCTCCGCTGAAGGCATAGGGCAGACCACATCTGGAGTATTCGGGAAGGGCCTCTTCTCCGACTATCGTAATCTCGGCCGCACGATCTGTCTTCCGTGCTTGGAATGCTGCGGTGGCTCCTGCCACCCCGCATCCCACGATGACAATTCGCATGGGCATAGTGGCGGCCGCTTCGGTCTCCGCCCGATAATAGTTTGCCACCACCCTCAAGGGACGAAAACTATTAGAAAAGACCGATTCTCAAAGTCAGAGTAGGAATCTGAATTGAAAGCGACTATGAACAGCTTCCTTCGAGAAGGCAAGGGGATGCTTCTTGCATACGATCAGGGTTTCGAGCACGGTCCATCAGCCGACTTCAACGACCAAAACATCGATCCCAGCTACATAATGGACATCGCGGCAAAGGGTGATTTTACTGGGGTCGTATTTCACAAGGGAATCGCAGAGAAGTACTACAACGGGAAAGTGCCGCTGATCGTAAAGCTCAACGGGAAGACCAGCCTTCCAAAAGGTGAACCTGTCTCGACCCTTGTTTGCAGTGTCGAGGAAGCAATTAGTCTCGGCGCGAAGGGTGTCGGCTACACCATATACCTTGGAAGCGCGAACGAAAGCGTCATGCTGGAGGAATTCGGGCAGGTAGAAGAAGAAGCTCACGAGGAGGGTTTGCCAGCTATTGCTTGGATCTATCCTAGAGGAGAAGCCGTGAAGAATGACACTGCTCCTGAGATCGTCGCCTACGCTGCCCGCGCCGGCTTAGAAATGGGAGCGGACGCGGTGAAGATCAAGTACACCGGTGCAACCGACTCTTTCCGGTGGGCTGTAAAAGCTGCAGGCCTTTCGAAGGTCTTCATGTCAGGCGGCCCGAAGGCCCCCACTGATGAGTCGTTTCTGACCCAGGTCAGCGGAGCAATGGAAGCAGGGGCCACAGGTTTGGCGGTCGGGCGAAACGTTTGGCAGAGCGCGGACCCCCTTAGGATTGCCGCCAGCCTCCGTGACATCATATTTCGGAACTCGAGTATTCGAAATACTCCGCAAGACTAGATAAGAGACTCGACATTTTGGCTCCCCGCACTCTTGGCGACGTTATCGATTCAGAGGACAACGCGTTTCAACGGCTCGTCGCTCTCCTTACCGATCTGAGCCAACGGGTTGTTGCTCAGATTCCTCACTCGTTACGACTTACAAAGGGCGTCAACATTTATGGCGAAACGCAGACTGAGATTGATGTCTGGTCAAACGAGCTTTTCACTGACCAGCTCTTGAAGAGCGGACTGGTCCGAGAAGTAGCATCTGAGGAGATGGAGAAGACTGTTAGAACAGAGCATGGTGAGTTTTCGATCGTTTTAGACCCCCTGGATGGTTCCTCCAATCTAAGCACGGATAATCTGGTGGGGACTATAGTGGGGGTCTATCGGAACACCGAGCTACCCGCTAAGGGTAGAGCATTGTTTTCGTCGATGTACTTTCTCTATGGACCCTACACGGAAGCAGTCATCGCGCTGCAGTCGGGGGTCTTAGTGGCAGTGGGCGCGGGAAAAGGGACTGGGGCAGAGAGATTCCTGTGCAGTGGAGAGTTACACCATCTTCCGCAGAAGCCCTCGACCTACGGGATAGGCGGAGCGAAGGACAAGTGGACCTCCGAGACTCAGGAATTTGTTAATAGGCTGGAAAAGAGGAAGCTCAAGCTGCGCTACGGAGGCTCATTCGTTGGAGACTACAACCAGGTCTTGTTCAACGGGGGCTTCTTCGCATACCCAAAACTATCAGATGCTCCTCATGGAAAATATCGACTCCAGTTCGAGTCAAACCCGGTCGGATTCATCACGGAAAAGGCGGGCGGAAAGGCAAGTACCGGCTCCGGTAATATTCTTGACCTTGAACCGACAGAGTTGGACCAGAGGACGCCCACTTATTTGGGAAATGAGGATCTTGTTTCAGAATTCGAATCAATAGTTGCAAACCTACGCGCATCCGGTAAAGGAAAAGGAATGAGGGAGCAACCGTAGCTACAATCAGCGTTCCCATTCTCGTTGTCAACTTCAAGACGTATCTTGAGGCAACGGGGAAGAAAGCGTTGGAGCTTGCGAGAGCGGCGGAAAGAGTCTCACTAGAGAAGGGCGTGCAGATCGCGGTGGCGCCACAGTTTACCGACATCAAACAGATTGCTGAGTCCACCGAAATTGTCGTGTTTGCTCAGCATATCGACCCGGTAAAGCCAGGAGCTTTCACTGGGCATGTATTGGCCGAGGCGGCGAAGGCCGCTGGGGCCGCTGGCACGATGCTCAACCACTCTGAGAGACGAATTAGAATATCGGAGATAGAAGACTGTGTCGATATCGCGAGGTCTTCAGGACTCTTGAGTCTTGTCTGTGCTAATACTCCCGGCGTTAGTGCGGCGATCGCCTCTTTCAATCCTGATATGATCGCAGTAGAACCGCCCGAACTCATCGGGACAGGGGTCGCCGTGTCAAAAGCCCGCCCTGAGCTCATTTCGAATACCATTAAGAGGATTCGAGCCGTAAACAAATCTGTTAAAGTCCTGTGTGGTGCGGGAGTCTCAACACCTGAAGATGTCGCGAAGGCCCTAGAACTCGGATCTCAAGGAGTCCTTGTTGCGAGCAGCGTGGTGAAGAGTCATGATCCCGAAAAGCTACTGGCAGAGATGGCTGACGCCGCTACTAGCCCTCAAGAATCTCACGCTTGAAGCAGGAAGGACAAAAGTTCATTATTGTTCTAACCGGTTCCTCGGGCGGAACCTGACCGAGTCTTGAAGCCGGTGGCCCTCAAATCCAGTTTTCATGGAATGAGACGCCTGAAGCTGCTTGCGTACCTCTCGGTTCTTGGAACTTACGTGTTGATCCTCGTCGGGGGCTATGTGAGTGCCAGTGGATCCGGTCTTGCGTGTCCTGATTGGCCTACATGCAATGGCCAAATTATCCCGGCTCTCACCTCACACGTTCTGATAGAATACACCCATCGTCTACTCGCTCTCCTAGTCTCTGTTCTCGTTGCCTCCACTTGGTTAGTAGTAGTCCTCAGATACCGCAATGACAGAAAAGTTCTGACCCTATCCACAGCTAGCTTGGCGTTGTTATTTGGCCAGGTTTTACTTGGAATGGTCACGGTTCGCACAGAGCTGAATGCTGTGGTGACTGCCGCGCACTTAGGAGTGGCCTCAGGCGTGTTTGCACTTGTTCTTGTCAATGCTATGACGGTCAGACGGCGGAGCCAAGAACTCATCCGCGAATCTCTGGTCGTGCGCTGAGCGATCGATGAATTGTTTGTCAGTGTATATGACTAGTGCGTAAGCTTTTAAGAACCAAGCTTTCCGCGATAAAAATTGGGTTCGCAAACGTAGATGTCGATCTCGAACACGTCCGACATGTTCTCGAGTCTGTTCAACACTTTTACAACGCTCGGCATACTTGTTGGCGTAGTCGTATTCAGCCTTATGGCCTATCTATTGGTCAAATATCGGGCCCGAGTGGGTCAGGCAGACCCTGAGGACGCCCCCCGACTTGGAAAAATGCCTGTTCCAAGGGGACATCTAAGGACCGCGATAGTATCGGTAGGGCTATCATCGATCATTCTCGGTGTACTCATATTCGGCACCCTCGCGGTAACCAACACAATCAACACTATCCCGGCGGATTGTACGCCCCCACCTGGGGACTGTCTCTACATCTACGTGACTGGCTTCCGATTCGGCTGGAGCTTCACATACCCAAACGGGAAAATCTTGACTGACAACCTGACGATCCCTATGGGGCGGACCATAGTTCTTCAAATCTCGAGCAAAGACGTATTCCACAGCTTCGGAATAGACGACTTTCGCGCCAAGAAAGATGCGCTTCCTGGTTTGACGAACTCAATGTGGTTCATCGCTAACAGTCTAGGCCCTCACATTGCCCGTTGCTTCGAGCTCTGCGGGAGCCAGCACGCCTTCATGACTGCGAAGGTTTCCGTGATAGACGGCAACAGTTTTAGTGGATTCTGTTCAAGTTCGGGCTGTTAGGCTGAGGCCGAGATGATTGTTCACATCACGTGATTCGGCCAAGCGCTGGTTATTCACAACAAATCACAAAGATGTAGGCATCCTCTACATCGTAACATCTCTGCTGTTCTTCTTCATAGCAGGGTCCCTGGCCCTGACAATACGGACCCAGCTAGCAAACCCAAGCGGAAACCTAGTCACTTCCACTGTCTACAATGAATTCGTGACAGTACACGGATTGCTCATGATTCTATGGGTTCTGTCCCCTTTGGCAATCGGACTCGCAAACTACCTCATTCCGATCCAGATTGGCGCAAAAGACCTGGCCTTTCCGCGGCTGAATGCGATGAGTTACTGGTTCTACCTGTTCGGGGGATTTGGAATGATACTCAGCTTCGTAATGGGGGGCCCTGACACTGGATGGACGTTGTAATCTCCGCAAACGGCCTGCAGCGACCCGCTGTGTGCTTCAGCTGGGCTGAACATTGCGGCCGGAGCGCTTGTGCTTCTGGTTGCCTCGATCACAATGGGGTCTGTCAATTTCATTGTTACGATGATGAAGATGAGAGCGCCCGGACTGAAGCTCTCTCGAATGTCAATGTTTCCATGGGCGATGCTCATCACCATCATCATGATGCTCTACGCATTCCCCTCACTGCTCGCAGGTCTGGTCCTGCTGTTCGCAGACCGAACCTTCCCGGGCCGGCTAGCCTATCTCAGCTCCTCGGTAAACGGAAACATTCCGTCGCTTTTGTGGGATAACGTGTTCTGGTTCTTCGGCCATCCTGAGGTCTATATCGTCCTATTCCCAGCGATTGGTGTCATCGGCGAGATTCTCCCGACCTTTACTCGAAGACCGCTCTATGGCGCGAAGTACGTGACGATATCGATCATTATAGCGGCAGTCCTCAGTTTCATCGTTTGGGGCCACCATATGTTCATTACCGGAGTCAGCCCGCTGACGACGCAGCTTTTCACGGTCACAACCATCGCTGTCTCACTTCCATTTGACGTAATTACAATCTCGATGATTGAGACTTTTGTCCACGCGAAGATCAGAATGATGACCCCCGCGCTCTTCGCGATAGGAGCGATCGCCTTGTTCGTCATAGGTGGCATAACGGGCGTGTTCCTCGCCTCGATCGCGTTGGACACCCAGCTGAGGGGTACGTACTTTGTGGTTGCTCACTTTCACTACATAATGGTGGGAGCCGGAATAATGGGTCTTATCGGCGGTCTGTACTACTGGTTCCCCAAGATCAGTGGCAAGATGTACAATGAGCGAATGGGAAAGATACACTTCGCCCTATCCTTCATCGGCATCAACGTACTCTACTTCCCAATGTTCTTCCTCCTAGAGATGCCCAGAAGAGTCTACACTTACACCCCCGATACCGGATGGGGTTCTCTCAACAGCCTTGCAACCATCGGGGGCTTCATCTTCGGGCTAGCTCAACTGCTACTCTTAGCCAATCTAGGGCTCAGCGCCAGGAACGGTGTTCCTGCGGGACCCAATCCTTGGGAGGGTTCCACTCTTGAGTGGAGCATACCTTCGCCCCCACCGTTGCACAACTTTGACAAGTCCCCGAGGATTACGGAGGATGGGACCGTTCAGTTTGAGGCTCCGCAGACCTCTGTTGGGAATGGTCATTCATCGCCTCAGGGACACTTCAGCAAGTGGCCGATCGTCGTCGCCGCTGCAGCGTTTCTCTTCTTTCTAGGCCTAACCGCGATTCCAACGGGAGGGGCAGGAGTACTTCCATTCCGCAATTTTCTGCAAGCAATACCTGGCGCCGTGTTGGGAGTAGTCGCGCTTTACGGATATGGGAAGGAGAGATTCGTGGTCCCTGAAGACGAAGAGGCTGATCGTGGGTTCTTCGAACAAATTCCTAGAGTTCGATTGGGAGTCTGGGCGTTCCTTGCCTCAGAGATAATCTTCTTCGGAGTCTTGCTCGGTGCCTACATGTTCGTCAGAGTCAACACAACAGGATGGCCACCCTTCAACACGTTTAGCATCCAGCATGGTGCGACCAACACTTTCATTCTTCTAACAAGCAGCCTGACCGCCGTAATGGCCCTGGCCGCCGCTAAGGCTGGGTCAAAGACTGCTATCATTGGAACACTTGCTGCGACCTTTGCCCTCGGAGCAATTTTCCTCTTCAACAAGGCACTGGAGTGGGAGGAGTTGGCCGCTGCACCAACAAGCATTTTCACAAACTACCCGATAGCTGCTACAAGCTATTACATCACGACCGGAGTACATGGAGTCCATGTCGTCGCAGGACTCATAATGATAGTGTACCTGCTCGCAAAGACGGTCAAGGGGGCCTACCTCGACGGAGGCCATGAAGCCGTACACCACTTTGGACTTTACTGGCACTTCGTGGACATCGTGTGGATTTTCCTGTTTCCATTATTCTACTTGATATGAGGATGAAATGAATTGAAGACTCTTACCAATATCCTAGTATTCGGGTTACTAGTTGCCATCACAGCGGGCGAGCTGCTCATAGTGAACCTCCAAGTTACACGCGAATTGCTAGTTTCGATCCTGATCGGGCTAGCCGGGGTCAAAGCGTTATTCGTGGCAGCCTACTTCCAGCAAGTCAAGGAGGAGCCTAGGTCGCTGTCGTTTCTGCTGCTAACCGGACTCGTCATCGCAAGCTTGCTATTGATTATCAGCTTCCTTCAGCTTCACCCAATCCATACCTGAAAGGTCCCAAAAAGAGGGAAGTGAGACTTAGGAGAGAAAGGCTATCCTAAGTTACGATGACTTTCCCATGCATGTCCGGGTGGAATTGGCAGTAGTAATAGTACGTTCCCGCCGTTGAGAACGGGTACGAGTAACTTTGCCCGTTCGTGAATCCCGCCGAACCTGAGTTGAAGCTCGGGGACAATGCTGTGGCATCGAAGTCAGGGCAAGACGATGAGCTGCTTGTGCACTCGGTGACTGTATGAGCGCTAGTGCTGTTGTTAGTCCAAGTGAGTTTCGTGCCATGAGCTATGGTTATCGGGCTGGGGTCGAAGCCGCAGTTAGAGTAATTTGAACAGCTCGTGTAGGTGCCCGTACCGTAAACATTGAGTGGAGTTCCTGGGGTGTTGTTTGTTGGGAAGAGCAGGCCTGCCGCCCAAAGGGCGACAACCACTACGACAATTATCACGACTGCTCCTATGACTGCATAGAGTCCCTTCCTGCCTTTTGGCTTAGCTGGTTCTGCTGGTTTTGGTGTTTGTTCCATTTTTCCCACTTTTGCGCGCCGTTGCCTCCGGTGTTCCTATAAACGTTGTTCCGAGAATCTACATACAAACGTTACACCGTTAAGCGAAACCGATTAAATAGCGGCTCTCATCTTGATTCTCGCGAAGATCCGCTAGAGAGTTTGCTTCGAAAAATGCAAGGCTTTCCTGATGCTTTCAAGAATTGGCGACGTCCTCTTGAGAAAACGATCGACCAGACTCTTGCGACAAACTTCGACAAGGCTGAAGCAAACCAGATCATACGTTATATGTTCAGGACTGGAGGCAAACGCTGCAGGCCACTGCTTGTCGCACTCTCAACTGAAGCGTTCGGTGTGGACGGTGAGAAAGCGTTGGACGCCGCTGCCGCCGTTGAGATCATTCACGCTGCGACACTTGTCTTCGACGATTTGATAGACCGCGACCAAGTGCGAAGAGGTGTTCCCACCATTCACATGGCGTTCAGCAATGAAAAGGCTCTCACCTCGGGGCTCTTCCTGGCCTCAAAGGGAGTACAACTTCTCTCCAATTACAAGAACGCTGAGATCATGCGTATGGTCGGGTCGACGCTTGTCGACATTAGCAAGGGAGAGCTACTTGACATTCTCTCAGATGTTAGCGCCAGTGTTAACGAGTGCGTTGCCATAGCTGATCTGAAGACAGCATCGCTTTTTGGTGCAGCAGCGGGAATT
>WNEW01001018.1_pt1 | contig 13602 bp, 6 predicted proteins | sample 5399891 | NCBI WGS metagenome assembly WNEW01 (sample SAMN13153336, study PRJNA577476) | soil metagenome | isolation source: 40 cm grassland meadow soil pre-rain plot 5 | place: USA:California | collected 2015-09-08 | reverse complement strand
CGTGCCCTGAAGGGCGCCGTCGCCGCCGTGCTGCTCGTGGCCGGGCCGTTCATCGGTTGCGCGGGGGCGCAGGACGACCAGACCAAGAAGGTCGCCGAGCCGAAGCTCCCGGACTTCGACGCCGGGAGTTTCGATCGCTCGACCCAGATCGACAACGCCTGGATGCCCCTCACGCCGGGGACGCGGTTCGTGTACGAGGGGACCACGATCGAAGACGATGGCACAGCCGTTCCTCATCGCATCGTCGTGCACGTCACCGATCTCACGAAGCTGATCGGCGGCGTTCGGACCGTGGTCACCTGGGACCTGGACTACAGCGATGGCGAGTTGGTGGAGGCGGAGCTGGCCTTCTTCGCGCAGGACAAGAACGGCACCGTCTGGCGCATGGGTGAGTACCCGGAGGAGTACGAGGACGGCAAGTTCGTCGCGGCTACACCGTGGATCCACGGGTTCGCCGATGCGAGAGGGGGGATCGAGATGCCGGCTGTGCCGCGGCTCGGGACGCCCAGCTATGCCCAAGGGTGGGGCCCCGCCGTCGGTTGGACGGACCGCGGGCAGGTGGATCAGATGGGCCAGAAGACGTGCGTTCCCGTGGGCTGCTACGAAGACGTGCTCGTGATCGCCGAGGCCAGCCAGTCGGAGCCGGATGCCCAACAGCTCAAGTACTACGCGCGCGGCGTGGGCAACGTGCGCGTCGGGTGGAAGGGTGCGGGAGAAAAAACGAAGGAGACGCTGGCGCTGGCGAAGGTCGAGCACCTCGACGCCACGGGACTGGCCGCGGTGCGGGCGAAAGCCCTAGAGCTGGAGAAGAGCGCCTATCGCCGCAGCGCGTCGGTCTACGGGCGCACGCCAGCGGCCGTACGGGGAGGGCTCGATCGATGATGCGTTCGCTCGTTACCGCGGTCATGAAACATCGCGTCCAGGTGGTGGCCATCGCCGCGGTGATGGTGCTGTACGGCATCAGCCAACTGCGCCACATGCCGGTGGACGTGTTGCCCGAGTTCTCGCCGCCCTACGTGGAGATTCAAACCGAAGCCCTGGGACTGTCCGCCGAGGAAGTGGAACAATTGATCACCCTGGGGATGGAGCAGGACCTCCTCAACGGCGTGCCGTGGGTGCAGACCATCCGATCCGAGTCGGTTCCCGGACTGTCCTCGATCGTGATCGTGTTCAAGCACGGGACCGACCTCCTGCGGGCTCGACAGATGGTATCGGAGCGCCTGACGCAGGCATATGCGTTGCCGCACGTGTCGAAACCCCCCATCATGATCCAGCCCAAGTCGGCGACAAGCCGGTTCATGATCGTCGGGCTCTCGTCGAAGTCTCTCTCCCCGATCCAAATGTCGGTGCTCGCCCGCTGGACGATCGTGCCTCGCTTGAAGGGCGTACCGGGCGTTGCCAACGTGGCCATCTGGGGGCAGCGCGACCGGCAACTGCAGGTTCGCGTCGATCCAAGACGACTGCAGAACCACCGCGTTTCGCTGCTCCAGGTTCTCGAGACCACCGGGAATGCGCTGTGGTATTCGACACTGTCGTTCGTGGAGGCCTCGACCCCCGGTGCCGGAGGGTTCATCGATACCCACAATCAACGGCTCGGGGTGCGGCACATCTCCCCGATCGTTTCGCCGCAGGGCCTGGCGCAGGTGCCGATCGAGGGCACGTCAGCGCACCTCGCTGACGTCGCTGACGTGGTGGAGGATCATCAACCGCTCATCGGGGACGCGCTCACGAAGGCTGGTCCCGCCCTGCTGCTCGTCATCGAGAAATTTCCGGGCGCCAACACGCTCGAAGTCACCCGGGACGTGGAAGGGGCACTCACGGAGCTACTCCCCGGTCTGCCCGGGATGGATGTCAACACGCAGGTCTTTCGAGCGGCGGACTTTATCGAGATGGCGATCCACAATCTCGCCATGGTGACGCTGATCGGGCTCGTGCTCCTGATAGCACTGCTCGTCGCCTTTTTCTTCGATTGGCGCACCACGCTGATCAGCGTGGTGGCGATCGTGGCGTCGATCGTGGCCGCGGGTCTCGTGCTCTATCTGACCGGGTCGGGCGTCAATGTGGTCGTCGTGACGGGAGTCACGATCGCCGTCGGGATCGTGGTTTTCGATGCGGTCACGGACGTCGAAAACGTCACGCGACGCCTGAGCGAGGTTCGTAAAGAAGGCGGCAACGAATCGACGACGCATGTCATTCTGGCGGCGTCGCTCGAGTCTCGCAGTGTCGCGCTCTATGCCATCGTCATCCTGCTGCTGGCGGTCTTGCCGATCCTTTGGCTGGGAGACGTGCCCGGCGCGTTTTTCGGTCCGCTGGCGGTCTCCTATGGACTGGCGGTGTTGGCGTCGATGGTGGTTGCATTGACGGTCACACCGGCGCTGTGCCGGATGCTCCTGGCCCACGCGCCGGCCGAGCGGCGCACGTCCCCGCTAGGCCGATGGCTCCACCGTGTCTATGACCCCGTCGTGGCATGGATGCTTCCGCGAGGGCGCCTGGCACTCGCTGCTGTCGGGGCCTTCACGGTCATCGGCCTCCTGGTCCTGTCATCCCTCAAGCGCTCCTTGGTTCCTGCATTCAAGGAGCGGAACCTGGTGATCCACTTGCGGAGTCTGCCCGGGACATCGCAGCCCGAGATGACGCGGCTGGCGGGTCGGATCAGTCGCGAGCTGGAGTCCCTTGAGGGAGTCCGCGACGTCGGCACCCACATCGGCCGCGCCGTCCTGGGGGATCAGGCCGTCGACGTGCATTCCGCCGAGCTGTGGGTGAGTTTCGACCCATCGGCCAGTTATGACCAGACGGCGGCTGCCATCCAGGGCGTGGTCGATGGTTACCCTGGGGTGAATCATCGGGTGCAATCCTATTTGAGAGAAATCAGCGAAGACGTAGTCGCCGACTCGGACGACCACATCGTCACACGCATCTATGGCGAGACCGAGGATGGCCTTCGCAGCCGGGCGGAGGATGTCAGAAAGGCCATCATGGGGATCAACGGTATCGTCGAGTCGCACATCGAGCTTCCGGTTCAGCAGGCGATGCTCGAAACCCGGGTCGATATTGCCGCTGCGCAGCGCCATGGTCTCAAGCCCGGCGACGTGCGTCGGGCGGCCGCCACGCTGATGTCCGGCATCGTCGTGGGAAACCTGTACGAGGAACAAAAGGTGTTCGAAGTGGTGGTGTGGAGCGCGCCCGAAACGCGCCACAGCCTCACCAGTGTCCGCGATCTGATGATCGACACCCCCGGCGGCGGACACGTGCGGTTGGGCGATGTAGCGCGGGTGCGCATCGTGCCCGCGTCCAGCGTCATACGCCATGACGCGGTCAAGCGCTATATCGACGTCATCGCCGACGTGGAGGGCCGCGACCTCGCGGCGGTCGCGATGGACGTCAAGAGTGGCCTCCAGCAAGTCCGGTTTCCCCTCGAATACCACGCCGAGGTGCTCGGGGACTACGCCGAGCGGCAAGCGGCGCGGAGGCGCCTGCTCGCCACGGCGATTGCCGCTGCGATCGGGGTGTTCCTCGTCCTGCAGGCGGCCTTTGGAAGCTGGCGCCTCGCGGCGCTCGCCTTCCTCACCCTACCCGCCGCGCTTGTGGGCGGCCTGCTGGCAGCGCGTGCGACCGGCGGCGTGCTGTCCGCCGGCTCGCTCGCCGGCTTGCTCGTCGTGTTTGGGATGGCGGTGTGCAACATGATCATGCTGCTCAACCGCTACCAACGTCTGGAGCGGGACGAAGGTCAGCCCTTTGGTCCTGCACTGGTGCTGCGCGGCACGCGCGAACGCCTGACGCCGATCCTGATGACGACGTTGGGCGCGGCGGTGGCGGTGGGTTCGGCAGTGCTGTTCGGCGACGTCCCGGGACTCGAGTTCGTGGGCCCCATGGCGGCGGTCGCGCTGGGCGGCCTGGTCACGGCCGGGCTCGTGGACCTGCTCTGCTTACCGGCGCTCTTCCTGAGCCTTGGGGTGAGGTCGGCGCGGGATCTCGATCCGGTCATCGGGAACGTTCGTGGTCCGATGTATGACGCCCTGTCGGCAGCTGCCGGTTGGTCCGGGCCTGAACGCAGAGTCCGAGTCATCACGCACGCATGGGGAGGCAGCCGTGAAACACAATGATCGCCGGAGGGTCGCAGTCCTCTTCGTTGCGTGTCTGCAACTTGCAGCCTGCGGTCGTACCGCGCCTGCCGTCGCAGAAGAACGCGAACCGGGCCCTGCCAAGGTGGAGCACCTCGAGGATGGGCAGCCCGCGCGCGTGACATTGATCGCGGCAGCGGCGAAACGGCTCGACATCCAGACGGCCACCATTCGTGAGGTGGTCGTCAACGGAGCCCGCCGCAAGGTCATTCCCTACGCAGCGGTCCTGTACGATACCGAAGGCGCGACCTGGACGTACACCAACCCCGAGCCGCTGGTGTTCGTTCGGAATCGGATCGAGGTCGAATATATCGAGGGGGACCTGGCGATTCTGTCGGCTGGTCCGCCATCCGGCACGCGGGTGGTGACGGTCGGTGCGCAAGAGTTGTACGGGTCAGAGCTCGAGTTCGAAGAAGAATGAGGCGGGGGCGGGCGCGCCAGCCATGATACGGTCAATCGTTCGGACGGCCATGCGGTTTCGGTTCATTGTCCTCGCGCTCTCCGGAGCGCTGCTCTGGTTTGGCATCAGGCAGACCCCAGCGATGCCGGTCGACGTCTTTCCCGAGTTCGCGCCCGAACGCGAGGAGATTCAGACCATCTGCCTCGGACTCTCCGCGCAGGAGGTCGAAGCCCTGGTCACGGTTCCGTTGGAGCAGGAGTTGAACGGCGTGCCCGGGCTGGACCTGATGCGCTCCAAGTCCATCGGCGACCTGTCGTCCATCGAACTGTTGTTCAAGCCCGGAACCGAGATTCTCCGGGCACGGCAATTGGTGCAGGAGCGGATCACAACGGTCATCCCCAACCTGCCAACCTGGGCGGCTCCACCCGTCTTGATGCCGCCCGTGTCGGTGACCGGCCGGTTCATGAAAATCGGACTCTCGTCCAAGTCCATGCCCCTGACCGACATGTCGATGGTCGCCTATTGGACGATTCGAGCTCGGCTGCTCCGAGTACCGGGCGTAGCCAACGTGGCGATCTGGGGCGAGCGCATCAAAATGCCGCAGGTGCGCGTCGATCCCGAACGAATGCGGGCCCATGACGTGTCGCTCAACCAGGTCATGGAGCTCACGGCGGACGCGTTGGACGTAGGGATCTTGTACTTCTCGAAGGGCGCGGTCATCGGTACCGGCGGGTTCATTGACACGCCCAATCAACGGTTCGGCGTGCGGTCCGTTTCGCCGCTCATCACGCCGGCGGACCTCGGCCAGGTGCCCATCTACAACCAACGCAAGGCCGATGGCACGCCGCTCGTCCTGAATGACGTGGCCGATGTCGTGGAGGACACGTGGCCCCTCTTCGGGGACGCGGTCATCAACGACGGACCGGGCCTGATGCTCGTCGTTTACAAATACCCATGGGCCAACACCCTCCAGGCGACACGTGATGTGGAGGCTGCCCTAGCGGACCTGCGTGCCGGACTTCCCGATCTGGAGATCGACTCGTCCATCTTTCGACCGGCAGACTTCATCCAGCTGGCCTTCGACAACCTCACCCGCGCACTCCTCCTTGGGTGCGCGCTCGTGATGGTCGTGCTCGGCGTGTTTCTCTACGAGTGGCGTACCGCGCTGATCAGCCTGGTGGCCATCCCGCTATCCCTTGCCGCAGGTGCCCTCGTGCTGTACGCGAGAGGCGCGACCCTCAATACGATGATCCTGGCCGGGTTTGTGATCGCCATCGGGGTCGTCGTGGACGATGCGATCATCGACGTCGAAAATATCTTGCGGCGACTTCGCCAGGCCCGCAGGGAAGGGAGCGCCCAATCGACGGCGAGCATCATCCTCGAGGGGTCGCTCGAGGTGCGCCAGGCCATCATTCATGCCACCCTGATCGATGCCATGGTCTTGGTGCCGATCTTTTTCCTCGGGGGCCTGTCGGGCGCGTTTTTCCAACCGCTGGCGCTCGCGTACGGATTGGCGGTGCTGGCCTCGATGGCAGTGGCCCTGACCGTCACGCCGGCCATGTGCTTGCTGCTCCTGGCGAAGGCACCCATCGCGCACCGCGACCAACCGCTGGTGCGGTGGCTCCAACGTGTCTATGAGCGCGTGCTGGCGCGGATTGTCCAGCGACCGCGCCCCATCTTCATCGCCACTGGGGTCATCATGGTGGTCGGCTTCGCGGTGTTTCCCCTGCTCGGCGAGTCGCTGTTTCCGCAGTTCAAGGAGCGGGATTTCCTGATGCACTGGATCACGAAGCCGGGCACGTCCGTTGCGGAAGAGCGGCGCATGGCGACGCAAGCCAGTCGTGAGCTGCGGGCCATTCCGGGCGTCCGGAACTTCGGCTCCCACATCGGGCAGGCCCTGCTGGCGGATGAGGTGAACGGCGTGAATTTCGGGGAGAATTGGATCAGCGTCGATCCGGCCGTGGAGTATGACGAGACGGTGGCTGCCATCGAGGAAGTGGTCAGCGGTTATCCCGGGCTGTTTCACAATGTGGAGACCTACCTCAACGAAAGTATCGACGAGGTCCTATCGGGCGCCAAGGAAACCTTCGTCGTGCGAATCTATGGACCGGACCTGCAGGGCATACACGCGAAAGCCGATGAGGTGGAACACGCCCTCGGAGAGATCCCCGGTATCGTGGACCTGCATGTGCAGCTCCAATCTGAGGTGCCGGAGATACAAGTGGCGGTCAACCTCGCGGCGGCGCAGCGCTATGGCATCAAGCCGGGCGATGTGCGCCGGGCGTCCGCAACCTTGCTGGCGGGCGAAGAAGTGGGGGACATTTTCAGAGATGGGAAGGCGTACGACGTGAACGTGTGGAGCACGCCCGCAACACGCCACAGTCTGACGAGCATTCGCAACCTTCCGATCGATACGCCCAGGCACGGACATGTGCGTCTGGGCGATGTCGCGGAGGTGCGCATCGCGCCGGCGCAAAGTGTCATCTATCGGGAAAACGACTCGCGGCGCATTGACGTCGGCGGCAACATCCGGGGTCGTGATCTGGGCTCGGTGATGGACGAGGTCGATGATCGCCTGGAGAATACCCAGTTCCCGTTAGGGTATCACGCGGTCGTGCTCGGCGAGTACGCGGAGCGGGAAGCTGCCCAGACCCGCTTGTCGGTGTTCGCGATTGCCGCGGCGCTCGGCGTGTTCCTCATCCTGCTGGCGTCCTTCGAGAATACGCGCTTGGCGGTGCTCGGCTTCTTCACCTTGCCCTCGGCGTTGGTGGGTGGACTCCTGGCCGCCTACTTCACCGGCGGCGTCATCTCGCTCGGCTCGCTGGTCGGGTTTCTCACGGTCTTCGGAATTGCGGCGCGCAACGAGATCATGCTGGTCAGTCACTATCAGCATCTGGAGCGATACGAAGGCGAAACCTTTGGCCCGGTGATGGCCCTGCGTGGGGCGCGCGAACGCCTCTCGCCGATCCTGATGACGGCCCTCGCCACAGGCCTGGCGCTGGTGCCCCTGGTGGTGAGCGGCGAGATCCCCGGCCACGAGATCGAGTACCCGATGGCGATCGTGATTCTGGGCGGTCTGATCACGTCCACGTTGCTCAACCTGTTCGTGGTACCCAGCCTGTACCTACGGTTCGGGAAGAGCAAAAGATGAAGAAGGGGGCAGAAGGAAACCCATGACCCGTGAAGGGAATGCGACCCATATGAGCCAGAGCGACAGGTCTGGACCATCGAGCCCGCAGACCGACGTCTTGGTGGCCGAAGGCCTGCAAAAAGCCTACGGACCGAGACAGGCGCTGCGGGGATTGTCGTTCACGCTGCAAGCCGGACGCTTGCTCGGCTTCCTGGGACCCAATGGTGCGGGGAAAACGACGTCGATCCGCATCCTCACCACGATCATGGAGCCCGATGCGGGTGAGTTCGAGGTGGACGGCATCAGTCACGAATATCCGGAGAGAATCCGCCGGAAGATTGGCGTCCTGCCCGAGAGCTTCGGGCTGCCCAAGCAAATGACGGGCATCGAGTACCTGACGTACTTCGGGCAGCTGTACGGACGCAGCGCCCGCGACGCGCGGACGTACGGCCTGCAGCTGCTCGAGGAAGTGGGCCTGGCGCACCGCGGCAGGTCCCTCGTCGGGACCTACAGTCACGGGATGCGGCAACGGATCGGCATCGCGCGAGCGCTCGTCAACGATCCGTCGGTCGTCTTCCTCGACGAGCCGACGCTAGGCCTCGATCCCAGGGGCCAGCAAGAGCTCCAGCAGTTGGTCAAGCGGATCGCCCGCGAGCGGAACGCCGGCGTCATCCTGTGCAGCCACATGTTGCCGGAGGTGGAAAGCGTCTGCGACGACGTGGTCATCCTGAGCTCCGGCGAGGTCGTGGCGCGGGGGCCCGTGGGCGACGTCACCGGCAAAGCCGAGCGCAACGTCATCCGCGTCCGCGTGCCGGTGCCTGCGGTCGCGGACGCCCAACGGGAATTGGAGGCGTTGCAACCCGTGCGGCGCGTCGTCGCGGGTAGCGGCCAGCCGGGTTGGCTGCGAGTGGAGGTGGAGGAGGCGGGTGGGCAGGGGGACCCGCTCAACAACCGCCTTCTCGACGCCCTGATCCGCGCCGGGATTCCGATCCTGGGGTTTGAGCCTCAGAGCGGCCGGTTGCAGGACGTGTTCCTGGACCTCACCACCAAAGCACTCAAATGAGGCCTGCGTGGTGGACCGTATTCACGCGCGAACTCCGCGATCTCTGGATCGGGGGCAAGGCGCTGTACCTGATCCTCATCTACACCGTCCTGCTGGGAATCTATGCGTACCTGTTCGCGAGCAACGCGGAGTTGAACCTGTTGCCCCTCAAGCTGATGGTGCTGGAGATCGTCAAGACGTCCGTCGCCGTCGGGATGTTTGTGTGCCTCATCATCGGTGCGGACACCTTCAGTGGGGAGCGAGAACGGGGCACCCTCGAGGCGCTGCTGCTGACGCCCGCCAGTCGCCGGCAGATCGTGCTCGGCAAATTCCTCGCCGCGCTGTCGCCGTGGCCGGTGGCGTTGGCGATCGGGGTCCCCTATTGGGTCGTACTCTCCAAGGGCGACCCGGTGCTTGCGCCAGCGCTGCTGTGGGGCCCCGTCATGGGGAGCCTGCTGGCCCCGGCCATGGTCGCGGTGGGGGTGCTCGTGAGTCTGCGGTGCAACTCCAACACGGCCAGCTTGCTCGGCAGCCTCGGCCTCTACCTCCTGTTGATCCTGCCGGCCGAATTGCTGGGGCCGCCGGCTGGCACGCCCCGGAGCGACGCGCTCCAATGGCTGAATCCGTTGGCGGCCAGCCCTCGGCTGCTTGAGGAGAGCATCGTCCGGAATGCGCCGCTACACGAGCTCTGGGTCTGGCTGACGATGCCGCTGCTCTTTGCCGTCGTTGCCCCGGGAGTGCTCTTCGGGTTGGCCCGTCGGGATGTGCGCCTGACCGCGGGACCGAGCAGGCTCCGAGCATTCTGGTCGCGGTGGGGCCGCGTCGTGGGCGTGTCCGTGGAGCCAGGCTCACCGCGGCCGGTCCCCCCCGAAGAAACCCACGACACGACCGCTGTCTCCCCAGCGCTCACTGAGGCGCAGTCAGCTGCAGTCAAGCGCAGCGTGAGCGACGGTCGGGTTGTAGCGTCGCGTTCAGGGTGGCCAGCGTGGTGGATCGTGTGTTCGCGAGACCTGTTCGAGCTCTGGATCGGCGGACGAGCGCTCATCCTCCTCCTCGTGTACGCCATCGTGGTGGGAGCCGCGTCGTTCGTGTCGGTCAGTAACAGTCAAGTGGACCTGATTCCCCCCAAGGAGATGGTGTGGACCACGCTTCAGACCAGCATTTATGTGGGCGTGATCATGGGCGTGATCGTCGGGGCGGACACCCTGAGTGGCGCGCGGGAACGGGCGCGCCTCGAAATGCTCCTGTTGACGCCGGCCAGTCGCAGACAAATCGTGGCCGGCAAGTTCCTCGCCGCCGCCTCTCCCTGGCCTTTGGCCCTGGCCGTGTCCGTCCCCTTTTTGGCGGTGCTTTCCCAGGGCGATGCGATCCTGGGTCAGGCGCTGTACTGGGGGATCATCGTGGGAAGCCTGCTGGTCGTGGGGTTCACCGGTTTGGGGATGCTCGTGAGCTTTTGGTGCAACTCCAACCGCACCAGTCTGTTTGTGAGCCTGGCCCTCTACCTCCTGTTCCTACTCCCGGCGCTCCTTCCCGGGCAGGCCCAGAAGGGGCTGGTGGGAAAGTTCTTCCAGAGGGCGAATCCGTTGGCGGCGGCCGACGAGTTTCTCGAGAAGATCGTGGTCAACAACCGAACGCTGCACGAGTTTGGGTCCTGGCTGAAGGGGCCTATCGTGTTTTCCATCCTGGTTATTGCCCTGCTCCTCTTCTATGCCGGTCCACGGCTTCGCCTGCAGGCGGGACGGGCGAGCATGATCCGGCCGTTTTGGGGCCGCGTAGCACGGGCGTCCACGTGACCATGAAGCCGCGGTGATCGGAGGCCAGGGAATGAGCGACACACGCAACGTGACGACAGGCCGCGCTGAACCGTTGGGCGCAGCGTCGTCCACGTGGTGGGTCGTGTGCTCCCGGGAGCTTCGGGACCTGTGGATCGGAGGAAAGGCGCTGTACCTGGTTCTCATCTACACCGTCTTGCTGGGACTTTACGCGTACCTGCTCGCCAGCAACGCGGAGGTCAAGCTATTGCCGGTGAAGGAGATGATCTTGGAGATGGTGAAGACCGCCATCGCCGTGTGCTTGCTGATCTGCATGGTCATTGGCGCGGACAGCGTGAGCGGCGAGCGCGAGCGCAGAACCCTCGAGGGGCTCCTGCTCACGCCCGGCACGCGCCGACAGATCGTCTTCGGCAAGCTGCTCGCGGCGGCGTCGCCCTGGCCGGTCGCCCTGGCGATCTCCGTGCCCTACTGGGCGGTGCTCGCCAAAGGCGATCCGGTGTTCGGGCCGGCGCTGCTCTGGGCCCTCGTGTTGGGGGGGCTGCTGGTTCCGACTCTAGCCGCCGTCGGGTTGCTCGTGAGCATCTCATGCAACACCACCAAAGCCAGCATGCTCGTGTGCCTGGCTCTCTATCTCCCCATGCTCATGGCGGCGGAAATCTTCCGGCCCGGCAAAGTCATGACGGCGGCGGAGGCCAGGAAAGGCCTCGCGTACCAGGTGGTAAACCCGTTGGCCGCCGTCAACGGGTTCCTCTCGCAGGCCCTCCTGTACGACGCGCCGTTTCGCCAGTCGTGGCCCATCCTGGTGCCGCTCGCCGTGTTTGTGGTGCTGGCCTTCGTGCTCGTCTTCGCGTACGCCAGCCCGCGCCTCGGCCTGGAAGCCGGAACGGCGACGAAGCTGCGGTCGTTGGTGGCGCGCTGGGGGCGCGGACCGGCGGTGAGGTTCAAGCCGCCGCCGGCCGTCACCCCACCGGAGGAGACGTTCCCGACGCCAGCGACAGCTGCAAGCAGCGGGGCGCCCCGCGCCATACGGCACCACCCTGTGGACCCGTCGGCCGAGTCGTCCCCGTGGTGGCTCGTGTTCAACAAGGAGCTGCGAGACCTGTGGATCGGCGGTCGGGCCCTCAACCTCACGATCGCCTACACGGTCCTGCTCGGGGGCTATGCGTTCTGGATGGCCCGGGACAGTGCGGTGAGTCTGATTCCCCCAAAGGAAATGGTGTACGAGCTGCTCAAGGCCGGGATCGTGGCTGGCGTCTTCATGGGCCTGATCATCGGTGCCGACAGCCTCAGTGGGGAACGGGAGCGCGCCACGCTCGAGGGGTTGTTGCTGACACCCACCAGTCGCCGACAGCTCGTGGTCGGCAAGTTCGTGGCCGCTTGTTCGACGTGGCCGGTCGCGCTGCTCGTCACCGTGCCCTACCTCAAGGTGCTGTCGCAAGGCGATGAAGTGTTCGGGCAGTCGGTCCTGTGGGGTGCCGCGTTCGGGACGGCGCTGACCCCCGCCTTCACCGCCCTGGGCATGATCGTGAGTGCCCGGTCCAACACCAACAAGACGAGCATGTTCGTGAGCCTCGCCCTGTTCCTGTTATTCATCCTGCCCAGCCAGCTGTCGGGGCATGCCCAGGCGGGTTTCATGGGACGGCTCGGGCAGGGGGTAAACCCGCTTGCGTCGTATCGCTTCTTTCTCGCCAAGATCCTCGTGAACAATCGGACGCCCGAGGAGGTCTGGCTCTACGCACTAGCGCCCGTGGTCTTTGGAGTCCTTATGCTCGGTTTGCTCTTTTGGTATGCCGGCCCCGCGCTCCGCCTCGAGGCGGGCAGCGCGCGCAAGGCGCTCCGGGCGCCGGCCCGCGCGGTCACCGCGGCCGCAATCGGCTGCTTCCTGTGTGTATACGGCACCGCTCCCGCCCGCGCTCAGGAGCGCCTGATTCAGATACCGCTCAAGGTCTCGATCACCATGGCCGATACGACGGTCAGAGCGGGAGGCACCCTCCTCTTCAAAACGGTGGTGACCAACGATCGGCCCGAACCGATTCGCCCGGTGATCGTGGCGATGAACATCATCAATCTGAACGCCCAGGGAGACGTGGTCGACCCGGAAGATTGGTCGCCGCAGCGCACGCAGTACGTCGAGCCTTTGGGGCCGGGGCAGTCCGCGAGCCTCGATTGGCGCGTCAACGCCATCCTCGACGGCAACTTCATGGTGTATCTCGTCGCCATTCCCGCCCCGGGCAGCCCAGACGCCACGAGCCAGCCGGTGGCGAGCCCGGGCATCCACCTGACGGTGACGCCGTACACCAAACTGAATCCCGGCGGCGTGCTGCCCTACGCGATCGGCGGGCCGGTGCTCTTGGGACTGGTCATTTTCTTCGTCTACCGGCGACGGCGCCGGGAAATCGACGTGGGCGGCGCGGCATGAGCACGTACCTCCGTTGCCTGGTGCTCCTCGCGGTCTGGTGCGTCGGGCCGGTCCAGGCGCAGTCGCCCGACCCGACGCCCGCTCCCGCCCCCGCCCCCGCCAGAACCGTCACGTTCACGCCCGGGCTCCGGGTGCAGGTGCGGTACGCCTATGACAACATCGACGGCAACAACGACTTCTACATCGCGCGAACCCGGCTGAAGGTCAGGGGCGATGTCTTCGGCATTGGCGACTATTTGGCCGAGATCAAACTCGACAACGTGGGTCGATTCGCGCGCGACGTGAATGCCCAGGTCGAGAACGCCTGGCTCGACTTTCCAGTGCGCCCGGCGTTGGCGTTCCGCGTCGGACTGTACGACGCGGTCTTTTCCCGGAACGCGCTGACCTCCGATTCCAAGCTCTTGCTGATGGACCGGAGCCTGATCAAGGACCAGCTCACCGCCATCGGGCTGGCCGACAATACGATCGGCGTGCTCGTCCACGGGCGCCCGTTCGGAGGCCGCGCCGAGTACTCGGCGGGTATTTTCGACAACCTCCAGTTCGAGCAAGCCACCTCTCCGACCGCGAGACAGGCCGATGGGGCCATGGTCATGGGACGGATCGTCGTCAATCTGTTAGATCGAGTCACACCGACAGGAGGATACGCGGATTATCAGAGCTCATACATCGGGCGCGGTCGCCGATTGTCTCTCGGGGTCAACGCGGCGTACCTCTCGAA